>Ga0265798_10010551_pt1 | contig 11380 bp, 15 predicted proteins | sample P3T30metagenome_FD_192430 | JGI IMG/M metagenome (GOLD analysis project Ga0265798, IMG submission 192430) | Plant litter microbial communities from East Loma Ridge, Irvine, California - P3 T30 | ecosystem: Environmental > Terrestrial > Plant litter > Unclassified | place: USA: California... | reverse complement strand
CGTTCAAGCTGCGATCTAAGCCCTCAGGCTGTCGTCAGAATGAGCTCATCCTGACCCTGAGGAATGCGATCTGAAGGTCAGCCGAAGTAGTGCTTGGCCCAGGGGTTCTCGTTGATGAAGTCCCGGGCCATCTTCTGACCCTCCTCATCATCCATGCGGATGTGCTCGAGGTCATCCACATCCATCTTCGTCCTGGACCAGTCGATCTCACCAGCGCGGATGGCAGCGGCACGCTCCTGAGAGTCGCCGGAGTTGTCGTTGCCGCCGAAGACCACGAGGTGAGGATCCCGGGCCTGAGCCTCGTCGATGGTGTACTGGGACTGGTGATCGATGTAGCCGTTCTTGGCTGCAGCGAAGTCCTGTTCGGTGAGCTCGGGGAACTGATCTCCGAGCTCCTCGAAATCCTCATCGGCGGTGCTCTGGTCGGAGCCCCAGCCGCCACCGATGCGGCCGACGAGCACATAGAAGAGCTTCTCCCGGATGGTGCCGAGCCGGAAGTCGTTCCAGCCGAACTCGCTGTCGGTGTAGCTCGAAGGGCCCTCTTCACCGATACCCTGCTCGTCCTTCATGTAGACGAAGGAGTGGCTCGAGGAGCTGTTGGTGGCGAAGCCTCGCCGGAAGTTCTTGAGGAAGGGGATCTTCATGGTGGTCTCTTCTCTGGAGCTCGAAGCTCGGAACGGTTTGCGATCAGGTTGCCAGAACCCTGTGGCCCAAAAGAAGACTCCCCGGGGATGGGCTCTAGCAGTGTTCCCGCAGGAGCAATGCTACAACCTCATCCCCGGGGAGTCAACCGGGCAGAGAAACTTACTCAGTCGTGCTCGTAGTAGTCCACCGAGAAGCCCTCGACTGTGGCAGTGACCTGAGCGTGGTCTCCGAAGTTCTGCTTGCAGACCTCGTCACTGTAGAGCCCCTCCCACTCCTTGAGGGCCTTCTTCAGTGCGTCGTAGGTCTCCTGAGTGAGCTCAGAGATCTCCTTGCGATCCCAGGCGTAGCTCAGGCTCCAGCTGTCGATGAAGCCATCCTCGTAGTCGCCGCGTTCGTCGTCCTCGTTGTCCAGGGGCGTGAAGCGCACCATGATGTCGTGGACGGTGAACTCACAGGGGTCGCCATCGTTGAAGTAGGGCGTATACTGAGTCCACCGAACCCCATGGACGCCGGGGACGCTGAGAACGGCGTCCGTGACCTCCAGGAACTCGGCCGCGGTGGCAGGCGGTGTGGAATTGCCACTGCGGCGGCTCTCGACCTCTCCGCTGATCTTGCGACCCTTGATCTCGAAGTCGTTGGCGCTCTCCGCCTCCTTGGTCTTTCCCTCTGCCTCGAGCTGGTCCTCGAGGTCGATGAGTTCCTGTCCGTTGCCGAGTTCGATCATGGTGTTCTCCTTAGTGGTTGGTCTCTGCTGTCAGTCTGAAGATCTATGCGGGTGATCCACCGTTGGTGGGTCCGGAAGCGCTGCGGGTGGGATTGAGTACTTCCACCTTGGCGTCGAGGAGCTCCTCCCGGCCGATGAACTTGTTCCTCTTGCCTCCCATCCAGACCTGGCATTCCATGCAGGACGCCCAGTCCGCGGGTGATGGAATCCAGCCCAGGTCCTCGATGATGTGGGTCTCCACGACCTCCCGGATGGGAATGTCCACCATCTTGCCGGAGCCCAGTGGCCACTTCTCAGCGCTGATCACATGGCCGAAGACCTGCTGAGCCATCCATGGACCCTGGCTGTTGTGGAGGAAAGCGCGATGGCGCACATCTGCCACAGACTGCTTGAAGGAGTCGATCCACTCATGGACCTTGATGAAGTCCTCGGGCTTGCCAGCCTTAAAGTGGCGAGCGGTAGCCACTGCGTGAATCCATGAGTTTGCCATGAGTCTATTGTACCGATCTTGGTCGTGGAATGGCCATGAGACTGCCAGAAGCTGCCCAAAGGAGATGGCCTCTGTGGCGTCCAATCGAACGCCACAGAGGCCGGGGTATAGCGATTAGTCCTGTTCGTAGCCGGGCTGATACTCCTCGTCGAGGGGCTCCGAGACCTCGGCCGCAGAGCGCGCACCCTCTTCGGCGATCTCCCATGGAGACTTCGGAGTGGCCACGATGCGGAAGCTGCCCATGTTGATGTCGTCCTCAGCAGCACTGGTCATCCAGTCGATGGCCTGAGCCTTGGTGAAGCCTTCCCGGTGGATGTGGCGCTTACCGGATCGGTCCAGGGCACCTTCAGTGTGGCCCTGCTTGTTCATGCCGTCGACTCGCAGGTGAGCGATGCCGAAGACATGGGTCTCATCGGTGTACTTGTCGGAGATTGTGATGTCCATGGACATGAACCTACACCTTGGTAGGATAGATGTCAACAGGGGAATAGGCTCAGCGATAGTGTCGTTGTGAGTATATGCAAACGCATCTATTTCAAGCCGAACCGCAGGGGCTCGGCTAACAGCTATCAATCAGGGGAGGCTGAACCCATGGAGTTCGGCATCATGTCAGTCAGCGACATCACAAGGGATCCCGTAACCGGGCATACTCCCAGTGAGGCAGAGCGAATCCGCTCGCTCGGTCGCATCGTTCAGCACGCAGAAGAGGTAGGTCTCGATGTGGCCGCCGTCGGCGAACACCACAATCCACCATTCTTCTCTTCGGCTCCCGCAGTGTTCCTCGCAAAGCTCGCGGGTCAGACCTCCCGGATCAAGCTTTCCACGAGCACCACGCTGATCACCACCAACGATCCCGTGAGGATCGCTGAGGAATACGCCATGCTGCAGCATCTCTCAGATGGTCGCATGGACCTCATGCTTGGCCGAGGCAACACGGCTCCCGTTTACCCCTGGTTCGGTCAGGACATCCGCAAGGGACTTCCTCTGGCGCTGGAGCACTACAACCTTCTCCACAAGCTCTGGAGAGAGGATGTGGTGAGCTTCTCAGGTAAGTTCAGGAGCATCCAGGGCTTCACCTCCACACCTCGACCTCTTGACGATGTGCCTCCCTTCGTCTGGCATGGCTCGATCCGCACTCCAGAGATCGCTGAGCAGGCCGCCTACTACGGAGACGGCTACTTCGCCAACCACATCTTCTGGCCCTCGGAGCACTCCCTGAGGCTCATTGACTTCTACCGACAGCGCTTCGAGCACTACGGCCACGGTAAGGCTTCACAGGCCATCGTCGGACTCGGAGGTCAGGCCTTCATCGCCAAGCGCTCACAGGATGCCGTCAGGAATTTCAGACCTTACTTCGACAACGCTCCCGTCTACGGCAATGGACCCTCCCTGGAGGATTTCGCCGCTCAGACTCCGCTCTCGGTGGGTAGCGTTCAGGAAGTCATCGACAAGACTCTGAAATTCCAGGAGACCTTCGGTGACTACCAGCGTCAGCTCTTCCTCATCGATCATGCTGGACTTCCCGAGAAGATGGTGCTAGAGCAGCTAGATCTCCTTGGAGGCGAGGTGGTTCCAGCCCTTCGCAGGGAGCTCGAAGACCGCCGGGATCCTGAGGTTCCGGCCACCGCGCCTACTCATGCTGAGCTCGTGCGGGCCAAGTACGGAGAGGTGGAGGCTCGACAGCCTAAGCCTCGTGCAAACCGAGGCGACAATGTGACTGGCGCCTCACCATATCTCGACAGTAGGGCGCCGCAGGGATCGTCCTTCGGATTGGAGTGGCCATGAGCGACAATGGCGCAGGACTCGCACTATCGAGCTGGGAATCTTTCCTGGCAGCCCACCGGGAACTCTTCCGGATTTTCTCGGAAGAGGATGGTCTCTGGACTGAGGTCTCCATGAAGGAGTACGATGTCCTCTACACGCTCGCCAAGGCGGAGGAGCCCCTTCGACTCTGCGACCTTTCAGAGGGCGTGCTTCTCAGCCAGCCAGCTCTCTCCCGGATGGTGGACAGGCTCATCGACCGGGGCTTCCTCCTCAAGGCTGCTGACCCCGATGACAAGCGAGCTACTCGGCTCTCGCTCACGGAGCGTGGAGCTGAGCTTCAGCGAGAGATCGGCTGGGGTCACGGCAAGAGCATCTACCAGGAGCTTCGCACTCGGCTCACACCCGAAGAGCAGCGAGAGCTTAGACGGCTCTGCGAGAAGCTTCTGGCTCCCCTCGATGAGAACGAAGTAGCCGAAGAGAGCGAGCAGCTATGAGCGACCAACAGCTGAAGTCAGTGGCTGTGGTCAACGGCGGCACAAGCGATCCGTCTACGACAGCCATGCTTGCGGGACAGATCGCTGAGTCTTTGAGCAAGCTCTCTGAGCGCAGTTCGGTAGAGATCGAGCTTCGCACAGTGGAGCTCAAGCCCCTGGCTCAGGACATCATGGGAGCTCTAGTGACTCGCCATGTGAGCTCGGAGCTTCAGGAAGCTCTGGACATTCTTCGTGATGCCGATGGACTCATCGTCTCAACTCCAGTCTACAAGGCTGGACCGAGCGGGCTCTTCAGCAGCTTCTTCCAGATTCTGGACAACGATCTTCTCATCGGCACGCCTGTGGTATTGGCGGGCACCGCTGGCAGTGCTCGCCATGGGCTTGTGGTGGACGATCAGCTCCGGGGACTCTTCGCCTACATGCGGACTGTCACCGTTCCTACTGGAGTCTTTGCAGCCCCCGAAGACTGGCAGGACGGAGAACTCCCTCGCCGTTCAGAGCGAGCCGCTGGGGAGCTGCTGGCCTTCCTTCAGGCTGATCTGAGAGGATCCATTCGAGGCGAGAACTGGAGGGGCTACCAGCATTCCTACGGAAGCGCGGGTGGCACCGAGTTCGACATTGAGTTCGACAGTGAACTCATGAGGCTCGCCACTGGAGGCTGATCGAAGTCGCATAGAGGAAGCCCCCGCAGAGCGATTCTGCGGGGGCTTCCTCTATATGGCTAGAGTCTCAGTAGATGCTGGAGACCACGAACCAGCCAAGCTTGGGCTGTTCCTTGTTCTCCCAGGAAAGCTTTGGGAAGAGCATGTCCCTGAGTCTCTTGAGCTCACTAACCGACTCATCTGAGGGATCCTCTAGATTCCAGATGCCATCTTCGTAGCGTGGGCTAATGTGCTTGTGAGTACCATCGGCGAAGATAGCCCAGCCGCCGCCATCTCCCTCCTGGCTTCCCTCGGTGATGGCGAGACCCCGATAGCCCAGTTCGGCGAGGATGGTTCGCTCAGGTGTGCCATCAAGGAACTCCTCATCGGAGCCGAGCTTTTGAAGCAGGACACGGGTATCTTCCTGCTTCTGAACGAAGCCGTAGGCAACCTCTACACTGTACTCTAATCCCATGGTACTACCCTTTCGTGAGCTCTCAAGCCTGTCGTAGAGCTACGGTATCGAAGATGGGATCACACGGGTCGGAACTTTGAAGGCATCCGCTCTGGGTTGGCAGCAAGTGGGGAGTTCGCACCAAAGTTCGTGTAGTTTCGTACATTGGTCACATTCCAGTTCGAGATGTTCTGCTCGAAGGCAGTTGCGCCGTTGAACATGCTGCTCATGGATGTCACCTGCTTAGTGTCCCAGGTTGAGATGTCCTGGTTGAAGGCAGCTGCACCTGAGAACATGCTGTTCATGTTGCCGACATTGCTCGTACTCCAGCTTGAGATGTTGCTGTTGAAGGCCTTGGCCTGACCGAACATGTTGTAGCTAGAAGTCAGGCTACTGGGTCCGAGCTGACTAAGATCTCCGGCAAAGCTGGTGGCACCATAGAACATGAACTCAGCGGTCTTCAGGTTCGGGAGCCTCCAGTCACTGGTGTCTCCATTGAATGCGCTGGCACCGTTGAGCATGTAGCTAGCATTGGTGACGGTGGTCGGTGGAGCAGCGACCTGCTTGAGGTTCTTAGCACCCTGGAACATGCCGTACAGGCTGAGGATTCCTGTATCCTGACCGAAGTGAGTCACGGATTCGATACAGGCAACTGAGTCAGCGTTCACGGTGGTAAAGCCAGGCAGTGTTCCCTTGATCTTCAGATCAAACTGCTTTCCAGCAGCGTAGGCGTGACGATTGGTCCCAGAAGTGAGCGCAGAACCCTGGCTTGCATCGCCATAGTCGATCGTTCCTCTCGGGCTTGGAACGGCATTGGTTCCGTCATTCGTTGGAATGTTCAGGTAGAAATTGCTCGCCGTGCATCCCGGAGCTGCCGTGTTGATCCGCATGGTGACTGTGGTGTCTGGAACGGTCGGGGTAGGGCTAGCTGTAGGTACGGGCGTGGAGGTTGCTACAGGAGTGCTGCCGGAGCTCGGCGAAGTGGGAGTAGCTCCAGGCGCCGCCTTGATCAGGGGCTTGATTGCATAGGTGCTAGGCTTCTCAAGGTTGGTAGCCTTGAGATAGAAGGGCGTGTTGGCGAGACCAGCAGCACTACCGAGAGTTGGAGTGACCACAACTGCTGCCAGTAGCGCGGCGGCAAGTAGGCTGACATTGAGCTTCGTCTTCTTCACGGAGTCTTCCTTGTTGGGGATGCCGATGCGGCTTCAAACTGTAGGATCATGGTATCTAAACTTTTGAGCTTAGTAGATGGCTGTGGGGTAGCCCTTCCAGGGATTAGTGTAACCTGTGGCTCCTGACTTGTAGTAGATCGTCTTCCCGGTTCCGAAGCTTGCCTTACTTTGGCTTGCATCAGTAATGGTCGTAGGAGCATTACCTTCCATGTAGATAGCCTTGAGATCGGGCACTAGGAACGCACTGACTCCGATGGAGGTCACCGTGGAGGGAATAGTTATGTTAGCGATGTTGGCATTTACGAGGAAGGCGTTATCACCGATTGTCTTTAGGCCAGTTGACAGGGAAAGCGATGTGATGCTGTTGTAGCGGAATGCATTGTCACCGATCGTGCTAACAGTGCCGGGGATCTTGACAGATGTCAGATTGTTGTAGTAGAAAGAGTAGCTATCCACAACACTGATCGTATCAGGAATTTCCAAGCTCGTAAGCGAGTTATGGCCAAAGGCAAAGCTTCCAGTTGATGTCATCGACTTGCTGAAAGTGATTGAAGTGAGCTTATTGTACTCGAAGGCGCTAGTACCAACGCTCTTGATCGAGTCGGGGAGCACGACTGAAGTCAGAAGATTGTTGCTGAAAGTATTGGCCGCAATCGTAGTGAGGCTCTTGGGGAAAGCGATAGAAGTAAGCTTGTTTCCGTCGAAGGCAAAAGCTCCGATACTGCTCACGGTATCAGGAATGACAATAGATGTGAGGCCCTGATTTCTAAGGCCGGATGTGGAAATCGAGGTGACAGGTCGATCAACTCCACTTACTGTGACCCTCTGGGGAATTACGATGTCCTTTTCCGTAGCGGAAGTAGAGACGCTACTCAGGTTCGCTCCACCATCCGGAGCTACTGACCAGTTGAAGTATGTTGGCCGGGTGGGGGTGGGGTAGCTAGGAGTAGGAGAACTCGTCGGAGCTGTTGTGGGGGTCGCGGTTCCGGTCGGATCCGGAGTTGTGCCAGAGCCTGGAGCAGAAGAGCCGCCCTGCTTGATAAGGGGCTTGATGGCATAGGTGGTGGGAGTCTCAGAGTTCGTAGCCTTGAGATAGAAAGGCGTGTTGGCCAACCCTGCGGCACTACCGAGCGTTGGAGTAGCGGCAACTGCAGCCAGCAGTGCTCCTGTAACGATGTAGGCACTCAGCCTGGAGCTTCGTCTCTTCACGCTATCTGTTTCCTGAGTCTTGATTCGGCGCGAGCTGACGGCTCGCGATGGATGCAGGTTCATATATCATCAGCTATACTGCGCTCTAGGGCAGCTACAGCCTTGGGCCAACACATGATGCGCAAGAAGGCTATCGAAGCCTTAGGCTGCTAGCTAGAGCCTCCTAGAGCACGGTCCACGACAAAGCAGAGGGCCCCGGATTGCTCCGGGGCCCTCTGCCAGCGAAACTACCGATCAGTTGACTCCAGTGAGTCCGTCCTGAACGGGGATACCCTGGGGAAGGTACTCGGCGATCATCGCACTGCGGGCAGCGAAGGAGCGCTTCTCACTGTCGGGAACGCTGGAGAAGTTCCAGCTCGACAGATCCTGCTTGAAGTTGCTAGCATCGGCGAACATTGAACCTACCTGACTGGCGGCCACTGGCTTCCACTTGGCGCCGATGGGCTGGTTGAAGGAAGTGGCTCCAGAGAACATCTCAGTGAAGTTCTTGACCTTAGATACATTCCAGCCAGAGATATCCTGGTTGAACGCCGTTGCTCCCTCGAACATGATGGACATGTGACTATCCACATTGCTCGTGTCCCAGTTATCGAGAGGCTGGTTGAACTTCACGGCGTTCTTGAACACACCGCTCGTGTTGGTGACCTTCGAGATGTTCCAGCTGTTGAGCGGCTGATTGAAGTTGGAAGCTCCATAGAACATGTCGGCAATGATGGTAGCCTTACCCATGTTCCAGCTGTCGATGGGCTGGTTGAAGGAAGATGCGCCCATGAATGCGCCGGTGAAGTCGGTCACATTGGACACATCCCAGTCGCTGACCTTTCCATTGAAGGAAGTAGCGTCAAGCAGAAGGCTGTGGAGGTTGGTGACTGTGGCGGGAGGTGGAGCCATGTAGGTCACATTGGCAGCCTTGTAGAGGAAGCCCTTGAGCGTGAAGATTCCCGAGTCGCTTCCGATGTGGTCAACGCTCTTGATGCAGTTCTGAGCGGATGCTACATTGTCGCCCACATTGCGGTAGAGCCCCTGAAGCTGACCATCGATGGTGAGATTGTAGACGCCGGCGCTGTAGCTGTGAGGATAGGTCTTACCATCCTTAGCCTCATCGGTGACACCATCGCCCCAGTTGATCTGAGCGTTCTGCTGAACGCCGCCAGCAGTGCCACCCCAGATCTGGAGATTGAACTGATCCGCTACACAGCCCGGGAGTCTAGTATCGATGGTCATGGACACCGTGCGGGGGAGGGGATCGTTTGGATCAGCTGCGGGAGGCGTAGTGGGGTTAGTGCTGCTCGGATCGGTAGCCGAACCACCCTTGACGAATGGACGAATTCCCCAAAACTTGCTTTCAGAGGTGTTCGTGGCCTTTACCGCGAAGGGCGTTGTGCCGAGATTGGCAGCCCCGGCCATGAGGGGAGCTGATACGACAGCCGCAAGTGCGACACCCGCGAGAGCGATCTTCGCCCCTCGACCGAGCTTTCTGTTGGGATTCTTCAAGAGCCTGACTCCATGGTTAGATTCGAACGGCACCGACCGCACGGTCCGATGAGTAGGTAGTTCTATATCAGGTTGGATGAATCCGAAAGGAAAAGCGAAAGAGCCCACAGCTCTAGGCTATGGGCTCTTTCGGAGATGAGGGTGTTGCTAGACCGCGCTCTCCTCGAGGATCGCGTACTCCAGAGTTCCTCGCTGAAGGTACTCCACCGGCTTCAGGGTCTTCCGCTGCTCCTCGCTGAGAAGGAAATTGTTGAACTGGATACCCGGATAGACCTTGTCGAAGCGACCCTCCTCGTGCTCGTTCTGGACGAGAAGATCTCCGGGAAGGAGTGGATACTTGGGCTGCTTGGGGTGAGCACCTTCGATGCGCTCAGTGACGAGAAAGCCACTGTGCTTACGGATGTCTCCCGCCTCAATCTGCTCTTCGATGGTTGCCATGATCAGTTCCTTCTTTCAGCTGTAGGTTGGTGCTGCCTGGAGAGCTCCGAGGAGAGTCTTGAAGCTTCGAGCCGAGTAGTCTCCGTGGAGTTCCCAGAGCTGCTCTTCGGAGTCGTAGGTGATGTAGAAGTCACCGTTGTAGCCACAGCTATCCTCCATGATGGGGATCCGAGCGTCGGTGGAGTCACCCACGATCTCCATGTTGGCCAGATGGATCGGCTCGAGGATTTCAGCGGTGTGGCGGAGCTTCTCCTCATTGGGGTGCTTGGGGATTGAAACCTGTGGAGCAGTGTAGATCGGTCGCCGCCACTCTTCTTCAGCCGCCCCGTAGCTGTAGCTTGCGGCGGAGCTGATGTAGGTTCCCTGGGCAACACCCCGGTAGATCTCCGCCCTTCCGCCGGGAACGCCGCGCTGGTTGTTCCAGGACGCCTCGTGGAACTCCACAGCTCGAAGGGGATCCGAAAGATCCTCGATGGTAAGATTCTCGAGGCTCTTTCCGATCTTCCCAGCGTACTCTTCGCCGACCTCTCGATGGCGAGCACGAATGGCCTCGAGTTGCTCCCGGATCGGCGCCATGAGCGCCTCTTCCTGTGCTTCGAGATCATCGAAGATCGCATTCTGCTCAGCGAAGAGCTTGCCTGCGGGAGTCTGTGCCTGGTCTACCTTAGTCATAGGTCAATCCTATCATGGAGGATCCTCCATCACAACCCCGGGTAGCAGAAAGGGCCCGCTCCTGGTAGGTGGAGCGGGCCCAATTCTTCCGAAGGAAAAGCTGAAATCAGCCTGCCTTCACCTGCTCTACGAAGCCCTTGAGCTCGCCGAGGCCTGTTGCACCTCGGCGACCGATGGTGACAGCTCCGTTCTTGTGGCCCACGAGCGTGGGAATGGAACGGATGCCATACTGCTCTGCGAGCTCAGGGTTGGCGTCGATGTCCACCTTGCCGAAGCGCACGCCTGTCTCTGTCTCACTGACCTCCTCAACGAGGGGTCCGAACTGCTGACAGGGACCGCACCAGGCTGCGGTGAAGTAGAGGACACTGTCGCCCTCTGCTACGAAGTCATCCCGGGTGTCCAAGGTTACTGCTGTTGTGGCCATGAGGTTTCGACCTTCCTTTCCTCGCAGCGGCTTGCTGTTCGAGGCTCGGTTCGCGGAAATCAGCTGATTACCGTGGGAAGCTCATCATATCGAGAACGGCCGTTATCTTGCTCGATGCAAGGAAAGGGATCGGAGCATTCAGCTCAGTCGGGCATGGCGATGGCCACGAACTCAAGTGCCTCCTCGTAGGCGGCGCGCAGCCTGTCATCAGGCGCCTCGTCTCGCCAGTCCACGACGATGTTGCGGAACTGAGTGAGCCACTCGACCGGGGGACGGCCGTGGTGGAGGTTGTTGACCATGGACTCACAGTTACCCCAGGCGGTGGAGAGCTCGTAGTCCTTCATCTCAAGGGCGGCACGGTCACGCTCGTAGAAGACATCCATGAGCTGCTTTGCGATCTGCATGGGAGAAACCTATCACGGTCTCAGGGCCTGCGCAACAGTTCCTTTTGAGCTTCGCCGTCCTTGCCGGAGGCTTCCTCGAAGTGAATGGCTACGAGCGTCAGCAGATAGGCAGTGCTGTTGAGCAGGGACTCATAGTCTTCGTCCCGGTCGTCTTCGAAGCTCGCCATCGAGGCGAAAAGCTCGGTCTCACACTGGTTGGCTCGCATTCGGTGGACCAGAGCGAATCGCATCCAATCTCGAGGACCGGTGGCGCCCCAGATGCCCATGAGGCTTCCCGGAGTGGAGCCCATGAAGCTGATCATGGTGTCGAGGAATTCTACTCGAGTCAGCGTGGTCGCCGACCTGTTGGCACTTG
>Ga0265798_10010550_pt1 | contig 11381 bp, 10 predicted proteins | sample P3T30metagenome_FD_192430 | JGI IMG/M metagenome (GOLD analysis project Ga0265798, IMG submission 192430) | Plant litter microbial communities from East Loma Ridge, Irvine, California - P3 T30 | ecosystem: Environmental > Terrestrial > Plant litter > Unclassified | place: USA: California... | reverse complement strand
ATGCCTCTGTAGTCGAATTGACTTATGCCCGACAGACTTGAATGTTGTGAATGGCCTGGGTGGTTGCCCCTGCCGCCAGCTATCGAAGTTCCATGTGTGGCTAGGAAACTATTGAGGGCGCTCGGATCGATGTGACTGATGGTGTTGGCGCGCGGCCTCATGATATTGGCAGCGCCCTTGGCAGCGCCGGCGTTGCTGGATATGGAGTTTTTGCGTACCCGAGCGGTCGAGTTGGGTGGGAGACCAGTGGTGCTTTCTCTACGTCCATTCCGGGGTCGTGTGTTGGCCGCGCCTTGCTGGTGGAGCTTCTGCTGGTGTCGTAGGAGAAGATCGCGTCGCGCGAAGCATCTTGTGCATTGGGGGCATTCGAATGGCTTCTCTTTTGTGTGTGATCGCTCGTGTCGCTTTAGATGCTCTAGTCGTGCAAATGAACGCGTGCATGTCGTGCAGACGTGAGGCCGGGGCTTGTCGTTTTTGGGTGGGGGGAAGGACTGGACCGTGGGCGATGTTTCGGGCTTTGCGGTAGAGGCTGAAGCTGCGATTAGCGGCTGTCGTTAGCTATCGTGGCGTTGGTTGGCGCTCGTTCCTACTCACAATTGCTGGTGGTGCCTGAGCCGTTGGAGTCGTCGCCCGGCGAGTTCGCGGGGCCTGGCAGGCTCGTGCTTTCTACTTTGGCCATGATCGTGTACGTTATTGGTAATACTCCAACCAGTTCCACGACAACAACAAAATCGCCTCGAGGGAGCTTGCAGATGAGCCAATAGTCGGATGGGGTAATACACGCTGCCTCAAAGTACCTAACAGCGGGCTGTCGGCGCTACCAAGGTCGAGCTCGTTGTAGCTTGCGGAGCCAACAAAGCTCTGCGAGGGAACAAAGGATGTATGGATACAAAGAGGCTGCCAACACACACGTACATGTCAGCGAGTGATACCACACGGTCGGGCAGAAGAGTGAAGACAGTACCTTGTACAGGCCTTTGTTGCGAAACGAGCGTTTATGAGCTTGTATACGCAGCGTCGCGGACGGGAAGCTCGTAGCAATGGGATATTAAGATGGAATTGGAGCTTCGGATGACAGTGGCTAATCTACAGCAAAGGTCAATTGCCAACTGCGGTCGAGCTTGGTTGAAGGTGGGCAAGTCAAGGATACTGCAAGGCCTCGCAACAAGAGCAAGCCTATGCTGAGTGAAGGAAGAAGCCAGGGGAAAGGACGTGTGAGTTGGTTGGATCGGTCCGTACATAGGTCGGCGTACGTACGTGGTCTACCGCTGGTCCCGGAATGCGTAGAGCCAGTGCGGGAGCTGTGGTAAGCAGTGGCAGTGGCAGTGGCAGCTGGTGGAGCTGGTTGAGCACGAGGGTCCAGCCTTGATGTAAGCGTCTGTACCAGCGGTGCTGCTGGAGGCGCCGGCGGCTTTTTGCTGGTACGGCCCAAAAGGCTAGATTACAGCGCAGACACAACCTTCGGTGCCGGGCAGAGCAATTGGGCGACCGCGCAACGATTGGCCGGGGTTGCAGAAGCAGGCCGAGTCTGGGGAATCGGGCACGGGCCAAGGTTCGCGGGACGAGAGCTACCAACAGTAGATGAGCAACGAGAGTCAACAAGTACACAAAGCAAGTCGGACACGGACAAGCTGTGGCGATGTCTGTTGGAGATGTTAAGAACAGGCACGACGCAGGCGGCGTTATAGAATTGTAAGCAGATCCCCAGACTTCACGGCTCGTAAAGCTTTGGAGCTAGCCGGCGAGTGTGTCATGCAACTGGCCAGCGCCCCAGGTCGTTCGACGACGGGCCTGCAAGCACCAGGGCCTCTAGGAAAGTGGATCCTCCAGCAAACGGCCTCTCTGGCGCAGGGGTCTTCTCCGGAGTACTTCCGTTGCTCTACCCTCGCCTCTACATGCTCGTCGCAAGAGGCAGCGATGTGCGTCTGCGATCAGCAGCGTCGCCTTCAAGACGCTTCGTGGCTTGGCTGCAGCAAGTGCGCCAGGGGCCCACAGCTATGGCCTCGGCTCTGTATCAACTCGTCCTCTCTACCAGCTGCTCTACACACATGGCCTACTTTATTAGTGGAATCTGCCCCAACTATGAAGCCGCTGGATCTATAATACATTCCAGACGGGGCCGGCTTCATTTCGCCTGGCGGAGATAGATTGTCGAGCTCCAATGGCCTGCCAGTTCCATATTAATTAGCAAAAGACAATACCGTCGCTGCTCGTTCCTGAAGATTGCACGGGTCTAGGCACGACCATGCTCTGGCTCCCGACATGGAGTTTCAAGAGCCTGCCACAGACACCGACGAACGATGATGGTGCTGCGAGATGCGCGCACAACAATGGGGCTCGCATACACGACCCATGTATCTGCTGCCGTCAAGCGCCCGGCTATGGGAACGGACGACTACTGACAGCACGCTACGCAACACCAGCACTCCACTCAGCACCGCCGGCCGACTCCAATTGCTTTTGCACACACGGGTAGCTGCTCGCGCTGACATCGGTGAGGGTTGCAAGGCCTGCAAACTTCCCCAGGAAATTCAAGGTTGAGCCTGCAGAGCTTGGACGACGGCAGGAAAGGAGGCTAGCTTCTTCGGGATCTGGGGTAAACAGCTAGCGCACGCACTAGTGGATAGCATGGGTCGCCTAAGGGCCATCCACACATAGCGCCGCATGACCACGGCCTGCAAAGTCCCCATCGCCGTCTCTCTGGCCCTTGTCTATGCTGCTCGACCCGGCCACACCTATCACCGGCACACAGCGTTGATCCCGTCTTCTTTGGCCTGCTGCTGAGTACATACGCGCATCGCAAGAACTGTTACCGCAACGTTGCGAACCACCACACTCATGCTGATCGTAGCTCAGCAGCAAGAGCGGCGGATCGAGAATGAGCCGGTGGCAGTAGAGACAAACTCTTCACGCCCTGGCCTTGTACCATTGCGCAGTCACGGTGGGTATACTACTGCACCTGACCTTCGGCAGCCCAGGACCCTGACGTTCTCGGTATGTCGCGCTCGCCACACAGCGTGCGCCGCACTCGTCCCGCGACGCGCACTGGAGTGACAACGACGTATGACGGCATCGTCAGGCTGTTATCGCACTTTCGGCCATCCACTATTCTTGCTTCGGCTTAAACCTCCAGCTACCTCACAAGTCGGGTATGCATTGCCACATTCAAACTTCGGCTATGACCGCGCTGCTATCTCGCAGTTCCGACGCTGCACAAAATCCTAGCCAGTGACGTTGCGTGCTTGTGGCAATTGAAGATCGGCTGTCGCTGTGCATGAGCACCAGCAAGCTCGTGGCAGATCTGCAACCGAACGTCCACCAGGTGGAGTCAATCCTTCAGCGACATCAAAGCCATTTACGTCAATCGAAGCACTGTAGAAGAACTGTCGAACGATCAGGAATTGTTGCATGCATTATAGAGCTCTTACTGCTGATCGTGGCTGGATTCGTTGCTAAGCCACTTGAGATCATCACTCAGCATGGCATCGCAGTTGTCAACGCACATACCACTCGATCTGCGCAATCCCAGTCCTTGCCTATCTTCTGACATTTCAAGAGATCGCTCGCCAAATACAAAGTTCGCTGATCGATAAAATCTCCGGCAACACCATTCGCATAGTTCTGAGGTCACCTTAGGCCGGCAAATTCAGGCAATACTGTCTGCGAAAACGAAACCGAAATTACATGATTTGCGATTGGTGCGGAAATGCAAGTAAACTGTTTGGCGATAGCTCGTCCACGTACCAGCTTTACTGTGATTTGTTAGCACCGATGAGCGCAGCGTGCATCTCGCACTTGGAGGCATCGTTCTCGCGGCTGCGCAAGAACGACGCGTCGGACTGCGCGTGCAGGCATGACGTGCGTTCCTTGTACAACCATCGGGACGAGTCTACACAGCGCAACTCACAAATTTGATGCCGACCGAGGCGGAAGCACATGCAGATGCTTAATGACGAGCGTCTGCTTCTTCCCGTTCGCTTCAAGTGACAGCCCGCTCGAACCGATGACGCACACTAGCCCAATGAGGATATTCCGGCGCACTCCCCCAGACACATACCCCTCGTACTTCATCTCGAGGTCTGCGAACCGCCAGAACTGTTGCGCCCTGCAGCTCCACCTATCACGCTCCTGCATCTGCGAGGCATGAGCCGTCTCCCGTTACCATTCGTACAGGGAGCTGTTCGGAGTGACAAGAGCGAAAGCTGGGTCTGGAAGCACCGTAAAGACAAATACACAACAGATCAGCGTGCATGCAACGCAAAAGCATGGTGTTCCACTCTAATTGCACGCAACGTTACAAGATCCTGGAGGGAGAACAGCAACCCTGTATCTCACCTTGGACTTGCTACCCTCTCTTGTTCTAGTTTTCATTTCGCTTCTAGCAGTCGCTGGCAACACCCAAAATCACCCCACATTATAACAATCGTTCGAGGCTTGATGTTGAGCGCCCAAATATAACGCAATATTGCTGACGCCAAGCCCTTTACTGACTGTACACCACTAGGAGAAGCTAGATCTGGTGGGTTTTGACGCGCGATTGCAGTGACGCTAGTATTGCAGTAGTCTGCGTCTCACGTGCACGCTTGGTACGTACCTCGCCGCTTCCTACGACCCACTACCGCTTCGCGACTGGAGCTTTGTACCTTGGCCTCTAGACGCAACTGATGGGTTAGACTCGATCCTATCCGTTCTGCTGGCAGACAGTCAGACGATACAATCAACAGCATCGACGTCATGCGCCAAGCGGATGTACTGACAATGAAACGATCCTCTAGGAATGTGCGGTACTTTTCACCCCCAGTGGGAGCCTAGAAGAACCTACCGCTTACCCTCATCGCTATTCTCCGATAGGTCACAACTGGAGCTCTTCCGCCGTAGCCGATACAGCGTCTTAAGTCCGCAAGTTGTTGTGCTTGTGACACCTCCAATTCTGGTAAGCTTTCGGTCTTTTACTCACCCGGTTCCGGGATGCGTCTTCAAGACCCTGAATTAGGTGTCAAAGCAAACGTTGAGGAATCACTCTTCAGCTTATATGGGGCGTCTATCCACATTCGGGTGTACGGGTGGCTGTTCCTGCAAATTCACATTCGCTACAGCATGCAGATGGAGTAGATGTCAGCACTTCGCCGCAAGCTCTTCCTTGAGAAGAGCCACTCAACATTCTAGGGTCTATCCTAGTATGTCACTCCCGAACATGTGGCTTAAAACGCCCTTTCTTTGCTTTTGCGCCTATCCCCTGTCCCCATGTTCCCAATTCGTTGCGCGTTTAGGTTTTAACTTTGCGTCTGACAGCTGTAATCATTTCCGGTCGCCTCACCCTTCATTCAAGAACTCAGTTTGCCTCACGTACAGGTACCTTTCTTTATAGCGGCAATAGTCTTCTCATCCCGCATCCCAACACCCCACGCCGGCCGGGAAAAACCCTTTCCCTCCGCGCCCCAGAATATCTCCACACAGTATCCACTTGTCTATACCAGGAAAAGAAGCCCGCGGCTCAACAGCGGCAGATGAACAGGTTACTAGCTTTCCGCGAACCCACCAAGTGGATCTATCACCGTGGCTATGTAACCTCACGGCGCTGTATTTCGCGCATCTGTTACAAACGGCAATTCGTCTTGTCGCAAATAGATTGTCCGAGCATGTTCGCTACAACATACGACTTCAATCTGTGCCAAGTCGATGGCAAAGTCGAAGAAGAGATGTCCGGAATAGAGACTTGATTTACGGCTTACCATTCGCAGCTCCTGCATGCTGTTGTATGACTTGCATAATGTTACGCAGCTGCTGACGCAACACCAAGTCCTCTTTTTGTGCTGATTTCAAGTTTCACACAACCGGTATTGAGTGTGCATGCGAGAATGTGTATACCGATGTTCGGGCGAGAGATAGGGTTTCGACCTGGGGTGTGGAGGTTATGCCTGATTGATCAACCTAGGGAGCAGGTGATGGTATGACGGCATGGCTTAGGAGCGGAAGTGGCCGCACATATCACACAGCGAGTCGCGGCCTACTTCGTCATCATGGATAGGTTTTGCGATTCATCATAGATTTGTTGTGTGCGGCTTAGACTGATGCGAAGAAGGGCGTACTACCAGAAGTATGAAGAGCATAGATGATCAGCATTGATGACCTTGACGACACGGTAATACTTCTAATGAGTAATGCAAAGTCATCAATTGCTTACACGGAAGTGAGAGTGCAGACACAAAGGCATTTCTCAGCTCGAATGGCTTAATGCTTTACGCGTTACTTCACCTGACTTCTTTTCCATACTGTTCCATGATGTTATACTCCAAATGTCATCATCACGTGCATAGCTTCTCAAAAAAGACCGCAACATGATCACGCACTTCGTCTACTCTCGGAACCATATTGAGTTGTATCTTCACCCTCCATCAACTTACTCCGCATTTTCATTTAGCTTCTCAGAGCAGGTCCTCCACGGCTGTGCTGGTTTGGCAGCGACGGCCTGTGTACAAGTTCACTTACAAGCTTCTTCTTTCTTGTATCATCATACGTGTATGTCTGTGTTGCTCGAGAAAGGAGAACTAGCTTGCAATCCTGCGATGACATTTGGCGTAGTCCTGCGCCCAAAGGTACGGCTATCAAGTCCATGGTGTTGTCGCACTGTTACTGGGAATGCTGCTCTTCTAGCCTCTTGAGCACACAGAACTTATAAGTTTCAACCTCCAGTAAACATACCCCATGTCTTCCCCCAGAATTCCCGTCTTCCAAGACTCCTTTAAGAGCAGGAATGGTGTGCTCTTGCGGTGAACTAAGAATTCAATCGTTGTATATATGCAGATGACCACGAGTTCGTCTCCACGCGTTATCAGATGACCATTGACGACACCAAGGAAATGCACAACATATTACCATGAGAACGAGCAGAAGTCCTACTAACACAACCCACCATCTCTTAGTCCTCCCTTCGTCTCAACGCACTTGTCACCAAGGCTGTGAGAAAGCTTATACCGTCGCTTATGGATGAGTGGTCTCTTAATCGCGAGATCGCTCTTGCTTCAAATTTGTATGGCGGATCTGTCTGTCGCTCTTGCCAAAGTTCGTGGTAACTCACACTTCTTACGAAAAAACACATCACGCAGTACGCGCCTGTGTTATGCTCGCATAGCGGCTGACACTACTGGTACGCTACAAAATGGTGGCAAAGTCTGTCATGCTTCCTCTGTCTGCACTTTTTCTCTGGTAGTCTGCTTTGCGACTCCAAAGATCCGCAGGTATCATTGGATGAAACTGAAAGTGCGGCGATGAATGAATAAGCTGTGGATGTTGACTCCAAAGCTCGATCAGAATATTGATGAGCCTATGCGATACCCGAAGTTGATTCTTATTTGGAAGAAATAAAACATAAGAAAGTTCCCCGCATATGGTCCAAGATTACTACCACAATGTCTCATGAGATCTTTGTGTCTCCTCGAAATTGGCGAGCATAGAAACTATTAGATGCTGATCGTGTCGATGGAAAGCGGCGCTTTGTGACAGATGATGTGTATAAATCTCTCCTCGGCGCTGGCTTCCAACGCTTTTTCGCGTACTTGTATACCGTGAATCACTGTTACTCCTCTTTCTTCCCTCCTTACCACACTTTTGTAGAGCTTAAGCAAGAAAAAAACACAACTCGATGAGACTTATCTGCAAAAATAGACCAGTTAACCCTGATGTCGCGACTTTCGCTCTCTGGTCTCTTGTCGGGACGCATTCCGAATTACCAAATACAATTTCTACACCAACCTGGGAAAGCCGGAAATCTAATATTCGAGGTGTACGGCGCAGACGATACGGCTTTCTATTGTTCAACATTTAGAGTTACCCATTCTTCCAGGTTTTCTCCGCTTTCACTACAGTGTATCTGGCCGGTACACCAGAAATTATCGACGCTTTCCGAACGACGTTGAGAAGAAAAGATATGTTAGAACACATATCATCGCATCTGTTCTTCTTCTTCTTTCCCTTATCTTCAAAGTATACTCTCCACCGATCCTTATGCTACTCGTTCTACGGAGAAGAAGAACCTAAAACATATCACTGATCGAGGCACGACTTGGAGCAAACAACCACACAACCGCTTACACTTCTCCTTCGTTACTTCAAAGTAACGAAAGTATACAGCTCAACTTTTTATGAAAAGAAGAAACCAGCAAAATGTATTCTATGGGTGCTGTGAGACGCCTCAAAAGTTACTTTCTTTGACCTTACGTTTGCACAAAAATACTCGCCATACACCTTGCTCAAAATATCATGCCATCACTAGAAAGAGACGACCACTGTCTTACACAACTGAATGAAAGTGCGCAAATTCCAGCTGTACCTTTCTTTGTTAGAAAGACATGCATCAATCGACGATAGTCGGATCACCTATTGTTGGATCCGTGGTTACAACTCCCCTCTTTCCTCGAGTTCCTTACTTCTCTAACATACATCCTGTGACCAATTCACTAAAATGCCACTTTCTTTGTTCCATGTATCTAAACGTGTATCCCAGAAAGCCCCAAGTGCTATTGCGCCACTTCCAAAAATCACCGGTACCTGTCCATGGCGGCGGAGAAGCAGGTCCGATCGCTCATCTAGTGAAAAGATAATACCTGCGCACATGACGAGGGCTTCGTGGCTGTTGAGCACAAAATCTGCTCTCGATGTGTGCTTCCTTTTCACTCTTCGAACGAATTTATATCACATCTTCTCTAAAACTGGTCCTCGAACGGGAAATGTCTCCAAAAGCCATGGCACGCATAGGTATGCGCTGTTTCTCTCTTCTCAAACAAGATAAGAATCGCACCGATGGACTTTGCGCGCCGAGAATAGTTTGTACAAAGCTGTATCCAATCGCAACATGTACGCGGAAGATGACTTGGACAATCTCCATGTGAGAAAAAGATCCGACCTTTTGCAATCCAAGAGCAATGACAGTATGTCCATGCTAGAGGGCCGCGTGTGAATCGTGAACGACATGCTTTTCTCTCATGTCTCCATCGCCCTTGCCTCGCAGTAATGAACTCCGAAATGTGAACAAGCAGCGTCTGAAGAGACAAGAGCATCGCAAACCACAAAAGCCGCATGACGTGATTCTGCTAGAAACAAAAGGCTACCGACGTTAGCTTGGTTGTAGGCCCCTAGGTGTATACGTCCACTTATTGACAAGCCACCTCCGAAACGGCGGCTGTGTTCATATGTGCATTTCGTCCACGACTACTCGGACGTACTGATCATACATAATCCCCGTAATCTCATGTCTACCTACAAGCCAAGACTCATATCTCGAAAACACCACCCATCCCCACTCTAACATCCACGAAATCCGGTCTCCATCCCTTGTATTGCACGAGCCCCCTCTTAACCTCCCTAACCCTCTCGAGCCTCTTCTTGGCCTCCTCTTCCTGTGCTTGCCTAAATGCATCCTAATCAATTTCGAATTCATCGAGACTACCCAGACTTTCTTGCCTAGGCTTCGGCTTACTCGCAGCATCGCTTCGTCGATGCGCAGGATTCTGGCCGGTGAAGGCTGAGATGCCAGATTGGATGACATCTTGGAAGGAAGAATGTGTGCGGTTGGGGAGGGCTTGGCGGGATGGCGCTCCAGAGAGGTCGATGTCGTCGAAACTGTTGGTGCTGGTGTATGGATGTGAGGCGTCTGCCTGGTCGTCGATAGAAGGTTGCATCTGTTGGCGACGGTCGCGCCATACGCCTCGGCGAAGTTCGAAGTTTTCTTCCTCGAGTTCGCGGACCTTGGCGAGGAGGCGGTCGCGCTCTTCGTCCAGGAGTTCTTGTACGCTTGAGTCTTCGATAGAGCCGAGATCAGCCTTGCGGCGGCGCTGCTCTGCCTCTCGAAGACGTGCGTTCTCGTTGCTGAGGCCTGTTATGCGAGTCCGTAGTTCTGTCGCTTCTCGCTCAATCTTCTTGTGCTCTTGTATGCGCGTCTGGTTTCGGGTGTCATTGTCTCGATGCAGTTGTGTGAGCGTTTCAATCTTCTTCTCCAACAACTCAGCGCGCGAGACCGAATCTGAAGCTTTGCGGTTCGCCGTGCCCAACTCAGCTTCTAGTTGCGCAATGCGTGTCTGTGCAGAGTCGCGATCTGAGCCGTCCTTCTCAGCCTGATCCCCGGCTTTGTCCAAACTTGCTTTGAGTTCCTCTAGCTCCGTCTTCGTTGAGTTGGCTTCTTGTTCTGCCTTTTGCACTGCGGATTCCAGACTGGAAATCTGTGACTGAAGCTCGTTGTTCTTAGTGGTCTGTTCCGAGAGCTGCCTGTTGACGTTCGAGATCTCCAGCTCCAATGACTCGATAGTTGCAGACTTTGAAGCAACTTGCGCATTCAGATCATCGATAGATGCGCTCTGACTGGGTGACGCAGTCGATGTACGACGAATAGATTTGTTGCTTTGCGTTTGCGCCTGCGCGAGCTGTCTCTTGAGGGATTCGACTTCGGCTTTCTACCCTGCATGTCAGTATCCTGTCCCACATGTCAACCTTTTCTCAGATGCCTACCAGTTTGTCAGCCTCCTTGCCCTTCTCGACTGCAAGCGCAACGTCTCCTCTGCTTTCTCGCAGCTCCTCCAGTTCTTCTTCACCCTTCTTCCATCTTTCCTGGTTTTCTTCAACTTCGCTTGCGAGTCTTTTATTCTCTTTCTCGAGCTCCTCAATCTTCTGTGCTTGTTCCCGGTAGACCTCGCTTGTGACCCCTCCTCCCGGCGACAAAGGCCCACCAGCGGCTCCCGAGCGATAGAAGGACTCAGATCGCTGTCGCGACTCGACGGCGACTGAGGGCTTGCGGCCGTGTGCTGCCTTGGGCACAGCCAGCTCCGACGGCTCGTCATCGTCCTCCTCTGGCGGCGGCGCTGCGCTTGTAGCTTCTACGGGTTCTGGCGCGACTTTTTCGGGCTGATCTTCGGTAGTTGTCGCTTCGGCGGAGGCTTCGGTAGAGGCTTCTGCTTCAGCGGGTGCCTCTGCCTTGTCTTCCTTCTTCTTTCCACCGCCCGCCTTCTTTGTCTTCTTCTTCAATTGCTCATACTATTGTACATGCGTTAGCTCATTCTCTAGTTCTAGGAGCGGTGATGTTGCAACTCTGTTCGCGAAGAGGAATCAGATCCAAGTGCATCTGAGCAATGGCAGCTGTCTTGGGAGGGTTGTAGAACGTGTAGGGGAAATACGCACGCGTTTCTTCGCCGCTGCGATCTTCTCTGCCTTTTCTTTCTCTTCGTCTGCCATATTGCTTCGCGATCGTGGTTATTGGGTTGAGGGTTCGGAGGTAGCTGTGGAGCTATCGTATGGCTGTTGCGGGGAGCTCGAGTACTCGGTGATGCCAACTTGCCCGCATTGTGGAAGCACGCTAACACAGACCCAGACTAGTCACATTTTGAATCACTCAA
>Ga0265798_10010547_pt1 | contig 11383 bp, 8 predicted proteins | sample P3T30metagenome_FD_192430 | JGI IMG/M metagenome (GOLD analysis project Ga0265798, IMG submission 192430) | Plant litter microbial communities from East Loma Ridge, Irvine, California - P3 T30 | ecosystem: Environmental > Terrestrial > Plant litter > Unclassified | place: USA: California... | reverse complement strand
GGGGTGTTCTCTGGCTGGGTGCTTGGAGTCTCGGTCATACCTCTACGCAATCAAGGACGCGCCCATAATGCAATGCGGGCGGGCCTGTTTCGTGCCCAGAACACCGGTGCTGGGGTACTTTGGGCAGGTGCTGCTATCTGATCGTGACATCCGAGCCGAGATCGACGCCGAGCGGATCAAGTTGGACCCGCTGGACCTCTCAATGGTCCAGCCTTCCAGCGTCGACGTGCGCCTGGAGCGCATGTTCCGGCTCTTCGACAATCACAAATACGCGCATATCGACCCCGCAGCAGACCAGCCGGACCTGACCCGACTGGTCGAGGTGGCCGCGGATGAACCCTTCATCCTGCACCCGGGTGAGTTCGTGCTGGGCGCAACCTATGAAGCGGTCACCCTCCCAGATGACATCGCTGCGCGGCTCGAAGGAAAGAGCTCGCTGGGGCGACTGGGCCTGCTGACCCATTCCACTGCTGGATTCATCGACCCCGGATTCTCCGGACAGGTCACCCTGGAGCTCTCAAATATGGCGACGCTGCCGATCAAGCTGTGGCCCGGGTCTAAGATCGGGCAGCTCTGCTTCTTCCGGCTCACCTCACCTGCTGAACACGGCTACGGGGCCGGCATGCATCAGTCCCGTTACCAGGGCCAACGCGGGCCCACAGCCTCCCGGAGCCACGAGAATTTCCACCGCACGCTCATCCAGTAGCGGCAGTGCCGGTCAGCTGCTGCTGGTGATCCGGTGCTCGCGCATCTTCGCGGGGCCGGTGGGGTTATGCACCAGCGTCAGTGAGGCCAGGCCAACGCTCAGAATGACCACGACGCCGATGATGATCGCCTTATCGCTGCCTCCCGCGGTCCACAGCAGCAGCGCGATCAGCCCCGGGGTCAGGAACGACACGCTTCGTCCGGCCGTGGCGTAGAGACCGAAGAGTTCTCCGGCGCGGCTCGGTGGTGCCAATCGGGCAAGGAATGCCCGCGAAGAGGACTGCGCCGGACCGACGAATACGCACAGCAGCAGACCGAAGACCCAGAACGATCCCTGCGGGGTGAGCACGAAGGACCCGATGCTGCGCTCCACGTCCAGGAAGTACAGGATCGCCGCCGTCGCGATCAGCGCGGCCACACAGGTGGCGATCACCTTGCGCGGGCCGACCTTGTCATCGAACCATCCGCCGATGAAGGCGCCCACGGCTGCCGCGACATTTCCGGCGATGCCGAAGAGCAAGATATCTGACGTGGTGAATCCGAACACCGTGACACCAAGGATCGCGCCATAGGTGAACACTGCCGAGAGCCCGTCCCGGTAGATCGCAGAGGAGATCAGGAACCAGAAGGTGTTCCGGTCTTCTCGCCAGAGTCCGATGACCAGCCCCACAAGCCTGCGGTAGGACTCCAGAATGCTGACCTTCTCCTCCACCACGTCCTGATCCGCAGTAGCCAGCGGAGTCAGCAGCAGCGGGAGCGAGAAGATCAGGAACCAGGCCGCGGCCACCAGGGCCACGGCGCGGACGTTGACCATCTCGTCCTCACCGAGTCCGAACATATGCGGAGGCTCCCCGGCGACCAGGCCGAAGTACACGATCGCCAGGATCACGATTCCACCCAGGTAGCCGGAGCCCCAACCGATCCCGGAGACCCTTCCCATCCGTGGTGAATCCGCGATGTCGGTGATCATCGAGTTGTAGTTCAGATTCGCGAACTCATCGAAGAGCGTCATCGTGGCCATCAGCGTCACGCCCAGGACCAGATAGGCCTGATCCGGCTTCACGAAGAAGCACGCGGCCACCAGCGCAATGACGATGAATGTGTTGACGGCGAGCCAGCGTCGTCGTCGGCCGCCGTTGTCTGCGCGCTGCCCGATCACCGGCGCGGTCAGCGCAATGATCAGCCCGGCGATCGTGTTTGCAGTGGTCAGATACTGCGTGCCCTGCCCTCCGGGTCCCACCGCGTCGGCGATGTAGGTGCCGAAGACGAATGTCACCATCACGGCGCTGACCGTGGCGTTACCCCAGCTCCAGAGGCTCCACACCGCGATCAGCCGCTTCTTCAGCGGGGCAAGTGCGGGGGTCGCCTCGGGCGCAACGCTGCTCATTGCGGCATAGTAACCCCGGTTTGTTAACATAGAGAGGATTGCCGCCGCAGAACCTTGGCTCAAGGACTCGCAGATGGGCGTGCGTAGATTCAGAAAATGCGAGAGGAGCGGGGTACATGATCATTGGGATGCTTGGAGCGCTCTTCCTCGTCAGCATCCTGACCCCCTTCCTCTTCCAGCGCTTCGGCCGGAACACCTTCTTCATCCTGGCGGCGATTCTCAGCGCCGCACTGGTCTGGATCCTCAGCTATGTGCCGGCTGTCCTAGAGGCCGAGCAGTCCGCGGGAATCGGTGAACCAAATGCGCCTCCCGCCGAGGTTATGGAGTGGATCCCGCAGTTCGGGGTGGAGCTCGCCTTCCGCGTAGACGCCCTCGCGCTTGCCCTGTCGGTGTTGATCCTGGGCGTGGGTGCGCTGGTGATGCTCTACTGCGCCAGGTATTTCTCCACCAGTGAGCGCGCGGCCGGTCCCTTCGCTGCCGAGCTCTTCGCCTTCGCGGCCTCAATGCTCGGTCTTGTGCTGGCCGATGACATCGTCATGCTCTTTGTGTTCTGGGAACTGACCACGATCCTGTCCTTCCTGCTCATTGGTTTCTCAGCGCACCGCATCTATGCCCGCCGCTCCGCCATTCAGGCGCTGCTGGTCACCACCTTCGGCGGACTTGCCATGCTGGTCGGACTGCTCTGGCTGGGACAGCTGACTGGCAGCTACCGGCTCTCCGAGATCATGGCCGCGGCCCCCGATCTGTTGTCCAATCCTGCGACGGCGCTGGCTGTCGATATCGCGGTGGCGCTGGTCCTGCTCGGGGCACTGTCTAAATCGGCCCTTGTGCCCTTCCACTTCTGGCTGCCAGCCGCCATGGCGGCACCGACCCCGGTCTCGGCGTATCTGCATGCGGCGGCCATGGTCAAGGCCGGTGTATATCTGGTGGCACGGTTCGCCCCGGGCTTCCACGAATCCACCTTCTGGCTGCCCCTGGTCCTCGGCCTGGGTCTGCTCACCATGCTGGTGGGGGCCTGGCGCGCCCTGCGGCAGACCGATATCAAGCTTGTCCTGGCCTATGGCACGGTCTCCCAGCTGGGTTTCCTGATCATGATCAACGGGCTGGGCACCGAGGACGCGGCACTTGCTGGAATGGCGATGCTGCTTGCCCACGGGCTGTTCAAGGCCGCGCTGTTCATGGTGGTCGGCATCATCGATCACCAGTCCGGGACCAGGGATCTGCGAAAGCTCTCCGGACTTGCCCGCACGCAGCGCCCGCTGTTCATTGTGGCGACGATCGCCACTGCGTCGATGGCCGGGATCCCGCCGCTCTTCGGCTTCGTCGCCAAAGAGGTCGTCTTCGAATCCTTCTACAGCTACGCAGAGGTCACGGGAGACGGTTCCATCCTGACTTGGGGCTGGCTGGTGCTCGCCGGCGTCGTCCTGGGGTCCGCCCTGACGGTGGCCTATTCGGCTCGCTTCCTCTGGGGAGCCTTCGCGACCAAATACCCAGTCCCTGGTGTGGCGGTGAAGGCCACCACGTTCCACGGGCCGGTATCCCGAGTCTTCCTCGCAGCACCCATGATCCTTGCCGTGATCACGGTGATCATCGCGATCTTCCCGGCCCCGGCGCAGGTCTTGGCGGCGTCCTGGGCCACACTGTTCGATCCCGTGGAAGCCGGTGTGGAGCCTACGTATCTGGCGCTCTGGCACGGGTTGACTCCAGTGCTCGCGCTCTCGGCGCTGACCTGGGTGCTGGGGGCGCTGCTCTTCTGGGTCCGTGATCCCTTCGGCCGATTCCAGGCGAAGCTCCCCGCCGTTCTTGACGCCGAGCGCGGCTACCGCGGAACTGTCCGCGCGGTGGACCTGCTCTCCTCCTGGGTGACCGCGCGGACCCAGCGCGGTGCGCTGGGATGGTATTTGTTCATCATCCTTGCGGTGGCAACACTCGTGCCGCTGTCCGTAGTCATCTTCGGCGCCCCGGGCGGTCGGGGCATCGCAGAACGCTGGATGCCCGATTCCCTCATCATCGCCGAGCAGCCCCTGCAGGTGGTCCTCGCTGTGGTGATCCTCGCAGGTGCCTCGGGTGCCATCTGGGCCCCGAAGCGTTTCATGGCGGTATTGATGGTTTCGCTCTGCGGCTGGGGCATCGCCGGGATCTTTGCGCTGCAGGGAGCCCCGGACCTCGCGCTGACCCTGCTTCTGGTGGAGTCCATCGTGCTCGTGGTCTTCGTACTCGCGCTGCGCAGCCTGCCTGCTGGCATCTGGACGCAGAGCCCCACCCGGTTCAAGTTCGGCCGCGCAGCCCTGGGCATCGGTTTCGGTGTAGTCATGATGGTCGTCGCGGCTATGTCCATGAACGCCCGCGTCGCGGAGCCCATCTCCATAGAGTTCCCCTGGATGGCCTATGAGGTGGGCCAGGGCGCCAATATCGTCAACGTCACGCTGGTGGATCTGCGCGTATGGGACACCTTCGGAGAGATCACCGTGCTCGCCGCTGCCGCCACCGGCGTGGCTTCTTTGATCTTCGTCAAGCGCCGCGATGTCCAGCGCCGCGAGCTCCATGAGGTCCCCACGGGAACCGTGGGCCGGGTGCTCTCGGATAAGGCGCTCTCACCACGCCAGGTCAAAGAGATCAAGGTCGCCCGCTCCTTCGCCACAGTGGCGCGCGAGGCCTGGCTGGTCGCCGGACGGACAGTGGCACCGGAACACCGCAGCATCGTCTTCGAGGTCGTCACCCGGCTGATGTTCCACGGGATCATCATGATCTCGCTCTACCTGCTCCTGGCCGGGCACAACCTGCCCGGAGGAGGCTTCGCCGGCGGTCTGCTCGCCGGGCTGGCCTTCGTGCTGCGATACCTCGCCGGTGGCCGTTACGAGCTGGAGGCCGCCATCCCGTTCTCCGCCGGTGCATTGATGGGCTGGGGTCTCGCCGTCGCCTGCTTCACCGGACTGGCCCCGATGATCGCCGGCGGACAGGCCTTCCAATCCTTCGACGTGGAGCTCACGCTGCCGCTCTTCGGCTATCACCACTTCGTCTCCGCGGTCCTCTTCGACGTCGGGGTCTACCTCGTGGTGATCGGGCTCATCGTGGACATCCTGCGCAGCCTCGGCTCTGAGATCGACGTGCGCAGCGAGCGCGAAGGCCAGCTGGCGTCCTCACCGGGACACAATATCCACGGCGAAACCTCGGCAGGAGTGGCCCGATGACAGTCAACCTCACCCTGCTGGTCCTGATGGGCGCGCTCTTCGCCATCGGGATCTACCTGCTGCTCGAGCGCTCGCTGACCCGTGTGCTGCTGGGAATCATCCTGATCTCCAACGGTGTGAACCTGCTCCTGCTCCAGACTGCAGGCCGCGCGGGACTCGCCCCGATCTACGATCCCGATATCCCGGCCGAGGACTATCTCGACCCGCTGCCGCAGGCCCTGCTGCTGACAGCCATCGTGATCGCCTTTGCCCTGGTCAGCTTCATGCTCGCGCTGATCTACCGCTCCTGGGTGCTCGCGCGTCAGGACGAGCTTGCCGATGATGAGGAAGACCGTCGGGTGGCGTCCTATGCGGGTGTCCATGAGGCCGAGGAGGACGATGAGGTCGCCGAGGAGACCACGGAGTTCGCCGATGAGACCGACGCTGTCGGACGCCCCCTGCTGAACCCGCGCCGCGGCTCCGATACCGATGACACCACGCAGGACCCGGGCAACGGCCCGGTCACCGCCGAAGGAGGGGAGCGCTGATGAACACCGAATTCCTCAGCTTCACCCCGCTGGCGGTGCTGATCCCCTTCTTCGGTGCGGGCTTCGCCTTCGCCTTCTACCGCAATAAGTCCACGCAGCGCGCCATCGCGATCGGCGCACTCATCCTCACGGTGATCCTCGAGGTCACCCTGCTGGCCCAGGTCTGGTACGGCGGGGCGCACGCGGTCCACCTTGCGGGGTGGCCGGCGCCCTTCGGCATCGTCATGGTGATCGACCGGTTCGCTGCGCTGATGCTCGTGGTCTCCTCGATCATCACGCTGTGCGTGCTGCTCTATGCCGTGGGACAGGGTGCTGCGGAGGAGAAGGAAGACTCAGGCCCGGTCTCGATCTTCTACCCCACGTATCTGATCCTGGTGGCAGGCGTCTCCAACGCCTTCCTGGCCGGTGATCTGTTCAACCTCTATGTCGGCTTCGAGATCTTCCTGACCGCCTCCTATGTTCTGCTGACCCTCGGCGGCGGTGAATCGCGGATCCGCGCGGGTGTGACCTATGTGGTGGTCTCGATCATCTCCTCGATGCTGTTCCTGATCACGATCGGCATGATCTACGCCGCCACCGGAACGGTGAACCTGGCGGACCTCGCGCTGAAGCTCGGAGATCTCGACCCGAGCATGCAGCTGACCCTGCACGTGATGCTGTTGGTCGCCTTCGGCATCAAAGCTGCGGTCTTCCCGCTGGCCTTCTGGCTCCCGGACTCCTATCCCACCGCCCCGGCACCGGTCACGGCGGTCTTCGCAGGCCTGCTCACCAAGGTGGGCATCTACGCGATCATCCGCACCGAGACGCTGCTCTTCCCGGGGGAGCGGATCAATACCGCACTGATGATCGTCGCGGCGCTGACCATGATCGTGGGCATCCTGGGTGCGCTGGCACAGGCAGATATCAAGCGCATGCTCTCCTTCACGCTGATCAGCCATATCGGCTATCTGGTCTTCGGCCTCGCGCTGAGCTCCATCATCGGCATGGCCGCGACGATCTACTATGTGGCTCACCACATCACCATCCAGACCACGCTGTTCCTGGTCACCGGTCTCATCGAGCGGCGCTCGGGCACTTCCAATGTGCTCAGGCTGGGCGGTCTCGCGAAGATCTCCCCGGTGCTGGGCCTGCTCTTCTTCATTCCGGCGATGAACCTCGCGGGCATTCCGCCCTTCTCCGGATTCGTCGGAAAGCTGGGGATGCTCCAGGGTGGCATCGCGGAGAACACGTGGATCACCTGGACTCTGGTGATCGCTTCGGTGGTCACCTCCCTGCTGACGCTGATGGCAGTGGCGAGGATCTGGACCCGCGGCTTCTGGCGCAAGCCCGAGGATGCCGATGAAGCTCCCGAGCGCCAGCTGATGTCCAAGACCCTGGCGCATTCCCGGGCAGCGAATAAGCGATACCTGCCCATGTCCATGGTGGCTCCCACTGCGGCGCTGGTGGGGCTCTCACTGGCATTCAGCGTCTTCGCCGGACCGTTGATGGACTTCTCCCGGGCCGCCGCCCAGGACATGTACGAGCGCACGCCCTACCTGGAGGCCGTGTTCGGACCCGAACGGATCGAAGGTGTCCGCGATGAGCTCGACGAGTTCGCCGCGACCTTCCTGATCGACTATGAGATCGACGACGGCGGCGCTGCCGAACATGCTCCGGTGGAGACCTCGCTGCAGCCCGATGATGAGGAAGCCGACGTCGAGCCCGAGATCACCGAAGAGGGTGACGATCACCGATGAAGAGACCCAAGACACCGCTGAAGCTTGAACTCCCGCTCATCGCCTTCCTCGGCTTCTTCTGGATGGCGATCTGGCAGGACTTCACCCTGGGAACGCTGATCATCGGAGTGGTCTACGCGACCATCATCGTCCGCGTCTTCTATCTGCCACCGCTTCGGGGCAGCGGCCGGCTCAATCCTTTCTGGGCGCTCGTCTTCGCGCTGAGATTCCTCGGGAAGATGGTGGCGGCCTCCTTCCAGGTCTCGTGGATTGCCATCGCCACGGGACCGCGGGTGAAGAACTCCGTCATCTCGGTGCAGCTGCGCAGCCACGATGACCTTATGGTGACCCTGACCGGTCACGCCCTGTCCCTGGTGCCGGGGTCTCTGGTCCTCGACGTGGACCGCACGACGGCGACGCTCTACCTCCACGCGCTGGATGTCACCTCGGACGAGGATGCGGAGAATATCCGACAGGATGCGCTGAAGACCGAGGCGCTGATCATCCGCACCTGTGGCAGCCGCTCCGATCTCGCCGTGGTGCGGGCCGAGAAGCGGCTGGGCAGGGTGTCTGGTTTCTCCAAGACCGAACGCGACGCTCCCTTCCGCCGGCACGGCCCGGCCCAGCCAGCCGAGGTGGCGACTTCCGCAGACGAAGCCCGCGTCACCATTGATGAGGTGGAGCACTGATGCTTGAGATCGCAGTCCACATCACCCAGGTGCTGCTGGCGCTGGGCGCCGCAGGTGCCGTCTACCGCGTCTATAAGGGACCCTCCGTGCTGGACCGGGTGATCAGTTTGGACGTCATGCTGATCATCGTGGCATCCATGATGATCGTCGACATGGTCGTCAATGATCACCAGGACTTCATTCTCTTCGTCGTGGTGACCGCCGTGATCGGGTTCCTCGGCGCCGTCGCGATCGCCCGGTACGTCGTCGTGCGATCGCCCGAAGAGGTGGCCGAGGAGACCGCTGAGCAGGATCCCTTCCCGGAACCGCCCACTTCGCCGGTGCTTCCCGGCGTGCTGGGGGAGAACGAGCCTGAGACGCCACATGATCCGGTGAGCACCCCGGCAATGCCGGGAATCGACGATAAAGAAGACGAATCGACCTCCTGGTTTTCTGCGCTGACCCGTTCCGGCTTCACCCCACGACCGTTGGATGAGAACGATGCGGCGGAGGAGGAGGCGGTGGATTCCGAACCTGCCGAGTCTGATTCAGCTGGCTCTGATTCCACTGAGTCTGATTCCACAGTGCCGAAGAAGCAGGAGGACCGAGATGCTTGAGTCACTGGACCTAGACCTCGTACTCGACGCCCTGGCCTCAGTGCTGCTCGTCATCGGGGGACTCATGTCCCTGGCCGCTGGAATCGGGCTGGTGCGCCTGCCGGACCTGCACTCGCGGATGCATGCCGCCACCAAGCCTCAGGTCCTGGGCCTGCTCTCGCTGCTGCTGGCAGCCGCTATCACCTGGCGGGCCTGGGAGTGGGTGCCCATCGTCATCCTGGCCTGGGGTCTGCAGCTGCTCACCGCTCCGGTCAGTGCCCACGTGGTGGGACGCTCGGGCTACCGCACCAAACATATGCGTCGAGATCTGTTGACTCACGATGAGCTCGCAAGTGCCGTGGAGCGGATCAGCAAGGATCAGCCACCCGAGCGGAGATAGTCCGCTTGGGCCTGCCCGGGACCAGGACCTAGTCCGTCCTGGGTCCAGACCCTGGTCAGGCTCAGGTCCAGACGAAGTTCCAGGTTCCAGTCGCGATCGCTGCCCACACAGCCAGTGAGCCCAGGAGAAGACCTCCGAGCATCACCGGCAGGTCGGCAGCACCGAACCTTGCCGGGCGCGCCCAGGTGCGCCGACCCGCCCCAAAACCACGCGATTCCATGGTGACGGCCAAGCGGGTGGCCATCCGGATGGCCTGAACAAGCAGCCCGAATGCCTGTGAAGCCGTGGCGCGGACGCGCTGGGCGAATCCACCGTGGGCCACCACTCCGCGCGCTCGCCGCGCATACCCGATGGTCTTCCAATGCTCTGCCAGCAGCCCGAGCAGGCGCATCGCCGCGAGCGCGCCCAGGACGAACCGGGCTGGTAGTCGCAGCTGCTGGGCCAGGGCATCAGCGAGATTCGTTGGATCGGTGGTGGAGAAGATGATGACCGAGGGCAGCACGATCGCGAGTGCGCGTGCGCCCAGAGCCATCCCCAGTGCCACGGAACCTTCACTGATGGTGGTGAATCCAAGGTCCAAGATGACCCGCCCCGATTCCTCCGCCGCGATCGCGGTGCCCCAGGCCGCGACCAGCGCCCCCACGGCGAAGGGCCAGATCCGCCCCATGAACGCCAGTGGGCGGATCCCGGCCAGCGGCAGCAGCGCAAGGTTTCCAAGGATCACGACGACGGCGCTGACCACGTCGATGGTCATCACCAACGCTGTAGTGACCAGGAAGACCGCGAGGAGCTTTGCCAGGGCGTTGCGGTGTCCAAGCCAGGAGCTCGAGCGCGATGCCCCGAAGGGCTCCTGGTCGGGGCCCGCTGCCCCATGGATCTTCCCCGCAAGCTCCAGCGGCCTCGCTTGGAGGGCGCCGAGGAATGCGGAGTCATGGGTGACTGCCACCACCGTGCCGCCTTGATCGACATGCTCGCGCAGGAGCGAGACAAGCTCGGTGAAAGTTCGGGCGTCTTGCCCGAAAGTAGGCTCATCGAGCATCAGGAGTGCAGGTCCGGCTGCCAAGACGGTCCCCACGGACAAACGACGCTTCTCTCCACCAGAGAGGGTGAACGGATTTGCCTCGGACAGCGCCGTGAGTCCCAGCCGATCCAGCAGTCGGTCTACCCGCGCCTCAATCTCTGCAGCCGAGAACAGCGGCTCGGTGGCCCCAGGGTGCTTGGCCTGGATTGCGCCGAGTGCGAGCTCCTCGCGCACGGTGCCGCGCACGAACTGGTGCTCGGGTTCCTGAAACACCATTCCGATCCGAGCCACGAGGTCGGCACTGCGCCACCGATGCGGGTCGTCTGCGAGCAGCGCATCGGTTGCTTTCAGTCCCGTTCCTCTCGGCCCCGTTCCTTTCAACCCGGGTGCCGCGGAGAGGTCACCGCTATGGGCCTCAAGCAGGCCCGCGAGCGTGAGCAGCAGAGTCGACTTGCCTGTTCCATTGGCGCCGGTGATGCCCAAGGATTCGCCGCGTCTGATCTCAAGGTCGATATTCGACACGCTCGGAGCGGCCGGCTGACTTCGGTGCCATCCCCGTCTCGGTGAGTGGCGGCCGATGCCGAGGCTGCTCGCCTGAAGCAGCAACTCAGGAGCGTAGCCTGCTCCTGCCGCTGCTCCTACCCCCGCCGGCTTCCATTCCGGCAGACCCGCAAGCGGGTCCCTACCGGGTACCCAGAGGCCCATCTGGGTGAGCTCGGAGCGGAGGTTCTCATCGTTGAGGATCGCTGCGGCGGAGCTGCGCCTCCGGATCCCACCGCCGGGTTCTAACACGATGAGGGAGTCCATATGCTCCGCCCAGACCTCGAGTCGGTGTTCGACCACGATGATCGTCGCCCCGGTGGATTCGGCCACCCGCAGCACGGCGTCGCGAACCTGGTGCACTCCCTGGGGGTCCAGGTTCGCGGTGGGTTCATCGAGGAGCAGCAGGCCAGGTCGCATGGCAAGAATCCCCGCGAGAGCCAGGCGCTGCTTCTGGCCACCGGAGAGTTTCGCGCTCGGGTGCTCCCGATCGAACTGCGTCAGTCCCACATCGCGCAGCGCCACATCCACCCGTTCCCAGATCTCGTCTCTGGGGACCGCCAGATTCTCCGCGGCGAAGGCGATATCGTCGCCGATTCTGGAGAGCACCACCTGGGATTCAGGATCTTGCTG
>Ga0265798_10010546_pt1 | contig 11383 bp, 9 predicted proteins | sample P3T30metagenome_FD_192430 | JGI IMG/M metagenome (GOLD analysis project Ga0265798, IMG submission 192430) | Plant litter microbial communities from East Loma Ridge, Irvine, California - P3 T30 | ecosystem: Environmental > Terrestrial > Plant litter > Unclassified | place: USA: California... | reverse complement strand
CGCCACGAGCGGGATCGTGCAACAGCCGCCACCCTTCATCGTGCAGGCCGCGCTGTCGGACTTCTATATCGAATACCGCCTGTGCGCGCAGGCGAACGAAGCGACGCCGCGCGGGCGCGCCGAAGTGCGCAACCGCCTGCACCAGAACGTGCTGGACGTGTTCGATGCAGCCGGCGTCAGGCTGACGTCGCCGCATTTCCTGCATGTGGCGACCGGTGCGGGAGCCAGCGGGAGCCACGCGCGCCCATGAAAAAACGGTGCAGGGCCCGCAGGCCATGCACCGTTTTTTTACAGCGTTACCGCGTCGAAGCGTGGATCAGTCGACGGTGGCGCCGCTGGCCTTGACGATCTTCGACCATTTTTCTGCTTCGGCCGTGACGAACTTGGCGAAGTTCTCCGGCGAGTCGCCGACGTACTCGGTACCGGTATCGGCCAGCACGCGCTGGAAGTCCGGGCTCTTCATGACTTTTTGCGATTCGGCGTTGATCTTGTCGACCACGGCCTTCGGCGTCTTGGCCGGCACGAACAGGCCGTACCAGGCGTACGATTCGATCGCGAGGCCGGCTTCGGCGAAGGTCGGCACGTCCGGCAGCAGCGGCGAACGCTTGGCGCCCGAGATGGCGATCGGCTTGACCTTGCCGCTCTTGATGTGCGGCATGATCGCAATGGTACTGTCGAACATGACCGGAACGTGGCCGCCCAGCAGGTCGGAAATCGCCGGCGCCGAACCCTTGTACGGGACGTGCACCATGTCGAGCTTGCTCGCGCCGCGGAACAGTTCACCGGTCAGGTGCTGTGGCGTGCCGTTACCGGCCGACGCGTACGAGAACTGGCCCTTCTTCGACTCGATATAGGTCATCAGCTCCTTGAGGTTCTTGGCCGGCACCGATGGGTGGGCAACCAGCACCAGCGGCGCGCGCAGCAGGTTGGTGACCGGAGTCAGCTCCTTGGCCGGGTCGAACGCCATCTTCTTGTACAGGCTCGGGTTGATCACGATCGGTGCGCTCGAGGTGATCAGGAGGGTCTGGCCGTCCGCCTTCGCGCGGGTGACCGCCGCGGTGCCGATATTGCCGCCGCCACCGCCGCGGTTATCGATCACGAAGGATTCCTTCAGGTTGGTGGTCAGGCCCTTGGCCAGCGGACGCGCCGCGATGTCCGACGGGCCGCCTGCCGGCCATGGCACGACGACGGTCACGTTGCCGGCTGGCCAGGTCTGGGCAAAGGCGCTAGCGGAAATTGCGGTCGCTGCAAGAGCGAAGACGAGGGATTTTCCTGTGGACGGGAAGACTCGCATGGTTGTTGTCACCTATTAGTTGATTATTTCGATAACCTGCTGAAACGATTTTACACGAATGCCCCGGTCAATTGCTTACGTAGTAATACGCTTGTTCTGTATTTCCGTGTGGAATTATTCTACGCGGAATGCATGGACTACAAGTAAAAATTGCTGGCATATTCGTAATCGCGCAACACCTTGTCGAGCATTTCCCGGCACGAATGCGCCGCGCGTCGTTTTGCGCGCCTGGATGAATGATCATGCATGCATCTGGCGTTGGGTATGCGGTCACGGACGTGCGTGCGCAATGAACGATCTTGCCCGGCCTTGCGGACCCGGCGCCGGCAGCCGGTCGTCAGTCGACGGCGAGCGTAGGAAATATGGCGGCGTCGCCGGCGATCGCCGGCCGCCATGGGCCGTCGCTGACCTCGATATCCTTCACGCCGAAATGCGCGAAGCCGTCCTGCGTATAGGTCCAGCCGTCTCCCGGCGTGTGCTCGAAGCGGCTGGCCTGGCCGTAGGTCGTGATGGCCCGGTCGACGCCGACCAGCCGGAAGAACGCGGCTTCGCGTTCGACCATGGGCTGCATGTCTTCCTTGAACCTGGCCCAGAACGCGTCCTGCTGCTCTTTGCCAAGCGCGTCGAACATGGCTTGCGTGGCGTCGTCGAGCTTGAATTCGGTGCTGCTCGCGCCCCCGTGAAAGCCGACCACCGCGCTGCCGGCGACGCTCTTGCGCGCGGCGGCCGTGAACACGTAGTTGGCGCACGACGACAGGCAGTATTCAGGCACGCGCAGGTCGAGCCGGTGCGCATGGACCCACTGGCCGAGTTCGAGGCCGCTGCTGACTTCTCCGCCCTTGCTCGTGATGACCATGCGCGTTGGCTTGTGTTCGAGGCTGTCGTACAGGGCAAACAGCCGCCGGTTGGCGCCGGCGTCCACCGGTCCGGTGTAATGCAGCTCGCCGTTTTCCGCGCTCACGCGGGTCGATTCGATCGCATGCGCGCCGCTGCAGGCGAGGGCGCTAAAGCAGGACAGGACAATCGCACGCAGCATCATGGCGCCGGCGCCTTCGAGGCTTGCCGCGCTTCCCACACCACCTTTGGCGTCCAGCCGGTGGCCTGCAGCGTGGCTTCCATCACGGTGGCGGCATTCTCGCGCGCCGCATTGAGCACGTCGGGCTGGCTGCAGGCGCGCTGGATCGCGCCTTGCGCCTGTTCCAGCGCCTGGTTCATGGCGCGGGTGCGGGTCTGGGCCGACGGGATGAAGGCCTGCATGCCCTGTTCGGTGACGGCGTAGAAGTACGAGCCGCCCTTGGCGCGCGCTTCATGGTTGATGCGCGCCTGCAGCGGCGCCGGTGGCGGCAGCGCGATCGTCAGCGTGCGCGCGCCTTCGTCGATATCGGTATAGCTGGCCTGACGCAGGTCGGTGGCCACGGTGCAGTCGCCGCGCGCGACCAGCAGCACGCGCGTGCTGCCAAGCCGCACCTCCCATTGCGACCACGGGATGTCGACCGCGTTCGGCTGGGTGAACTCGATGACGTCGGCGTAGTTCATCCTGAGCGACACCAGGTGGCCCATCTTCTCGAGCGAGATCAGTGGCGGTGGCGGCGGTGCGTGGTGCGAGGCGGGCTGCATGATGAAGGCGGCGGTGATCGCGGCGGCGGTCACGGCGACCAGGACGACGGGCAGGCGGTACTGGGATTTCATGGATGTTGGACGGTTGCAGCGGATGGGTTCAGTTTACCGAAACGCGCCGAAACGCGTCGCCAGCTGCTTGACGCTCGCGTGCGCTGCATTGCACAATGACGACCCATGACCGTTTGCCTCCACACCCCACCCCCGACGCCGCGCACCAGGCACGCTGTGCACTGCGTGCTGCTGACGCGGGTAGCGCTCGAGGCCATCTCCTGGCCCGGCGCCGGGCTGCCGCGCGGTTACTTCTGTTCCGTCACACCTCCATAACGCGTTCCTTCCCTCGGTGCTGAATCGCTGGCGACTGCCTTTGCGGCGCCGCTGGCGTTCTTGCGCCGATTCGCAACGCCGCTGCGCACGCGCACGCGGCGCCTCCCATTTTTGCCTGGCCGCCCGGCCGGGAAGGATCACGCATGTCTCTCTTCACTATTCGCCAGGACTGGTTTTCGAATGTCCGCAACGACCTGCTCGCGGGCACGGTCGTCGCACTCGCCCTCATCCCCGAGGCGATCGCTTTTTCCATTATCGCCGGCGTCGACCCCAGCGTCGGCCTGTACGCGTCGTTTTCCATCGCGACCCTGATCGCGTTCTTCGGCGGGCGCCCGGGCATGATCTCGGCCGCGACCGGCGCGATGGCGCTGGTCATGGTTTCGCTGGTAAAGACCCATGGCCTGGATTACCTGCTGGCTGCGACTATCCTGGCCGGCCTGCTGCAGATCGGCGCCGGCTGGATCAAGCTCGGTCGCCTGATGCGCTTTGTCTCGCGTTCGGTGGTCACCGGCTTCGTCAACGCGCTGGCCATCCTCATCTTCATGGCGCAGTTGCCTGAGCTGACGAACGTGACCTGGCACGTGTACGCGGTGACCGCGGCCGGTCTGGCGATCATCTACGGACTGCCACGCATCACCCGCGCCGTACCGTCGCCACTGGTCGCCATCGTGGTGCTGACCGGCGTGTCGATCGCCATGGGGCTGGATATCCGCACCGTCGGCGACATGGGCCGCCTGCCGGACAGCCTGCCTTCATTCCTGATCCCGAACGTGCCGTTCGACCTCGAGACCCTGCGGATCATCCTGCCGTATTCGGTCACGCTGATGGTGGTCGGCCTGCTCGAATCGCTGATGACGGCCACCATCGTCGACGACATGACCGACACGCGCAGCGACAAGAACCGCGAGTGCGTGGGCCAGGGCATCGCCAATGTCGCCACAGGTTTTATTGGCGGCATGGCCGGCTGCGCGATGATCGGGCAGTCGGTGATCAACGTGAAGTCGGGTGGACGCGGACGGCTGTCGACGCTGACGGCCGGTGTAGTGCTGCTGGTCCTGGTCGTGTTCCTGGGCGACTGGGTCCGGCAGATCCCGATGGCGGCGCTGGTCGCCGTGATGATCATGGTGTCGATCGGGACGTTCGACTGGAATTCGATGCGCAACCTGCGCGCGCATCCGAAGAGTTCGAGCATCGTGATGCTGGCCACCGTTGCAGTCACCGTCGCCACCCACGACCTGGCGCAGGGCGTGCTGACCGGGGTGCTGTTGTCGGGCGTCTTCTTTGCGCAGAAGGTCAGCCAGTTGTTGCTGGTCGAGCGCCATGACGAGAAGGGTGGTCGGGTGCGCCGGTATGCGGTGCGCGGACAGGTATTCTTTGCCTCATCCGATCAACTGGTGCATTCATTCGCTTTTGACGGGTCGTCTGGAACGGTGCATATCGACGTCAGTCAGGCGCATTTCTGGGATATCACGGCGATTGCAGCGTTGGACAAGGTGGTGTTCAAGTACCGCCGTGCGGGTGTGAATGTTGAGGTGCATGGACTGAATGATGCCAGTGCGACGTTGGTGAGCCGGTTCGCGGCACACGACAAGCACGATGGTGTGCAAACGCCTTCCGGACATTGACGGACGAATGCGTGAGAATTCGCGCGCTTTTCGTGTTACCCCGCTTGATATCGTAACGGCTCGCACTGCTTCGCTTTCGGGCAGGGTGCGGCGCCGGTCTGCCGTTGGCGGCTGCATGCTGTTGCCAGACCGATCTCAAATATCGATGGGCCGTCATTGGGCGGCTGCGATAATCAGTTAGTCGGAGATGACGATGTTTAAAGCCCTGTTGCTCAGCGCGACCGTGATTGTGATTGCAGATGACAGTTATCGCGTGCCGCAGATGGAAAGGGCTGTACTCGAGGGAAAATGTTATGACCGTGAGATCAGGCTGGTAGAAGAGCGTGGCGCCTTGTCTTTGTATGTGGATGGCAACAACCATGACATCAGCGCGACAGCATTTGTCCGCAGCTACCTGAAAGGCAGCTATCTTGGACGCTTCACAATTGCTTGTAAGAGAAATGGGGACGGTTTCTCCGTCAATTTTTTTGGGGTTGAAATACCGCGGACCGGAGCGCCCTTGTCGTCCATTGGATCCATTTCCTTCAACGGTTCCATGGCGACCTCCCTGGATGTCGCGATCGTGCCCAAGGAGGACTTGAACCTTTACCAGTTCAACATACGCCGTAATGAATACTGGCATCCTTCACTGAGCCGCTGACACCTGAAACGTCTTACGCGGGTTGCAGGACCGGCTCGAGCGGCGACCTGCGGGATCGCTTATGGCGAGCATGCACAATCCGTTCCAGACAGCCTAATCGCTGACCTTGCCCCGCAGCGCCTTGGTCTTGCCGCTGCGCGTCTTGGCGTCGAGCCGGCGCAGCTGCGAACCGCGTGTCGGCCGGGTCGCGCGCCGCACGGTCGGCACGAACGAAGCCTGGTCGACCAGGGCCTGCAGGCGCTGCAGCGCGTCTTCCTTGTTCTGTTCCAGGCTGCGCGAGCGTTGGGCCTTGATCACCAGTACGCCTTCCTGCGTGATGCGCGCATCGCGCAGCGCCAGCAAGCGCTCCTTGACCTGCGCCGGCAATGACGAAGCCATGACGTCGAGGCGCGCGTGCACCGCGCACGAGACTTTATTGACATTCTGCCCGCCCGGGCCCTGGGCCCGGATCGCGCTGAATTCGACTTCCGCTGGATTGATGTTCGCCATGCGGCATTGTAGGCCGTTGTCGGGATGACCGCACGCGCGCATAATCGGCTGACAACCTCGAGGAGACGTCGATGACCGAACGATCCGATGCGGCCGTCCTGGATGCCTGGTCGCGCAATGCCGCGCCGTGGACGGCGGCGGTGCGCGGCGGCGACATCGCCAGCCGCGTGCTGGTGACGAATGCGGCGATCGTCGACGCGGTGCGCGCGTTCTCGCCGCGCAGTGGCGTCGACCTGGGCTGCGGCGAAGGCTGGCTGGTGCGCGCTTTACCGGAGGTAGAGATGGTGGGCGTGGATGCCATCCCCGGCCTGGTCGAAAAGGCGAGGGAGGCGGGCGGTGGCGAGTTTCGCGTGCTCACCTACGAGCAGATCGCGGACGGGCAGCTCGCGCTCGGCGCCGATATCGCGGTCTGCAATTTCTCGCTGATCGGGAACGACGCAGTCGACGGGTTGTTCCGGGCGGCGCCGACCTTCCTGCGCCGGGGCGGGCACCTGGTAGTGCAGACCGTGCATCCGTTCATGGCCTGCGGTGACGCGCCGTATCTGGATGGCTGGCGCGCCGGCAGCTGGGCAGGCTTCAGCAGCGATTTTCGCGACGCGCCGCCCTGGTACTTCCGCACGGTCGCGAGCTGGGTTGCGCTGTTCGAACGGCATGGCTTGCGCCTGGCCGACCTGCGCGAGCCGCTCGACCCGCGTAGCGGCAAGCCGGCCTCGCTGATTCTGGCCGGCCAGCTGCCCGCATCATCGCCAGCGTCCTGCAGATAAATGCGAAATAAGCGAAAATAGCGGGTTATCCCTGCATCATCCTTATTCTTCATGTCTACTTCAGCTTCTCTTTCCCTGCCGCGCCGGCCCGCTGTCAATCTCAAGCCGTTCGGCGTCGCCCTGTTCCTGATCGTGATCGGCGCGTTGTACCTGGCGCAGGTCGTCAGCGGCATCCAGGCCGCCCTGTACATCGTCGGCGCGCTGCTCGGCGTCACCCTGTACCACGCCGCCTTCGGCTTCACCTCGGCCTGGCGCGTGTTCATCGCCGACGGCCGCGGCGCCGGCCTGCGCGCGCAGATGGTCATGCTGGCCGTCGGCGTGGCGCTGTTCTTCCCGGCGCTGTCCGCCGGCACGCTGTTCGGCACACCGGTCAGCGGCTTGGTGTCGCCGGCCGGCACCTCGGTGGTCATCGGCGCCTTCATCTTCGGCATCGGCATGCAGCTCGGCGGCGGTTGTGCATCCGGCACGCTGTACACGGCCGGCGGCGGTAGCACCCGCATGATGGTCACGCTGCTGTTCTTCATCGTCGGCTCGCTGATCGGCACCGCCCACATGCCGTTCTGGACGTCGATGCCGCAACTGTCGCCGATCTCGCTGGTCAAGGAACTCGGCGCCGCGCCCGCGCTGGCGCTGAACTGGGCGGTCTTCGCGCTGATCGCGATCGTCACGGTCGTGGTTGAGAAGCGCCGCCACGGCAAGCTGGTCGCCGCCCACGTGCAGCCGCCGCATGCCTCGCCATGGCTGCACGGCCCGTGGCCGCTGATGGCCGGCGCGCTCGCGCTGGTGCTGCTCAATTTCGCCACGCTGGCGCTGGCCGGACGTCCGTGGGGCGTGACCTCGGCATTCGCGCTGTGGGGCGCCAAGGCGGCGCAATTCGTCGGCATCGACGTTGCCGGCTGGACCTACTGGTCGGCCAAGGCGAACGCCGCCGCGCTGGCCGCGCCGATCGCGCAGGATGTCACGTCGGTGATGGACATCGGCATCGTGCTCGGCGCGATGCTGGCGGCCGCCCTGGCCGGCCGCTACGCACCGGTGTGGCGCCTGCCGCGCCGCTCGCTGGTGGCCGCCATCGTCGGCGGCCTGCTGCTCGGCTACGGCGCACGCCTGGCCTACGGCTGCAATATCGGCGCCTACTTCAGCGGCATCGTGTCGGGCAGCCTGCACGGCTGGCTGTGGCTGGTGTTCGCCTTCATCGGCAACGTGGTCGGCACGCGCCTGCGTCCGGCGTTCGGGCTCGAGGTGGAGCGGCTCAAGCCGACCGCCTGCTAGTTCTTTTTCTCGGGCGGATCCGGTTCGAAGGTCATCGACCACACCACGGCGGCGATCTTCCAGCCGGCGTCGGTGCGCACCATCTGCCAGCTTTCCTTGCCCCAGTTCTGGCGTTTGCCGCCGACCATGAAACTGTAGTCGAACCAGACCTGGGCCACCTCCCCATCGCTGTCGATCCGCACGTTCTCGAAGGTTTCCGCCAGCGCCTCTTTATCCTTGGCGATGCCTTCGATGAACTTGCGCGGCTTGCCGTTGAAGTACTTCCTCGGCAGCGGACGGCCGCTGTCCTTTTCAGCCGCGGCGATGCGTGCGATGGTGTCGCGGCTGGTGGTCCCGGTCCAGGTGATGTCTTCGTGCAGGAACAGCGTCATGAAGCGGTCGACGTCCTTGTCGATGATCGCGGTGCGGAAGGTCTCGACGATGGCGTCGATTTCGCGCTTGTCGCCGGCGGCGGTTTGCGCCAGGACGTCGGGCGAGGCGGACAGCATCAGGCTGGCGGTCAGGCAAAGTGCGGCAAGTACGGACCTCATCGGTTCTTCCCCAGGATTGAAACCGATGAGTATAGGCGGTGGTTTCCCGTAAAAACTCCCCGAATGTCACCGGCGCCGGTCACCCCAGCAGCTTGAGCCCCGGCGGCAGCGCATCGCCCAGCATGCGCGCCTCGACCGCCTGGTCCAGTTCCACTACCTCGCGCACCATCGCCGTCCATGCCTGCGGCGCGCCGCTGGCGGCGAGGCGGTTCAATACCTGCTCGCGCATGGCGTCGCCGATATCGCGCGAACGGTCGCCCGTCATGCGCGCAATGTGGGCGGCGGCGAAGCCGGCCGGTTCCACCTTGCGCCAGTCCAGCAGCAGGAGCGCGGCGAGCCAGCCTTCGGCCACCTCGGGCGGCGCCACTTCGTGCGCGCTGGACTGGAACGACTGGCGTGCGCCGACCCGGCCCAGCGCCCACAGGTAGCGGCCATAGCGCGCAGTGGCGCGCGCATCGGGTTTTCCGGTGGCCGGGATGTCCTGGATCTGCCCCAGCAGCCATTCGCCGATCTCGGCCTTCCAGGCGGACGGGATACGTTCGAGCGAGGCGCCCACGCGCAGCATGTCTTCTTCGCTGCCGTCGACCAGCGTGACCGGCCGGCGTCCCCGTTCGGCTTCGTCGGCCTGCAGGTTGAAGGCGAAATCGTCGAGCACGCGCAACTGCGATCCGGTCGGCAGGCCGCCCGCCACGCGGCGCCACAGCGTCCACCATTCGGCGCGCACCTGGCTGTCCTTGTGGTGCTGCACGCCGCCTTCGAACATGGCCCACAGCTGCTCGATGCGCCACGCGTCGAGCGCGTCGCCAAAGCCCGGCCGCAGGCTGTAGCCGGCCAGGTTGAGCCAGGCGCGTTCGTGTTCGGCAGAGCGCCGGCGTCCCCTGGCGCGCGCCAGCAGCGCGTCGAACAGGCGCCGCAGCAGCGGCGTGGTCCAGCGTTCGCGCGCGCCCAGCAGGTATTCCAGGCCGGCGCGCAGCTGCTTGACTTCCCTGGCGTCGACCTGTTTCGAGCGGGGGCCGAACACGCGTTCGATCTTCTCGATGGCCGCATCGAGTTGCGGGTGCGGTGCTTCCTCGGGTGGTTCGGATTCGCCGGCGTCGCCGCCGCGCAGCTGGAATGCGAGTTTCCAGCGCTGTCCGTCCGCGGCGACGCAGCGCACCTCGAGCGAGCCGACTTCGCTCAGCAGCGTCACCAGCTGCACCGGAATCTCGGCGGCAGTATCGCGTTCTGTGCGCAGCACGGTGGCGATCGGCGGCAGGCGCACCACGTCGCCTGCCGCCAGTTCGACCACGTCGCCGGCCTGCGGCGGCGCACCGGCGTCGGCCACCGTCGAGACCAGGTGGAAGCGCACCGGGCGGCCAACCCGCAGCGCGAAGCTGCGCTCGTGCAGCGCCACCTCGTGCGCGGCCGGTGTGCCGCGTGCGAGCAGGCACACGGCGCGCAGCAGGTCGCCTTTGGCAGCGTCGTCCAGCAGCAAATAATAGCTGCGCGCGGCGCCGCTTTCGATGGCGGGCGCCAGTCCCGCGCGCGCCAGCGAATAGGCGACGCCGCCGCGCGCCACGGCGACATCGGGATTGTCGTTGTGCAGTACGCGCAGCGGCGCGCCACGCCAGGCGCCCAGCGTGTCGGCCAGCCGCCGCGCCAGCGCCGCGCCGCGGAACACGCCGCCGTTGAGCAGCAGGGTATCCGGCACCGGCAAGGTGCCGTCGTCGGCCAGGCCGAGCGCTGCGCGCGCGGCATTGGCATGCTGGCGCAGGAAGGCGGCCAGGTGGCGCGTGACGGCGGCGTCGCTCGCATACGGCAGGCCGAATTCGACGATGCCGGCGCGGGCGCGCTGTGGATCTTCCTGCGCCGCGTTCAGCGGGAAGAAGCCATCGAGCACGATGCGCTCGATGTCGTCGCGGCGCAGCCCGGCCTTGCGGCTGGCGCCGATCAGGCGGCTGCCGGCGCCGAGCAGGGTAACGCTGACGGCGTCGGGCGCATCGTCCGCCAGCAGCTGTTCCTTGGCGGCGCGGCAGCGCTCCGTCAACTGGGCCAGGCGCGCGGCCGACAGGCGGGTGCGCCCCGTGTCGCCGCCTGGTTCGGCCATGCGCGCTTCGACCAGGTGGGCCAGCGCCAGGTCCATATTGTCGCCGCCCAGGATCAGGTGGTTGCCCACGCCGATGCGGGTCAAGGCCGGCTCGCCATCGGCCAGTTCGACCTTGACCAGGCTGAAGTCGGTGGTGCCGCCACCGACGTCGGCCACCAGCACCAGGCGCGCGTCGCCCAGATCATCGTGCAGGCTGGCGCGATGCCGGTACAGCCAGTCGTACAGCGCCGCCTGCGGTTCTTCCAGCAGCGACACGTGCGGCAGGCCGGCCAGCGTCGCCGCCTCCAGCGTCAGCGCACGCGCGCCTTCGTCGAACGAGGCGGGCACGGTGAGCACGATCTGCTGGCGTTCGAGCGGCTGCTGCGGGAAGCGCGCGTTCCAGGCGGCGCGCAGGTGCGCCAGGTAGCTGGCGCTGGCCGCCACCGGCGACACCTTGGCCACGTCGCTTTCGGCGCCCCAGGGCAGGATCGGCGCCATGCGGTCGACGCCGGGGTGCGACAGCCAGCTCTTGGCGCTGGCCACCAGGCGGCCCGGCGTGGCCGCGCCGAGCATGCGCGCCAGGCGGCCGAGCGCGACGCGTTCGACGCCGGCCACGTCAGGTTGATGCCAGGGCAGTTGCAGTTCGCCGGGCGCGAGTTCGTCCGCGCCCGGGTGGTAGCGCATCGACGGCAGCAGCGGCTGCGCCGCCACTTCGCCGGGCGCCACCAGCTGTGCGACCGGCAGCAGCGCGATCGGCGCCGCG
>Ga0265798_10010543_pt1 | contig 11384 bp, 13 predicted proteins | sample P3T30metagenome_FD_192430 | JGI IMG/M metagenome (GOLD analysis project Ga0265798, IMG submission 192430) | Plant litter microbial communities from East Loma Ridge, Irvine, California - P3 T30 | ecosystem: Environmental > Terrestrial > Plant litter > Unclassified | place: USA: California... | reverse complement strand
TCGGTCGACAGCATGGCCGGAACCGCGTCCAGGAACAGGATCTTGTCGCGCAACAGCCAGCCATGTTCTTCATGGTTGACGTGTTCGGCGACGAAGCCGACCAGCCCTTCCAGGTCCTGGTCGGTCGGCGTGTAGCCGTCCTGTTGTTGCCAGGACAGTTCGTAGCCAAGAACACGCTGCTTGGGATCAAGCAGTGGTTCGCGGACAATAAAATTAGTGCGATGCATGGGGCGCCGTAAGTAGATCGCTCGGCGCTAGCTTAAAAACCGAGGCTGTCGAGCAGATCGTCGACCTGCCCCTGGTTTGCCACGACCTCATGGCCGGTCGGCTTGATTTGTGGACCGTTCAACAGGCCATTGTCCAGTTCACGCTTGATCTCGCTTGGGGCGAAATCGATCAGCACCTGGACCAGCTGCTTTTCCAGGTTCTGGGCAATGCCGGTAATGCGGCCGATCACCTGGCCGGTCAGGTCCTGGAAATCCTGGGCCATCATGATGTTCATCAGTTCGCTACGGGTCGCGACTGCGCCCGCCCGCGATTCGTCCAGCGTGGCCAGGGTGCGCTGGGCCATCTCGCGCCATTCGGCCTCAGTGGCGCCCTTGTCCAGCAGCGCCTGCCAGCCTTTGGAGAGCTCGACCGAACGGGTTTCGATGGCATCCTGCAGAGGGCCGGCCGCGTCAGTTGCGTCCAGCACCTTCTTGGCGGCCTGTTCCGACAGGCGCGCCACGTAGTCGAGGCGGTCGCGCGCGTCGGGAATGTCGCTCGCGGCCTTTTCGATCAGCTTGTCCAGCCCCAGCCCGCGCAGGTTCTCGTGCAGCGCGCGGGTCATGAGGCCGACACGCCTCAATACCTCGTCGTGGGAAGCCAGGCCGGCTTCAGGCGCGGTGTTCAGCTCCACCATCTTATGCTCCGGCTTTGTCCAGTTTCTCGAAAATCTTGTTCAGCTTCTCGTCGAGGGTCGCGGCCGTGAACGGCTTGACCACATAACCGCTGGCGCCGGCCTGGGCGGCGGCGATGATGTTTTCTTTCTTCGCTTCCGCGGTCACCATCAGCACCGGCAGCTTGGCCAGTGCGGGATCGGCACGGATGTTTTGCAGCATGGTCAGGCCGTCCATATTCGGCATGTTCCAGTCCGACACCACGAAGTCGAACGATTCGCTGCGCAGCTTGGCCAGCGCCATCACGCCGTCTTCTGCTTCGTCGACGTTGGCATAACCCAGTTCTTTCAACAGATTCCGCACGATGCGGCGCATCGTCGAGAAATCGTCAACCACCAGGAAACGCATCTTTGGATCAGCCATGAATAACTCCGTTTGAATCTTTTACTTTGGTTTGTTGGATGAGCTGCTTTTTTACAGCCTCAAGAATAGCAGTTTTGTTGCTTTACGGCGATAAAATAGCCGGTCAAGTACTACATTGACAGCAATCCGGATCAAACACGCAACGCCCTGCTGCCCTGCGCCGCCAGATGTTCGAGCACCATGCGCGGCAAGGCCTGCAATGGGCCGACATCATGGGCCGCGCCAAGGGCGATCGCCTCGCGCGGCATGCCGAACACGACGCAGCTGGCTTCGTCTTGCGCGAAGTTGTGGGCGCCGGCCTGGCGCATCTCGAGCATGCCCGCGGCGCCGTCCTTGCCCATGCCGGTCAGGATAACACCAACGGCGTTTTTACCGGCCGCCTGCGCAGCCGAGCGAAACAGCACATCGACCGATGGGCGATGGCGGTTGACCGGCGGCGACTGCTCGATGCGGGTCATGTAGTTGGCGCCCGAACGGGTCAGCAGCAGGTGCGAGTGGCCGGGCGCAATATACGCGTGGCCTGGCAGCACCCGCTCGTTGCCGGCAGACTCGAGCACGCTGATCTTGCATAGCGAATCCAGACGCTTGGCGAACGAGCTGGTGAAACCTTCCGGCATGTGCTGGGCAATCAGGATGCCAGGACAGTCGGACGGCATCTGCATCAGGAATTCGCGGATCGCCTCGGTGCCGCCGGTCGAGGCGCCGATGATGATCAGTTTTTCAGAAGAAATGAGAGGGCTCCTCAATGCCGACAGTGGCGCGCTGGCCGGCTGCGGCGTGCGCGAACGCGGCGCGATGCGGGCACGCGCGGCGGCGCGAATCTTGTCGGCGATCATGTCGGCGTACTCGCGCATGCCGGTCTGGATCGAGATCTTCGGCTTGGTCACGAAGTCGACCGCGCCGAGCTCCAGAGCACGCATGGTGATCTCGGAACCGCGTTCGGTCAAGGACGACACCATCAATACCGGCATCGGACGCAGGCGCATCAGCTTTTCCAGGAAGTCGAGCCCGTCCATCTTGGGCATCTCGACGTCCAGCGTCAGCACATCCGGATTGTGTTTCTTGATCAGCTCGCGCGCCACCAGCGGGTCGGGCGCAGTGGCGACCACTTCGAGGTCGGGCTGCGAATTGACGATCTCGCTCATCACGCTGCGAATCAGCGCGGAGTCGTCGACGATCAGCACCTTGGTCTTCATCACAACATCCTTTCAGCTCAGAACAGGTCGATCGCGCCGCCGACGGGTTCGACCTTGAGTCGCTTGGCGTAGTCGAGTTCGCGCTTCGCCAGCGTATCGTTATGGGTTTGCATCAGTTTCTTGACCAGCACCTTACCGGTGCGCGGAAAGAAGAACACCTTGCGCGGATAAATATCGTTCAGGTCTTCGGCCAGCACCGGAATGCGCTCGGTCTTGAGAAACTGCATCACGAAGGCGGCGTTGCGCTCGCCCACGTTCATTGCGGTAAAGCCGCGCAGCACGGCGCCGCCGCCGAACACCTTCGCTTCGAGGTGTTCGCGGCGCGCGCCGGCCTTGAGCAGGTCATTGATCAGGATCTCCATCGCGAACGAGCCATAGCGCATCGAGGCCGACACCGGATTGCTGCCCGCGTCGGCGCCGCCATCCGGCAGCATGAAATGGTTCATGCCGCCCAGGCCGGTCAGGCGGTCGCGGATGCAGGCCGACACGCAGGAGCCGAGCACGGTCGCGATCAGCATGTCCTTATTGGTATAGAAATACTCGCCCGGCAAGATCTTGGCCGCGTCGACGTTGAAGGTGCGGTCGTGGTACAGATTGGTGGCGAACTGGTTGTTCATGGTCGTGTCTCTGCTCACACCTTGCGAGCGTCGAGCTCATACACCGTCTTGCCGCGCAGGCGCAGCGCATCGGACACGTACAGGAAGTTCTCCGAGTGGCCGGCGAACAGCAGCGCATGCGGCTTCATCAGCGGCACGAAGCGCGACAGGATCTTGCGCTGGGTCGGCTTGTCGAAATAAATCATGACGTTACGGCAGAACATGGCGTCGAACTGCCCTTCCAGCGGCCAGCTGTCGGCCAGCAGGTTCAATTGCTTGAACGTGACCAGGTTGCGCAGCTCGGGACGCACCCGCGCCATGCCCTCGTGCGCGCCCTTGCCTTTCAGGAAGAAGCGGCGCAGCCGTTCGGGCGACGTCTTCTCGAGCCGTTCCATCGGATACACGCCGTTCGACGCCGTGTTCAGGACATTGGTATCGATGTCGGTCGCCACGATGTGCACCGGCGGCGTGAGCGTATTGAACGCTTCGCAGGCCGTCATCGCGATCGAGTACGGCTCTTCGCCGGTGGACGCAGCCGAGCACCAGATGGTGAGCGGGCGCGTATCCTTCTTGCGCGTGGCCACCAGGTGTTCCAGCAGCAGCGGGAAGTGGTGGGCCTCGCGGAAGAACGACGTCAGGTTGGTGGTGAGCGCATTGGTGAACGACTCCCACTCGCGGTCCATGCGCCCGCCTTCGAGGTCGTCGAGGTAGTTGGCGAACGACCCGATGCCGGTCGCGCGCAGGCGCCGCGCCAGGCGGCTGTAGACCATTTCTTGCTTGCTGTCGGCCAGCGAGATGCCGGCGCGCTGGTGGATAAGCGCGCGAACCCGTTCGAAGTCACGCCGGGTGAAATCGAATTCCTTGACCGTCTCTGTTTTCTGCTGCGGCACGTTACCTTGCCTTCTTCAAAACTGGTGGCGCGCGCCTTGCGGCGCGAACCGGGTTGTTGGTGCTGCGCCGCCGCGGTATTACGCGGCCAGCTTGTCGATCAGGCCCATTTCGCCCGACGACATCAGCTTGTCGATATCGACCAGGATCAGCATACGCTCATCGACCGTTCCCAGGCCGATCATGTAGTCCGAATTGAACGCGGTGCCCATTTCTGGCGCCGGCTTGATCTGGTCCGGGGTCAGCGTGGTCACGTCGGAGACGCTGTCGACCACCATGCCCATGATGCGGCCACCGATGTTCAGGATGATCACGACGGTGAACTGGTCGTACACCGGGGTGCCCAGATTGAACTTGATGCGCATGTCGACCACCGGGATGATGATGCCACGCAGGTTGATCACGCCCTTGATGAATTCAGGTGCGTTGGCGATGCGGGTCACGGCTTCGTAGCCGCGGATTTCCTGCACTTTCAGGATGTCGATGCCGTATTCCTCGGAGCCCAGGGTAAAGGCGAGAAATTCGTTGCCGGCGCCGTCATGCGCGGTCCCGTCAGCCGAGATGGTGTTTGCCAGATTGGACATGGGGGGTTCCTTTTTATGGTGTAAAAATTGTGTGATCGACGGGGTCGTCGGCCAGCTGGCGCGACGAACGCACCAGCGCCGCCACGTCGAGAATCAGGGCAACGCCGCCGTCGCCCATGATGGTTGCGCCGGAAATCCCGGCCACCTTGCGGTAATTCGCTTCCAGGTTCTTGACCACGACCTGCTGCTGCCCCACCAGCTCGTCCACGAACAGCGCCGCCTTCTTGCCCTCGGTCTCGAGGATGACGACGATGCCGTCGGACGGCTCGCGGTGGCGCGGCTCGATGTCGAACATCTGGTGCAGCGGGATCAATGGCAGGTATTCGCCGCGTACCTTCAGCACGCGTCCGCGCCCGGCGATGTCGCGCACGTCGTGCGGCGCCGGCTGCAGCGATTCGACCACGAACGACAGCGGCAGGATATAGACTTCGTCGCCGCTCCGGATCGACATGCCGTCCAGGATCGCCAGCGTCAGGGGCAGCGAGATCGAGATCGTGGTGCCGAAACCGGCCGCCGAACGGATGTCGACCGTGCCGCCCATGGCGGTGATATTACGCTTGACGACATCCATGCCGACACCGCGGCCGGAGACGTCGGTGATGACTTCAGCGGTCGAGAAGCCCGGCGCGAAGATCAGCTGCCAGACGTCCGCATCCGGCATATCGTCCGACACCGCCAGTCCGTTCTGTCTGGCCTTGGCCAGGATGCGGTCGCGATTCAGGCCACCGCCGTCGTCCGCCACCTCGATCACCACGTGGCCGCCCTGGTGGCCGGCCGACAGGAACAAACGTCCGGCTTCGGATTTGCCTGCCGCGACGCGCGCGGCCGGCATCTCGACGCCGTGGTCGATCGAGTTGCGCACCAGGTGCGTCAACGGGTCGACGATGCGCTCGATCAGGCCCTTGTCCAGTTCCGTCGCGGCGCCGTTGGTGATGAAGTCGACCTTCTTGCCGAGTTTACCGGCCAGGTCGCGCACCATGCGCGGGAAGCGCGAGAACACGAAGTCCATCGGCATCATGCGGATCGACATCACGGCCTCTTGCAGCTCGCGCGTGTTGCGACCGAGCTGGCTCACCGACGACAGCAGACGTTCATGCCCGATCGGATCGAGCACGCTGCTGCGCTGCTCGAGCATGGCGTTGGTGATCACCAGTTCGCCGATCAGGTTGATCAGCTGATCGACCTTCTCGACCGAGACCCGGATCGAAGACGACTCGTTCTTGTCGTCCTTCTTGGCCGACTTTTTCTCGGCCGAGAGTTCGGCCAGGTGTTCGACCACATTCTGGACTTGCACCGGGAGCGAGGCCACCGGCTCCGGCGCGCTGGCCACGATGCCGGCGGCCGCGCGAATCTGTTCGATCGGCTGGAAGAAGCCGTAACCCAGGTCGTCGTCCGAGGCGTCGGCGCCGTGCGGGGCGACATCGTCGCCCGGCCCGAAGAAGCCATAGCCCTGCGCGTCCTCGACCCGCTTGCGTTCGGCCGCCTCGAGTACGCGCTGCTCGGGGGTGAGCGCCGGCGCCTCGAAGATCTTCAGATCATCCGGATCGAGCACGAACGAGCAGATCGCGATGATGTCTTCCAGGCTCTCGTGGGTCGTGATGACGACCGCCGTGCGGCCGCCGTCGAGCGGCGCCACCGAGATACGGCCCATCAGGCCCAGTTCATCGACCAGCGCGTTGATGTCGCGCTGGGGAACCTGCGGCAGTTCGATCTTGTAGCGGTGCGCATTATCGAGCGATTGTTCAAGGCGCGGCTGCGCCGTCAGGTACGACGGCGCCACCACCGGCGCGGCCGGCACCAGGCCTTCGGCCAGGTCGTGCAGCGCCATGCGCACATTGGCGATCGCCTCGTTGTCGACCGTCGCACCATGGCGGTGGCCGTCGAGCTGCATCTTGAGCCCGTCCTTGGCCGCCAAAAACGCGTCCACATGGTTCGAGGTCAGCGCCATCTCGCCCTTGCGGATGCGGTCCAGCAGCGACTCCAGCACGTGGGTCACGTCGCACATATCGGTCAGGCCGAAGGTCGAAGCGCCGCCCTTGACCGAGTGGGCGGTGCGGAAGATCGCGTTCAGGTCTTCCGCATCGGGCGCGGCCACGTCGACGCCCAGCAGCAGGCGCTCCATTTCGGCGAGCAGCTCTTCAGCTTCGTCGAAAAAGACCTGGTAGAACTGGCTGATGTCGATGGTCATGGTGCGTTCCGGTCAGAGGGGCGCGAGAGGATGCCTTGGCGCATGGCTCAGCCGATCACTTTTTTGACCACCTCGATCAGGCGCTGCGGATCGAAGGGCTTGACCAGCCAGCCATTGGCGCCGGCAGCGCGGCCTTTGTTCTTCATCTCGTCCGAAGATTCGGTGGTGAGCATCAGGATCGGCGTCTTGGCGTAGCCCGGCAGGGTACGAAGGGTTTTAATCAACTGTAAGCCATCCATCTTGGGCATGTTCTGGTCGGTCAGCACCAGGTCGACGGTCTGTTGCTTCGCCTTGTCGAGGCCATCCTGGCCGTCCACTGCTTCCACCACATTGTAGCCAGCCGCCTTCAGGCTGAAGGCCACCATCTGGCGCAGCGAACTGGAATCGTCGACCGCGAGAATCGTTTTTGCCATCTTGTGCTCCTGCTGTTTTGTTTCCGGCGTTGACCGGTTGATTGTTGATTTGTGCGAAAGGACGGGCCGGCTCAGAACAGCTCGACGTCGCCGCTTTCCAGGTGTTTCTGGTTGACCGAACGGCGCAGCATGCTGCGCAGCTCGAGCGACTGGATCGCCAGCGCCATGCTGACCTTTCCCAGCCGTTCGACGATCTCTTCGCTGTCGGTCTCGGGCGCGATCTCGGCGCCATGCTCGCTGAGCGTGCCCAGGAAGTCGCGCAAGCCCGACACGCGTCGCAGTGTACGTTCAATCAGTTGCGCCGTCATGTCCTGGAATTGCATGCTGGTGATCGCGGTGTTCACATGCAGGCCCACTTCGCCCGACATCGAGGCCAGCAATTCCCGGTCTTCCGGCGTTGGCGTGCCGCCGTCCAACAGCCGGTCGATCGCTTCCTGGCGCGCGCCGACCGCCGAGTGCACCGCCATGAAGCTGGCGGTGAGCTTGTCGATCGCTTCTTCCAGCAGCAGTTCGGTCTGCACCAGGTCGGTCTCGACCTCGGTCAGGTGGCGCCGCCCGTGCATCGACACGCCCGACAGCAGGCGCTTGACGTGCGATCCCAGTATTTTTTTTCTTGTCATTTCAATTTCTCCAAGTCCTGCGCGCTCAGTTCCACCCATTATTTCTTGACCGCTTCCAGTGTCGCGGCGGCCGCGGCTTCCGCGTCCTCCGCCGGCACGTCCAGCGTCGCCGCGTCGCGCCGCACCGCGTCTTCGGTGCGCTTGTTCATGACGATGATGCTGATGCGGCGGTTGACGGGGCTGAACGGATCCTTGGCATCGAGGTGGGCGGCCGCGGCCAGGCCCACCACGCGCAGCACCTTGTCGTCCTGCAGGCCGCCCAGCACCATCTCGCGGCGCGAGGCGTTGGCGCGGTCGGCCGACAGTTCCCAGTTGCTGTAGCCGGACTCGCTGTAGTACGGCGTCGAATCGGTGTGGCCCGAGATGCCCAGCTTGTTCGGCACTTCATTGAGCACCATGCCGATGATGTGCAGGATCTCTTTGGTATACGGCTGCAGCTCGGCCTTGGCCATGGCGAACATCGGGCGGTTCTTCTCGTCCACGATCTGGATCCGCAGGCCTTCGCTGGTGATATCGAGCAGCAGTTGGTTCTGGTACTTCTTGAGCATCGGGTTGACCTCGATGGCCGACTCGATGCGCGCCTTGAGCGACTGCAGGCGTTCGCCCTCGGCGCGCGCCAGCGCCGCCTTGGCCGCCTGCAGGTCATAGGTTTTTTTCTCGGGCGGCGAGTCGCCGCGCTTGACCTGGCCGGCGGTCCGGGTCAGGTCTTCGCCGCCGCCCTTGATCACCGACGACGAGTCGCCCGAACCCGAGCCGCCCGCCATGGCCACTTTCAGCGGCGTCTTGAAGTATTCCGAAATGCCCACCAGGTCGCCCTTGGCGGTCGAGCCCAGCAGCCACATGAGCAAAAAGAACGCCATCATCGCGGTCACGAAGTCGGCGTAGGCGATCTTCCAGGCGCCGCCGTGGTGGCCGCCGGCCACCTTCTTGATGCGTTTGATGACGATGGGCCGCGCGTTGTCATCAGCCATTCGCGCCTCCCATGTTCAGGGTGTCAGAAAAAGTCATCACGGCTTACTTCTTCTTCTTGATGTGCTCTTCGAGCTCGGCGAACGTCGGGCGCTCGGTCGAGTACAGCACCTTGCGGCCGAATTCGACGGCCAGGGCCGGCGCATAGCCGTTCAGGCTCGCCAGCAGCGTCACTTTGACGCACTGGAACATCTTGGTCGACTCTTCGAGCTTTTGTTCGAGCACGCTCGACAGCGGGGTCACGAAGGCGTAGGCCAGCAGAATACCGAGGAAGGTACCGACCAGCGCCTTGGCGATCAGGATCCCCAGCTCGGCCGGCGGCAGGCCCACCGATTCCATCGTGTGAACCACGCCCATCACCGCCGCCACGATACCGAAGGCCGGCAGGCCGTCGCCGATCTTGGCAATCACGTGGGCCGGAATCGCGCCCTCGTGGTGGTGGGTCTCGATCTCGTTGTCCATCAGGTTCTCGATCTGCATCGCGTCCATATTCCCCGACACCATCAGGCGCAGGTAATCGGTCATGAATTCGATGATGTGGTGGTCAGAGACCACGGCCGGGTATTTGGAGAACAGCGGCGAGGCTTCGGGCGACTCGATATCGCCTTCGATCGACATCAGGCCCTCTTTGCGCACTTTCGACAGCACGTCGAATTGCAGCGCCATCAGCTCCATATACATGTCTTTGGTGTACTTCGAGCCCTTGAACACGCTCGGGAAGGCCTTCATGGTGGCCTTGATCGATTTGCCGTTATTGCCGACAAAGAAAGCGCCAAAGGCGGCGCCGCCGATCATCAGCAACTCGATCGGCTGCCACAGCGACGCCAGGTGACCACCCGCGAGCGCAAAGCCGCCAAACACGCAGGCACAAACGATGATGTAACCAACAATGACTAACAAGAGATTTAGCTCCAGAAAAGCCGATACGGACCTCGTGGTGAGGAACCAAAACCGGTAATTTCAGAAAAAGTTTATGTAGGGAACTACTCTAGCCGGAGAATGGTCCACGGGCAAGCAAAACCACCCGGAAAACTCACCATTTGTCGCCTAAAAGTCCCATATATACAGTGCCGGCCCGTCTGTGACCGGATGGACAACACGGTTGGGTGGCCGATCGACAATGATGAATTCGTAACTGAAAAGCGTTGCGCCGGGCCGCATCTCGCGCGCGGCCTTGTTCCAGAGAGCGCTCATGGCGGCCGGCGACAGGTAGGCGAACACGGCGTCGTAGTCGCCGAGGTCGAGCGCCTCGTAGTCGCCGCGGATGAAACGGGCCGCGCTGCCGGTGATGCGGGCGCGCACATGGCTGGCCAGCCAGGGCAAGGGCGCCAGCTCGATGCCCTCGATGCGCGACGCCGGACGGCGCCGCTGCAGGTCGAGCACCAGGCCGCCGATGCCACTGCCGATATCGATCACGCGCAGGGCGCGGCCCTGTGGCAGCGCGGCATCCACCGCCGCCCATACCTTGCGTCCGGACGGGTAGTACGGCACCTGCGTGCGATAGGTCGACCAGTACAGCAGCAGCAGGAACAGGAAGATGCCAAGGAAGGCAGCCGGCGGGATCGTCAGCTGGCTGGCGGCCAGCAGCGCCAGCGGAAAGAAGAACTGGATCGCGCGCCACCAGCTGGCCAGACCCCGCCACCAGGTCAGCGCGGCGGCGATCGCACCCTGCACCAGGGCCACATGCCAGTAGGAGAATCGAAAGCCGGCGCTGGCCAGCAGGTAGACGACGGCGAGCGTGAGGGGAAAGGCGCCGATCTGGATCAGCAGGGCCCGGACCGCCGGCGAACGCAGCAGGCGCGGGGCCAACTCAGGCGGTATCCCGGTCGGCGCCATCCGCGTCCGCTTCGGCGCGCTCGGCCGCCTCTTTGGCGTCCTTGGCCTTGCGCGTCTTGCCGGCGCGCGAAGGCATGTGGCACAGGCCGCACAGGTAGTCGGCGTTCAGGTCGAGGGGATTGACAATGAACTTGCCCTGGCAGCGGCTGCACGGCGCCAGCAGCAGCATGCCGCTCTGGAAGAAGCGCACCAGGGTCCAGGCGCGCGTCAGCGATAGCAGCGGCTCTTCGCCCGGCGCCGGCGGCATCTGTTCGAGATAGAGTTGATAGGCCTTCATGACGGCCTGGATGCCGGTGGCGCCGGCATGCACCACCAGGAACTGGTGGATATTCAGGTACAGCGACGAATGGATATTCGGTTGCCAGGTCAGGAACCAGTCGGTGGAAAACGGGAGCATGCCTTTGGGTGGGGAGACACCCTTGAGCTCCTTGTACAGCTTGAGCAAGCGTTCGCGCGACAGCGAGACTTCGGTCTCGAGCAGTTGCAGGCGTGCGCCCAGGTTGATCAGTTCGATGGCGAGCTGGATTTCCTGCGCTTCGGATACGACGCTTTTTTTGCTCATACTGTTCCCGGCCTGTTTCTATACGACCCCACCAAGAGGTCGTTGGCAAGGATTATACGATCTCTTCGACTGGCTGGCCTGCCATCAGGATGGCGGCGTGCGATTGGGCCAGGCTGCGTTCCTTGGTGTGGCTGGTCAGCATGCCCAGGATGGCGCTGTCGTCGAAGCGGAAGCGGGCCAGCATCATGTTGCCGCCGGCGAGCTTCAGGATCTGGGCATTGCTCATGCCTT
>Ga0265798_10010542_pt1 | contig 11385 bp, 9 predicted proteins | sample P3T30metagenome_FD_192430 | JGI IMG/M metagenome (GOLD analysis project Ga0265798, IMG submission 192430) | Plant litter microbial communities from East Loma Ridge, Irvine, California - P3 T30 | ecosystem: Environmental > Terrestrial > Plant litter > Unclassified | place: USA: California... | reverse complement strand
TTGCTCAAGAGCTTCACATGTCCGGAGAGCCGGGGCCGAAGGAAGTGAGGTGACTCCGATCTGCTTGCTCTCAAGTTGCATTGCTATTATAGTCAGAGTTTGAAGTGAATTATACATGTTTCCTCGGTATCTGCTACCTAGGTAAGCATCTCAATTCATCGTCCCAGTACTCCACCACTCCAGCCCCAATAATCCCACTCACCACCCTACCCCTCCATAACACTCCGCAGCCACTCCTCCCCAACTGCCCTCCTCTTCCCCACATCCCCCGGAAAAAATTCCACCTCAACCCCCTGCCCAATCTGCAACGCCATACCCACCCCCACATCCCTCTCCAACGACTCATAACTCCTCGCATATTCCTCCGCACTCTTATGATCCAAAATATACGGGAAAGCAGCTATTTCCTGTTGGTGCGACACCGTGGACGTGCCACAGTAATCGATCACGCGGTGCATGAGGGTCTGCCAGTCTATGGGTTTGCCGGCGGTGTCGTGGCCTGCGAGGGTGTTGGGGGTGGGGGCAGCGGCAGAGGGTGTTGTGGATATGGGGGGTGGAGGGGGAGAGGGTGGTTTGGTTGTTGAAGTAGTGGGGTTGGGATCGGGGGTGGGGGGTTGGAGGGTGTTGGTAGAGGCAGGGGCGGTGGGTGGGTTTGCGTGGAGGTTATTGGTGAGTTGTGGACATTGCTTATGTTTGTACGATGTTGTTAATTAAGTGGGCGTTTGGCTCGAGGGGCTGTTTGGTACGCATCTAGAAGGCTAGCGAGGGATTTTGTATTGTTTTGGGGGGATGTAGTTATGGAATGGGAACGTGAGGGTATTAGACATTGAGGTAGATGCTTTCGAATTCACGGATTCGGGGCAGCTGAGAAGTGATGGTTTGAGGTGGTGAAAAAAGAGCGTGTGATAGAAGCATGTACGGTGAGAGCGAGGCAGCGGAGCGCATACACCGACAGCTTTGGTCACATCTCCCCTTCTTCCTCGTCTTCAATAAAAGTTACAGCACATGAATCTGGGTGATCTTAGGAAATGGAACTGTATCTTCACATCAGTTGGATGGGCAAGTAAAAGCATGCTCCAGGACGTGCAGTAAGGTCCCTATCCCTCACTCACATTTATCCCCAGCACACAGCATCATAGAAACAATCAGCCAATATCAACGACATCAAGAAAGCCCCCAGGTTTCCATAAAAATGTTGATTGGACCTAACCTCAAGTCCTGTACACGATATCATGCGTGATCGTTCGCTGTCGCATGTGCTGTAACGCGCTCCGAAGTCCTATCATATAAGACCCATAGCTCCCTGTGTGTTCTGGGCATTGGTCATCACATCTAGGATTTAGTCAGCAGGTAATCACGAATGGCAGAGGCGCTCAGTCTATGGCCCATTGTTCGAGAAAGACAACGCCGCTCTCTGCGTTACAAGAAAAGAAGACGGGAGTACTCACATTCCGTTCCCACCGGATCAAGCAACATCAACGAGTTTTCCTGGCCGGACATTGCCAAAGCGTGCTCTGTAACATTGGCGTCAATCGCTGCTTGCGCGTCCGCAGCTCCGGCAACATCTGCGGCGTATGCGTCCCCCCCAGTAAATGCCTCGCCTCCAGCAAACGCCTCGCCTCCGGTAAATGCCTCGCCTCCAGTAAATGCCTCACCTCCAGTAAAGTCACCCCCACCGGCGAACGCTTCGGCCCCAGAAAACATGTCGCCAGCAGCATCGACACCAAGCGCGAGCGCTCCAATGCCGGCCACGCCAATTGCTCCGCGTTTCGCCCACTTCTTCCAGTCCGCGGGCGCTTTGCCGTTGGAATTGGCAGCGGAAGGGGCACCACCACTACCGCCCTTCTGCAGTGAAGTAAATTTGGACGACATCTTGCCCATCATGCCGCTGCCACCCGTGAACGAATTTCGACTTTGTGATGGTGCTGCAATCTGTGATTGTACCTGAGCCTGATATTGAGGCTGCTGCGGCTGGAATTGGGTTTGTGCTTGTTGGGGATAGCCGTTGGGCACTTGCTGGAATTGCTGTGTAGGCTGTACATGCTGATTGGGCGGTTGCGCGTAGTTGTATGTTCCGTTGATATGCGTAGTCTGCGGACCTGCACGAGCAGGGCAATTCACAGTCGGGGGCGTATTGTTGTTTTGCTGAATTTGAGGAGACGGAGCATGATATTGTGTTTGCTGTTGTGAATGGAAAGAACCTGGGGTTGGCGGAGGGCTGAGAATTTGTGGTGGCTGAGCGTACTGTGGTGTCACTGGAGATTTGAATCGTTGGACTTCCGAAGCCAAAGGCGGTGAATAGGCGGGCTGTGTGGTCTGCTGCTGCACGAACTGTGGTTGTACTTGATTCTGCTGCTGTGCAAATTGCGTTTGCACTTGCTGCTGCTGTACAAATTGGGGTTGCACTTGCGGTTGCTGTTGAGCTTGCACTGGGTGCTGCTGCTGAACTGGTGTGGGCAATTCAGCATATTGCGGCTGTATCTGCGAGACAGCCTGCGAAAAATGCTGTTGGGGAGTCTGATGCTGGACTGGGGACGTATACTGGGCAAGTTGAGGTCGTTGCTGTTGCAGGTTTTGCGCCCCAGGCACGGAGGGAAAGTATCCTGCGCTACTCTGTGGTGGTGGCGTAGGATAGCCCTGGACATAAGCTCTTTGCGCAACTGGGGCCAAGATCTGTGTCTGTGGTTGCAAGGGCGTCGTCGCAACAGGCTTGCGTTGGGGTATTTGCTGAGGAGCTTGTGATACCGGTAAGACCCAAGTGCTCTCATTCGTGGTCAGGTTTATGTAGAAACTGAGCGTGTAAGCCAATGTCTCTGCTAGATTGGGCGAGTTGAAAGAGTTTGTCACAGTGCTACAGCCGCCGACTCTACATTCGATCGCTGTATCTGCCGACAGTGTACAAGGAGGTGCCAGTTCTTGATGATCGCTGTGGTCGCAAAGGAGGAAACATAACTGGCATTGACGATGTTTAGGCACCAGTTCGAGTTCGACAAAGCCCCGGGGGTGAGAAATGATGACTGCAGAATTGAACTTACTGCCTCGCGTACTGCGCACTCCATTCCGCTTTCCACCCAAACGGCGCCGCAACATTGCCAGGAGTGACAGGAGTGCCAGGGATCGGACTCTGGGTATTGTAGTTCATCTCGATCCGCCGTCACAAATGATTCGAATGCGCTAATCCTTGGTCGCGGTATGAACGCAAATGAGTGCCTCGAAAGAATATTTGCGGTGCCTACCAAGGAAGCAGCCTCAACCTCCTTATGTGCCCCTCCAGGCCACTTCGTGAGGCTGAGGTTTGGCTGAGCATGTTCGGCGCCAGCGCTCAAAGAAGAGCGATCAGACGAGACGCATCTTCGTGTTGGTCTCGAATGTACATAGTGTCTCGGCTGGAGTGACAGTTTTGTGGTTAGCATCTGGCCTAAACTGGCGCGCCGCAGTTCTAGAGCGCGCCACCGAGGACCCGCTAAATGGTGGTCTTCTCAGCTGGCAGTGCCTTTACCACACACCACACACCACCAGCAGTCGTCGGGGATGCGATCGCTCCAGGTAATACGGTGTCATTTCCATCGTTGCGACACTCGCTCGTTGATCCATAGCACTCGCGCCTCACGGATAGGAACATGGCCGCACACTGCCTCCGATCAATCACGAGCGAACAGCATGAAGAGGAATAGGAACATGAAGGTAGGAAGGTTTTGCGAGTGTTAGATCTGAATGAATTCGCGGTACTTTTGCGCAGCAAATTTTCGTCTTTTCACCCTCATCGTAATATTAATGCAAACATCACCGCAGTTACCATGTTCAGAACAACACTACTACGCCTCATTCAACTACAGCTCCCCCCTCTATCCACTATTCTGCGGCCACGAAACACGTTGTCCAAGCATCACAACCTAACGGCGGCTCCCATGACCTGCGAAGTGATTACCCCAGCCCAGGCCATACCCCACGCCCTGATCGTAGCTACTGGACTGTTCGCTGTACAATCGTACGAGCACCATCTTCCATCAAAAACAGCCGTCGGCGTCCGTCCTCGTTGTGCCAGGTCGAAGAAGGATTGATCTCAAGGACCTCGCCCCTCGCAACCTTATCATCAGCTTCCTTCTCCAAGTCTGTGTAGTCAGCCGCATATTCCGGCGCATAGACATGGTGGTACTTTGCAATTCCCTTCTTGTCGCGTCATTCGAGGATGCGGTTCACGCTCGTCGGATTGCCATGTATGTCGTCTGCCCAGTCATCGGCATCCATGGTGAAAGCGTCACCATGGCCGTGCGGATTAAGACCATCGATAAATTGTGCATTCTACGCGGACGGCACTGCGATTCGCACGTTGACCGGTGATATGGGGCTGGCCTGGCTGAGTGCGCCTCGAAACGGGAAGGCCGTCTCCACCGCTGCTTGAGGTATGAACTACGGCCTGGCTCACTGGCCTAGGGTTGATACCGCCGGCGAAGCTTGGTTGGGAACGTTGATTGTATTGGTTGGGATTCATGTTGTTGTTATTGGCAGCTTATTGATCCCCAAGGAGTTATGGTTGAGTGTTGTGGGTGCATAAAACCAAGAGGTTGCTCGCAACAGCTTTTATAGGATGTCTGCATGGAATTCTATGCGTTGGAGAGACTGCTTCAAAGTTCAGGATGGGACCAGGTCACCACCGGAAGAGCGAATTGGTGTCGCATTCGCGCTGGAATATCGACTCGCGGTCTACAGATTATTTGTAATCTACATGTGAATGATGTAAAACGATGGAGTACATCATTGAGTTCAGCTTTCGGTGTGTTTAAAAGCATAATAGAATGGATCGGTGTGTTTTGAAGCATAACACGATGGAAAGAGATGCACTGATCTCGCGATGAAGTGATGGTTATGACGAATGGATTGCTTTTGCATATTCGAAATAGCTGGCGAAATCTGGGCAGCCTGCAAGCCACCACGCAGTCAGAGAGCTAATCGAATATCCACCGTATACGCCATCTCATACCCAATGAACCTGCGTCATCGCGAAAAACTTTGGTCTCTCGATGACCGGTGGAGTTCTGTAGCAAATGGTAGTCTCGTCGTGTCCTGTTCAGCCAGTGGACACAAGCTACCATCCGCCACCACCGCCAGCATCACCACCGCCCCAGGAGTCCTCGCCACCAGTCGCAGTAGTCTCAGTAGCGCCGCCTGCATCACCCCATCCACCAACAGCACCGCCATCGCCCATCGCATCGCTCTTAGCAGCAGGCTCCTTGCAGCGCTATTACAAAGTTAGTATACGTCCTCTTCAATGTGAGTGAAGTCATGGAAACTTACAACACGGGTGTGGCCAAACTGCTGGCAGTTCTGGCACTGGACCTTGGAGTAGTCACGAGGCTTCGGGCACTCCTTGGAGAAGTGGCCGGTCTCCTCGCAGTTGCGGCAGACAGCCTTGGCAGGGTTCTTGGGCTCGGGGCACTCCTTCGCGATGTGGTCCTCGGAGTCACAGTTGCGGCAAACGCGCTTGGCGACGTTGTGGCACTAATAAAAGCGTCAGTAGGGCCTTTACTTGGACAGCGTTGATACCTACGTCCTTGGAGAAGTGGCCGGTCTCGTTGCACTTGCGGCACTCAACGCCCTCAGCAGAGCGGGGCTCAGGGCATTCCTTGGAGTTGTGGCCCTCCTGCTTGCAGTTTTTGCAGGCGAATGGGTTCTCGCGCTCCTTTGGGCAGTCGCGGGCGCGGTGACCGTCTTCCTTGCAGTAGACGCACTGGACAGCGGGGGTGTTGGACTCGTGCTCGACGGGCTCCTGAGGGCAGCGCTGGAAGGCGGTTAGCAGTAGTTACAGTCTCGCATCATTCCACTTACCTTCTTGGTGTGACCGAGCTCGCCGCAGTTGTTGCACAAGGGGGCGCCGATGTCGTGGACGTAGCCGGCAGAGGCGAGACGCTCGAGGTTCTGCTCGGGGCTCTCGGGCCAGCCTGTTGCCATCTTCGCGCGGCGAGGCCTTGCGGACAGCTGGACGGAGAGGACGAACTCGCGCGCGGGTTGGCCGACAAGGTCGACGATGGTCATGTTGGTGGCGATCTCCTGCTGCTTGGCGACCAGATAGACACCGAGGCCTGCTTCACGCAGAGCCTGCTCGACTGCGACCAGGCTGAAGTCGTCGGGAACGGCGCGGGCATAAGCACGCAGGCTGGTACGGAACTTGTCGAGATCATTCTCCGTCGCGGCTTCGATGATGGCGGTCCAGGCTTCCCCGTCAGACAGCTCAGGAACGCCGGTCCAGTCGATGATGCGGCGCTCCTTGCAGTCGAGAGCCTTGTGGCCCTCCTGAGAGCAAAGGCGGCACTTCTCGGCCTTTGGATTAGGGCAGTCCGCGCGGTTGTGGCCGACCTCTCCGCAGCCATAGCACTCGCCGGTCATACCGCCGCCCTCGGGCTTGTCAGGGCAGTCGCGGGCGAAATGGCCGGTCTGTGAGCAGCTGGAGCATGTTAGTCAGAGTGCTTCGCCGCTCTACAGGGTCGAAAAGACTCACACTCGGCAGGTCTGATCACCACAATCGCCTCCTCCGTTGCCGCCATCGTCACCACCGCCTCCCCATGAGTCAACAGCACGGCCGCCTGAAGCGTTAGCACCACCGCCCCAAGAGTCGCCTCCACCGCCCGCGTCGGCCTTCCAGTCGTCACCGCCTGTGGGTGTTAGTGTTGCAGTTCAGAACATGCTAAACGCGCAAGTGACGTACGTACCAGCGGCGCCTGTATCCCAGGACATGTTTGTGTGAGGACGTGTTTGTAGAGGCGAGGTGTACGTTGTTTGAATGAGGGTTAGATGAATATGCGTTTGAGTCAAGTGAGACGAGTGATTGTGGTGCGTGATGGAAAGTTTTTGAGTCGACAAGTGTTTGCAAAGGCTTTGAGCAGTCGCGGTCGCGGTTCCCCTGTTCGAGAGAGGCCCGTGCAACAGCTGTTATGGCGACGACCAGTAAGTGAAGTAATCACTAGAAGAAACTAGAATCGGATGGAGGCGGCTCATGCTACAGCGCAGTAGGTGAAGGTGAGAGAGAAGCTTGCACATGCATTACGAACACGAAGAGATGAAAGAGAGAGAGAGAGTAAGAATAGTGAGGGGTTACTCGCAACTTCTGAGAGACTGCCAGAGAATGCATAGTGATAGAGCCGAGAGTAGAAGAGAGACAGAAAATGCAGATTCGTACTATCAATACTAACGTTGTGCGCCACTAAAGAGCTGGTATCAAGTCATAAACGTGACATATGCGGGAAGCTGTTACCCTCAGCGTACTCTACCTGGCCAAATATGGTCTCCAAACGCCACAATGATTCGTCCAATCTCGTGTGTCCATGCATTATAGTACAAATCAAACGCCGCGGAACTAGAATACCAGTCAACAAAGTCGTATCGTAATAGTAGAGCCCGAAGGCTTTCGCAGCACTTACCATGCGCACAACCAAAAACCACATGGCTCCGATGAATCTAAAGGCAGCCAGACCGGCAACACTGTACAGCACGACGGCGAGATAGATGGTCGAGGCCTCGTTCTGCTTTGCCTGCGCTTCATCCGGATCGCTGACGGTAAGCTCCAGTCCTCCCGCTTGAAGTACCAGTGCCGCAAGGCCCAAATTGCAGAACATCCAGAACAATACGACGCCAGATCGAAAGCCCCTATAGTAGTCCTCTTGCTTCTCCCCAGGCGACGGCACCTTCTTTTCCTCCTTCCATTTCGTGTTGAAAGCGCTCAACTCGGCCTCGTACTGCGTGTTGAGATCGGCGTCGTCGGTGGGCGCGTGAATGTCCGCTTTACCGTCGGCTTTGGTAGTGACGGAAGGCAGCTTGTCCGGCTTGTCATCACCCTTGGTTCCCCAGGTAATGTCGTGCGTGTTACAGAAGGCGTAAACGTTGAGAATGTTGATGTAAGTCGGTGTCATGAGGAGGTACTGGATGAAGGAGGTAAACATGTGCCACGGGTCCAGGAAGATGATTGAAACCACCAGCCACATGACGTAGGTCGAGAGCAGCGATATGATCAGGGTCCGGAAGATTGGATCGCCCAGCAAGTCTCCTACCACAAAGCCTTTGTTGTCCTTCAACTGATTTTGCACCGATCGGACGGTGATAAGAATGGACGCAAACATTAGGTATGCCATGATGATGGCCCAAAAGATCACCATGGACATGTACCACCTGTTCGAACCCTGCGGTCGATTACCAAGTGACAGGATAAAACAGGTGATCAAGACGGCGATGTACAACCATTCGAAGACAATGAAGAGTACTTTCCCGGCAGTACCAAGTTCATGCTGTAGCGAAGCTGTGAGGATGCGGAAGACCAGGAAGAAATTACCGAGCGCGAACCACGCGAAGAGCATACTGATAGTTTGATACACAAACTCGACGAGGAACATCATCTTGCGCAGGAACGAGTGATCACTGCGGAAGATGTCGAAGGAGTGGGCCAGAGCATACACAGCGGCGAAGAACGAGCCGTTCAGCCATCGACGACGCTGGCCAATAAACTCTGCCATGGTGGTAGGTACATCCGTCTCGCCGTTTGCAGACTTGACGTACTGCAGGATCCAGTGGCAATTTCGTTTGGAAACAAGTTCGAAACACAAGATACGGTCCTCGGCAAGATACATGTTGGCTGTGAAGATGCCAGCATTGGCGCCGTGCATCTTCTCGCCGGCAAAATACTTCTCCAGGGGGCCTTGTCCAGTCTTGTCGTTCTGGAGGGCTACGTAGCGGTATGCAGAGAAGGCACCGGGCAGCACAGAGATGAAACCGAACGCCGATTCCAGCGGTTTGTCGAGAATATTGCTCATCTTGTACTCGAAGTTCTGGGTTGCCACAAGCGGATTGAGCAGCTTCTTTCCCTGCAGAGTTGTAGATACGAAGTCAGTGTCTGTCGCACACTGATTTTATACAGAGATCACTTACATGCACCAACATAGCCTTAATCTCACCGCAGGCGCCTGCGCACATTGGCTCCAGGTCGAAAGCTTTCCAGAGGTGGTAGACAGAGTCCTTGCCCGGCTTCGTTCCGGCATCAATGAGCACACAGATATTCGGGTCTAGCACCTGACCGAAAGCCTGGAAGAACCACCTATGAGAGTTGATCTTCTTCTGGTTCTTCTCCTTCAGGCAGAAGAGCATTTGGACAGGGGTGTTGCCTTTCTTAACACCAACAACACCCTTCTTGATGTCGAGCGTCATCTGAGTGGTGTACTGCATGCGTGTTAGTCATCTCGTCTCAACATACCGTCCGCGTAATCGTACCTCGTAGATATGCGCAGTCACATCCTTGCCGTTGACTTGCTGCTTAGCGATGCCATCCTGGTAGACACCGAGTGCCGCCAAGACGGCTCGCGTTCGCGGGTTGATTTTAGCTCGACCATCGCTGACGACGCAGACTACGATCTTCTTCCACGCGTCTTTGCCCCACGTCTTGCTGTTGGTCCGCGAGTTCATGTACTCGATGTTCTTGATGACACCCATCATGGTGCGCGCAAACAGCTCGTCCTCCTCATTGTACATTGTGACGACGATGAAGAGCTCCGTGTGCCGCGGCTTCGCGAACAGCTTCTGGCGCAGTGTGAAGCGCTCTGCGTCGAAGTCGGCGGGATCGCAGGTGGCGGCCGAGTAGCGCATGTGGGTGAACTCGTCACGCTCCGGAGGCTGTGCATGCGGGACCTGGTTGAGCAGCCGTGGCGGGATCGGGCAGTCGAGCACCAAGTTGCCCTTGAACAGCTGGACCTCCTTGACCGTCTTCCACCGCTTCACTCCCGCTGGTTTTGGTATTATACCCGGCATTATACCCTGCCCTGGCTCGTCGTGGAAGGGGTTGTCCGGGTGCTGCTCCAAGTCGTGCTCGTCGACATCGTGTGGATCGGGACCGTACGAGTTTGCGCTCTGGATCATGGGCCGTTGTGCATCCTCGTCCTGCCAGTAGTGGTCGGGCTGCGTGCCGTATGCGTGGTGTGGGCTCTCGTCGTGCGGAGAGGGCTCGTACGGCTGGTTGTAGTAGGCATCGTGATGCGCCTGGGGATTGAGGGAGTAGTCGCTGTCGTGGCGCAGGCCGCCGGGGCGCGGATCGTAGTCGTCGTGGTAGTTGCCGCCCGCGTAGGGAATGTTCTCTACAGAGTAGCTTGGTTGCAGCGGCAGCCGGTCGCCAGACGCCGTGGGGTTTGGTCCCATGGGAATCTCAAGCGGGCCAGGCGACGAGGCATAGCGGTCTTCGAGCTGGTAGTTGCGCAGTGGCTGCCCGGGCGAAGGTGTGCGGCCCATCGGCCTTCGAGGGTCCATTTCGTAGTTGTCGTCGGCGGCGCCTTGAGAGCCCAGCCGATTGTAGTTGCTCATGGGGAGTGGAGGCTCTTCAGGCTACGGTATGGGTATGGCGATCTCCGGTGTCTGGTGTTGATGACTCGGCGTGGGCACGGTTTCAGATGCGCGTGGTGGATCCGACAAGCTTCCGTGTTTACCACAGCAACGGCGGCGCTGTCGTGCGGGGATGCAGGGGGATATTTTGTGAGATGGCGAGAAGTCACGGCGTGAAGAAGCGTGCATTCACAGCCGGGGAAGCAGTTTGTTAAGAGTCTACCAGCGTTTTCAGCCTGGCGTCCGAGCTGTCTTCAACGTTCGCTCAGGTGCAGCCATTGCCAAGCTCGAGTGCGCAGCATCAAAGATGAAACTCGCCGCATCCCTGCCGCTGTGGCTAAACTGGCGCTGCGCCGCGTGGGTTGCGAAGACGTTCTATTTCTGTCAACCCATGAGAACGTTGGTTATTAATTCTCCGCGTAGACATCTTTGTACCAGACAAACAAGAGCGTTTCTTGACATCGGACGTTCGATCGCTTCTTCTCTTGGTTCGGCTCATTCTATTGATGGCCAGCGAACACTCAGCTCCTCTACGGCTGAAAACCTGAATGATGGAGAATCGCTGACGAGAAGGGTTAGTCGCGTGTCCGACTTCAGCATAGCCAGGCGACGCTCGCCTTGTCATTGCCTGTTTGGATCTGACAAGGCGCATTTGCGTGGTTCTCGCGTTGTACTTGCATTAGTCTTTCGTATACTCAGACTTCAGACCTCGAAGAAATATCAAATGATCATACTCTTAGTGTTAGAATTGAAGTCCCACGGATGACGTGTCAACTCTGCAATGACACCATTCGTGCTTCACAGTTCCGAGCTTCAGACCCATAATTGATGACCGTCCTTCAGCCTCACTGCAAGCCCTTATCGATACCGCCATAGGAACCATTCCGCCCTCGAAATGCTTCTAAACTGACCACACCCTGCTCACCATCAACCCCCAACCTGACTACCTTCACAATGGGCGACTCTCCCACCCCCAAACCCCTATCCGTCCTCTTCGTCTGCCTCGGAAACATCTGTACATCCCACCCCACCCCA
>Ga0265798_10010540_pt1 | contig 11385 bp, 10 predicted proteins | sample P3T30metagenome_FD_192430 | JGI IMG/M metagenome (GOLD analysis project Ga0265798, IMG submission 192430) | Plant litter microbial communities from East Loma Ridge, Irvine, California - P3 T30 | ecosystem: Environmental > Terrestrial > Plant litter > Unclassified | place: USA: California... | reverse complement strand
CCACTATTTTTATGCGAACGTCAGAAATCTCCAGGAAAGACACGCTTTGATCATGTCGCGTCAAATGCTAGCGTTCTGAATCTGATATCTGCTTCACTTTTGAAGTGTAAATCCAATACTAAGTACTAATACTACTGCTGCTATTGCTGCTGCTGCGTTGTTTGTTTCCGCCCCCAATGACCTTAATATTATAGCATTCATGTAGTTAAAAGCCTACCTAGGTACCCCTTTGAGCACGGTGGAGGTGAACAAGCATGATGCTTTCGCTCTTATACAATAGTGGCCGATCATGGTTTAAAGATGTCATTTCTTCACCGTCTCCGAAACCACCACGATTCCACGGTGACAGGTCCCGTAAGTGGAGCTTCTATTCAATTCGCTCCCTGAACTTCCTTTTGTGCGGTAAGAAAACTGGCATCGATCCCCGCATGCGTGGGCCAATCCATGCTGGTGCGTCTGTGAAGTTCCCTATCCCATCCTCATCCACCAGGCCCTCAGACATTTGCCCCAAGAAGCTTTCTCGCAGAGTTGCCGACCGTGCGGCAAGTTCGATGTAGTCCGCGCGTATATCAATGAACTGCTCAAGTAATCCACAAGTGGTATTACTCCACAGGAGACTATTCAACGGGGCGTCTGTAATTGCATCCTCGATAAGATCAAGTACACACTTTAAGCCTCGCAAAGACCACATGCCATAGAGGAAAAATGAGGCTGCAGGGGCGTATCTTTTCACATTTCTTGACTGAAGCTAGAGCCAATCAAAGTGCCTTTAAGTCTACGCTCTAGATGTAGCTTTTGTTTACCCCGGTGTTTCGGATCGTTTCTGAGTAGCTTGAACGCCTCCTCCCATATGCTCTCTCTTCACGGGTAACCAGGTTCAATGGCCACTCATGCATGAATGGAGAATGTTGCAGAGAAATTTTGGGCGCTCAGCCAAGGTCAATGGACACCCGGGGCTTTTCAGAAGAATGTTTCAGAGAAAATGTGGGCGCAATCTCGCGCTGGCCCGCTATGAAAATCTTTTTCCAAATTTGCCAATCTGTGTTCGTGCTTCATAAAGATGGCATGGTATTCCATCTCTCTACGTAATCCCCGGAAATTGAGTTTTGTCCACATCTGCGGTAGCTGCGGCACCAAAGCAAGAACCTGATGAAACTGTTTTTGCCACTCTTGGTTATACATGATAGCATTTTCATTGGGTCGCTTGCAGTGATACCATAGGTTTTTCGAAAAATACATCGCGAGGCCAGAGACAAAGGGACTGGATTGGTTGGTTGGATCAAAGACCTGTATGAACAATCTCAACACCTGACGATGGGTGTCCTGTTTTCGAAACGAAGTCGAATCGCCATCTACGTCGTCAAGTAGCTGAGACACGAAGGCATTCGCAGAGTCGTGAGCGAATCTGATTTTGTCGTTCTCATCGAAGGTCAGAAAGTCGGCGCCCAGATCGCGCACTCGCTGCTCGGGATAGGTTTCGTCATTCAGTTCTCCCCCCTCATTGTTGATTTGCAGTGCCTTTGTGAGTACTTGGACCGACACTGGCTCTCTCCAGCAAAAGACAAAGCGAAAGAGGTTTCGCCGAACTTCTGAATAGGACTCGTACTCGTTTTTATCCCAGAGACGTTGATACGCATTCTGAAGTTGCATCGTCTTCTCGTGGTTCCCTGAGCCTCTCAGTTGGACAAGAAGCTCTTCGGCGTGCTGTTTCGTCAGCACGATCTTCTGTCGAGGACGTTCAGGCAGCAGAATCTGGAGCCAAATCTTGACCCACACAAACCTGAGTCCATCAGCAGAGGGCTTCAGAAAATATGCCCGGTCAACTTACATGCCATTGGCACGATCCAGCAGCAGTTGTCTCATCGTATCACGAAGTCTCTCTTGACCTTGTTGGACTACACTCCAGCCAGTACGTAATTTGAGGTTTCATGAGGTCAAACTGGCAGTTCTTACAGAAGATTGGGATGACCCTTCTCTTCGCCTCAATCACTGGACCTATCTCATTGTCCACGGTCTTGCCGGGGGCGGGAGCCCGAGCCTCGATCTCGGTGTCAACGAAAGCCTCCAAGTCTTTTCTTGTATCTTCCGGATTGACCTTGTATTCGACGAGTAGCGATTCATCAGGTTCGCTACCGTCCAGCACATATTGGTGAGATGAAAAGACGAAGAATACGTGGCTGTGATCTTTTGCAACAGAATTCATGCTTTCAATGAACAACTGCCCTTCCTCCATTTTCTCGAATGCATCAAGTCCATCCACAAGGATGACGAGCTTCGTGGATAGATCGGACTCAGCGATGAGCGCATCAAGTAGACTTTTCCAGTCGTCGATAGAGGGCTCATCTTCAGGTCCCCGTGTCCATTTGCAGTAGAATTGGTAAGCTTTCGGGGCAATAGAACGGTCTAGCCCCCAAGAGAGCTTCAGAATGAGTGAGCGTATGACTGTCTCGTGATCAGGTCTTAAGCTGCCTCGGGCGGAGCAGAAATAATGGACCACGCGCAGAGACTCTCCTGGAACTGGTATACTCTCGAGTGCTTTCAGGCTGAGCAAGACTCGATGTCTGAATGGATGTCAGCAAAGTACCCATGCATGTCCAAATGACGTACGCGAGAGTGGTTTTTCCCATGCCAAAAGGGCCAGATATCCAAAGTATTCGCGCTGAATTCGGCGCTTGAAATTGCACATCATCGTCACCCTGACGACGCAGAGCCTCAAACCAGGTCTTGTATTCACTCGAATTGAGAAACCACTGCGCGTATTTATTGGATCGACCGTCCGACGTTATCTCTTTCTCGATCTTGCTTAGTGCATCCTCTGGGTCGTCCTTCTTTTTGAACCATTTCAGTGCGGCTGCACCTTTCTCATCAGCGGCGATTTTGTCATTCATACGCTTCTTTTCTCCATTGAGTTTCTCCCCTGCCCTCTTAAGTTCTTTAATCTTCTCATCCCACACAGCAGGGTCGTTTTTTATCATGGCAGCGGCTGGATCGTGATTGTAAGCGAAGTAAATCTTAGCAGTCGTGTTATCGGGATGATTGCTCACCTTTTGCCTTTACTCGATCCGCTTTCGATCCATCTGAGAGCTTATCCAGCGCGTAATGAACGTGGCACATGAGCCGTAATGCCATGATGTAGACATTGGGGAGCTGATTCTTCAAATTCGATACTACGTTCTCGCGTTCTACTTCAAATATCTTTTCAAAGGATATCCAGTCGTTGATAGTATTGGCCGCTTCGAAGTATGCGTCCAGTGCTTTTGATCTGTATTCTGTGTTCGGGCCATTGGCCGCAAGCTGAAAGCGTTAGCTACAGTTTTGTCGGCAAGTATCGAAATGTACCTCAGGAATAGCCAAAACTATTGCACAGCAAATGGGAGCAATCTTGTGTGGATCCAGGGCTGCGATTGGCATGACAACGGACCTCACACTGGCCACAGTAGGTAACCATCGTTTAGCTCGACGGACGATCTCGTTGGATTTGGGATCATGCTCGAGATGCTTGGGCAGTGTCCACTCGATGTCGCCGCCTTGAGTCGTTTGCGTTTGTCTGATCCTACTATCGAGGTACTCGTACTCAGTTTTGTTGCTCCTTTCGAACATCGTAAGTGCTTCATGCCACTTCATGGCATTTCTTGATGTGTGTATGCCTCCCTGGCTGAACGCACGTTCTGAAAACTCTACTGCGCCTTGAGTCAGATCGGATGTCTGCTGTGTGTCGGCGCGACTGGCGTCCCGAAGTATCTGAGATCGGCTATCCTTGTCCTCAGTCAGAGGCGCGGAGGCTGACGCTTGTCGCGCGTGGCTTCCTACGACTGGATCGCCCTCGCCCGAAGTAGGCGGGTGTACATGACGAGAAGCATCCCCAGTGTTGTGAGCTCCTCCCACAGGAGCAAGTGCGTCATTTGGAACACCGTGAGGGATAGCAGAAACCGAGGAGGTGATCACCGGCGTGTTGTTACATGTCGGGAGTGACGTTGACGTATCTGCTGGAATTGAGGTAACCCGCGGTTGACTAGGGCGCGCTGCGAGAGGAGTGTCCGTAGCTGTTTCGGGGCGTAGATGGGCTTCGCGGCGGCGGAAAGGCTTACTGACCGCCCGCTTGCACTTCTCCCACCTGCTAGGCTTGGCAGTAGGATTGATCATATCCAGAGAGTGCTTTATTCTCACGAATGAGAGAAGTCGCAAGTATCATATACTGGAGAGTGCTTCGCGCAATTGCTCAGAAACAAAAGATGATGGGCTACTGAAGACGCGCGAAGTACGAGGAAGGCGCATAAAAACAATGAGGGGTCAGGACGCAAGGCAATCGCCAAACCTGCATGACAGCCAATACCTCAGCCTTGCCGTGCCACAAAGCCTTCGATGTCATGTCTGGCGTGCTGCGCACCGGTGAGCGATTCTGGAAGTGCGTGTAGCGTGCCGTGTTTGCGTGGAATACCATTTGCAGTAGTTTGACGCGGATGAGCATGTATTAGAGTATGGCTGAGCTGAAGGAGAAGGGCAAATACGACGGAGGTGTACCGCAAGATGAGGAAGGCTGAACGCGAACGATGACGTCATATGTACCACTTATGCCGGCACTCCGCTTGCTCATAATCCATTAACTCATACCGGTCTGGAAATTCTTTATCAAGGTATAAGTATAGGCATATCATGGAAACATACCTTTATTGAGATTGCTGTATAGAGTTACTTAGCCGCGTACTATTGCATTGCTCTATATCAACATTCCACCGTGATAAGTATACATTGTGTTAGGAAGTATGTACCTTTGAAGCTTCAGCAACGTGTATGCAGTACCATACTACACGAAATCTTGGGAGGGATTCACCTGGGTGTAGATACAGACTACGAGGGTTCTTAAAGACTCGAAGGTTGTCAGATCAATCGCAATGTATCTACCCCGCTTCTTCGTAACCAATGTCACTAGTCATTGTGCTGAATTTGTAGATAGCTAATTATTATAATACGTAACTGTTTCTATACTTACAGATATTTGTCGACTTCTATCCACTTTCTCAATAGAGTTCTTAGTACCTTTCATAGCTGTGCCTCGCTTGGACGACTGACACACTCAACCGTGAACAGATATCTCACCCGTTCTCTAACCGTGCCAACAGATAAGCTGCACGCCATCGCTAGTATCGCAAGAATGCTAAACAATAGCGGCGAACTTAGAACGTACTTAGGCAGGCTCTAGACCGCGTTCCTACTAGCCACGCTCGACTATATTCAAGCGACAGATTTCCTCTCTTCGCCCCCTGTATATACAGCATCTAGCTGGGGTTAGGCTGGTGTAAAAAGCGGAGTATCTTGTCATTTCCCAACAGCCAAGCCGGATACTCTACTCCAGCCCGCCTACATCGACATTTATAACAATCAGGCTAGAAAATTTTATTTAAGCCCGACACAACCTTCCGTTCTGCGTTTGAACACCTTGTTCTCCATCTCGGACTACCCATCTCTCACTTCCAACAGCAGTTGTTGCGTAAAAGAGATCAGATGGGTCCCACTTCTGCTTAATCTCGCTCAATCTCGGGTAATACCCACCGTAGAACGAGTCTTGCCAGTCCGGCTCCCCAACGGTGGCTTCATTCAGATAAACACCGCCGCCTTCTGAAACAGGCGTTATATCGCGCCAGGGCTGAAGGATATTCTCTTGGAGGTCTTTGTTCACAAGAGCGAGAGCTTCTGGTGTAGAGTGATCCATTTTCTTGTTCGAAGAAGTGATCAAGAATAAGGCACATTCGCGCCACGCTGGGTTGGCAGCATTGTTGGTGTTTGCGTACTCCTTGGGCGTCTTGTGGTAGCCAAGAAGATGTTTGCCAGAAGAAACATGTTGCTTGATAAGGGCAAAGGTTTGGTTGTACTTCTCTTGGAAGTTACGCCGAGGAACGATGCGATTTGCTGCCATGGTGTTGTCCAAGCCAATCGGGAATGAGTTAGCACCCCAAGTTGCCTGATAGGCAGAGTAGAAGGTATTATGAGCCACTCGCTTATGAGGGGTCGTAAGCGTGATATTGTTCTCTTCGAGGTAGTTGAAGAAAGGTTTGACGGTCTTATCATACGTTTCCGCTGTATGATTTGCTGCAAAAAGGAACCGCATAGTGAGGAACGGCTTGGGCTCATTTCCCATGATAAAGAAGCTGTACATGCCTGACTCTGCCCAGTCGAGGAAGACGTCAAAGAACTTCTTGGTGCCCTTCCAGAAGTCTTCAAGGCTGTTGTTTGAAGCGTCGATTTGCCAGCCAGCAGTAACGACGTTAATCTTGGGATGTGCCCGGATAATAACTGACACTACGACGCCAAAGGTACCGCCACCACCACCACGGAGTGCCCAGAATAAGTCAGGGTTCGAAGTCTCCGATACTGTGATGAAACGGCCGGCGGCGGTCACAATCTGGAATGCGACAACATGATCGGCTGACATGCCGTAAACACCAGCAAGAGGATTTTGGCCTCCGCCCGTGATCATACCACCAGCATATCCGACGCTCTAGTGAATGTGAGTTGTTTGTGATAGAACGATAGACCAAGGAACGCTTACCCAGGATATGGCACCAAGAACAGTGACACCATGCTTGTCCGCAGCTTCGTATACCTGCCTGACTCTAACTCCAGCGCCAAGCTTCAACGCCGGTCCAGTATAGCCTGGCCCCTCGTAGTTAGGGAAAAAGTCGATTTGCTCCATGTTATGCATCCATAAGCTCAGCGCTCCGGCACCGGTAGACTTTCCTAGGTAGCAATGACCGGTGTTTTTGATAACTAGGCGAAGATTGGTCGCCCTTGCGAAGTTGATGGCAAGCTGGATCTGCGCTACGTTGGTGACTTTGACTGCATACTCAGGATATCCACCAAGACTACATGACTTGCCGTCAGTGTTGTTCTTTGGCATACATGTCCTACCCTGAAATATAGGCCACATGTCTAGACAAACGATATCAGCAAACGGTTTACATACGCTTATAGAAGTCATTCCATACTTGACGTCGGATCCGCCTCATGGAACAGCGGGTTTGTGAAGTTGTTGGCGATATCCGTGCATTTTGCACTGTCTTTCTTGCCCCATTGCGTATCGTAGCACGGGGCAGCGATGGGTTTGGTCGGAATCAGCGCTCCACCTAAAAGCGCGTTGAAGACGTCCCAGACGAATTCCTGGGGCCACTCCGAGTCACCAGGAAACGTCTTGCAAGATGCTGAGGCTGCACGTCGTACACGCACATCACTCGCAGCGGTGCTGTCGTCAAATGCGAAGTACTCGACATACTCCGAAACCCCCTCCTCGGTTGTGAGACGTTCGATGACTGCGTCAGTCAATTGTAGTCTTTCAGCTTCCTGGAGTGGTGCCCCTGCTGGGGAAGCGGCTGGGACAAAGGCAGCTGCAGGTTCAACATCTGGAAGAGAAGAGGATTGGCCAAGGATAGCCGCCGGGGAAATGAGCAGGAGAAAGCACGTGGCTACCCGATGCATAGACGCCATCGTGAAAGCTACGGGGTGGATACGAGGTGGATGTAAAAAGAGAGCAACGCAGGATGCCTTCTTATTTTATCTTGTTTCTTTAGCCGTTCGATAAACGGTCTTGCAACATTTCTCGCGCGCTCCATGTACATGATTCATGTCTGAGCGCTCTAGATGTTGCCACAGACTGCGCGACGAGCCAGTGAGTGTCAAACGGGGATATAGCAGCGAAGGGATGCAGATCGGATACGCAGGGACTGCATACAGAAGTCGGGCCAAGTCGATGGGCCTGTAAATAGGAAGTGGCACTGGTCTGAAACGAGTAGGTGTGGCTCTGCCTATGCTGAAAATCGCAGAGGCATGGAATGACCTCGCGGCAGTTACAAGCTACACCAGCAGCAACGAGTAGCAGGCAGCATAACAACTGCAAGCCGCTGCAAAATGCCGACTGTGCTACTTGTGCAAGCTGTGCATGCAGGTCTGCGGGCAAATCCATCCGTTTGAAAGCAGCATAGGTGGCTTAGCGTAGGAGGTATAGATGCGTCTCTGGCGTGTTCACATGCAAGACGGCGGCGCAGTGCTTATTGCACAAATTTCTGTCGCTACGCAGATCCTGCCGGATAATCTCAAAGATCTCCATGGCAATGTAAATCTCGACATTACTATCAAAGCTAGTTAGCAACCAGCGGTACGCGTGATAGAAGGGTATGTGTAGAGTAACACAAAAATGAGATGGACTACATATGGAGTCGCGGGTGGCCGCCATCGACATGGGCGGCGGGTGCTGCGGGTGGCGGGCGCAAGAGCCTAGCGGCAGGGTCGGCAAGGTTGGCACGGTCACCTGGGCAACCTGTCGCACCTGCTCTTAACAGCCGCCCTTACTTCTCAACCGACGCTGCCAAGCGCTTGGCAAAAGACCCTCGACTGCACACCCCGCTCGTCCACAGATTTATCATATCCCGAAATCCTACCATGTTGGTCTATTGGCGGAAACAACGTCGTGTATGACTACCAAGCAGGTGGCTCAATGAAGCACTCCTTAGCAACTTTCTTACCGAGATTCGCCACAGAGGTCCGGCATCACCAGCGTATTCATATATGCAACATCCAGCCATTCAAGGAGGAAGAGAGATACCAGATGACAAGAAGTGGAGTGCTCAATATCTGCACTTGCGGTATGAAAGTTCAGATGAGCAATTTGACCTGCTGATCGCGTTGTTGATACGCATGGACATCATCCTTCTAAGTACAAGGGTTGAAGGGACGGACTCTTTGGCCGTCCGCGGCTCGGGGAATTCGGAAGACCACCTTCGCAGGCGAGTTGCTCGAATCAGGGACGCCACACAGGCTCAATGGGATAACTGCTGATGCATGCGGTCTTCGAAGGATTGCGGCGTCGTGAACTCGATCACAGGTGTGAAGCCCAAGAGTGTGATTTGCGCCGAATTCAAATTCATGTGAAAAGTAATGTAATCTGTATCTTACGTTGACGGAATGAACATGCCTCCTGTTATACTTTCCATGATCTCTTTTTGATCACCATAACACCATGGCGGGAACTGGGCTTCAATCATTGAACATCTTCCTTATAGTCTTCCCTTTTGTAGTGTCTGCCACTATCGTGGCCATTAGAACATGGAAGAAAATCAAGGAGCGCCAATTAGCTATCGGTATGGTACAATCCCGCACGAGTCTAGTGAAGTAAAGGCTGACAGCTTACTTTAGAGGACGTACTTCTTATTGTTGCTGAGTGTTTCTTGCTAGTACTGACTGGAGCATTATGGAAATGCAGGTGCTGATCCGGATCACTGATTTCTTTGACTGACATTTCGTAGTGGTTGTAGTCTCTTATGCTGGCTACCATGCAGAGGACATCCCCAAAGGGGCTATCAATCACGAACAAGTGCGCATCGTAAGTGTAATAATCCCAAACACTGGGGTAGCTATTGATCTGCTAACAGTCACATTACCAGTGGCGCTACATTAACAACGCGATATACAACCAAATCCTTGGTCTCGTCAAAATCTCGTTCCTGATCACGTTGCTAAAGCTACGCTCAACGAACCGGCTCATTATCGCGAGCATATGGACTCTGATTGCCGTGAATATAGCCTTCGTTTTCGCCGCCTTTCTTGCACACATCTTTCGATGCCAGCCTATCCACAAGTACTGGCAGACGGAAGTTCCTGGTCATTGCCATAACAACGCACAATACATCTTCGGTGTGATCGCCGTCACTATTGCCACGGATGTTCTTGTGGCATTGATTCCGGCATGGATACTCTACGATATCCGTATGCCTTCGAAGGTCAAATTAGAAGTCATTGTATTTCTCTCCCTCCCACTTGCAGTTACGGCAATCGGCTGCTATCGACTACATCGCTTTATCCTCGTCTTCAACTTGCCTAAAGGCGCCTCCGAGGACCCTTACAACGTGAGGAACGCACTTACAAGTCTTGAGGGTAATCTTGGTGTGATCGCTGCTTGCGGGCCGACTATCAAATGGATCTTGGTGAGCTACAACAATTACCCCTGCACGTGATTATGGCTAATTTCTCAAATCAAAGGGTCGCTTTATACCCTATTTTGATACAGAGCGTTCCGAGGGAGCTTATGTACCAGAAACGCCGAGATTGTCATCGCTCCCACAACTACGTTCGCACGGCTATGTCGGAAGTCACGATGGCATAGAGCTACAACCCCATGGCAGCGACGGCACATATCCACGTAATGTCCGAAACCCATGTTGGAAAGCCGATAGCGATGCGGATAGTGAAAAGCAGTGCATTTCGGATCCAGCAGGCAAGGATGGCAAAGACATCATGAGGACTACAGTGGTAGAGTGGGAAACTTCGCCGTCGCGCTAAGTTAAACATCGTCTTCCTACTTGTACATGATCAGGCGAGTGGCGTAGAAGAGTAGTGGCGTGTTCTTCAGCATGAGAGGCTATGTGTCATTGTACATGAATGCTGAGTTTGATATCGATTAGAAAACCCTGACCTTCGCCACCACGCGGACTCCTAAGATACCTTGCTCCTTCCAATCTCTTTCGAAATGTTTCAAGTCTCCACACCTATCACAATGATACCTGAACTTTGTACTGCCGCTATCCTTCGCAACAAAGGAGCTATTCTTCTTATATGACCACTTCCTCTCCTATGCAATTTGTTCCACTCCATAGCATCAACAAGGCGCAGTAAGATCCACAATGAAGATCTAAAATGATATTGAATGAGCGTTCTTCTTACGGTCCCCGTAGCGTGCACCGCTCCGTCCACGGATCGGCTAACCTACCGATGAAACGATGTCAAGCTCAGCCTTCCGGCCCAGGAACACCAACAACCAGTACGCTTCAGACCCTCTTTCTTCAGAATAAAAGCGATTGAGAGGTTGGAGTAAGGGCTTTCCGAATCCATAGAACTTCATCGCGGTCACACGGCCGAGTGCCTGTTCATCCATCGCATGGCCCGCTACCGCCCACCCATTCGAGACGCCCGAAAGCCACCGACCAAATCGGATGGGGAGCAGAGTAGGCCATGTGCTCACCGCGGAACTGAAAAGGCTGGGCGTGAACAATAATGACGCCGCATCGACCATCGACGGCCTAGCTATCGTCTTATCACAAATGTGATGCGTGCAGAGCAGGAAACCATAGTGCATGATAACAGATATTTGTAGGTATATACCAGAGTCTTCGCCTAGTATCAACTCCAGAACCCGATACATAGCCAAATAACAACCACATCTTCTTGCCTCATCGTCTAGCACTTAAACACCGCCGGTCCCGGACTCGTGTACGTCTTGCTCCCAGTGTACAAGTTGTAAAGGATACCCGCGTCATTCTGCTTATACGCCCCCGGAAAGCTCACAGTCGCCGGCGTCTTACTCGCCTCACCCCCCGTAACATTAATCTGCGCACACTCCAT
>Ga0265798_10010539_pt1 | contig 11386 bp, 17 predicted proteins | sample P3T30metagenome_FD_192430 | JGI IMG/M metagenome (GOLD analysis project Ga0265798, IMG submission 192430) | Plant litter microbial communities from East Loma Ridge, Irvine, California - P3 T30 | ecosystem: Environmental > Terrestrial > Plant litter > Unclassified | place: USA: California... | reverse complement strand
CCAAGACTCTTTTCCCTCTTCGCCGCCTTACTCTTACTAAACGTGCTGCCCAGCGCAGGAAAGCAATACCCAGGATGAAACACCGTAAGCGCCAGGACCGAAATAACAATCATGACGCCCTCAAGCACAATAAACTCAACCTCATTGCGCATAAGCTCGCTCATCCACCCCAGCGCCAGCTCCGGAACACGGTAGATACACCTGATAAACACGCCAACGTACGCAACAATAACAGCGCCCATGAACAGCCTGAAACTCGTCTTCTGGAACAGCGTCATCGCTGACGCGGACAACTGGTCGCGGCGCCGGTACGTGCGCACTGTGTACTCGACAAGGAAGTACCCGAAGAACAGCAGGATCACGACCTGGAAGACCACGCCTGCAATCATCATGTTGGTGCCGATGTCCGTGAGGTTGGAGCCATCCGGGGCGGTGGACGCGATGCCGCCGCCTGCGCCCTGCAGCACGAGCGAGAATATGTCGCCGGTGATGAAGAGCCGCGTGTACCAGACCGGCTTGAGGCGCGACCAGCTCTCGCCGAAGCTCATGGTGATGTGCTTGAGCGTGAGGTAGATGCCGGCGGAGATGAAGGCGGGCGAGACGATGAGGCAGCAGATCTGGATCGTGAAGGCGTTGTCGTCGAATACGTCGTTGTACATCATGATGCGGCCGCCGTAGCCGACTGCTTCACCGGCGCAGCCGAAACATAGCGCGATCTGGCGAGAGTCAGGGGGTGGACGAGAAGATTGGGGGTGGGGGCTGGGTCTTACCATGTAGGTCCATGTCTTGTAGCGGATGCCGCAGAAGAGATTCCAGATGAAGCAGATTGCGAAGAAGGCGGTGAAGAAGGCGTTGACTCCGAGATTGGGGTAGTACCCGTAGAGAGTGGCTTCGAGAGTGCACACTCGCTCGTACGGACCCCATTGCACCACTTCGCCAATCTACGACAATGTCAATTCTGGTCGCATCGATCTTCTTGTGATGGGACGACTTACGTAGCTGCAGCTCTCGGGGTTGATAGGAGGAATAGTCATGGCGAAAGGTAGGGCTGGAAGCTGAGCTGTAAGAAGTGATTAGGAGGGCCGATGGGCGGCTAGGACGAGGAAGTCGAAGTGACAATGACAGAGAGAAAAATGTATAGAGCTGAGTAAGATCACAAAACACAAAGGGGGCGCTGGAGCCTTATATCCTCAGCAGTCAGACGGACGAAACAGTGTTTGCACTCGTGTCTGCATGCTGCCCGCCCACATGGCACAGCACCCACCTTACGCGTACCCGTACCTATGACAGCAGACGTCCGTGCCGTACGCGAGCAGAGCGCCTCCGAAAATGGACCAAGATGCGAGTATGAACATGTCAGATTGTGCTCCCTCCCACCAGGTCGGAGGCCTTGGCAGCTAGCTGTGTAACGTGCGGGAGCCCGCGCATTCCGCCAATCTATTCGATGATCGCGTTTTGGCCCGCAACAGGCTTAGCGCAGTCCCGATCTGGACTTAAGGCTGAACGAAACGAACATCATTGGGGCTGCGAATCGGCGCGTCATGGTGGAGGGGCGGAGCACGTTGAAAGGAACGTGGGTATCGGTGGGCGTTTTGACCGGTAGAAGCGCTGAGGGGCGCTTTTGTTGCTGCGCGTTATGTGCCTTTCATAGACAATAAAGTCGGGCAATCGGACCACACATGCGGAATCGAACAGACCGGTAAATCTCGTTCCTGTTACTGTTTGCACAGCAGCAGATTCTTGGCTGGCTCGACATTCGACCGACGACTTAGGTACGAGAGAAGGATATCCCCCATGTCACCATGCAGCGTTCCATATCGCCGATGCCATGTCTCGAGCCATAGTCATACCGACGAAGCGTGCTTGATTGCTATCCCATTGCGCATGCTTCACCGGCGCTGCGCTTCTCGACAAGCCTCCCATCTCCAGCCTCCGAGCGCTTGCCGAAGGATAACGGTATGCTTGGCCAACAGTATGGACCGATTCGATGTTTACGCGTATGGACCGATTCGATCTTTACGCGTTGCTCTTCGCATTCGCTTACGTTGACGTGGCCTGAGGCTGAAGGATGAGGTCGCTGCGGATGGGCAGTGCAGTGCAGTGTTTCGAAACCGGGTCGGAAATCGGAGCCACCTGAAAGCCGCATAAAGTTGCCCTGACCCTGCTCCGATCCACAACGGTGAGATTTCCACTTGACCAAAAACCGTCCGACCTGCGCAGACATGTCAGCAAACGCTCCGTGTCATCCCCTCCGTTAGTCAGACGAAAAAATGCACGACGTTTCAGACAACATTCGGTCTCTGCTCATCTCATGTATCAAGTGTAGCTCACACAAATTTCCACCCCTCAGACACCGCACCGGCCCCGAACATTCCCTCATGTCCAGAACACACTTCACCGTCAAATATCCAATGATGGGCGGTCCCCATAGTAGGACTGGAGGTTATCCATTCAGAGTTGAGTGCTTCTCGCGCTGCCACAACGCATTCCACATGCACCCTTTCCTAGAACACTACGTCCACGTCGCTCACGGTCCCATATAGTGTCTTGCTTCGCTGTCCTGAGATCAGATGTCATGGCACTTTTTCGGTATTGCTTCTTCGGTCCTCACGAAATTGATTACGGTCAATGGTGCTGCACATCCTGATATCATGCCATGCGTGTATTGTGTGTGGAAACCGTGCGATGTCATGACTTACGTTTCTTGCTGTAGATTTCAGATTCAGTGTGAAGAAATTAACGAGGAGACTGTTTCGCAAAGACCATGGACCCGGACTCGCCCTGGAAACTCAGACTTCTTTCCATTCGCCTTCAGCTCAGACTATTTTTTGACACTGGGTCTCAGCAGTGACGATACGGTAAATAGTTGGTAAACGGCTTGGAAGGGAAAGACAGGAAGTGAAATGTGTTCATCTCAAGCATCTCCTTTCAACTGATCTACACACACTCTTCTCCCTCGTTTCCTCTACTCACTTCCCGTCTACTTCCTATCTACCCCAGCAGCCAACGTGTTCAGATCCTCCATCGCCGTTTCGAAGCGCTCGACACCAGGTCTCTCCACCGCTTTATCTTCGCCAACAGCTTCAGGCGGCGCACCACTACTAAACAATCCCGCGCCAGCACCCGCAGTGTAAAACCGCTCAGCAGCAGGTCTACCTCCATCACCCTCCTTCTTCTTCTCATCCTCGACTTTCTCACCCCCAACAAACGCAGGAATAGCGCCGAGCTGTTTCTCCGCCCCACCCCCCTCGACCGCATCCGGCGTCCTAATCCCCACACTCTCCAACGTAACCATACTCGCATTCGCCTGCTCATTCATCCCTATACCCGCACCACCGCCGACTTTCAAACTAAAGGGATACGCAATACCGCCTTTTGTCGGACGCGTGCTGCTCCCGTCAGTCGAGGGGATGAGCGTCGCCGGTGAAGACGGGTCTGACGAGATGATGATGCCGGGACTGGATAGACCTGCGCCGGGAGGAAGGTCGGTGGTGGGCGAGGGTAAAGGGGAAGCGTGGCGCTGGAGTTCGGGCGCGAGTGGCGTGGCTTCTGCGTGGGGCATGGGCGGCGCGATGGTTGATATCTTCTCGAGGTTTTCTTGCGAGGAGGTTTGGCCTTTGTCTGTTACGGCGGAGTGGCGCGAGCGGGAGCGCAGGCGGGTTGTTGCTGCGGCGAGGGTGGAGCGGGTGGGTTTGGCGGCTGCGGTGCCGGTTGTGGGGGGTTGGACTGTGTCTATCGTGGGGTCGGGGCCGTCTGGATTTTGGTCGGCTTTTTCTTCGCGGTCAATCTACAATTGTTAGTATTGTCGTTGCGTGAGTTCGCGGGAAAGGATAAACGTACGGTCATGGAGTCGTGCTTGCTGCCCCAGCCAGCCCACATACTCATGCCCCAACTCCTCTTCTTCGCCTTCTCGGCCTTCATGCCCTTCAACCTCCTCCCCGCTAGTGCTGTGGGCGGCGGCGTTTCGCCATCGAAGCCTTCAAAGCCCTTTTCCATCTCCCTGAATCTCTGCTTCTGGATCTTGATCTTTTGTTTGGCAAACTTGCTGTTCCACTGGGTTTGCGCCTTCATCCACTTGCTGACCGGCCCGGTCTTCGGCACGCCAACATGGGCGATAGGCAGGTTGAGAGCGACGAGTTCTTCCTTGGTGGCTAGAGGGTAGATGCGCCCATGCCGATCTACGCGTTGACGGATCATGTGGCGCTCGAATGGAGGGATGGGATCGCCTGCTCTGCCTACGGTAGCCGTGGCTTTCTCTTGCTGCGCCGTCCCTCTTGTGCCACCTTGAGTTCGTTTCGGCTTCTTTGGCTCCGACTTGTCCAACGACGACTCGGAGCTCCCGTTCTCCATTCCAGACTCACTGCTGGAGTCACTGCTGATGATGGAGATGTCGTCATCGTCCACAATATCAATCGACTTCTTTTGTGCGCGAGCAAGCGCCCATGCGCCAAACTGCGCGATACTTCGGTACATGTGCTTCGCCGGTCGCGTGAAACTGAGTGTAGGACCCACGTGACACATGTCATCCCAGACTTGGAGACTGACATTGGTGGGCTTGTATCGTGCCGCTTGTGCCTGGATCTCTTCCGTGGTCTGATTATTCGATGGCGGTGGTAGGTATGCTGATGGCTGTGCAGCCTTGTGTGCGATGTAAATCTGTTCGTCGCGAAGGAGCTCACCGCCACCCGTCTGGATGAGCAGAGGTGGAAGACCACCCAAGCTTGGTTGTAATGCAGGCGACACTAGCGGATGCGTCAGGAGGTGGTTTGGCGCATACATCTGAATCTGGTCCTTGATCTCGATGAGCTTGTCGTTGTCCAGCTGAACCGAGAGCATACCCTTCGGGCCAACACTATATTTGCCATCTGGTGATATCCACACGTCATTTTCTGCGCCAGCTCCATCCAGCATGCCCGGTATGTTGGGACGTTCTGATTCTGACGAGCGGATCGAGTAACCGCGCACACGCTCATCCTTTGCCTCTTTTGCTGCTGCGCGGTCGTCCATCTTATCTTTGGAGGTCACATCTTGAGGGGTAGTCTTGCTCTTGTGTTTCGAATCGCGCGAATGTTCGAGCTCGACAAGGTCGTCGGCATTGGGCGGTGCTGTACGCTGTTAGTAAGGACATCTGGACAGAGCAGTCATGTGACTGACGCCAACTCATGCTCGGCTTGTGGACGAAGCCATGCGCCGGAATGTAGTCCAGCTTGCCGTCTCCGCCCAGACTCGGAAAGCTGTGCGTCAGATCCACCCACGGACTGATCAGTATGGCGCCTGCGGGCAACGGAATGCCCTGATCACGCAGCGTCGCGAGCATGCTCAGCACCATGCCACCGCCCGCCGAGTCTCCGGCCAGTATTATGGTATTAGGGTCGTGCTTCTCTTCGAGCAGGTGCAGGTACACAGCCAGGCCTGCGAATGTCAGCATCACCACCACCACCAATCATCTTCGCGCCTGCACTCACAATCATACAAGCCGCACGGGAACGGAAATTGAGGTGCCAGCCTATACTTGGGCGCAATGACCCGCGCCTTGAGCTTGCGCGCATGGCGCTGCATCTGGTAGCGATGCTCGTCCACGCTGCCGAAAAAGTACGCACCGCCGTGCACGTACAGCATGATGCGGTCGCCCTTGGTAATGGCCAACTGTTTCCTCGCGTCGTAGTCTTTGCGCATTTCGATCCATTCCGCCTTGAGCGACGCGCCGTCCCGCCTCCACTGCCACCACTTCTCCCCGCCCACGGCTTCGACGCCCTTCTGCCCCAACTGGGCGCTGATGAGCTCGGCCGATCGCGCCAGCTGCGCCGTCGTGATCTCGACTACTTTGGAGTGCACCCAGTGTGGCACGGGCACCCATTGCGAGGTGAAGGCCTGCAGCTCGTCGACGGTGTGGAAGGACGCGTAGTGTAGGAAGCGCCGGATGAGCTCGAGGCCCTCGTGGTAGGAGATGTGGGCGGTCGGCTTTTGCGCGAGGGGCCGGCGATTAAGGTAGTGCGAGAGATACGTCTGGATTACCGTGGGCGTGACTGCCGCGCCAACGGATATGGTGTTGACGGGCATGGTGAGATTAGGGGCGTCTTTAGACTGTGTATGACGTGACTGTAGTTGGTTGTGCGGCGGAAAAAGAAGAAATATTAAATCACACGCTCAACGTTATGCGCATGTCAACACACAACAAAAGAAAGCTGTCGAGGAAAAGGAGGCTCTCATGATGCAAGCATGCGCATGGGGAAATCTTGTGGAGCAATGATCGACCCGAGCTTAGCGTCGACGGCAAGTGGATACCTCGACGTCATTCCCCCAGCTCATAACCACCCTGAACACGAACACAATACTTCATGCTATCACATACAAGCGAAAACTGATACATATCCAAGGAGCGCACTATCAAACTATAACGCGCTAAGCTGTGTGATGGACTATAGTCGTAGCCATTATTAGCTACTTTTATTTGGCAGATGCCTGCCCCGGCCTTTCCACTCGTGTGCACCAGTCTGCGGTACATCCGACTTTGCTTCGGCAATGCCTGCACTGAAATTGCTTACTTTAGTTGTTGTAGGTCCCATTATGTTCCCCTGTATGCTGCAAGAGGCAGTACAAGGCTGATGTTTACTAGTTTCCTTTTGTGTTTCACCCCTCGATTTCGCCTTGTGGAAAACTTCGGCCTGTGGAAGACCCTTTCTACCTTACACATGTAGCGGTGCTGTGAGCTTCAACGCTCATCGCGTCTGGCTCTAGTCCTCGTTAGATTGCACGTCATGCTGGATGCCTTAGGTCTGGAATTCCTCAATCTCTCACCCCGCATCTCACTATTCAAACTCGCGCGTCATTGCCGTTCTGCAACCTTCAGTTCCTTCATCGTGACGTTGCTTTCTCTCCTATCACTCTTAGCTATTACTGCAACACTCTTTGCGGCGTATCGTATCTATCTAGCCCAAGCGTTGCGTCTCACAGCCCAGAAGCAGGGCTGTCAGCCAGCTCGCCGCTACAAGCACAAAGATCCTATATTCGGCCTAGACATCTTCTTGCGGACTGGCGACGCCATAACCAAGAACCGATTCCTGGACGAACACCAGCAGCGCTACGATACCTATGGTCACACCTTTGAAGCTCTCAACTTCGGTTCGCGTGCTATATATTCAGTGCACCCCGAAAACCTACGGGCGGTATGGTCTACGAATTCTGCCGATTGGGGTATACAGCCTCTTCGCTTGTCTCATATGCGGCCGTTTTGCGGGGAGGGCTTCATCACGATGGATGGCTCCGAGTGGAAGCACTCCCATGCACTGCTCAAGCCTGGTTTCCACAAGTCGAACATTTCCGATTTTACGGCTCTTGAGAAGCACTTTCAGATGATGTTGAAACATATCCCCAAGGACGGGTCGAGAGTTGACCTCCAGTCGTGGATGTTCAAGCTGTACCTGGACATGAACACGCTGTTCCTGTTCGGCGAATCAATTGGCATGCTCTCCAAGTCTCCACCACCACATGTAGAAGGCTTCTTGGATGCGTTCCAGGCCGGTTTCAACGGCTGTGGTTTACGAATTGCGCTGGGCCCCTTGAGTTTCCTCGTGCCTAAAGGAAGCTGGCTCAAGGCGTGTAGGAAGACACACGACTTCGCCAATGTGTACGTGGAGCGAGCCGTTGAATACCGCGAAAGGCACAGCCAGAATGAAGACGAACTAGTTGAACACCGCACTCTCCTGTATAACATGGCGCAACAAATAGGCGACAGGACCACCCTGCGCAACCAAATCGTCCAAGCAATGATGGCCGCCCAAGAAACCACCGCCGCACTAATCAGCAACGTCCTCCGCATCCTAGCCACCAACGCCCCAATATTCACCGAGCTACGAAAAGAAGTCCTCGCACTCGGTGACCAAGCGCTGGACTTTGACCGCCTGTCACGAATGGAATTTCTCCAAAACGTCATCACCGAAAGTACGTATGAACCAACTCTACAAGTGCAATTCCATCATTGACACACTCCCCAGCCCTACGTCTATACCCCGTCTTCCCCCGAAACAACCGCATCGCCCTCCGCGACACCGTCCTCCCAACCGGCGGCGGTCCCAACGCCACAACACCCATTTTCGCCCCCGCCGGCACCCTATTCGACACAAGCTTCGCAACACTGCACCGCGCCAAAACCACCTGGGGCCCAGACGCGCACGACTTCCGCCCCTCGCGATGGGACACCGTCAAGCCCAGTCCCTTCGAGTTCATGCCTTTTGGCGCGGGCGCACGGCATTGTGTGGCGCAGCGCAAAGTCATGATGGAGACGGCGTATGTTGTTGTAAGGATGGTGCAGGAGTTTAGGGGCATTGGGAGTGTGGATGCGAGGGCGTATGAGGCGCGGGTTGCGCTTACGGCGAAGAATACAAATGGCTGTGTTGTGGTGCTTACGCCGGCTGATTGAGCTTGTGAGGCTTTGTAGTAGGCTGGACGTGTCTACGCACCATATATTAAATTACGGCCTCGGATGCATCATCCGAGCTGAATATAGGATCTTTATGCTTGCAGCGGCGAGCTGGCTGGCAACCAGCTCAGCGAAGCCGTACCTAGAGTATATGTACAACTAAAGTATAGCCTGTGTATCCTCTACGCGTTCTACACATTGTTCTTATTTTCTACGAGACTATTAAAGATAGACACGCTATTACTTCAAGTGGCAAATACTGTTGAAAGATCTCGAAACCGGTAGCTAGTGCTATCCTCATCGGTTACGAATTGACACCGCACGTGGTGGCCTTGCTTCTAAGCTTACTAAGGGCGAAAGCGATGTATACTATAAAGATATAGAAGATATAAGTAAAGAGCTCAAAAGCACTTTCGCAAACGAATAAGAGTTGGCAGAAACTCCAAGGCGGGCGATGGAGTCTCTAAGACGAGTGTCGAATGCTCAACACTGTACAAGCCAGCTTGTCGCTTCGCTTCTAGAAAACTGCTCTTTCACTAGCAGGAAAGTCTTTGTCTTCATAGTCTTGTCATATCCCTCCAGAACCCACACCTCTCCCCCCTCCCCGCCTCCCATCCCCTCCCATCCACAACCCTCCCATACCCCTCCAACCCCATCCCAACCATCCACTCCGCACCCACCCCATTAACCCCCGCATCAAACGGATTCTCCACAGGCACCGCCCGCCCACCCGTAACATTCACATTCAGCATCGGCCACTCGGGCGCCGTGAACGCCGGCCAGTGCATCGATCCCGTCGCCACAAAAGTACCCACGATACGCTGCAAAAGCGACGTAAGTGACTCCGGGAACGTAGGCAACCCAGCCGTGCCGAACAGCGCGATGCCATCGTAGCCGTGAAGCGCGATGGGGACTGAGAAGGACATTTTGTATCCTCGATTGCCGTATGCGGAGGCGAGCCAGTAACTCGGACATATAAACGTCGACTCAGCGTAAATTAGATTAGCTAATTGCTGGTATCCCGTCGCTGTGGCGCTTGTACCTAGCGCCGATGCGCCTGCGTCACCGCTCGTAGCGAATTTCAATGTCGAACTCGCGTCTTGATACGGGTAGTAAGTGTGTAAAGCGGTGATGTCGTCGTTGAAGAAAAGTGGGAAGGTACGGTGGATCCAGGTCTCCAAACGGGCCTTGGAGTCGATCGTTTGCGGTACAAAGACGAAGGATTCTTCCGCGACGTTGCTGCTGAGATGAGCGAGTCCGTTGAGTTTCTTCCCGGCAGACAGCGCGTCACTTGGTCGCGAGCGGATATACGTGCCATCAGTTACAGGCAGGAAGGCCCACGTGCCGTAGATGCCGGAGATAGAGACGGCGTTGGACGCGGCTTGGAGTGTATCCGTGTTAGACGCGACGAGGCACTGGAAGATGGAGTGCGATGTGTTGCCGTGCGTCTGAGATGGTGCGCAGCCGGCGTGTGTGGCGAAGGCGTAGTAGGCCTGGGAGGGGACGACGTTGGTGTAAGTGTGCTGCTGTGGGAGGTAGGGTGAGAAGGATATGGACTTGAGGTGTTGTTAGAGAGTTTGGGTGGATGGGTAGGTGGGAAGGGGCTAACGTTGGTGAAGAGCGATGTACCTAGGCTGCCGTCTTTTGCGATGTCGTGGAGCATGACTGAGCCGCCTGCGGAGAATTAGTGGGTGCACGCGCATGAGGGAGTAAGTGGTAGTACCTCCAGCGGATATACCAAAGATGGTCACTTTCCTCGGATCTCCTCCAAACGTCTCAATGTGATCCTGCACCCACTGCAACGCAAAGCGTTGATCCAGCAACCCTGCATTCACAACGCCACTCCTGGATACCTCATGGCTAGCAAGGAAGCCAAGAGCTCCGAGCTGTGTTTGCATAAGTATCTAAATGATGCTGCATGAACAAGAGACTTACACGGTACTGAATACTAACAGCTACAAAAGTGTTATCGTTCGCGTTAATCAGCTTGGTGAGATCTTGTCGACCATCGCCCACGCCATAACCACCGCCGTGGATGTAAAACAGCACAGGTAGACTAGAGGCGTTGATGGGTGCATAAACATTGAGAAATAGACAGTCTTCGCTGATGGGCGAGGGTAAGACTCTGCCGACCTGGCCTGCGCGAAGGCTGTGTGGACACGCGGCACTGAATGAACTGGCGTCCAAGATCGTCCCATTGCCTTTCGCCGGTGGTTGTGGTGCTTGCCAGCGAAGTTCGCCCGTTGGAGGAGCCGCAAAGCGTATGCTGTCTTGGTTAGGTACAGTCTGGCGGAAGTTAAGACGGTACCACTCACCCTTTGAAGACATTCAGCCCTGTTGACTCGTTGCGAACACCAGCGTAAGTTGCATAGCCGAGATTGACGAGTACTCTGTCATGTACGCGGCTATGTTCCTCCTCCGATGTAGCAAAACGAGTTTGGAAATCAGAAAGTCCATAGACAGTAGTAAACCTCGCAAGCGCGACTAAAACCACAGCAACAAGAACCATGGTGATGGAGAAGAGCTGGAGTACCGTAAAAGCATATCTCGAGGAGTTGGCACGCATCTTATGGTGCTGCTGCAAGATATGCCGGGATCTTGGAAGTTGATTCTCGCGCGAAAAGAGCGATGCGAACGATGCTCGTGGGTAGGAATATACACTGTATGTACTCCGCACTTGCACAGTTGTTGAGCGTGACTCGCAGCAACTCGAAGCGGACGCTTTTCAGTTCACCCAATAACAGCTTCGCTGCTGGGATATGCGCTGTCGTGTTACCTTCACAGCGCGTGGACGTCGTGCAACGAGCGTTAGTGAGCCATTCAGGTCGCTCAGATGACGTGAATTATGCGGATCAGCACAATCTCGAAGACACTGCATTCATACATGACCCGAACGGCAAGTCGATAAAGAAAGAAAAGAGGAGGATGGGAAGATGTGATGTAAATATGTTGGACATAAAGATAAAG
>Ga0265798_10010532_pt1 | contig 11390 bp, 9 predicted proteins | sample P3T30metagenome_FD_192430 | JGI IMG/M metagenome (GOLD analysis project Ga0265798, IMG submission 192430) | Plant litter microbial communities from East Loma Ridge, Irvine, California - P3 T30 | ecosystem: Environmental > Terrestrial > Plant litter > Unclassified | place: USA: California... | reverse complement strand
CAACACAACTCGTAGACCCCGAACGTAAACATCTACCTCTCTCTTTCTTCCCTCTCCCTCTCCTCCTACTTATTATGCCTCCCCATCCACCGCCTCTTGCGACTCCTCGATACTTCTCGAACGCCAGGGCAGAATTGAAACGTGTAAAAACAGAAGTCAGAACTTACACAACCACACCTTGCTCACGGGCGACTTCTGGTTCTGCTTCGCCGCCTTCTTCTTCTCGGCCAGGCGCTCGATCTCGGTCTGTGGCTTGCCGCGCTTGGCCGCTTCGGATTTGGCAAAGGCCTCGTTGGCGCGGCGTTGTTGGGGTGTTTGGACCTGTTTGGGAGGAGAGGTTTCGAATTAGTTTGTGTGTGCGTTATGGAATTGGATTTGGTGTTGGTTGGTGGGGTGTTGGAGGATGATTGTTGGCGTTGGATGTTTAAGATGGGTGGGGGATTGATCGAATGTTTGTGCGTGCTGGAGTTCGGGTAAGAGGGCTGTGCTGTGTTATATACCATTGTGAGTTTTGTTCTGTGGGTGTTGTGGGTTATTGGTATAGGTAGCTTAGCTCGCGAGCGAGTGGGATCGGTTCGTTTGGATCGTTCGTTCGAGGAAGTCGGGAGGGTTTAAATAGCTGAGTCGAAATCGAGTTGTTTGAGTCACTTCAGGCGCAACAATTTTGAGTGAGCGTGTGAGTCGGAGGGACAAGTATGTAGTTGTTGCGTGTCGTGTTCGGTGTTAAGGGAGATTGATTGTCGCGCTCGACTAAAGGTGGCCTTTCCCTGGAGAGCTGCACCCTTGAAGCTCGGGATTTGCCTTACGCGGCCGCGGCTGTTCGGGAAGTTTGAATGAATGAGCTTCAATTCACTTCACGGCTTGACTTCCAAGTTGTACCTACGTGACTGCAACGAGATCGAAAGCCCGTGGTTCTTTTGAGACATGAGGTAATGAATACAGAGCTGCAACCAATCTGTCCAAGTCAATTTTCATGCATCTCTAACGATCTCCCTCAATCATTCAAAGTAGCCGGTCAACTCCAACCACTTACACCGTCTCAGCAGTATCACCCTCGCTAACCCTCCCAACCGACTCATCTATCTTGTCCATTTCCAGCGCCACCTCGAGTTCAGCCTGAACCGCCTGCAGTTTTTTCTCCAGCTTCGCGATCTCATCACGCCCTTGCTCGGCCAATTTAGCGTGCGTTCGCACCGCGTCCTGGAGAAGCCGGTTGTCACGCTGCCTGTCGACGACGTGGCTGGACTGCTCCTTAAGTAGCACCTTCAAGGTGGCAATCTCCTCTTCGGCGCGACCTAAGTCGAGTTTGGCGCGGTCTTTCACCGCGTCGAGGAGTTTGTTGTATTTCAGCGTGCCTGCTTCGAGCTCTTTGACGCGTGCCTTGGCTTCCTTGAGCTCCTTGAGGGCGTGTTCGTGGTGGTTCTTCTCAGTGCCGTGAAGCGTTCTGGCATGGCGTACATCTTCTTCGCTGCGCTCGAGCTCTTTCTCCAGACGGAGATGACCCTGAGTGAGTTCTTTGATGGTCTTTTCCTTTGCCTTGACCAGTTTGGAATGCTCTGGCTTCAACTCGTTCGATATCGCTTCAGCTTCCCGCTTCAACTGCTTCCACTTTTCCCTCAGCTTCAAATCTCCGGCCTTGAGATCAGCTTCAGCAGTCTTGACCTTGTCGGCAGCATCCTTTTCGACTTTCTTGCATAGCTTTCCCGCATTGTCCACTTCGAGCTTGAGGGCCTCGACTTTGGTCTTTTCGTCCGCAAGGTTCTTCTTCAGTCCTTTGACCTCGGCATCCAGCTTCGCTTTCATGGCATCGAATTTCTCGTCGCTGGCATTTTTGGCATCTTCGGCAGCCAACTCAGCTTTATCTTTGATAGCCCTCTTCGCCTTGTCGGCCGTGGCTTTCGCTTGCTTCATCGCTGCTGCCGCGGTATCTTTCAGAATCTTGATCACGGCTTTGTGCTCCCTGTTAAGGCTCGAGACCACCGTCTGGTGCTTGTCTCTCCACTCTTTATTGGCATCAATCTTGCAACTTCTGCAAGCTTTTGACAACCTCTTTTCGGCTTGAGCGATCGTATTCTTCGCGATTTTCGGATCCTCATACTCTGATTCCTCTTCATCGTCGTCAACGTCATCTTTCTCTTTGGCGGAATCATCGTCTGCTGCCTTGGATCCGTTGACCTTCGTTGCTTGCGCTACGGCTTTGCCACGGGTGTTGCTTCCTTTGGCCGCGGGTTTCTTAACGCTGGGTGAGTGCTCTGTGGCCAAAACCTCGGGCTGTTCAGAAGGAGTTCCCCTGTTCTTTTTTGCTGACGCCAATCTGGCAGCTACTGACTGTTTCCACTTGACAGGCTCAATGACTTCACACCCGTCGCTGTTGCTGTCCGCCTTAGTATTGCCGACCTTGTCCTGGTCGTTCTTGGCCTGAACATCTTTGTTCTTATCAACCCTGTTCTTGTCGGTCATATGGTTGCCGATCTCGACATTGTTCTTAGCTTCGATCCCAGCTATGTACACCTGCTCGGGCTTCGACGAGACCTCATCGGGAGCCTTAGTCGAAGGACTCAGAGTCGGCTCGACTTCCAGACAGAACGAAGAAAGCATCTCCTCAAAATCACCGCCATTCTTCCAATCGACAGGAATAAAGACCCTGTCCCTGCTCGGACCAAAATGGGTGACGCGTGACTTGAGCGCATGAAGTTTGGCGGCAAGATCGTCGTATCGAGCAGGCGGAATAGGGGCCTCTTCAAACCCTCCGCTACCGGGGCTTGCATCCGAAGGAATGAAAGTTCTGGCTTTGTTTCTTCCGAGGGCGCGACGTTTCTCAAGAACTTTCGCAGACCGATGACTGAACGGAGTCAAAGTCGATGGCACTCTGATCCTCTTTGGATCAGGTTCGTCAGCTGGCTGTGTGGAAGCTGGGCGTTTGACGACCACATCGATGGCTTCAAGCGGCGGAGCAGTGGCTGCCCTCAATGTGGATATGTTGTCGACAACTGTATCCTCAAGTCGCTGAAGATATTGGGAAGATAGCGGGCTGGTCTGATCAGGGCTACCGCCACCAACATTGCCACCCGGAGGAGCGACCAATCTCGCCCTTTTCAGCTCGGGCTGACCGGGTGGCGATGCTGAAGCCCAGCGTTTCTGGGTGGCCATAACTCCTGGCGTTGGAAACGGCGGTTGAATCGCGGCCCTCGAAATGTTACTGCTGTCGTCCACTGTACCCTCGAGTCGAAAAGGACTCAGGGACGTTTCCAGGCTGAATCCCGCGATCCTGCGGAGGGATACGGTGTCGAATTCGGCGTAGCCTTCGGGGCCAATGCCTAGCACACCGTCGCGCAGTGTCGCGCGGTGGTTGTGTGCGAGCGGAGTGATATCCTCGGGATATTTCTTCCAGAACCTCATTTTGTGTTGCTGGGTGGTTGCGCCGTTGAGTGGCGCAGTGCGTGCGTGTGTGTGTATGGGAAAGGCTTGGTAAGGTAAAAAGATGTGTCGTGGGTAGGTGTGCTACTCTGTAGAGCATTGAAGGAAGGATGTAGTGGGAGGTTAGGTCGAAGAGGTTGAGGCGCGTCGGGTCACTTGTAGCGGCAACTGAAGAGATGGATGAGGCTCGCGGCAGCCTGCTGCTATGTGAAGATGTACAACATGTGACACGAGCAACATTGAGACTGATTTACTTGGGAATGTGACAGCGGACTCTATCTGTGCATAGATGGGAGGAGGAGACGGGGATCAGGTTGTGATAACTCATTTGTATTGTGGAATGACCTACTGTCGAGCTAACTGGGCCTTACGGTGTGCGTCTGGCCAACTTGAGCTTCTGGCGAGGTCTTGGTGTTGGTTGATGATGACTTCGGCGTCGACGTGCTGGTGGGTGTTGGCGTTGGGCGGTGATCTTCTGATCACGGCAGGTTCATCTCATTGAAGTGCTGTCTTCCCAACGCCATGACCAGTCTCTCGTTCTCCCGAGTCAGCTTGTCGATGTGTTTCTGCTGCTCATCCACCATGGAGTGATAATCCTGGAGGCGCTGCTTCAACTTCGCCAACTCCTCGTTTGAGATCGCCTGTGGAGCCGGCACCGCCTGACGATCCTCGAGCCTGCGCAGAGCCACGCGACAGTTTTGTTTTTCGTCTTCCACCTTGATGATCTGGTCGTTCTTCTCCTCAAGCTTTAACTTTGACTTCTCATGTTCGTCCTTGACACACTGAAGCTCGACCTTCAAGCTGTTGATCTCTTCCGCCTGCTTCGTAAGAAGTGTCGAACCAGACTTGTAGAGCCCGATAAGCGCATCATCTTTCTGGAGCTCGCGCGCCTGCTCGAGATCTCTAGTGAGGCTCGCGATCTTCGCTTTACGCTCTCCGAGATGACCTCTGAGTTCGGATTTCCCAGCCTCCATCGTATTTGCCAGCGCGCAAAGGTCACGGTAGACCCCAATAGGAAGTTCAACACCCCTGAGAAGGCGCTGCACTTTGTCTCGGGCGTGCTCTGGGTGGTCATTACCCGGCATTGTGTGTTGCTGTCGGGTGCTGGTGGATTGTTGGGTTGTTGGTGGTGGGTGGAGAGTCGTGGCTTTGTGATGTCGAGCTGTCCCAGTGTGCAGTTTATCTTAGTGCAAACGCAGGCAGGCGCGTTGCCGCTGCACGCGGCCGAGCAACCGAAATGACGTGGCGACACCGTTTCCATGTGATTATTCCAGTGACTTCAGGCCTCTCGGAGGGAAGTGAGGTGAAGGAGACCGGCTAGTCGTGAATTGCTGTGCTTTTGCTGTACACATAGACTGTTCGTACGCGAGAGGTGACAATACTACCTTTTGGACCGTCGACCCTCAAACCAGGTGCATTGAATGTCTCATAGGCAGGCGCCTCTTGAAATCTGCCTGGCCTCGCTCTAGGTAGTCATTTCTCGTAGACCTCCGGAGAAGCTGCACAGTTCTTGAGTCTCACTTGCAAGAGCAAGCTTCCAGTCATCCGCCAGTTAGCGCCACAATCCAGCATCCAGCATCTCAGAGATCTCCATCCAAATGCAGTCTGAACTTCTTATTGGCCCTATCCGTCGGCCTCAGTTCAAACATGCTCCCTAAAATCTCAAACTCCAACGGTCTCTTCCCATCCTCTTCAAACAGCAGCGTGAGCTTGAACACCGTATGCTCCTTTGGACAAGTCTTGACAACATCCCTCTTGGTAACAATCTCAAACGAGAACTTTGTATCCTTTACCACAATCCCCTTCATCCCAACCCTGCTGGCGCACCTGCTCCTCACCACCTCCATCATCGCGCCATGATAATCGGCAGAAGCGAGGAAAGGACCGGCGTCTTGCGCTTCAACGTTTGTGCGCTTTCCATCTGCCAGACCGAGGATTTCACGCATGTAGGCACACCACATGGCATGCAGTGGCTCGTAGATCGCATATTTCTGCTGCTCTTTTGGGATTTCGTAGAGGCTGAGAGCGCGCTTTTGCTTAGCAGATAAGGGTTTGGGCTTCTTCGATTTCTGCTGCGCTCTCTGCTTCTTCATGCGCTCGTACTGGCGCTTTGCTCGGGCATTCTGCGCTGGGTCTGGGGAGGTAGGTCGCAGGAGAAGTGGCCGTTGTTTGACGCGTTCGCGGAAGATGGTATCTGCTGTTTCGGGAGAGTGTGCGCGTTGCAGCAGCACTTCCGCTATGTGTTCTTTCGGCTGGGTCGCCATCTTGGTGGTGTTTTTCACATTGTACTATCGAGAGAATCTAGATCTTGAGGTCGAGAATACCTCTAGGGCTCGAAAGTGTGGAGTTCGGCATGTGAAGACGCTCGAGCCACATTGAACTCAGTCATTGTCGACATCATCAACATCTGTAAGGTCAGGTTGAGGTCTTCTATCGACAGTCACACTCTACTAGAAAAAACTAGATAAAATATGCACAGCTAATAGCTTCGCATCCACGAAACACCCAGCCTATGAACCGTCTACGGACACTCGTCAAGCCATCCCGCCTCGCCACTACTATCCCACTCACATCAAGACGAACCATGTCCACCACACCCTCCAAGCACATCTTCGCCCCAGGAGGCACAAACGACTCACCCCAAGCCCAACAATACACAAAAGGCTCTCTCGAAATCTCGCAACTCGACGCAAGCCCTTTCACGCAATTCGACACCTGGTTCAAACACGCCAACGAAGAGAAAGTCCACCAACCCGAAACCGTCACTCTTTCAACAGCCGAACTCCCCTCGGGCCGTGTGAGCGCCCGGATGGTCTATCTGAAAGAAATGGACGACCGCGGCTTCGTCATCTACAGCAATTGGGGCACGTCACGCAAAGCCAAGGACGTCGAATCGAACCCTCACGCCGCGCTCACGTTCTGGTGGCATGAGCTTGAGAGGCAGGTGAGGGTTGAAGGGCCTTGTGAGAGGCTCACCTCGGAGGAGTCGCAGGTTTATTACGATACGCGAATTCGCGGGTCTAGGCTTGGGGCTTGGGCTTCGAGGCAAAGTCAGGTGTTGAGAGATCGGGAGGAGTTGGAGGGGCAGGTGAAGGAGGTGGAGGAGAAGTTTAGTGAGCAGGAGAAAATTCCTGTGCCGGAGTTTTGGGGTGGGCTGAGGGTCAAGCCTGAGATGGTGGAGTTTTGGCAGGGGAGGCCGAGTAGATTGCACGATCGGTTTAGGTATACGAAGAGTGAGGGTGGGGAATGGAAGATTGATAGGTTGAGCCCTTAGGTTGACGTGAAAGCATTGTAGATTTTCTAGCTCCACGTGCTCATGCTGTTAGCTAGAGACTTCTGCGAAACAAATAAATCATATGCTACCAATGAAACACTCGACTTGTGCGGTCGACGATTGTGTGCATCTCTTCGGTACACCTAAAATCCAATGCTCATACCATCAACATCGAACAGAACCTATTATGCTGCCAAAGAGGGACCCAGGTTTTTTTTCGTTGGAAACTGAACTCCGTTCCCTCAGGTAGTCATGCTTCCATGATAGCAACTTCGCGGTCTGTTCAAATGGGGCCACCTTTTTGCATGCTTCGAGTTCCCGTGATCATCTCCTCCTAGCCGATCGCAGTTCTAACAGCTCTGACGAAATACCAGAGTCAGGCTCCTCCATCTTAGTTTCAGCAAATAGGCCATCAATCTCTTCGACCGCAGCATCATCTTGATTGAGCTTTTCGGAATCAAGATTGAGAAAAGCATATTGCTGCTCGCCTTTGTTTGCCGTCTCGCTGCGTCGAGCCCGTATGTGTCTGAGCTTCGGATCCTTTTTGAAATTTTCCGCCATGCTTTTACGATGATACCACACAGATGGGAAGTCCCTCTGTAGCACGTCGCGGACCGCTTTGGCTTCGGTCATTGCGCCTTCGAGGTAGAGTAGAAGCATGACTCGAAAATAGAGGCAACCCATTGCGTGCCAATGGCTCCGTCTAAGGTCTGGCAAACTTCGAAGATGAGCTACATTGTGCTTCAAGCGAAGAAACATAGGCCATGGGTTCGGTGCCGCTGGATGGAACAGTTTTGCCGTGGTCGTGTTGTCAGTAGCGACCTCCGGTCCGTGTGCACCTGGTGAACAGATCATGCTCAAAAACTCATCAAACAGCGATGATGAGATAGGTGGGACCGATTCCCGTTGGATTGCTCGATGCAAGACCGTAGTGGCGCCTGCCAGCTCAAAAGTGTCTCCGATCTCCAGCCGAATAGCATCGTTGATCACATCGTGTAGACATCTAATAGCGTCGGCCGGAGTTTTGTCCAGAGACAAAAGAACGTGTCCTTCCATCAAACCAGTGAGATGATTGTGTCGTCGGCGAGTGCGTTTGCCGTGCATATCCTTACCATGATAACGGGCTGCAGAAGGCTTTTGGAATCCCTCAGTCGATTTCCAGCGAACACCCTCCTTTGTGAGCCAAACCTTCATGTGCTGCTCGGCGCGTTCCGCTACTAGCAGCCAGCTCAGGTCCTTGCAGAGTTGTTTCGGAATCTCATGCTGCTCATCCAACCCATCGAGTTGTTGTAACCAGGTAAAGGCTTGGAGGCCAACGCTCCTAGTCCCGGCAAGCTCACGTCTTCTTACGGGCGATTCACTGATTGTCTCAATCTCCTCTCGGTGAGCCCGCAGCAACTCAGCAACTTCTTTGACTGTTGCGTCCGCAGAGATTGTAATGGGGAGTATGCTGGCGGTAGAATTTGAGACGTACACACTGCTGGCTCGGTACAATGTTTTTGGACAAGTTTGTGTCTTGAGGAGACGTGTCATTCGCATCGCCAAACAATTGCTGTCGCGGGTGGGATAGCCAATCGCCCGTATATGGTGACCCGTCGGGCGACCCTCCCGATGCCCAGCAGCGTAGCTGGACAAATGTATTGCTTGTCGTGCTTGAATCCATGGCAGTTGTGCACGATTAACTCGTATGGCCATCACGTCTTCGGCAGGGACACGCGAAGGAAGCGTAGTGTACAGAAGAGGAACCGAGAATCGATTAGGCGCCAGGTTAATATTCGACATGGGCGCGGAAACTCGCTTATGCATATCGTCCCGCATTTTGTGTAACATCCCTGTTGCGATTGTCGTGTAAGCGGCGACAAGGCTGTGCGGAGGACTGGTTAGTATCAAACAGATGTGATATTAGTACCAGGTAAGGCTCAGCAGCATCAAATATTACCATTCAGGAAAGGCCAAGGATCTAAACCTTTCAGTGGTAAACTCGAACTTCCAATGGCTGCGGCGCGGCACGTTTCATCAGAGAAACAAGGAAGCCTTCATCAAATATCAATATTCACATATCAAACAAGTACACATACCCAGATCATTAGTCCCAATCAAATCCCAAATCCTCCTCAATCGGCTGCATGTGACCTTGCAAGTCTGCCGCAACCCGATCAGTATCATGCCACACCCGCAACAGATTCCGGCCCACAATCTTCGCTACGTCTCCTGCACTGACACCGGCTTCCAACAAAGCAGTGACAAGATCCGGGAATTTGGAAACGTCCTCAAGCCCCCTCGGCGTCGTCTCGATCCCATCGTAATCCGTCCCGATACCGACGTGTGAATATCCGATCAGCTCTCCAATGTACGTGATGTGCTTGACGACTTGCGCTAGTGTACTGTTCGCGTCCACGTACTCGGGCAGGCCGCTGGAATCTCCTACGTCTTTGCAGCTGATGAAGTCTGGGGAGAAGTTCACCATTACCAAGCCGTTGCGCTGCTTGACTAGCTGCAGGATGTCGTCGGGCACGTTGCGCGGATGCGGACAGATGGCTTTGGCGCTAGAGTGGCTGAAGATTGGCGGCGCGACGCTTCCTTTCCAGTCCTTTTCCGGGCTGCCGCCGAGGACATCACGCATCGTGTCGACGCTGACGTGGCTGAGATCAACGAGCATGCCTAGACGGTTCATCTCGAGGATGAGCTGGCGGCCGGCTTTGCTGACTCCGTGATGGTAGGGGCTTGAAACGACTGATTTGCCGTCGACTGAGACAACCGCTGCGTCGGCGTATTTGTTGTGGCAGTTCCATGTCAGAGTGGCGTAGCGGACGCCTAGCGCGTGATACAAGCGGAGAGTAGAGAGCGAGTTTCCGATTTGATGTAGGCCTTCGATTGCGAGAGGGGAGATGAGTTTGCCGTTAGCGAACGCATGCTCTGCTTCTTTAGCATTTCTAGACAAAGTGAAGTATTCTGGATATTTCTCTGCAAGCCGCTGGAAGAGGTCGATCTGCTCTAGGGTCGTCTTGACAGAGCCGGCGTAGTTTCTGTCCGAGAAATTGAAGCCATCCGCAGGACATGGGACAAACGCGCTCCAGAAGGCGCCGCCTTGATGGCCTTGCTTGAGACGGGGTACGTCCAGATGCCCAGCCAATCCACCCTCTTCGAAGGCTTTCGTGAAGTTTTCACCGTTGATCTTGTTGTGGTAAGATACCCGTAGCAGGATGAGGAGATCATTGTGCCCGTCAATTAGTGGGTTCTCATCTAAGATGACTTCCGATTGCGATTTAACAGCGTGACCCGGAATGCCGTAGAAGTATAAACCATAATACACCGCAGCGATGAAGATCAGGACGAGTCCAGCGAGAGAAGATGCGTGTTGTCGAAGTCCTCGTGTATGTCTACGACGGAGTGGCGTTCGCTCGTCGCCCATTTTGTGGTCCATGGCTGCTTCGAGTCTATGTACAGTTGTATCAGATGATGTCTGATGGAGGGAGATGGTGATCACTTGGCTCGTCGAGTTATCGTTGGCTTATCAGCCCTTTCCAACTAACACTAACCCTAGTAAGGCAATTTATCCTCGTCCATCGACACTCCAAAGATATCGTAAGTCAGTCGAAAGGTGACAGTATAACTAGCTACGTTGGTGCATGCTGGAGGGAGTAGTGGTGTATGCTGCTCACATTTTTCCAAAACTGTGCAGTTTGGATTCCCGGTGATGTGTTATATGGGCCTCGGTCTACCTGCCGTCACTGCCTTGACTGCGCGCGTCAGCGTGAGCTGCCTGCCATACCTCATCACATGTAGCTCCGACAGCCGTAGGAACAGCTTCACCACCAAACGACCAAACAACCTCACATATACACCACTGCAAACATGTAAGTCATCCAACAACGATTAGGTCTGTCCAATGAGCTAACGTGCGTGTAGGGAGGTCTTACTTGGAATCACTGGCAAGGACTTCACCATCATCGCCGCCTCAAAGGCCGTGATGCGTGGTCCGACCGTCCTCAAGGCCCAAGACGACAAGACGAGGTCGCTGAACAAGCATACCCTGATGGCGTACAGTGGAGAAGCCGGCGACACAGGTACTTGCGATGCCCTCCCAACATGATGAACACAGCCCGCTGACAACATCTCCAGTACAATTCGCGGAATACGTGCAAGCCAACATCCAACTTTACAGCAAACGCAACGGCTCCGAGCTCTCCCCCTACGAAGTCTCGTCATTCGTGCGCTCCTCGCTCGCCAAATCCCTCCGTTCCAGGAACCCCTACAACGTCAACCTCCTCCTCGGCGGCTTCGACCCCATCACAGACAAGCCAGAGCTATACTGGATCGACTACCTGGCATCATCAGCGCGCGTCCCGTACGCCGCACACGGCTACGCACAGTACTACTGCTTGTCAACACTCGACAAGCACCACCACCCCGACATCGACTTCGAGCAGGGCATGAAGATTCTCAGAATGTGCACGGATGAGCTGAAGAGGCGCCTCCCTATCGACTTCAAGGGTGTACTTGTGAAGGTGGTGACAAAGGACGGAATCAGGGAAGAGCCGTACGAGGACGAGAAGCCGGTTTACGCGCCCTGAACAGGGAGTCTATAATGGATTGATGGAGCGCCAGGCGTTCTGGGCGTTGGGCAGCATAGCGCAGCGCAGGTGCTGTTATGCTAAAACTCGGCATGCATCTGTATAAATATGATATTGACGTTTTC
>Ga0265798_10010530_pt1 | contig 11390 bp, 8 predicted proteins | sample P3T30metagenome_FD_192430 | JGI IMG/M metagenome (GOLD analysis project Ga0265798, IMG submission 192430) | Plant litter microbial communities from East Loma Ridge, Irvine, California - P3 T30 | ecosystem: Environmental > Terrestrial > Plant litter > Unclassified | place: USA: California... | reverse complement strand
GCACTCCTCATGAACGCCGTCCTGAGCTTCCACCACCCCGACGCCACCGAGCTGGCCGTGTTCAGACGACGCCACGCCAGCAAAGTGCTCCCGCTCTCCATGAAACCCGGCCAGCTCAAACCCATTGGAGCGGGTTTCGTCGGCGTATATCTCAGTCACGTGTGGGACACGGATCCCAGGAAAACAATTTGCGGTAGGGAGACAGGCCCGGACGCCGCGCACGATGGGATTGATCTTGTAGTTCGCCGTTCGCTCGCTTTCTCTGGCAAGCTGGAGGGTACTTTGCAGGGTATGCTGGAGCATCCGCCTGTGCGATAGCTTGCATTTGCGGAAAGACCGTATGGAGCTAGGTACCGTCGGCTGTCGAGGGCGACAAACCGACTGACTGTCAACGAGATAAGCAGGAAGATGTAGAATTTCTTAGATGAGTTTCTCTGGTCAGCGCTGTTAAGTTACGACATGCTTCCGAGATCGATTGTTAAAAATGACGAGTATGCGGACTCATCAACTGGTCTCAATGCCGTGCAGAAAAGATGACATCTAAGCAACCAATGCCATCACGACTTCCTGGCACTGTCAATGTAATATTAATCTTGATCTTCTAGCAAAAGATGCTGCTGTCACCTCGTCAAGACGGCGATGCATGTTGTCCGATGTGTGCTTCCGAAGGATTTCACAGCCGTTGTGGCGCTGTAAGTGAATCTAACCACATATGGTTAAACCCGCCGCTACCTCTTGGCTTCAGCTCTGCAAGTTGACTTCACATAAGCCGATCTGGTATGCCTGGAAACTATTCTTGTTGGACAATCAAAAGCATGTCTTCGTCAAGCAGACAGCCAGGCCCTACGATCGGCGTGTTCTCGTATCACATCAGCCCGATGGATGCTGCTTGAGTGGCCCATGAATCCATGGCCTCACAATCCTTCGGCGGGTGTGAGTGTACATCTGTACAGAGACAAAAGGTATAGAAGAGCTCAAGTGTCTCAAGAAAGTCTCTCGCTATGATACCCTCCATCGATCATCAGTCACACTGCTCTCCCACGAACAAAACTAGAAAATCAACAACTCTCCCTTCTCAAACATGCCCAGCCTCTCGTCCCTCTTCGGCCACAGCAAGCCCGAAGCACCGCCATGCCTCACATTCCACGGCCCAGACAGCAATAATCAATTCTTCGCTCTCGGCCTTAACGGCCAACAACTAGCGCACTTCAGCGTCACCAAAGACACGATCTGGCGCACGCTGGCACCGCACATGCCGCCGCAGCAGATGTGCACATTTCACCGGTCCTCGCTTTCTGGAACGACGACGCTGCAGATCCACGGGCAGCAGATCAAAGTCCGACAAAGCTGGGAAGGACTATCGTACGGCCGAGACGTCAAGACGGCTGCTGGGACGATGAAATGGAGGCCCGGCAGCGGTGGGACTGAGGAGTTCAAAGACGCGCAGGGGGTCCTTCTCGCGCGGGGGAAATTGCCAGGGACGCTGAGTAAGAAGATCCATCCCCTGGAGGTCTTCGTGCCGGGGGACGAGTTTCTGTTGGATTTGATTCTGGCGTGTTGGGTTGCGATTTTGGACTGTCAGAAGGCGGAGACGAAGGAGGCTGAATCGGCTGGGGATGTTGTGAGCGCTTTGATTGGAGGTTGAGGAAGGATTCCCTGTGAAAGTAGTGAGAGAGTATAGTACTACCCACGTCGTTCCTAACAAGTGGCCGAGAACTCATGCTCACATCAGCGGACTGAGTGCAGTTCAGAGACTGATATGCCAACGAGAGAGCTCACAACTGAACGGCACAACTCTGCGGTTAGGCTAAGGACGTTTGCTTGTATCAGCGGACTGAATGCAGCCCAGAGACTACTATACCAACGAGATAGCACAGAACAAAACAGCACATCTCTACGGTTAAACTCAGGATATCTGCTCGTATCGGCGGATGCTGTGTTTTGAATCAGGAGTAAGACCAGTGAGAGACTCGCATTCTACATGCAGCATCTCCGCGGTTGTGCTAAAAATGTGTGCTTGTTGCGGCAATGCAGCTGCCATATGCAGTGGCCTCTCCTGTGAGAGATTCAGAGCTCTGCTGGGGCACTTTCGCTGGGGCTACTGCATCTAGGGAATTCACGCCCTTTGCGGCAGGCCGCTGCTTCTGCGGTCTTTGCGCCCATCCGGACTCCACATTGTCGATGCTGGCCTGCAATTTCGCCAGCTCCCCAGCCAACGCTTGCCCATCCTCCTGCGAGAGCCCAAGACATCGATGCCGCTTGACCATCTTCGGCAGACCCAAAAGCCCACTTCCCAGCTCGGTACTTTGCCCACGCACCGCGTCGAGAATGCCACCAAGGTGAGAAAAGTCCAACATGTGCTGCTCGATATCTGCAAAGACCGCTTCATCGTTTTGTCTTGCTTCCGTCGCAAAGCCTAACCTAGTGTTTAGGAATGCCAGGTCGTCCATCATGCGGCCACTGTCCCGGTACAAACTCCCGAGCTGCGGCATGAGAACGTCGTTCAGCTTGCCGACTTCTGCGAGCAGTCTTGACGCTGGAATCGACGGAGTGGACCACCTGCCAACCAGCGGCAGGTCGTAGAACCAGTGTTCGAAGAAAAGACAACGCCGAGCCCCAGCCCTTTGAGCGCCGTCGATCGTTGCGAAGATCATCCTGACAACCTCGCGATACTCGTACTTCGCGAAGACGATGACATTGCCGAGATCAGATTGCACGAAGCGACCGTATCTGATGGCAGACATTATCATACTCGTGTGGATAAGCTGGTTCGTATCGTGATTGCTGTAGAATTTTGATGTGGTGGTCACTCGCAGTAACGAGTTATCAATACGGCTCTTCGCTTCGGGGAAGACGGAGATCTCGTGGAGCGAGGCTATTAATCCCTCGAGTGCATCTCCGACAGCCTGGCCTTGTTGGATGATTGCAAGAGCCTCGTTCAAGTCGGTGGGAGTCGGGGACGCGTGGTCGGGCAGGGCTCTATGGGTTGCGAGCGGCGTCTTGCATACGTCGACGTCGATAAATCGACTAAGCGCATCGCTTGCGTCTCCAATAACTGTTTGCTCGCAGAATCGAGGCAGCCAGGTTTCGTCGGCCAGAGTAGCAAAGCTCACGAAGGCTGTGCATGCCAAAATCACAACGAGCAAGAACTGGAAAACACCGAGCAGGAGTGTTTTGAATGTCGAACGTTTACGTTTCTCCGCGCGGATATGTTCACGAGTGTTTAGTCGCGGCAGTGCTGAACGGGATCGCCTTCTGGTCGCGCCGAGCCTTTTGCGCATTTGTGTCGAGTCCAATCGTTTGGTTGGTATTCTCGGAGGCTGGTGCAGTCGGGGGAACAGCAATGGCCTGCGAGGTTGTAAGCAGTGACAGCTGGATACCTTACCAGGGTGTTACATCGCTTTGTAATGACATTTCCATTGTCAAAGTAGCTCATCGAACAACAGGATTCTGGCGAATTTCACCGGAAGCGGACGAAAGACAAAGAAAAACTGTTGAATTTGACGCCACGACTCTCACATTCTGGGTGCTCGATATGATGTATGAGTGTCGATGCTGCAGTGCAAACAATCCGGTCCATCTTAAACACCTCCCTCGTGTCGTATGAGCTAGTCTAACTCATCGACTTCCATTTTTCCCTCGCCTCCCCCGAGCTAGACAGCATTCTCGCACCCTCCAAACGAAAGTCTTCATCGTCCTTTTTGCGCGAAGCAAAGCCATCTGGAGGTCTCCACCAGCTCCCTCAGATGCGAGAAGCGACGTTACAGCCTGAGACTCTGGTGACTCATTTTGTCGATCGTGCCAGCGAGACGTGAAAAGTCCAAGTCGAGTCGTTGGATCTCCTCCAGATTCAGTGGCTCGCAGCCATTCAATCCCTTCTTCGCGCCACGAAGAACCTTTCTTGCCCCTTCGAGATCGCCTGGAATATTGCCGTGCAACTTGCGGATGCTTTGGCGCAGAGCCGCGAATTTCGGATCGAGAACGTCGGTTGACCTTGTCAGCTCGGACAGCAACGATGTTTTCAGGGACGATTGAGAGGTCGACGTGCTGCAGGCGACGCCAATCGTGACGGGGATCATCTCGCTCACCTGGCCGAACTCTGCGACCGTGATGTTGATGGTCGAGTGCAAGTCATTCTTGGCCAAATCGTGCGTGTCGAAAAGCCGACTCATGATCCGCTGATTTTGTGTCGCGATCTCAACATCGAGGTCACTGTTGGAAGGATCTTTCCATCGGCAAGTTAGACGTGGCGCAAGATCGTGGATGTGCTCGATCGTCACCGAGTGTTGGGCGATGTCGTGGTTCGAGCCGATCGAAATTATGGACTTGTCCTATCGCCGGCCTCGCAGTATGACTTCGATGGCGAAAGTATCACCACCGGGCTGTGGAGTGTCGACTCCGTATGTCGCATCGCAATAATTCACATGGACGTGCTTCTGACTGCTGCTAGGTCGCAGACTTGGAACGTTGAGAACCAGAAAGCAAAGTACCAGACGCTCAGAAAGCTGAAGCTCGAATGCCACAGCCAGCGGAGACTGATGTTGATGGCCAAGTGCAAGTCCTGCAAATTCAACTTCCACATGTACCCTCGCACCAAGCTTGCAAGCTTCCCAGTCTTCCAGGCGCGAAGAAGATGAATAAAGACCTGGGATTGACGCAACCACGACTCTCAAGAGTCCGGCGCCGAAACTTTCCAAAGTACATGACCTGAACCGGAAAATCCGTACTGTTCGGACAGTGGGTGACGCAGAATATCCTTAGAGTCGGGCTCTCGAACCAAGGAGTCAGGCATTCCGAACGGGAAACCCAGCACATCCTCCATGCGGTGTGGTCGGTTCTGCTTCACCGAATCCCATGTTTCCCCAACCGGCTTAGAGTTGATCAGTAGCATAACGCACTCTTGCCCATTTTCCCCGTTCCCCCCTCGCGAAAAGCCAAGGCATCTGCAACGCTCCATCAATTCCCGGAAATTCATAAAGCGAATCTCCAACCGAAGGCTTTGCTTGTCCAGTTCGTCGATCGACGCAGCAAGACGAGACAAGTCAGAGCTATACTGTTCGATCTCACTTTCCAGCCCCTTTGGCAATTCCTTCAGCAAAGCCTCCAACCCTTCCGACCGGTTCTCCAGGTCGCGGTGCAGATCGCAACTGCTTCTGTACAAGGCCGCAAGCTCCGGGTAGAGAGCGGTAGTAGACTTCCTCAGAGCAGCAAGCAACGATGAACCTGGGGAGGATTGGGAGAACCATCGACCCAACAGGGTCTGGTAGAGCCGGTTGCCGCGTGACACTCTTTCTGCAGTCCGCCTCCTCGCAGCTTCTCTGACCATTTCATGAATCGTTTCGAGGACTCCGTCATACTCCACGACCGCGAGATCATTAACCGAGCGCAGGTCTCTCTTGATGTCGCGAAAACTTCTCCCTATGCTCTCAAGCACAAGTGCAGCACGATGAGGCCAGTATTCCCCGCGAATCTCAGTGGGCCTTGCCCGTGTATCGAGAAGGAAAGCAAGTTCCTGGAGACGCTCGACCATCTGCGAGTGTTGGTTGACGACGTGGTACGAGTCAATCATGTCGCTAACGACTTGCCCTATCGCTTCACCGTGCTGGCAGACATCGCGAGCAGGGAACTCTGAAGAAGGCTGCAAATCGGTGTTCACGCGTCTTGCAGTGCAGAAATCCACTTGAGTGTATCCGCTAAGCATGCAACTCGTTGCTCTAACTGCTGCGAAGTCGCAAGCTTGGGTTGCTAAGATACCGCCCGTTAACAGCAAGAACCCAATCATAATTGTGCTCATCAGCGCAGTGCAGTAGAGGAAGAGTTTCCGGACATTCTGCCATCTCGTGTACAGGTACGTGTCCGGACCTCGTTCCCGCGCGAGCGTTGTCTTGGAAGTGTCCTGGCAAATCGGCTCACGGGCGTTGCTTGAGCTTCGCGGGGATCTTGAGCGAGACCGTCTTCTTGCCAGATGTGGCCTTCTACGAATGTCTGTCATCTTCCGACTGATGTATCCGAGGGGCGTAGTCGAAGATCCGTTTGGTTCTGCAGACGAAAAGTGGCAAGTGGGAGCTGGGACGCCAGATGTCAGGTCTCATAGCTACAGGCAGTGGAATTGGTGTCCCCGGAAGATAAGATCAGAAGCTCGGTTGAGCTGTAATGTGAACGACGATCAGAATGTCAGAGACTGATGGTCTGACTATATATTTGTCTCAGGCAATAGTCCGGCTAAGACCACGTCCACCTCGAGGGATCGCTCGCCAATCATTGGCGATATGTCCAGCGCTCATTTATGGCAGCCATCAAATTGTTGATAGCTTATCATGATCTTGTACCTACTCCGTGTCAACCGGTGGTTTGGATCTTACGTTTGGCAAAGCTTGACATACCGCTGGGAGCCTATTGGACAAGAAGCTTCTTTGCAAGAGCGTGGTAATCAGCTATATTTTACCTCTGGCTCGAGGTCACAGCTTGGCTGAAGGGGATGGGAGATGAAGGAAAGTCTCGGCCGACAGATATAGCTCCAAGCTCTGCTGTCAAGAGTGACAGGCAAGGGTTGGAAGTCCAAGAGGGTCGACCTTCAAGCCATAAAGCACGGCATACGAAGAAGCCTAGGTATGCACCCAGGAAGCAGATCGTCAAAAAAGCAAGCGTAGTAGAGTGTAACTTAATTCATTCTGTTGCTTCCGCGAAAGCAAATGCTAAAGTGTATCCTGAAGCTCGTTCATTCAAGCAAGGCTTTTCCAGCCTCGCTGCCGAGCCGCAACATAAACTGATAAACGGGTCATAACATAAAAAGTAGCATGATCATTCACACAAACTAGCCCATCTAGAGCTCGTCGTGAGAGTCAGTGGGCTCGTCCTCGTTAAGAGTGGCCTCCTTGACGACCTCGGCAGCCTCCTTGATCTTGTCCTTGATGCCAGAAGCGGCAGCGGCCTGCTGGGGCATGCCGTCGGTCTCAACCTCGGCGTTGGCCTCCTCGGCGGCGGCGACCTTGTGGCTGCCGTTGTCGCGGACGAACTCGGCAAGAGCCTCGACGGTGCGGGCGCCGCTGTACTCGATGGGCTCGTCCTTGGAGCCGGACTTGAACAGCTTGATGGTGGGGAAGCCAGAGATGTCATCAGGAACGTCGTTGGCGGTAGCGTCGATCTTGGCGATGGTGACCTTGTCGGCGAAGGCGGCGTACTTCTCGGCCAGCTCGTCGTACTTGGGGGCAAGGGCCTTGCAGTGTCCGCACCAGGGTGCGTAGAACTCAACAAGAACGTCCTTCTCGTTGTCGATGACGAGGTCTTGGTAGCTCTTGGCGACAATGACAGTGGCACCAGCCTCCTGCTTCTCGGGAATGGGCTCGCTCTTGATGCTGGGCTCGACCTTGCCGGCGACGAAGTCGTCAACGAAAGAGCCGATAGCCTTCTTGCTGATGTCCTTGGCGGCGCCCTGCTTGGTGTAGGGGAACTTCTGGTTCTTGGCGATGTCCTGGATGGCGAATGCGGGCCAGGTGCCGACCTCGAGGTTCAAGTTGCTGGCGTGCTGGCCGAAGGCGGCAGCGTCGATGGTAGCGAAGTTGACCTTTCCGCGGTGCTGCTCGGCGACAGACTTGAGGTCGGCGGCGAGAGTCTCACGCTCCTCAGGGGTCTCGGCGAAGATGTAGGCAAGGGGAAGACCGGACTGTGAAAATCGTTAGTCGGTGTCGAGAATGAACGTTTGAATGACCAAGTCAATACTTACAGCCATGTAGCCGGCGTAGGTCTCAGGGCCGACCTCACCGATCAAGGGAGTGGAAGCGGTCTTGGCGAACTCGGAGATGGCCTCGGAGGTGAAGCCATCCTCGAAGGTGCTCTTGCCCTCGTCGAACTGCTTGTAGAGGACAATGGCGGGTTGCTTGACACCCTCGGCCTTGGCCAGAGTCTCGTCGGAAGTGGCGCCAAAGAGGAAAGAGTCCCTGAGCTCCTCAGCGACGGTGTTGAAGGTAGCGTTGCTCGACTTGTCGTCGGCGGCGAAGTAGCCAACGAGGACGACCTTGTCGGCGGTCTTGAACTCCTCGAGCGAGTCGCCACTCTCGAGCAGCGAAACAGGAGGGAGAGACTGCTTCGTCATGTATGAGACGATCGCAGCGGCCTTGCGGGGACCTTGGTAGGGCTGGACGTTGTCGACGCCACGGAAAAGCTTGAGAGTCGGGTATCCCTCCACGCCGTAGCTCTGGCACAGCTCCTGCTGCTCGGTGCAGTCGATCTTTGCGAGCGCAATGTCCTTGTCTTTAAGCTCAGTAGCGGCCTCCTCGTACTCGGGGGCGAGGGCCTTGCAGTGGCCGCACCAGGGTGCGAAGACTATGGCAAAAGTTAGCATTGTCGTTGAGAAGCTTGATTGGGTTATCGGGACGACGTACACTCAGCCAGAACGAGGTCGTTCTCCTTGACGAAACCATCGAAGGTGTCCTTTGTGAGATCGTGAACGTCGCTGGCAGCAGCCAGGGCTGCAAGAGCAGCGATACCGAATGAATACTTCATTGTGAATGTGGTGAGGATCCTGCTGGGTACGCGGGTGCCTCTGATGAAGTGGAATGTTGCTGTGAGGGAGGATGGATGGATGGCAGCAGCAAAGGACAGCGAAGTCTTTGGTTGATGATAAAGCGAGGGGAGTTACGATTCAGGGTCCAAGGACAGGTGGTAACTTTTACTCTCACAAGCAAGAGCAACGGGCAACAACCCCTTGTCTCGCATTGATCGCCTATGATTCCACATTAATTCTTCCTTTAACCTCTTCCTGTCGCGGAATCCCCATTATCAGCCCCTGCTATAAGGGGACACGGAGTATTGCCGTCCGTCGCCTGTCACTTAGCTTCCTTGTAACTACCAAGCTTGTAGAGCCATGGAACCGACTGCGCGCTTAGGTAAAGAGAGACAATTGTCCTCTGATCGACAGGGCATATGAGAATCTGGTAATAATGCATATGGACGAACGATAATAATGCACCTGTACAGGCACATTGTTGATCGTTGCGTGCCACAAGGCATCTATGACAACTCTCTAACTATTCCATTCACTGACTCCAACATACCAACACGAGCTTACAACAACCAACACGGGCTTGAAGTCTGTGCGGCGGTGACCTAGTTGTGACCACATTTCGACACATCGATACCATTCCATGAAGATGCCACGTTCTCATCTCCCTTTTTCCTCAACGACATGGTGTGTCAATCGGCTAACACGCTTGCGAACAATGGTCCAGGTATAACAACCAACACAAGCCCAACGTCTGCGCGGTGAGGATTCGTCGGTCTTGTTTGCGTGCATGCGCCAGCCATGTGCATACTTGAAGAAGCCACGTTGACTTTGATCGAGTGTCGCAATGGCGTATGATAAGTCGAGTCGCTTGATTCATACATACGCCGCATCTCACAAGATTGGAAAATTTCAAGAGAGACGTCGTCTCTATGGAATGGCACAGTTAGGTCGATTCGGTCACCTAAAGAGGTACCTCCTCCTACAATTTATGACTGAGAGAAGTTTGTCGACGGATGCATCAACGCAATCGACCGGAGTCCTTGAGGTAGGTAGGAGTACAACAAAGAGGTGTGCTGTCTCGCTGTTTCTACTCCCCTGGAAGCTGCTTGTGTCAAACGCCTTGTGAAAACATATGGCAAGATCATATACCACACCCACCCTATCTCAAGGACTACAACTTCCACCCCCTCCGCCTCGCAATCCCCACCTCCTGCCTCACCGCCAAATCCGCAATGATCTCCTCGCTCCCCCCACCCACAACCATCATCCTCAAATCCCTCGAAATCTGCTCCACCACATTCCCCTTCTGATACCCGCGCCCTCCAAAAACCTGCTGAGCCTCCCTGCAAGCCTCCTCCAACATCCTACCCCCTTGCACCTTCGCCAGCGCAATCCTCCCCGCAACCTCCGCATCCTGCCACCCTTTCGGAGACACCTGCACGGCGTACGCAATGCTCTCCAGCCAAGCCCAGTGGGCCTCGATCTGGCGGGCCAGAGTTGCGAATTTCGCCGCGATGACTTGGTTGGCGATCAAAGGCTTGCCGAACGTCTCGCGCGTGCAAGCGTACTCGAGTGCGGAAGACAGGCAGGTGCGCGAGTGGCGGTTGCAGCCCACGGCCATGATGTAGCGCTCGCGGTTGAAGTTGGTCATGATGATCTTGAAACCTGCATCTTCAGGCCCCAGGCGGTTGGATACGGGGACGCGAACGTCTTCGAGGTCGACCATCGAAGCTCCGCCAGCGGATTGGCCACTGTTGGCGATGCGCGTTACGGTCACGCCGGGCGAGGACATGGGAATTACTAGAACAGAGAGTCCAGGCGCTCCTGGGCCGCCGGTGCGGACTGCAGTCGTCATGTGCGAGGCCCAGGGGGCGCCGGTGATCCATTTCTTCGAGCCATTGACCGTGTAGTGCGAGCCATCCGGGGACAGGGTAGCGGTGGTGCGAATGTTTGCAACATCAGAGCCGCCGGAAGGCTCGGTGATCCCCAGACAAAAACTCGTGGAGAAATCGAACAGGCCGGGAAGCCAAGCTGCTTTCTGCTCTTCGGTGCCGTAGTGGATTACCGGCGGGATGCCGATGACCGAAGCGCCTCCCAAGCCTGTCGTGACGCCTCCCTCAACCCTGCTGGTTTCATCCGTTGAAACGAGTAAGTGAAAGACGTCGAGTTCGTCGATGGGGATTCCTGCGGGTCCGGGGGGAATGTGCTTGGGTCTGTACTTCGCTGGCACGTCGGCGAAAGAGAAGCCGGATTTGGCCCATTTGAGCTGTTCTTCGCGTGGGGTTTCGCCTTTAGCTTCCCATTCGAGAGAATCGGGGAGGATGTGTTCGTCGATGTATGAGCGGAGGGCGTCGCGGAGTTTGATGTGCGAGGCGTTGTAGTATGGGGATGGTATGCCGTGAGACCAGCCTGGTTCGGCCCAGGGAGCGAGTTTGCCGAATGAAGGCGTGGGAGTCTGTGGCATCGTGCTCTTGTTCTACACTGGCGCTGCGGAATCGATCAGCGTTATCTAGATACCTTCAGTATCTCATGCAACGTGTTGTTGTATCCAGGTGATCGACTTGGTCTGGCGATGTGAAGTAGACGAGGTACGAGATGCCTCGGTTCGTTTGGTATCTCCATGTCGATCACTTGGGCTGGGGGAAATAAGATGCAGGAAATACCATCCCGTCGGTTGCCATCTAGCAAAAACCAAGTTGCCTGGAGACCAGGACTCGAAGCGTTGACGTACTGCTGAAGTAATGGATGGCATCAAAAAGATGGTCAAATCCAGCGGGAAACGCGTTCCTTTTAGCATAGACCGCAAAATGTATCGTTAAGAGGGGCCCGGTCGCCACCGCTCTATAAATTTAAAGTATCATACATACAAGCTTGATCTCACACCTCC
>Ga0265798_10010528_pt1 | contig 11392 bp, 9 predicted proteins | sample P3T30metagenome_FD_192430 | JGI IMG/M metagenome (GOLD analysis project Ga0265798, IMG submission 192430) | Plant litter microbial communities from East Loma Ridge, Irvine, California - P3 T30 | ecosystem: Environmental > Terrestrial > Plant litter > Unclassified | place: USA: California... | reverse complement strand
GGAGATGTTGCGGCCTTCGCCACCGTCACCGCGGGCAAGCGCGACGCCGGGAATGCGCTGCATCGATTCGGCCAGGTTCGAGTCGGGGAATTTGCCGATGTCCTCCGCGACGATGCTGTCGATCGCAGCGGTTTCGTTGCGCTTCTGGTTGATCGCGGTGGTGAGCGACGCGCGGAAACCCGTGACGATGATGTCGTCGGTCTGAACTACGTCCGCGGGCGTCGCAGGTTCGGGGGGAGTCTCCGCAGTTGTCGTCGTCGGCGGGGCTGCCTGCTGAGCCGTGGCGGTGGTCGCAACCCCGGCAGAGAGCAGCGCGAGCATCGATGTGCCGCTACGAATGCAGGCCGTGAGACGTAAACCGTTCATTGGTATCCCCCCTTTGCGCAGAACCACTCTCCGGTGATTTACCACATTGTAAGATGACTGATCACATATCATCTATTTATGGCCGTGTCAGGGCTTTTCCGTGGGGTGGTTGGATGCGACCCGGTCTGCAGACATTCACGAGGGATTTCCAGTATCAGCCCAAGTCTGCGTTTGACGCGGACATTCTCATCAAGTAATCATTCGTCTCACAAAATGAGATGATACAAATCATCGGGTGAGACGTGAATGTGCTGCGTTGCCGGGTCGAAGCAGACCAGGCGGGCAGGACGCGGACATCGTTCGATGGTGTGTGCGACGCGCCTCCGGTGGGGCGCGGGGGATGAGGAGCGTTGAGCGTGGCGATTGTGACTTTGCCGAAGATCAAGCACGTCCGGGCGTTCGTCGTCCGTGGTGGTGGTGCCGATTATCACGACCAGGGCGCGGGGCACTGGATCGACGACCACATCGCGACGCCGATGAGCCGCTATCCCGAATACCGCCAGTCGCGTCAGAGCTTCGGGATCAACGTGCTCGGCACGCTGGTCGTCGAGATCGAGGCGGAGGACGGCACGGTCGGTTTCGCGGTCACCACCGGTGGTGAACCCGCGGCGTTCATCGTCGAGAAGCACCTCGCACGGTTCCTCGAAGGGCGCTCGCCGACCGAGTACGAGAAGATCTGGGACCAGATGTATTTCTCGACGCAATATTACGGCCGCAAGGGGCTGGTCGTGAATGCGATCTCCGGCGTCGATCTCGCGCTGTGGGATCTGCTTGGCAAGCTGCGGCAGGAGCCGGTCTATCACCTGCTCGGCGGTGCGGTGCGCGACGAACTGCAATTCTACGCGACCGGCGCACGGCCCGACGTAGCGAAGGAGCTCGGCTTCATCGGTGGCAAGATGCCGCTCCACCACGGCCCTGCCGAGGGCGCCGAGGGCATGAAGAAGAACATCGCCATGATCGCCGACATGCGCGAGAAATGCGGTCCCGATTTCTGGCTGATGCTCGACTGCTGGATGGCGCTCGACGTCGACTATGCCACGCGGCTCGCGATCGCCGCGCACGAGCATGGCCTGAAGTGGATCGAGGAGGCGATCAGCCCCGACGATTACTGGGGCTATGCCGAGCTCAAGCGCAACGTCCCCAAGGGCATGCTGGTCACCACCGGCGAGCATGAGGCGACGCGCTGGGGCTTCCGGATGCTGCTTGAGATGGACTGTTGCGACATCATCCAGCCGGACGTTGGCTGGTGCGGTGGCGTCACCGAACTGCTCAAGATCAGCGCGCTGGCTGATGCGCATGGCAAGATGGTCGTGCCGCACGGGTCGTCGGTCTACAGCTACCACTTCGTCATCACGCGCCACAATTCGCCGTTCGCCGAGTTCCTGATGATGCATCCGGGACCGACCGAGGTGGTGCCGATGTTCCATCCGCAGCTGCTCGGCGAGCCCGTGCCGCAGAACGGCCGGATGAAGGCGAGCGCGCTCGATGCGCCAGGGTTCGGCGTCACGCTCAACCCCGAGATCGCGATGCACCGCCCGTACACGCATTGATCCAGTCTCTCTTTTTGCCATTCTCTTTTCCGAAAGTCCCCTCATGAAACTCTGCCGCTACGGCCAACCCGGCCAGGAAAAGCCCGGCATCGTCGATGCCGATGGTGCGATCCGCGATCTGTCGGGCGTGATCGACGGTCTCAGCGTCGCAACGCTGGGGCAGGCGCTTACGGCCGATCCCGCGTCGCTGCCGGTCGTCGACGGCACGCCGCGCTACGGCGTCCCGATCAAGGGCATCGGCAAGATCGTCGCGATCGGCCTCAACTACCGCGATCACGCGATCGAATCCGGCCTGCCGATCCCCACCGAACCGATGATGTTCATGAAGCCGCTGTCCAGCCTCAGCGGTCCGAACGACGACGTCGTCCTGCCGCGCGGTTCGACGCATGGCGACTGGGAAGTCGAGCTCGGCGTGATCATCGGCAAGACCTGCCGCTACGTCTCCGAAGACGAGGCGCTCGACAAGGTCGCGGGCTATGTCCTCGCCAACGACGTGTCGGAGCGTTTCAATCAAAAGCAGCGCGGGTCACAGTGGAGCAAGGGCAAGGGCCACGACACCTTCTGCCCGGTCGGCCCGTGGCTGGTGACGCCCGACGAGATCGGCGACGCGCAGGACCTCGACATGCATCTCGACGTCAACGGCGCGCGGATGCAGACCGGCAACACGAAGACGATGATCTTCGACCTGAAGCAGCTCATTTCCTACGTCAGCGAATATATCACGCTGTACCCCGGCGACCTGTTGATCACCGGCACGCCGCCGGGCGTCGGCGAGGGCAAGAAGCCCGAATCGATCTTCCTGAAGGCCGGCGACGTGATGGAACTCGGCATTGCCGGGCTCGGCACGCAGCGTCAGTCGGTCGTCGAATGGCGCCATCTGGGTGAAGGTTCGATCGCATGACGATCTATGGGGGGCGGTTTGCCGGTCGCTGCGCGATCGTCACCGGCGGCGCGTCGGGGCTCGGCAAGGATGTCGCCAAGCGGATCGTCGCGGAGGGCGGCAGCGTCGCGCTGTGGGATCTCGACGCCGCAAAGCTCGCAGTCGCGAAGGACGAGGTCGGCGCGGCGCATGTCGTCGCGCTCGACGTGTCCGACGTCGACGCGGTCGTCGCGGCGGCGGCCGAGAGCGCGGCCGTGCTCGGCAAGGTCGACATCCTGATCTGCTCGGCGGGGATCACCGGGGCGACCGCGCCGGTCCACGAATACCCGCTCGACAGCTGGAAGCGTGTCGTCGACATTAATTTGAACGGGTTGTTCTATTGCTGCCGGACGGTTGTGCCGCTGATGTTGGCGAACGGTTATGGCCGCATCGTCAACGTGTCGTCGGTGGCGGGCAAGGAGGGCAATCCCAACGCGTCCGCCTATTCGGCGACCAAGGCGGCGGTGATCGGCCTGACCAAGAGTCTCGGCAAGGAACTCGCGGGCAAGGGCATCATCGCCAACGCGCTGACCCCGGCGACGTTCGAGAGCCCGATCCTCGAGCAGCTGCCCGCGAGCCAGGTCGAGTATATGCGCTCGAAGATCCCGATGGGGCGACTGGGCGAGATCCCGGAATCGACCGCGATGGTCTGCTTCATGGCGTCCGAGGAATGCAGCTTCACGACGGCGTCGACCTTCGACACGTCGGGGGGACGGACGACGTTCTAGGAGGACTTTCGTATCCTCCCCCGCCAGGGGGGGGGGGGCTGGCACTTGCCAGACGGAGGGGGAGGAAAGGGGGAACCGCTGTTCCGTATCCTCCCCCTCCGTCGCCTTTGGCGCCACCTCCCCCTGGCGGGGGAGGATCGTTCCGACTGTCATCCCAAATCGCTCAGCCAACGCTGCCCGGCACGAGGCGGTACGGTTCAACAAACCCAGGAGAGAAGGCGATGATCCCGTTCGTCGACGCGCATATCCACCTGTGGGACCTGAGCCACATCCGCTATCCGTGGCTGTCGCCGCCGTTCGCCGATGATGGCCCCAACGGTAGCGTAGAGCCAATTGCGCGCGACTTCGGAATCGCCGAGTACCGCGCGGCGCTCGCGCGGTGGAATGTCGTCGGCGCGGTGCATGTCGATGCGGGTGCGGATCCGGTGCAAGCGCTCGACGAGACGCGCTGGCTGGAGGGAATCGCCGCCGAGCACGGCTTGCCCAACGCGATCGTCGCCTACGCACCGCTGGACGATGCCGACGTCGATATGCACCTCGCCGCGCAGGCGGCGTTCCCCCATGTTCGGGGCATTCGCCAGATCGTCAACTGGCACGCCGATCCGGCCCGCACCTATACAGCGCGCGACCTGACGCAGAATGCCCAGTGGCAGGCGGGCTATGCGCTGCTGTGTACGCACGCGCTCTCGTTCGACCTGCAATGCTACCCCGCGCAAATGCCGGGCCTCGCGCCGCTGATCGCGCGTCATTCAGATATCCCGGTGATCATCAACCATCTCGGCATGCCCGTGCTCGCCGATCCCGATGGCATCGCGGAATGGCGCGACGGCCTGCGCGCGCTCGCGGCGCTGCCGCATGTCGCGATCAAGCTGTCGGGGCTCGGCTTCATCGCGCGCGCCTGGACGCCGGAAAGCGTGCGGCCCTTCCTGCTCGAAGCGATCGACCTGTTCGGCACCGATCGCTGCCTGTTCGCCAGCGACGCGCCGACCGACACGCTGTTCGCGCCGATCGATCGCTACCTCGAAACCTATCACTCGCTGGTCGCGGACTTCGCAGAAGACGAACGCAGCGCGCTGTTCGGCGGCAATGCGAACCGGATCTACCGGCTGGGTCTCGACCTGTGAACCCGCTGCTCGGGGTACTGTATCACTGGCTCGGCGGGCTCGCGTCGGCCAGCTTCTACGTGCCCTATCGCGGCGTGAAGCGCTGGTCGTGGGAGATCTACTGGCTGACGGGCGGCGTCGTATCGTGGCTGGTCGCGCCGTGGTTCTTCGCCAGCCTCCAGACGCACGACCTGCTCGGCGTGTTCGGGCGCGCGCCGTCGACCGCGTTCTGGTGGCCGATGGTGTTCGGCGTGTTGTGGGGGTTCGGCGGACTCGGCTACGGGCTCGTCATGCGGTATCTCGGGCTGTCGCTCGGTATGGCGGTGGTGCTTGGCCTTTGCACCGTGTTCGGCACGCTGATCCCGCCGGCGTTCACGGGCGAGTTCCACGAAAAGCTGATCGCGACCACATCCGGCAATATCGTCCTCGCCGGCATCGGCCTGACGCTGGCCGGCATCGTCGTCGTCGCGATCGCGGGCGCGATGAAGGATGCGCTGCTGACGCCGGAGCAAAAGCTGGCGGTCGTCGCCGAGTTCGACTTCCGCAAGGGCATCGTCGTTGCGATCGGCGCCGGGATCATGTCCGCGTGCTTCGCGTTCGGGCTGGCTGCGGGCGAGCCGATCAAGGCGCTGTCGGCGACCGCCGGGACCGGGTCGCTCTGGACCGGGCTCCCCGTTTTATGCCTGATCATGGCGGGCGGCCTCGTCACCAACGGCGCCTGGTGCGCTTGGCTGATCGTGAAGAACCGCAGCGCCAAGCAATGGCTCGGCCGCACCGCCGAAGGCGCCCGCCCGCCACTCCTGTGCAACTACGCGCTCAGCGCACTCGCTGGCGTCACCTGGTATTTCCAGTTCTTCTTCTACACGATGGGGGAGAGCCAGATGGGCCGCCTCGGCTTCTCGAGCTGGACGCTGCACATGGCGAGCATCATCATTTTCGGCACGCTGTGGGGCTTTGCATTCCGCGAGTGGAAGGACGCCGGCGCGCGGATCAAGGCTGTGGTCTGGGCGGGCGTGGCACTGCTGCTGATCGCGACCGTGGTGATCGGCTATGGCAACAGCATAGCGGTGGAGACCGTCGCATGACCCGGATCGCGCACCTGATCGCCGCCAGCCTGTTTGCACTCGCGGGGGCCGCACCCGCAACCCCGCCGCGCGAGCCCGACGCCCCGCTGGTGATGACCGCGATGCACCTCCACGATCCGTGGATCGTCGCCGACAAGGCCAGTCGCACCTACTACCTCTTCACCCGCAACGAGGTCGCGATGACCGGCGACTCACGGCTGGGCACGATGATGTATGCGAGCCGCGACCTGAAGCACTGGACCAGGCCCAAGCCGGTGTTCGTGCTGCCCGGCGACGTCTGGGCCAAGGCGGGAAGCTGGGCGCCGGAAGTACACCGCTGGAAGAACCGCTGGTATCTTTTCGCGACGTTCCACGATCCGGCCTCGCCGCTGACGCCCAACGGCAAGCGCGCGACCTATCGCCGCGGGACCGTCCTCGCGGTCGCGGACAAGATCGACGGGCCCTATGCATTGGTCCGAGGCGGCGAGCCGATCGTGTCGAAGGACCAGATGTCGCTCGACGGCACGCTGTACGTCGACCCGAAGGGCAAGCCGTGGCTCGTCTACGCGCATGAATGGTGGCAGACGACGATCGGCACGATGGAAGCCGTGCCGCTGAACGACGACCTGTCCGCGGCGGGCTCGGCGAAGCGCCTGTTCAGAGCGAACGACGCCGCCTGGGTGGTCGGCCAGAAACAACCCGATGGCGACACGGTCTATGTCACCGACGGCCCGGAACTGTATCGCAGCAAAACTGGTGCGCTGCTGATGCTATGGTCGAGCTATGGCAAGAAGGGCTATGTCGAGGGGCAGGCGCGGTCGCGATCGGGCAGCATCGAAGGTCCGTGGGAGCAACTCGGCCCGCTCGTCGAACGCGACAGCGGCCACGGCATGCTGTTCCGTGCGTTCGACGGCAGGCTGATGATGATCCTCCACCGCCCGTTCAACTTCGCGCTCGGTAAGCTCTACGAGATGCGCGACGAGGGCGATCGGCTGGCGGTGGTACGCGAGGCGACCGAACTCGACGGCGAGGCGTATCCGACGCATCCCTGCACGCCGGGGCACTCGTCGTTCGACAATGCTAAACCGGGGTGTTCGTGATGCTGGGTGCAGATGATGTGTGGCCGCTGTGGGGGGACGAACCCGCGGTGACGTTCGAAGATTCGTCGGGCGCGGCCGAGGTTGCGGTCGTGACGGCGGTCGACCAGCCGGTGCTGCTCGGGTTTCGTGCCGCCAAGCCCAACGGCCGGGTGATGCTCGTGCTTGGCGGCGGTGGCTACACGCAGTTGATGGCGGGCAGGGAAGGGGTGCAGGTCGCGGCCTGGCTGACGGGGCTCGGCTATCATGCGTTCGTCCTGATCCACCGCTTCCCCAACGCTGCGAACGGTATTGCCGCACCACTCGACGACGCGCGGGAAGCGATGCGTCGCATCCGCGCGAGCGGTCTGGCGGCGGCAGGGCTCGGCGTGGTCGGACTGTCGTCTGGCGGTCACCTCGCTGCATGCCTCGCCGCGGCGTATCCGGACGAGTGGACGCCGCCAGCGTCGCGCCATCCCAACGAGCCGACGCGGCCCGACGTGATGGTTATTGGCTATGCCCCGATCTCCACCAACGCGGCGGGGCGGACGATCATCGCCGACAAGCCGCCGCTGCCGCCGGTCGAGAAGCAGGCGATGTACGATCGGCTGCAACCCGATGCGCAACTTCTGCCGTCGCCGCCGCCTGCGTTCATCGTCTATGCCGGCAACGATCCCGTCGTCCCGGTCGAGAATGTCCGCCGGCTCCACACGGCGTGGCAGGCCTCAGGCGGTGCGGCGGAACTCCACGTCTTCGCCGACGCGCCGCATGGTTTCGCGCTGGATACGCAGGGGCTGCCCGTCTCGATCTGGCCGACGCTGTGCGAGGCGTGGCTGCGGCAGGTCGGTTTTCTCGACTAGCGGCGCGCGAGCCGGATCTCGGTCGGCGCGTCGCGGTCCACGGTGAGGATACCTTCGGCTTCCTTCAGTTCGGCAATCTGAAGCACGCTGCGGCGGTGCCATTCGGGATCGCGCGTGGACTGTGGTTCGCCGGACTGCTGGACGAAATAGACGATGTAGGCGCGATCGCCGGCGACGATGACGTCGGGATGCTGCCCCTTGGCGCGATCGGTCTCGGCGCGGCCGGGCGTCGCGAGCAGATAGTCCGGTTGTCGCGTCCAGTGCTCGCCATCCGTCGAGCGCATCGCCAGCAATCCCTTCCACGCGTCGGAGATCAGCCACCAGCGGCCCTTCCAGCGGAACGCCTTCGGTCCCTCGCCGGGCGTGTCGACGATCGTGCCCTTCACGCGCCAGTGGACCAGATCGTCGCTGTCGGCGTAGCGGATCGCTTTGTTCAGCCGCTCGTCATTGTACCACAGCCGATAACCGCCACCGGGGAGTGCCGCGACGCTCGCATCGATCACCCGGTCGGAGCCGAGCGACAGCCGCTCGCCACACGTCCAGCGCTTCAGGTCGCGAGAGGTCAGGTGAACGATGAACCGCGGGGCGTTCCAGTCGCGGAAGACGCCCGGCACGACGGTCAGCCACATGTGCCACCGGCCCGCGAGGTACTGAACCTCGGGCGCCCACAAGGTCGCGCCGGTGCAGGATGCGGGGATCGCCGCGGTGCCGCCGTAACGCCAGTGCACGCCATCCCACGAGCGGGCGGTGCCGATCGCGGTACCGTGCACCCAGCGCACGTCCTTCGCGTCTGCCATCGGCAGGTCGGCGCGGCGATTGGTGTAGAACATCACCCATTCGCGGCGGGCGGGATCGTAGACGGTCGAGGGATCGGCGGCGCCGTCGTGCACCGGATCGCGAAATAGCGGCTTCGGCGCGACTGGCGAGCCTGCGCCTGCGAGCAACGCAGCGGCGAGCAGGATCACCGCGTGCCCGCCGCCGCGACGGGGTTGTTGCCCCAGAGCTTGTCATAGGACCAGCCCGACAGGTCCTCGACCACGCGCGCGTTGTCCGGCGTCGATGGCGTCCGCTCGCCACGCCGCAGATGCTCGATCTCCTCCAGCAGGATGGCATGCGTGGCGGGCGTCAGCCGGAACCGCGTCGACACGAGCACGCCGAACACCAGCATCGCGATCGTCCCCGCGCCCAGCACCGCGACGATCGCATAGATCGCCTGGGGGCTCTGTGCGGTCGCCTTCGAGACGAAGCCCGATGCCTGCATGACCTGCCCGACCAAGATCACCGCCAGCGCCTGGCTCATCTTTCGCACGAACGTCATCACGCCGGCGAACGCGCCCTCGCGACGGCGCCCGGTGACGATCTCGTCGACGTCGGCCATGTAGTTGTAGGTCGCCCAAGGGATGTAGTTCAGCGCGCCGCGCCCCAACCCGGCGAACACCACCGGCAGCCAGAATAGCGCCGACGTGGCGGTATAGCCCGCCGCGTACATCGCGAGGAAGATCACCACGCCGATCGCGAAGCTCAACGCCGCGAACCGGTAGGCGGCCGCCGGAGACAGCCGCAGCGCGAAGTTGATCGCCAGCACGACCGCGACCAGCTGGACGATGTACGTCACGCCGACCAGGTTCGCGACGATCGCGGTCGATCCGGCGAGCGCGAAGATCACGAAATAGGTGAAGGCCGCGTTGTAGATGTCCTGGCTGATATAGCCGCCCAGATACATGCCGAGATGCAGACGGAACGCGCGGATCCGCAGCGTCGAGAACAGGTTGCGGTACAGCGCCTTGAACCCCGCGCCGAGCGACGCTTTCTCGACGGCCTGGACCTCGTCGAGCCCCTCCGGCCGCTGCCGCTCCCAGCTGAACGCGTACAGCAGACCCGCGGCGCCCATGAACAAACCTGAGAAGATCATGCCCATATACAGATACGTGTCGGGCGAATCCGGCCCGAGATACGCGATCAGCCAGCCCGGCAGGAACGCCGCCGCGATCGCCGAGCACTGGCCGCACAGGATACGCGCACCGGCGAACTTCGCCTTGGTGCGGTAGTCGGTCGCCATCTCCGACGCGAGCGTCTCGTACGGGATGATCTCCATCGCGTAGACCATCTCGAACAGCACGTACGTCACGAGGTAATACCAGAAGCCTTGCCCCGCGACCCACATGATCGCGAACGACGGCAGCAGCGGGATCGCGGCGAGGATGAAGAACCGCCGCCGTCCGAACTTGCGCCCTAGCCAGCTTCGCCCGAGATTGTCCGACAGGTGGCCGATCGTCGGGCTGGTAAACGCATCGAGCACGCGCGCGACGCCGAAGATGATCGTCGCCTGCGCCGCGGACAGTCCGCAAAAGCTGGTGTAGAAGATCAGGATCCACGTGCTGATGACCGCCATCGACCCCGCGCCGAGCACGTCGTTCGATCCGTAGGCGAGCAGATTATACCAGCGTACCGGACGGGCAGGCGCGAGCGGCAGGGCCGGACAGGCGGCGATCGGATCAGTGGCCATGCGAAAGTCCTTGGGTACCGGCGTTGGCTGAAGATGAGGCGGCTGGAGATGAGGCGGGAAGCGGATCGAAGCGCAGCGCGTCGAACACGATCGCGGGGTCGTCGATCCCGATCGTCACACTGTGCCGTCCGGCCGCGAGCGGTGTCGGCAGCGCAAGGTCGAGACGGTTGTCGAGCACCGCGAGCGCCCATGCCCGGTCGCCGGTCTTGCGTGGAACACCGACACGAACGGGCGCCCCGCCGTCGATCGCGATCGTTACCGCGAGGTCGGCGCCTTCGGTCGTAGGATAGGTCGGCAAGATTTCCGCTGCGAGTTGCCAGCGACCAGGCGGGAGCGTGACGGTGTACGACAGCGTTGCCAGCGCCGCCGCGGCTACCGCAGCACCGTTGCGGCCGAGGCCGTCGACCACGCGCCAGCCGTTGCGCGGGCTATCCGAAGTCTCCGCCTCAACCACGATCGTCGAAGCCTGCAAAACTGCCCGGTTCCCCGGCGAAGGCCGGGGCCCAGTTGGAGTGAGTGAGGTAACGGAGGACGGCACGATTTCACCAGGAGCATTCCAATTGGGCCCCGTCCTTCGCCGCGGAGTTATAGCTGGGGCGGGCAGGATCGGTGGCGACAAGCGATAGCGACGCCACTGCCCGTCGGCGGGTTCGACCGCCATCATTCTTCGCCACTTTCCGCCCGCGATCTCATTATTGTAGCGGTACGTCAGCGCGGTGATTTCCGTATCCGCTGCGCGCGAACGCTCGCCTGCGACTGCCGCACCAACCGGATCGGTATCGCGCAGGCGAGCATGCGCCTCGGCATCGAACATGCGCGTATTGGCGAGCGCCGCCGCGGTCACCGGATAGTCGACCAGTTCGAAAAACGCGTCGCGTCGGTCGGGCGCAATGCGCGGCGCGATCGAGCGGACGCGCGCGCGCAACGTATCGAAGGCGGCGAGGCGGGTCGGGATGTCGGCAGGGGCAAGCGGGCTCGGCTTCGACAGTTCGCCGGGCAGCCACCATTGCAGATGCTCAGGCCGGCGCTGGAAGTTCAGCCGGTGATGCTCGGCCATGATCGCGGCGATCTCCGGCGCGACATCCGCGCCGACAGTATCCGCCGCCCAGTTCGCGACGACCGTATCGATCGGTTTGCCGCGCGTGCCCGGTACGTCCCACGCAAGCTGCAGGAAATAATCGGTCGCGAGTTCCGCGGGCTTGAGGTCGCCGACATTGGCG
>Ga0265798_10010527_pt1 | contig 11393 bp, 8 predicted proteins | sample P3T30metagenome_FD_192430 | JGI IMG/M metagenome (GOLD analysis project Ga0265798, IMG submission 192430) | Plant litter microbial communities from East Loma Ridge, Irvine, California - P3 T30 | ecosystem: Environmental > Terrestrial > Plant litter > Unclassified | place: USA: California... | reverse complement strand
CGGCTGGGCTTGTGTCCGAATGTCGGACCTGACCCCGAAAGAACAGAATGTCGGACCTGACCCCGACAGAACAAATGCGACTTCCCCGGCTGTGCCCGTGTCCGAATGTCGGACCTGACCCCGAAAGAAATGCGCCTTACACGGCTGGGCTTGTGTCCGAATGTCGGACCTGACCCCGAAAAAAAAGCCACCGCAAGCGGTGGCTAAACTCGTTCGCCCAACCAGGCACGAATCAAGAAGGTAAGAGTTGCGGGTTAGCGACCCCGGCCGCCGCCGCCCGTGCGGGCCTGGGCGGGTGCGCCGGAGCGCTGGCCACCGCCGGAGCGGGCGACGTTGCCGCCACCGCTGCGTCCGCCGTTGCCGGCGCCGCTGCGGTTGCCGCCGTTGCCGGTTGCCGCCGGGCGGGCCTGGCCGCCACCGGCCGGCTTGCCGCGACCGCCGCCGCCGCCATTGCCGCCACCCGGACGCGGGTTGCGGTGATGGCCGCTGCCGCTGCGCAGCTGGATCGGCTGGGCGCGTGCGGTCGGGTCCGGCTCGAAGCCAGGGATGACTTCACGCGGCAGCGTCTGTTTGATCAGTTTTTCGATGTCTTTCAGCATGTCGTGCTCGTCCACGCAGACGAGCGACACGGCTTCGCCCGTCGCGCCGGCGCGGCCCGTACGACCGATGCGGTGCACGTAGTCTTCCGGTACGTTCGGCAGGTCGTAGTTGACGACGTGCGGCAGCTGGTCGATGTCGATACCGCGCGCGGCGATGTCGGTGGCGACCAGCACCTGCAGCGTGCCGTCCTTGAACTCGGCCAGCGCGCGGGTGCGGGCCGACTGGCTCTTGTTGCCGTGGATCGCCATCGCGCCGATGCCGTCCGCGCCGAGCTGTTCGACCAGCTTGTTGGCGCCGTGCTTGGTGCGGGTGAAGACGAGGACCTGCGTCCACTTGTGCGTGCGGATCAGGTGCGACAGCATCGGGTGCTTCTTGTCGCGGTCCACCGGGTGGATCTTCTGCGCGATGACCTCGACGGTCGAGTTGCGGCGCGCCACTTCGATCGTTGCCGGGTTGTTCAGCAGGCCGTCGGCCAGCGCCTTGATCTCGTCCGAGAACGTGGCCGAGAACAGCAGGTTCTGCCGCTTCGACGGCAGGGCGGCCAGCACCTTGCGGATGTCGCGGATGAAGCCCATGTCCAGCATGCGGTCCGCTTCGTCCAGGATCAGGATTTCCACCTTGTCCAGGTTGACGGTGCCTTGCTGCATGTGATCCAGCAGGCGGCCCGGCGTGGCGACGAGGATGTCGACGCCGTGCTTGAGCAGCTTGATCTGCGGGTTGATGCTGACGCCACCGAAGATCACGGCGGAGTTCAGTTTGGTGTATTTGCCGTAGACCTTGACGCTTTCCTCGACCTGCGCGGCGAGTTCGCGCGTCGGGGTCAGGATCAGCGCGCGGATGGCGCGGGGCGACGTGTTGTTCGTCAGCTTTGCGCCGACAGCGTCGGTGGACAGGCGGTGCAGCACGGGCAGCGTGAAGCCGGCGGTCTTGCCGGTGCCGGTCTGGGCGCCGGCCAGCAGGTCGCCGCCATTCAGCACAGCCGGGACAGCCTGGCTCTGAATGGGCGTCGGCGTCGTATAACCCGTTTCGGTAACGGCGCGCAGGATCGCGTCGGACAGGCCAAGTTGAGAGAAGGACATAGGTACTCGATAAGTGTTCAATCCCGCCACAGTTGGCAGGTGGAAAATAATGCATCCGGGCGGAATTTCCGCACAGATAGTATAGCAGTGATTATCCGCGCTAATTTCGCTCTGGAAATAAAAAAGGGAGCTTTCGCTCCCTTTTTTGTAACAATGTTACAGTTCGTTGTGCTTTTATTATGCAAACTCTGCCAGCAGGCCGACCAGTTGCCCGAACACGCGCGGACCGGCCGCGATGATGTTGCCACTCTCCATATACTTCGCTTCGCCGTTGAATTCGCCGGCGATGCCCCCCGCTTCGGTCACCAGCAGCGAGCCGGCAGCGATGTCCCATGGCTGCAGGCCTTTTTCATAGTAGCCGTCCAGGCGGCCGCAGGCGACATAGGCCAGGTCCAGCGCGGCCGAACCGGCACGGCGCACGCCATGCGAACGCTCGGCCGTGATGGCGTACATCTTCAGGTATTCGTCCAGCGCCTTCGGGCTGCCGTTCTTGTAGCCCGTGCCCAGCAGGGCGCCGCTGATGCGGTCCAGTTTGTTGACGCGGATACGCTTCTCGTTCAGGTAGGCGCCGGCGCCTTTTTCCGCGGTAAACAGGTCGTTGGCGACCGGGTCGTAGACCAGGCCCAGCGTGATGACGCCGCGCTGCTGCAGTGCGATGGAAACGGCGTACTGGGGGAAGCCGTGCATGAAGTTGGTGGTGCCGTCCAGCGGATCGATGATCCACACGAATTCACTCTCGTCGTTCACATTGCCCGTGGTGCCCGATTCTTCGCAGACGAAGGCGTGGCTGGGGTAGGCTTTTTGCAACACTTCGATGATGGCCTGCTCGGCGGCCTGGTCGACATCGGTCACGAAATCGTTGTGTTGTTTTTCGGTAACAGTGACCCGGTCCAGGTCGAACGATGCGCGGTTGATGACGGCGGCGCCGCGGCGGGCGGCTTTCACGGCCGTGTTGAGCATTGGATGCATGTGCAATTCCCCAAATGGAAGCGCGACCCCGGCGCACTGTGCCGCTGGCACGTTCGCTGGGATCGAAAATGTGAACAAGAATGAATTAAAGAGCGGTGCGCCGCGACGGGGTAAAATCCCACCCCATCGTCACGCCAAACCGCTATTTTAAATGAAGCCGCCCGAAATCACATGGTCTCTTTTCAGCCGCCTGCGCGTGGTGCTGGTGGAAACCAGCCGTCCCGGCAATATCGGCGCCGTCGCCCGCGCCATGAAAACGATGGGATTTTCCGACCTGGTCCTGGTCAGCCCCCGTTACGAAGGCATGCCGCAGCACGAGGAAGCGGTGGCGTTCGCCAGCGGCGCCCAGGACCTGCTGCAAAGCGCGCGCATCGTGCCGACGATCGCCGAAGCGCTGGAAGGCATCAACTATGCCGCCGCCGTCTCGGCCCGCCTGCGCGAATTCTCGCCGCCCGTGCAGACGCCGCGCGAGCTGGCCGAACACGTGGCCGCAGCGCCGGACCTGCATGCGGCGCTGATCCTCGGCAACGAGCGCTTCGGCCTGCCGAACGACATCGTCGAGCGCTGCAACGTGCTGATCAACATTCCCGCCAATCCGGAGTATTCGTCGCTGAACCTGGCCCAGGCCGCGCAGGTGCTCGTCTACGAATGCCGCATGGCCGCGCTGGCCAGCGCGCCGGCGCCGCGGACGGACATCGGTTTTCATGGCGAGACCGCCAGCCTGACGCAGATCGACGGCATGTACGAGCACCTGGAGCAGGCGCTCGTCACCGTTGGCTTTCTCGACGCGAACAACCCGAAAAAGCTGATGCCGCGCCTGAAGCGCCTGTTCGCCCGCACCCAGCTGGAGACGGAAGAGGTGAACATCCTGCGCGGCATCGCCCGGCAGATCATCGCCAGAGCGAAGTAATCCGTACATTCCTGGGGACTGGCACCGTCGTTGGGTGCCTGTCCCCGATTTGCCGCGTCCTGTTCCTGCAAGCCGTTGCGGACCCTCCGAGCAAACGTCGGGGACAGGCACTTTGCAGGGCCGGGAGGCCCTGAAAAGTGCCAGTCCCCAAGTTCGAGGCATTCCTCTAATCCGGCAAATCCTCATCCCGTACACTCGACTGATAAAAACCAGCAGCGGGAGACGTATGACGACACGCAGGAATTTCCTGAGAATGGTCGGCGGGGGCGCTATCGCGCTGGCCGCCGGCGGCGCCCTGTACCGGGGCCTGCAGCAAAGCGCGCCGCGCCGCTTCAACCTCGACAAGTCCGGCCACGAACTGCTCACCGCCATCGCCCCCGTGCTGGTCGGCCCCGCGTTGACGGCGCCCGCCGATATCGCCGCCGTCGTCGGCCGCGTCCAGACTGCCATTGCCGGCCTGCCGCTGGCCACGCAAGCGGAGCTGCAGGACCTGTTCGGCCTGCTGGCGCTGGCGCCGGCGCGCCGCCTGCTCACGGGCCTGCCCGCCTGGCGCGACGCCACGCCGGCGCAACTGCAAACGTTCCTGCAGGACTGGCGCCTGCACCGCTTCCAGAAACTGCGCTCGGCCTACCAGGCGCTGCACGACCTCGTCCTGGGCAGCTGGTATGCCGATCCCGCCAGCTGGGGAGCCATCGGCTACCCGGGCCCGATGCAGGAGCTGGCATGACCGCCATCGCCGATCCCATCGCGTCAGGCCTGGCCGCCGGCTGGCATGTGACCGACTGCGCCGCGCTGACGGCGGACCGCGTCATCGAGGCCGACGTCGTCATCGTCGGCAGCGGCGCCGGCGGCGGCGTGACCGCCGAAATCCTGGCGCAGGCGGGCCTGAAGGTCGTCATCGTGGAAGAAGGGGCACTGAAATCGTCGCGCGACTTCCGCATGCGCGAAGCGGAAGCCTATCCGGCGCTGTACCAGGAGTCGGCCGCACGCAAGACGAAGGACAAGGCCATCAATATCCTGCAAGGCCGTACGGTGGGCGGCTCGACGACGGTGAACTGGACGTCCAGCTTTCGCACGCCGCCCGTCACGCTGGCGCACTGGCAGCGGCGCTACGGACTGACGACGTACACGGTCGAGTCGCTGGCGCCGTGGTTCGAGCAGATGGAAGCGCGGCTGCACATCGCCGGCTGGCCCACGCCGCCGAACGCCAACAACGACTTGCTACGCCAGGGCGCCGGCCGGCTCGGCATCGCGACGGGGGCGATCCGCCGCAACGTCAACGGCTGCTGGAACCTGGGCTACTGCGGCATGGGCTGCCCGACCAACGCCAAGCAGTCGATGCTGGTGACGACGATTCCGTCCGCGCTGGACCGGGGCGCCACGTTGCTGACGCGGGCCCGTGCCGAACGGCTCGTGCTGCGCGGCGACCGGGCCGACCACCTGATGATCGTGGCGCTCGGCGCGGACGGCATCGCGCCAACGGGATACACGGTGACGGTGCGCGCGCGCCATTATGTCGTCGCCGGCGGCGCCATCAATTCGCCCGGCCTGCTGTTGCGCTCCGGCGCGCCCGATCCCAACCGCCTGCTGGGCGCGCGCACGTTCCTGCATCCCACGCTGGTCTCCGCCGCGCGCTTCGCGCAGCCGGTCGAAGGCTATGCGGGGGCGCCGCAGACGATCTATTCCGACCACTTCCTCGACACGCTGCCGCCCGACGGTCCGGTGGGTTACAAGCTGGAAGTGCCACCGCTGCATCCGCTGCTGCTGTCGACAACGCTGGCCGGCTTCGGCGCCGCCCACGCCGAAGCGATGCGCCATTTCGCCCGCACGCAGGGTATGCTGGCGCTGCTGCGGGACGGCTTCCATGACGGCGCGCCGGGCGGGCGCGTGCTGCTGCGTGCCGACGGCACCCCGGAGCTGGATTACACGATGACGAACTACCTGTGGGACGGCGCCCGCCGCGCGTTGCTGACGATGGCGGAGATTCAGTTCGCCGCCGGCGCCGAAGCGGTGCTGCCGCTGCACGAGATGGGCCGCCATTACGCCAGCTGGAACAAGGCGCAGGCGGCGATTGCCGCGCTGCCGATGGCGCCGCTGCTGACCCGCGTCGCCTCGGCGCACGTGATGGGCGGCTGCGCCATGGCGGGCGATGAGCGCGACGGTATCGTGGCGCCGGACGGACGGTATCGCGGCCTGACCAACGTCTCGGTGCATGACGGCTCGCTGTTCCCCACGTCGATCGGCGCCAATCCGCAGCTGTCGATTTATGCCATCACTGCGCGGCTGGCCAGCGGCCTGGCCGGGCAACTGACAGGAGGGAAGTCGCATGGTTAGCCGCATCCTGCTGGCGATCATGGCGGTGCAGGTGGCGTGCGCGCTGCTGATCTGGTATGCCGCCACCCGCTACGTGCCCGTCGACCTGGCACTGGTGCTGGCCGTGCTGGCCGTGGTGCTGGTGCGGCTGACGATCACCGCCAACAATTTCCGCCTCAGCCGCCGCGCCGGCAGCCCGACGCCGGCCGAACACGCATTACCGGTGGCGCAGCACATGCGCCTCGTGCTGGAGGAATTCCGCGCGACGATGCTGACGTCGTCGTGGCACATGCTGCGGCACCGCCCCGCGCCGTGGCTGTCGCGCAGCGCCAATGGGCGCGTGCCCGTGCTGCTGATCCATGGCTACGGCTGCAACGGCGGCTACTGGCGCCCGCTGCGCGAGATGCTGATGCGCGAAGGGATCAGCCACGATGCCGTCGACCTGGAGCCCGTCACGGCCGGCATCGACGACTATGTCGACGCCGTGGAAGCGGCCATGCACCGGCTGCAGGCGGCGACGGGCGCGCCGCGCGTCGTCATCGTCGGCCACAGCATGGGCGGCCTGGTGGCGCGGGCGTGGCTGCGCAAGTATGGCGCGGCCGCCGAAGCGCGCGTGGCGCGGGTCGTCACCGTGGGCACGCCCCATTACGGCACGGCGCTGGCGCCGTTCGGCATCGGCCAGAACGCGGCGCAGATGCGCACCGATGCCGCCTGGCTGGCGCAGCTCGACGCGGACGACCGCGCGCGCCGCGCCCGGTTCACGTCGATCTGGTCGTGGCACGACAATATCGTCGCGCCGCAAACCTCGTGCCGCCTGCCGGGCGCGCACAATATCGCCCTGGCCGGCATCGGCCACGTTGCCCTGGGCAGCCATCCCCAAGTGTTGCGCACGATACTCGCCGAGGTTTTGACGGCATCCGCCCCATCCGCTAGTATGTATTGACTGACGGAAACATCGTTACACCGGGAAGATAACCGGTGGGCGACGCGCACGCGCGTCAGGCCGGCCCGCTGGCGGTGTCGGCTTGTCGTGCTCTGCGTCCCGGCGGAATAAGGGATACTGAAAGAAGGGGAGGGCAAAGCGCCCGGAGCAGCAGTCCCGCGGCACGCAGAGGCCGTGGGCGCCACATAAATACAGGAGTGCAACGTGTCGGCACGTATCCTCATCATTGAAGACAATCCCACCAATATGGAGCTGATGGTCTACCTGTTGCGCGCCTTCGGCTACACGCCGTTGTCGGCCAGCGACGGGGAGGAAGGGGTGGCGACCGCGCGGCGCGAAAAGCCCGACCTGATCATCTGCGACGTGCACCTGCCCAAGCTGGACGGCTACGGCGTCGTGGCCGCGCTGAAGGGTGATCCGGCCACGCAGTCGATTCCCGCGCTGGCCGTCACGGCGCTGGCCATGGTGGGCGACCGCGAGCGCCTGCTGGCCGCCGGCTTCGACGGTTACATCGGCAAGCCGATCGAACCGGACAGCTTCGTCACACAGATCGAGTCTTTTTTACCGGGGGAGATGTCGCCCCCTGAGCAAGACGACATCGCCACGATCCTCATCGTCGACGACCATGTGCTGAACCGTGAATTCCTGATGACGCTTCTCGGCTTCTCCGGCTACCGCCTGATGGAGGCGGCCAGCGGCGCCGAGGCCCTGAAGCAGATCGAGCACGATACGCCGGACCTGATCATCTCGGACATCCTGATGCCGCAGATGGACGGCTACGAACTGGTGGCGCGGGTGCGTTCCAACCCCGTCACGGCGCAGGTGCCCATCATCTTCTACACGGCCACCTACCGCGAGAAGGAGGCCGCCGCCGTGGCCGAGGCCTGCGGCGTGCGCTGGGTGCTGCCGAAGCCTTCCGACCCGGACGTGATCCTGAGTACCGTGCACGAGGCGCTGGGCGCCGAACAGGCGCGCCCTGTGGTGGACTTCGCGCCGGAACCGCCGGCCGACCCGAAGCTGGGCGACATCGGCAACAAGATGGTGCAATACCTGGACGAGGTGGAGTCGTCCAGCCAGTTGCTGACGCAGCTGGCGAACCACGAAGCCAGGGACGGCCGGGATGGCGAGCATGAGCGCCTGCGCACGATGACACAGCGGCTGTCGAACAGCCTGTCCAGCCTGCAGGCGGTCAGCCTGCGCCTCACCGCGCTGATCGAACTGGGTATCGAACTGGGTGCCAAGCGCGAACCGCAAGGGTTGCTGGAAATCGGCTGCCGCGTGGCGCAGAACATTTGCGTGTCGCGCTATGCCTGCATCGGCGTGCTGACGGAGGATGGCACGTCGCTCAGCCACTACAGCAGCTGCGGCTCCGTCGACGCCGCCGGCGTGCTGGCCGGCGACCCCGATGCGGGCGTGCTGCGCCAGGTACTGCAGTCGCGCCAGCCCGTGCGCCTGGGCGCATTGCCGGGCCATCCGTCGCACGTGGGGCTGCCGGACGGGCATCCGCCGCTGCATTCCTTCCTGGGCGTGCCCATCGTCTCGAACGAAACGGTGCACGGCTGGCTGTACCTGGCCGACAAGATGGGGGCCGGCGAGTTCTCCGAAGTGGACGAGCGGGTGGCCGTCACGGTGGCCGCGCAGGTGGCCGTCGCCTACGAAAACCTGCGGCTGTACGACGAGATTCGCCGTCACCACGCGCAGCTGCAGGCCGACATGGATGCGCGCACCCGCCTGACCGAGGACCTGCGCCGCTTCCGCATGGCGATGGACGCGACGGCGGACGCCATCTTCCTCGTCGATCGCGCGAACATGTGTTTTGTCGACGTCAACGTGACGGCCTGCCGCATGCTCGGCTACGAGCGCGACGACTTCCTGATGGTGGGCCAGCGCGACCGCGGCAGTGCGCCCGCCCAGCTGGTCGAGCTGTACGACAAGCTGCTGGCCGGCGACCAGAGCGGCGCGATGGCGGAGCTGATGCTGCACCGGCGCGACGGCACGCCGCTGTCGGTCGAAGTGCAGCGCCGCACGCTGCGCTCGGGCCAGAACTGGATCCTCGTGGCCGTCGCGCGCGACATCACGGAACGCAAGGAAGCGGAGCGGCGCCTGCTGAAACTGGCCCACTTCGATACGCTGACGGGCCTGCCCAACCGCAGCCAGTTGTATGAGTCGCTGACGCATTCGCTGACGCAGGCGGCCGAACACCGCTGGGCGCTGGCCGTGCTGTTCCTCGACATGGACCGCTTCAAGAACATCAACGACACCTTGGGCCACACGATCGGCGACGAGCTGCTGCGCCAGTTCTCCAGCCGCCTGGTCGACTGCCTGCGCGTGCGCGACACGATCGGCCGCTTCGGCGGCGACGAATTCGCGGCAATCCTGATGCTGCCCGAAGGGGTGCAGAGCGCCTTGCCCGTCATCGACAAGATCCGCGAGGCGATGCGCCAGCCGTTCGACCTGATGGGCCATGAAGTCACCGTCACGGCCAGCATCGGCATTTCCGTCTACCCGGACGACGGCATGGATGCGGACACGCTGATCAAGTACGCCGACACGGCCATGTACCGCGCCAAGGAAGCGGGGCGTGACGCGTTCCGCTTCTTCACGGCCGAAATGAACGCGCAGTCGCTGGCCCGGCTGGACCTGGAAAACGCGCTGCGCCGCGCCATCGACAGCCACGAGTTCGTGCTGTACTTCCAGCCGAAGGTGCACCTGTCGACAGGGCGCATCAGCGGTGCCGAGGCGCTGATCCGCTGGAACCGGCCGGGTCACGGCATGGTATCGCCGGCGCTGTTCATCCCGCTGCTGGAAGAGACAGGGCTGATCGTGCGCGTTGGGGCCTGGGTCATCAACGAGGCATGCCGCATGATCGCGCACTGGAAAAGCGCGGGGGCGGGAGCGGTGCAGCTGTCGGTCAACGTGTCCGGCATCCAGTTCTTTGTCGGCGGCCTGCAGGAAGAGGTACTGAAAGCCCTGCGCGAGCACGACATCCCGCCCGAGCTGCTGGAACTGGAGCTGACGGAAAGCTCGCTGATGTCGAACGCGGAAGAGACGATCACGGTACTGCACACGCTCAAGGAACTGGGCATCAAGATCTCCATCGACGATTTCGGTACCGGCTACTCGTCGCTGGCCTACCTGAAGCGCTTCCCGATCGACAAGCTGAAGATCGACATCGCCTTCGTGCGCGAGGTGACCAGCAATCCGGACGACGCGGCCATCGTGCTGGCCATTATCAATATGGCGCACAGCATGAAGCTGAAGGTCATCGCCGAAGGGGTCGAGAAGGACGCCCAGCTGGCCTACCTGCGCCGCCACGACTGCGACGAGATGCAGGGCTATTATTTCAGCCGCCCCGTGCCGGCGGTGGACTTCGAGAACATGCTGCGCGAAGGCCGCTTCCTGCAGCCGCCGGCCGACGACACGCGCGACCGCGACCAGCCCACGCTGCTGATCGTGGACGACGACGCGTTCATGCTGGACGTGCTGTCGGACTTCCTGGCGCAGGACGGCTACCGCATCCTGACGGCGCAGACGGCGGCGGAAGGTTTCGACATCCTGGCCCGCTATCCCGTGCAGGTGATCCTGTGCGACCAGTGCATGCCGAACATGAGCGGCACGGAATTCATGGAGCGGGTCAAGAACCTGGCGCCGGACACGTTCCGCATCATGCTGTCGGCCTATGCCGACCTGACGCCGATCATGGCCGCCATCAACCGGGGCGCCATCGACCGGTTCTATACGAAGCCGTGGAAGGGCGCCGTACTGCGGGAAAACATCAGCGAGGGCTTCCGGTTGCATGGACTGGGCCGCGCCCGCAGGCAGGCCGCGTGAGGACGCGATGGCAAAGAAAGCGAAAGCACATGTGATCTGGCAGGCCGGCGTCGATGCGTTCGCGGCCCGGCGCCGCAAGGTCGAGCAGATGCGCGCCGCCGTGCGGCTGGCGCGCGAAGGTCCGGCGCAAACGGGGCTGATGCGACCCGGGCCGCGGCTGGTGGACCCCGTCGACTCGCTGGCGGACGAGCACCTGCGCCACGCGCTGCTGTCGGCCACCCTGCCGCTGCGGCAGGAGCTGCAGGCGTTGCGCGACGAAGTAACCGCGCTGCGGGCGCAGGTGGCGGCGCTGTCGAAGCGCGGCGACTGAGGGCCGGGCGCCGGAAGTGTTATCCTTGCAGGAGAAATAACAGGAATAACAGAAACCTCGACCCATGCTACAAAAAGCCCCAAGACGCACTCGCGAACGGATACTCGAATTATCGCTGCGCCTGTTCAACGAATTCGGTGAGCCGAACATCACGACGACCGTGATCGCCGAAGAGATGAATATCTCGCCGGGGAACCTGTACTACCATTTCCGCAACAAGGACGATATCGTCAACTCGATCTTCGTGCAGTTCGAGCAGGAGATCGAGCGCATCCTGCACGTGCCGAGCGGGCGCCGCTCGAACATCGAGGACGTGTGGCAGTACCTGCACCTGATGTTCGAACTGATCTGGCGCTACCGCTTCTTCTACCGCGACCTGAACGACCTGCTGTCGCGCAACCGCAAGCTGGAGCTGCACTTCAAGCAGATCCTGGCGCA
>Ga0265798_10010526_pt1 | contig 11393 bp, 9 predicted proteins | sample P3T30metagenome_FD_192430 | JGI IMG/M metagenome (GOLD analysis project Ga0265798, IMG submission 192430) | Plant litter microbial communities from East Loma Ridge, Irvine, California - P3 T30 | ecosystem: Environmental > Terrestrial > Plant litter > Unclassified | place: USA: California... | reverse complement strand
ACGAACAGGCCTACCGCCAGCTCGGCGCCGACGCCTATCCGCAGCTGGCCTGCGGCCTGCCGTTCACTACCTCCCGCACGCTGGTGCGCAAGGACGGCACCTCGGCCTGGGTCCAGATGATCGGCTACCAGGTCGATGCGCGCGACCCCGACAAGGGCACCATCTGGATGCTGGAGGACCGCACCCGCGAACGCAGCGACGAGCAGTCGCTGCGCGAGGCGCTGATGGAAAACCGCGCGATCCTCGACAACGCGGTGCTGGGCATCGCGGTGGTCGATGGCGGCCGCACGCTGCATTGCAACCGCAAGATGGAAGAGCTGTTCGGCGCGCCGCCAGGTGGCATGGACGGCGCGCCGGTGCGGGCGCTGTATCCGGACCAGGCCAGCTGGAAAGAGGCGCGCGACCTGTCCGGCCGCCAGTTCGCGCTCGGGCAAGCCCACATGGCCGAGCACGAGATGGTGCGGCGCGACGGCAGCCGCTTCTGGGCGCGCCTGTCGGGCCGCCTGTTCGACCTGGCACAGGCGGGCGGGCGCAGCGTCTGGCTGGTGGAAGACGTGACCGACCGGCGCGAGGCGGCCGACGCCATCCTGCGCGCGCGCGACGAACTCGAGGTGCGGGTGGCCGAGCGCACCGCCGAACTGGCCGGCGCCAACGCCCTGCTGCAGGAAGAGATCAACGAACGGCGCCAGGCCGAGGCGCGCGTGCACCACATGGCCTACCACGACAGCCTGACCGGCCTGCCCAACCGCGCCATGCTGCACGAGCAGCTCGAGGCGGCGATGCGGGCCGTGGCGCCTGGCGCCGGGTCGCACAAGGCAAACAAGCTGGCGCTGATGTTCCTCGACCTTGATCGCTTCAAGCACATCAACGATTCGCTCGGCCACATGGTGGGCGACCGGCTGCTGCGTAACGTGGCGCTGCGGCTGGTAACGGCGGTGCGCCCGGGCGACCTGGTGGCGCGCCTGGGGGGCGACGAATTCGTGGTGCTGATGCCTGGGATCGACGGTGGCGACGAGGCGGCGCGCGTGGGCGACGGGATCATTGCGGCGCTGGCGATGTCGTGCCAGATCGATGGCCACAGCCTGCACATCTCGCCCTCGATCGGGATCTGCCTGTATCCGGACGACGGCGTCGATGTCGAAACCCTGATGCGCCATGCCGACGCCGCCATGTACCAGGCCAAGGCGGCCGGCCGCAACAACTACCAGTTCTTCACCGAGCGCATGAACCAGGCCGCGGCGCGCCACTTCGAGCTGGAGTCCAACCTGCGCGGGGCGCTGGCGCGCCAGGAGTTTGAACTACATTACCAGCCGATCATGTGTACCGCCACGCGCCGCCCGAAGGCGATGGAAGTGCTGCTGCGCTGGCGCCGCGGCGGGGTGCTGGTCGGGCCGGACGAATTCATCCCGATCCTGGAAGAGAGCGGCATGATCATGGCGGTCGGCGAATGGGTGATCCGCACCGCCTGTGCACAGAACCGCCAGTGGCAGGGAGAGGGCGTGGACGTGGTGCCGCTCGCGATCAACCTGTCGGCGCGCCAGTTCACGCACCAGGGGCTGGTCGAGTCGATCCGGGAGATCGTCGCGGAGACCGGGATCGACCCGGCGCTGGTGGAATTCGAGATCACCGAGACGGCGCTGATGCAGCATGGCGGCCAGACGCTGGAGATCCTGCGTCAGATCAATGCGATGGGGATGAGCCTGTCGATCGACGACTTCGGCACCGGCTATTCAAGCCTGGCTTACCTGAAGCGCTTCCCGGTACGCAAGATCAAGATCGACCGCGCCTTCGTGCGCGAACTCGAGGCCAGCGCCGAAGACCGTGCGATCGTGGCGGCGGTGATGGCGCTGGCGAACAGCCTGCAATTGTCGGTGGTGGCCGAAGGGGTGGAGACGGAAGGGCAGTATGCCTTGCTGCGCTCGTTCGGGTGTCAGTATGCGCAGGGGTATCTGTTTGCGCGGCCGTTGCCGGCGGATCAGGTGCGTAGACTGCTGGTAGGGTGATTCCCCTGTTCGTTGAACGCGTCGGCGGGGAACCCGCCAACCCTACGTAGGGTCGGCAGGTTTCCTGCCGACGCGTCCAGCCAGCTGCCGCGCATCCATACCGCTAACTAAACAATCAATCCGCCAGCGTCGCCACCACCGGTGCATGATCCGATGGCTGCTCCCACTTGCGCGTCTCGCGGTCGATATGGCACGCAGTGCAACGCTCGGCCAGCTTCTTCGACAATAAAATATGGTCGATCCGCAGCCCGCGGTTGCGGCGGAACGCCATCTGCCGGTAATCCCACCAGCTGTACTGTTTCTCGGGCTGTTCGAACAGCCTGAACGCATCCGACAAACCCAGCGCCATCAGTTCCTGCAGCGCAGCGCGCTCCGGAATCGAGCAGTGAATGCGGCCTTCCCATTCGGCCGGGTCGTGCACGTCGCGCGCTTCGGGCGCGATATTGTAGTCACCCAGGATCGCGAACTGCTCGTGCGCCGCCATCTCGGCCGCCACCCAGGTGCGCAGTGCGTCCAGCCAGGCCAGCTTGTACGTGTATTTGTCGGCGCCGACCTCCTGCCCGTTCGGGACATAGGCGCAGATGAAGCGCACGCCACCGATGGTGGCCGCCAGCAGCCGCTGCTGCGCGTCCTCGTAGTGCGGGTTGTTCTTGACCACATCCTCGATCGGGAGTTTCGACAGGATGGCGACGCCGTTATAGGTCTTCTGGCCCGAGAACGCGACCTGATAGCCCGCGGCGTTCAATTCGGCGAGCGGGAACTTGTCATCGGTGAGCTTGGTCTCTTGAATACAGACGACGTCGACCGGGTTTGCCTCGAGCCATTGCAGAAGGTGGGCGAGACGAACTTTGAGTGAATTTACGTTCCAAGTAACTATTTTCATTGGGTGCTGGCAGTAGTGGAATCGCCGGCATCATACCCGATCAGCTATAGGCGTTGCCGCCTTGCCTCAGGCAGCGCTTTGTACGGCATCCGGCATGACAGCACGAATATTTCCTTGTCCTGGAATCCTCTGGCGAAAGAATAAATTTTCTGTAACACACTGTTGCGGAGCTTGATTGCTTATCAACCAGCTATTATCGTCCATACAGTCTTATCCATGGGCAAGAGGCGAGCTGCACTGGGTAGCCAGCGCAGCTTGAAATTGGTAAAATGGCAATAATTTAGAGTAAATAACGTTAATAGACTGCCACAGGTTGTTGCTGGAATATCGCATTGGGTTTATAAGTTGATGAGACTCAAAATGACCGCATGTTAAGGTGGCAGTGTAAATATGTTGCTTTTTGGTAATAAGAAAATTGCGTAGGTGCAACTTCCGTTGTACCATTAGCTTATCGTGGAGCAGCGCCGGCCTAGCACGTCACACAGTTGTCAAAGGCCATCTACGTGCGGTAGTGGTACTATTGTGAAATATTCGGTTTCACGAGTTAATAATCCGAACGCAGATTTGAAAAGGACAGAAATGCGCAGTGCATTTGAAGCGTGGGCCCAGCGTGAAGGCCACATCGTTCGCCGTCGCGAAGACAAACCCGAGGAATACCTCGTTTTCGAAACCCAGCGTCGTTGGGTGATCTGGCAGGCCGCTCTGGCCCATGGCGCAAAGACCGCCGCCGACGCCCCGTCGAAATTCGCCAAGGATGGCAGTGCCGTCCCGGCGATCGCCCAGGACGAAGCAGCCGTGCGTAATCGCGTGCTGAACGAAGTGCTGGACGCCTTCAGTGAACTGGACGAGACCGCCGGCATGGAAGGCGTGCTCAAAGTCATCCAGGGCCTGAAGAAAAAACAGAAGGCCGAGGCCGAAAAGGTCTGAGCCAGCCAGATGCGTTACCGTCACTACAAGGGCGGGATTTACGAACTGGTCTGTGAAGCAGTGCTGGAAGCCGACCACACCCCGGTGATGGTCTATCGCGGGCAGGACGGCGCCGTGTGGGTACGCCCGCGCGATGCCTTCTTTGCAAGCGTGACGGTCGATGGCGTGGCGCAGCCGCGCTTCGCCCCGTGCGACTAGCCTGTCGATTGCGTTTGTGCTCTGACGGGACGCCCTTACTGGACGCCCTTCAGGAATGCCGTCATGCTGCCGTTAAGAGAGTATCAGTCTCTCGATGGTCGCCATGTCATTCCTGTTCCGCTCACTCGCCGTTGCCGCGCTTGCCCTTCTGGGCGGGTGTGCAACCGTTTCCGAATCCCCTGTGCAGCAGCTCGAAGTGCGCGCCATCCTCGATTATCGCGAGATCGGCGGGGTGGGTTGCATCCTCAGCAATGACGCCGGCCGCTGGTACGTCATCGTGCCTGGCCGCGTGACCGTCACCCGCAGCAGCAAGCCGCTGTCGATCGACTGCAAGAAGTCCGGCGCCGCCGTGGCCGCCGAGACGGTCCAGTCGCGCCTCGACACCAATAACCTGGTCGGCAATATCGTCACCACCGCCGGCATCGGCTACTACGTCGACCGCCAGTCGGGCGCCGGCTACGGCTATCCATCCACGCTGACGGTGCTGATGCAGCCGACTGCGCCGCCGCCCGAGAGCGCGGGCGCGGAACCGCTCGCGGTGCGCATGTTCTGATCAAACACATAAAAATCGGCCCCGCATGCGGGGCCGATTTCCTTACGTCAGAGTCCACAGCCAGGGTCACATCTGACATTCGGACACGACCTCAGCCTTAATCGACGACGGACCTCCGATCAAGGGAGCGAGCGAGCCGTATAACGCTGAGGCCGTGTCTGAATGTCAGATGTGACCCCGGCTGTTATGAGCTCGGTTAAGCGATTACACGCGGTTCATCAGGAACGTGGTCAGCAGCGGCACTGGACGACCGGTCGCGCCCTTGTTCGCGCCCGATTTCCAGGCGGTGCCGGCGATGTCCAGGTGGGCCCAGGTGTACTTGCGGGTGAAGTTCTCCAGGAAGCAGGCCGCGGTGATCGAGGCTGCGCCAGGGGTGCCGATATTGGCCAGGTCGGCGAAGTTCGACTTGAGCTGGTCGTTGTAGATGTCGCCCAGCGGGAAGCGCCATGCAACGTCGCCGGCCTGCTTGCCGGCGTTGAGCAGTTCGTTGGCCAGGCCGTCGTGGGCCGCGTCGTCGCGGGTGAACAGGCCGCTGGTGTGGTGGCCCAGGGCCACGATGCAGGCGCCGGTCAGGGTCGCGATGTCGACCACAGCAGCCGGCTTGAAGCGCTCGGCGTAGGTCAGGGCGTCGCACAGGATCAGGCGGCCTTCGGCATCGGTGTTGAGCACTTCGATGGTGGTGCCATTCATTGCGGTGACGATGTCGCCCGGCTTGGTGGCGCGGCCCGATGGCATGTTTTCGCATGCGGCGACGATGCCGACCACGTTCAGTTTCAGCCCCATCTCGCCGATCGCGCGGAAGGTGCCCAGCACCGAGCCGGCGCCGCACATATCGTATTTCATCTCGTCCATGCCGGGACCAGGTTTCAGCGAGATGCCGCCGGTGTCGAAGGTGATGCCCTTGCCGACCAGGACCACCGGCGCGTCTTTCGACTTGCCGCCGTTGTGCTTGAGGACGATGAACTTCGGCGCTTCGTCGCTGCCGCGGGTCACCGACAGGAAGCTGCCCATCTTGAGCGCTTCGAGCTGCTTGCGTTCCAGGACTTCGATGTCGAAGCCGTAGTCTTCCGCCAGCTTGCGCGCGGTCGTGGCCAGGAAGGTCGGGGTGCAGACGTTCGGCGACAGGTTGCCCAGTTCACGGGTCAGGTTCATGCCGTTGGCGATCGCCGCGGCCTGGGTCAGGGCAGCCTTGTTCACGCCATCAAGCGGCGCCGCGACGACAATCTTGCGCACGCCGGTAATCGCCGGATCCTTCTTGCTCTTCTGGCCGTCGGTACGGAATTCGGCTTCGCTCGCACCCAGTACCAGCGCCTGCAGCGCCCAGTTTGCGTCGCGCTCTTTCACGGAGTCGAGCGGGAATGCGATAATGGCGTCCGCGGCGCCCAGGGTCGAGAACACCTTCAGCGCGGCGGTCACGCCGGTGGCGAAGGCTTTCTCGGCGACGGATTCATCGGCGCCCAGGCCGACCAGCAGCACGCGTTGGGCAGTGATGCCGGCCACGCCGCGCAGCAGCAGGGTCGAACCGGCCTTGCCGCTGATGTCGCCGGACTTGACCGCTGCGCTGATGTCGCCGTTGACGTCCAGCGCTTTGGCCGCAGCCGACAGTTTCTTGTTCTCGAACACCGCTACCGCGATGCAGCCGGTTTTCGCAGCTGCCAGGGTGTTTTTTGTGTCGAATGCTTTTATGCTAAAGTCCATTTGGTTCTCCGTTTCGTATTGGGCGGCGGACTGCCTAATCTGCAATTATAACGACTCTATTGAATGATTTTCCGACGTTCCCTGCAACGTGAATTGGCGAGCGCCGCGGGCGCTACTTTTACGGTGCTGTTTTCCATCCTCGTTACCTGGACCCTGATCGCCATTCTGGGCCGGGCGGCGGGCGGCAAGGTGGCATCCGGCGACGTGCTGGCGCTGATTGTATTCCGCAGCGCCGAGCTCTTGCCGATCATCCTCATCCTCACGACCTTCATCGCCGTCGTGGCCACCATCACGCGCAGCTACCGCGATTCCGAGATGGTGGTCTGGTTCGCTTCGGGCCAATCCCTGGTTGGATGGATCCGCCCGGTGCTGACGCTCGGCCTGCCGATGGTGGCGCTGGTGGCGGCGCTGTCGTTCGTGGTCACGCCATGGGCCAAGATGAAGAGCGCCGAATTCGTCGAACGCTTCCAGAAGCGCGAAGACCTGCAGCGCGTGGCGCCGGGCCAGTTCCGCGAATCGAGCGCCAACGACCGCGTGTTCTTCGTCGAACGCAGCACCGAGGGCGCGACCGTGGTGCAGAACGTGTTCGTCAACAGCGTCAATGGCGACACCCATTCGGTGGTGGTGGCCAAGCAGGGCGTGATCGAATCGGATGGCAAGGGCGGCCAGTTCCTGGTGCTGTCCAATGGCCGCCGTTACGAGGGCGTGCCGGGCCAGGCCGATTTCCAGACCATGGAGTTCGAGCGCTACAGCATGCGTGTGGCGACCCAGGCGCCGATGCTCGGCGCCGACGTGCCGGTGGCCGCGCTGTCCACCCCGGCGCTGCTGGTGGCGCCGAACCGCTTCACCGATGCCGAACTGCTGGCGCGGATCGCCGCGCCGGTCACCTGCCTCGTGCTGATGCTGCTGGCGATCCCGCTGGGGTTCGTCAATCCGCGCGCCGGGTCGTCGGCCAATCTGATCATCGCGCTGCTGATCTTCTTCACCTATAACAACCTGGTGCGCCTGACCGAGGCCAGCGTCAAGCAGGGCAAGCTGGGCTTCGCCATGGGCTGGTGGCCGCTGCACTTCGCCGCGCTGCTGGTCGTGGTAGGGCTGTTCGCCTGGCGCCTGAACGTGAATCACCGCTACCACCCGCTGGTTTTGATCAGCGCCTTCAAGCGGCGCCGCCTGGCGAAGAAATCGCCATCGCTCAAGCCTGAAGAGGCGCGCGCAGAATGAAAATCCTCCAGCGTTATTTCGCAGTCAATATCATCCAGGCGGTGGCCTTCGTGCTGGCCGCCTTCCTGGCGCTGGTCGCCTTCATGGACCTGACCAGCATCCTGCCATCGGTCGGCAAGAACGACTTCGGCATGCAGCACGCCTTGCTGTATGTGCTGCTGCTGGTGCCGGGTAATGTGTACCAGGTGATGCCGGTGGCGGCCCTGATCGGCACCATCTATACGATGGCGCAGTTTGCATCGAGCTCCGAGTTCACCATCATGCGCGCCTCGTCGATGTCGACGCGCCAGGCGGCCTGGATGCTATTCAAGATCGGCGCGCTGTTCGTCGTCATCGCCTTCGTGTTCGGTGAGCTGATCACGCCGCGCACGGCGCCGGTCGCCGAGCGCATGCGCCTGACCGCCAAGGGCGGTTCGGTGTCGGCCGAGTTCCGTTCGGGGATGTGGACCAAGGACAGCGTGCACGCAGAAGGCGTGCGCGGGACCATCACCGGTTCGCGCTTCTTCAATGTGCGCCGCATCGCGCCGGATGGCCAGCTCGAGGACGTGCGGCTCTACGAGTTCGACAACAATATGCGCATGCGCTCGGTGGTCACCGCGGCGCGCGGCGTCTATGGCGGCAACAATACCTGGCGCCTGTCGGACGTCACCGAAACCATGTTCACCAACAGCCGCGAGCTGGCCGCGCCTGGTGCGGCGGTACCCGCCGGGCAGACCATCCAGAGCACCTACGGCCAGGAGACGGCGGCGATTGCAACGCGCAAGCTGGCCACCTATGAACTGGCGTCCGAGATCACGCCCAAGATCCTGTCGGTGTCGCGCTCGGACCCGGAGCGCATGTCGGCTGCCGAACTGGCCGTGTACACGCGCCACCTGGCTGAAAACCGGCAAGAGACCGAGCGCTTCAAGGTCGCGTTCTGGAAGAAGGTGTTCGATCCGTTCTCGATCTTCGTGCTGATGGCGCTGGCGTTACCGTTCGCCTACCTGCATACCCGCAGCGGCGGCGTCAGCCTCAAGATCTTCATCGGCATCATGATCGGGGTGAGCTTCCTGCTCATCAATTCGCTGTTCTCGCACCTGGGCGTGCTGACCATCCTGCCGGCCTTCCTGACGGCGGTGGCGCCAAGCCTGCTATTCCTGCTCATGGCGCTCGGGGCGCTGTGGTGGGTGGAAAGACACTGATGACGCGCGGCCTGATCCTGTTCGCCCACGGCGCCCGCGCCGCGTCCTGGGCGGTGCCGTTCGAGCGCCTGCGCGAGCAGACGCAAGCGCGCGTGCCGGACTGCGAGGTAGCGCTGGCCTTCCTCGAACTGATGACGCCGAACCTGCCCGATACAGTGGAGGGCATGCTGGCGCGCGGTATCGATCGCATCACCGTGGTGCCGGTCTTCCTGGGGCAGGGCGGGCATCTGCTGCGCGACCTGCCGGCACTGTGTGAGTCGATCCGCGCGGCGCATCCTGCCTTGACCCTTGATGTCGTCGGCGCCATCGGCGAAGATCCGGGCGTGCAACGCGCCATGACCGACTACTGCGTCGGTGCTCTCGGGAATTAATATTCTTCGGCAATATCGCTTGATGTTCAAATATGATGTTGTTTCGGCGTCATAATTCCGAATTTAACTAAGCTCGTCACTATCAGGAACAGCTGGGCCAGTGCATGATCGCCTGACGCAATCGCGTAATTACACGGATTCTTCAGGACCCCATCATGAGCACCGAACTCGATTACGCCCCAGTCGGCATCGTTGACGACCGCGATACCCTTCTTACCACCCTGCGCAATGGCGACCTCGCCGCTACGCTCGTTGCGGTCGACACCGGCCCGCTGACCGGCGGACGCTGGGTCATCGACGGCCAATCCCAGGCCGGACTGTTCCGGGTCGAGTACAACCCGGCGGTCGACACGTCGGCGCGGCTGGTGGTTGCGAACGCCGCGCTGCTCAAGGAAGGCACGCCCATTTCGGTGACGGTGCATTACTACGATCATAACCAGCTCGACGCGCGCGGCAATCCCGTCGCTGGCCTTGGCTATGCGGAGACGTTTGTCTATGCGGTGGAAGCGGGAAGCACGCAGGATCTCGCCCGCTTCGGCGCCGAATTCGCGCTTGGCACGAACGGCGGCGCTGCCGATCCGGCCATGGCCACGCTGGCCGATGGCGGCTTCGTCACCGCTTGGCAGTCGGCGGGTGCGCAGTTGTGGTGCCAGTTGAGCGACGCGGCCGGTCAGGCGAGTGGCGCCGCGTTTGCGCTGACTAGCGCTGGCGGCGCGGTCGAAGGCGAGCCCACCGTGGCGGCGCTGGCCAACGGTGGCTTCGTCGTTGCCTACAGCGCGCGCAGCGAGGATAACGTTCGCATCGCTTACCGCATCGTCGCTGCGGACGGCAGCCTGGGTGTCGAGCACCTGATCGACCGCCTGGATGCCGTGATGCCCGACCTCGCCGTGCTGGAGGACGGTTCCTTCGCGCTGGCCTGGCGCGCCGGCGCTCAGGTCGAAGTTGGCCGTTTCAGCGCCACGGGCGCGCCACTGGGCGCCATCGAACAGTTCGGTGCATTCGGCAGCGCCTACAGTCCCAGCGTCGTGGCGCACGGCGCCAGCTTTGCGGTGAGCTGGGGCGAGATTGGCGACGGCAATGTCTATGTCGCCCAGAGCGGTGGGGCGGCGGCCATGGTCAACAGCGACGGCATGGCGGCCAGCGACAGCACCGGCGCGCCGCTGCCCGGCATGACGGCGCTGGCGGACGGCGGCTTCGTCGTCGCCTGGGACAGCTACGTCAACAACCCGTTTGGCTACGCCAGCAGCGACATCTTTTTCCAGCGCTACGACGCCGCTGGGCAGGCGATTGGCGCCATCACCCAGGTCAATACCGACAGCAGCATCGATGGCCGCTTCGACGCCCAGGTCACCGCGCTCGGCAACGGCGGCTTCGTCGTGGCCTGGCATACGGGTGATTTCGATGGCGAGGGTGTCTATGGCCGCCGTTTCGATGCAGCCGGCAGCGCGCTCGATGTGCGCGAGTTCGCGATCAATGAATTACGCCAGGGCGACCAGGGCGGCCCGGCCCTGACGGCGCTCGCCAATGGCGGCTTTGCCACGGCCTGGGTCGATACGCAGGCAGATGGCGCGACGCGCATCGAGGCGCGCGTGCTGGCCGGTGAAACGCTGCAGGTACAGGCAGCGCCGCCAGTGGCCGGCAGCGCGGGCGCTGACACGTTCGAGGCCAGCGCCGGCAATCAGCGGATTGACGGCGGAGGCGGGCGCGATACCGTGGTGTATGAAGGCGCCAGGCAGCAGTTCAACGTAAGTCGTGACGCTGATGGCGCCACCGTCACCGATACGCTTGGTGCGGGCGGCGTCGACACGCTGCAGCACATCGAACGGCTCGCATTCAATGATGCGTCGGTGGCGCTCGACATCGACGGCAGCGCCGGCCAGGCTTACCGCCTGTACGCGGCTGCCTTCGACCGCGCGCCGGACGACGTCGGACTGGGTTACTGGATCAATGCGATGGACCATGGCGTCGGCCTGCAGGTAGTGGCGGGCGGCTTTACGGCGAGCCAGGAATTCGCCGACTTATACGGCGCCAACACGACGAATGGCGAATTCGTCGACCTGCTGTACCAGAACACGCTGCACCGCGCGCCGGATGCCGACGGCCGCGCATTCTGGATCGACGCGCTGCAGATCCATCACCTGGTGCGCGAACAGCTACTGGTGCAGTTCAGCGAGAGCCCGGAAAACCAGGCGCAGGTGATCGGCTCGATCCAGGACGGGATCGATTTCACACCGTGGGGTTAAGCGTCAGGGCTGGTGTTCGCGCTTGGCGAGCGCTTCGCCCATCATCACCAGCACCGGGCCGTGGCCGGGCTCGAGGCCACGCGCCAGGTCGGTGAGGGTCAGGCGCAAGATGCGT
>Ga0265798_10010524_pt1 | contig 11394 bp, 10 predicted proteins | sample P3T30metagenome_FD_192430 | JGI IMG/M metagenome (GOLD analysis project Ga0265798, IMG submission 192430) | Plant litter microbial communities from East Loma Ridge, Irvine, California - P3 T30 | ecosystem: Environmental > Terrestrial > Plant litter > Unclassified | place: USA: California... | reverse complement strand
CTCACTTGCTACGTGTTAGGAAAACGCATGCAGCGAGATGTGTATCTATTTCTGCGCCTTTTCCCTTGACTCGATAAGCGCACACCGCCAGTGGGCTGTTCATCTCGGTACTCTCTCTCTCTCTCTCTCTCTCTCTCTCTATCTATCCCTGTACCTCTGTACCTCTATATCCACCAACAAAGCGTCTACCACATCAACGCTGGGATATATATCCACTTTGCCACTGCTTCTTCATCTTCTTCTTCTCTTACTCGACGAGACGGACAGGGGTGTACATCCGACGTATGTAGTGACCCCATAAACACGTGTCTCTCTAACTACCCTTTATACCCTGAAGATGCGGACATTTTTTCCGTCTCAAATCCGCGGGGGGGACGGACAGGGAAAGGAACCTCAGCTGGCTATTAATTCGTACATTTTTTTTTAGTTTTCCCTTTCCACTCCACTTTCCAATCTACTGTACTCACGCGTAAAGCTGCAGGCGCGGCTATCGGGGGAAAGGGGAAAAACAACAACAACGAATGCGATGCAGTTTGACCGAGTGATGCACATGTTTGAATGATGGCTTTTTTACTCTGCGTTGGCATACACACAGACAGACAGACATACTACATCGACAATGTCCGAGTGAGGCGATCTACCAGGTTTGGATTGGACAAGGGAGAGGGGAATGGGGAAAACAAGAAGCCAGCGGCGATCAATCAAGTTGCGGCTACGGCGGTCACATCGGTCTCTTCGCTAGAGAGACTTCACTTGTTCCCATAGATTCATCTTACTCATCCCTCTGTCAAGGCATCCCATTCATTGCTCTATTTTTTTAGCTGTATGTACGACGTGTTCCAAGCATGCACACACATTACAGTCAGTCTCACTTTTGTCCCCCCCCCTTCCCTTCGGCCTTACTTACTGCTTCTCGGCTACAAGCGCGACTTCCTTCTAGCCTAAATGTGACTGACGTATAGCGCAAGATGCTGTCGCATCAAGTTGCACCACTAACTCCTGCATGTGTGAAGTGTCATCGCAAGTGTGGAGATGGTGGAAAACGAGTAGTTAGGAGAGACTGGTAATGGGCTGGTGATAACGCCAATCAATTGGCAAAAGCGAACACCGCACTTGTCTGGCGATTGGGGAAGTGTCCGCGAAAACATGCAACTATGTACGCGCGTGCGGCCCAGATCTGACCTGCATTGCATTTGCATGCAACAGGTTAGCAGACTACCGTGAGCGGTGGGGAGCGGGGGAGGCTTCCTATTCCAAGCCAAAGGCCGGGGGCACGAGGGGCGATAGGTTGGAGAGCAAAGCGCAACGTTGATGCCATGCATTGAGTAATCTGCGGGTATCTTCGATTGGGTATCTCTCGATCTATAGGTATCTCTGCGCAGGAAAAAAAAACAAGGAAAGCTCGTCCCGAACTTCCTTTTTCGTTAGCTCCAATGGCCACAGACGTTCGACGAGGAAAATGTCGAACAGTGGTCGATGTGGTAGAAAAAAAATAGCAAATGACAATCCTCTCTCTGTGAACGCCTTGACGGCCAAATGTCGTCTATCAAAATTATGCTCCTAGGTGATTGGGGTCGTAAAAGTCGTTGTATTTTGTGCTTGTGTCGCTCGTTGCGCATATGTGCAAAGTTGCAACCCTGGTGCTCCGTCGTTGCACTAAGGCCGGTCGTAATCGCTGAGAATGTCTTCTGGGTCTTCGGGTGGAAGCATGTCGATAGTGTCGCTCGTGCGAGGGCCAGTATACTTCTTCCTCGCTCCTGCATACCACCACATTGTGCTGAAAAGACCGATAAAGGCTGCCACACAGATGGCGTAGTTCATGTTGTCTGGTCGGACCGGCTTGATGGTCGGGAAGAAGAGGACGACACTGATGAATATGACCCATATTACTGCAATCGCATTGACTGGTTTGCTCCACCTGCCCATCGTGTATGGTCCAGGGTGGAAGACAACAGTGCCTTCATACCATCGGTGGGCAATGATGACAGCGATGTAGCTGATGTCCAGGGCAGGTGCGGTGATGTTGAATATCGCCGTGATGGTCAAAGTGCTTCCAATGCCGATCAGATCGAGGCAGCTGCAAAAGACTACGACGAGCCAGACTGCGTTTACGGGGGTATGCGTGAACCCGTTGACCTTGCTCCAGAAACTGTGCACTGTCAGCTCAATCCACTAGCTTCGATCCGGCTAGGCAACTCACTCGGAGAATGGGAAAGCTGCATCACGAGCAAAGGCCCAGGCCATTCTTGCATTTGCCAGCATAGCAGAGCAACCGGTGAAGAACTGGACTAGCATGACGAAGAACCACATGATGGTCCCACCCGTTTTGCCACCGGCATTGAAGAAGATCTGGGCGACTGGAAGACCAGTCGGTGTGGCCATGATGGCGTCGTAGTCGGTCATGCAAAAGCAAAAAGTAATCGTTAGCATCCAGCCGACAACACCAGAAACGAGGATCGCCGCTCGGATTGCTACGGGGCCACGAATGGCGGCATCGTGCGTCTCTTCCGACATGCTGTGTAATGTCGGTTAGATGTGAACAATATGCAATGCTGTAGGGCTGACCTACTGTGTTGTCCCGTCGTAATCGGTCATTGTCCACGCGACAGACAGGAAGCTAAATCATGTTCAGTAACCAATTGGTGCATGCACGTGTTGGGTTGCACAAACCCGAGCAGGAAGGAAAAGCCCTTGCTTTGCCAGCCAGAGCCATCGGTGACTGTTGTAAACACCCATTGCGCACTTTGTTTGTTCGGTGTAAGAATGAGAAGAGCGATGCATATGCAGATTGATGCAATGACTGTCCAGTGTTAGAAGAGGTTCGAGATGGGCCGCGTTGCACATACTGTTGATAGGTGCGAACCACAGGATGATGCGATGGAGCCAATTGGTTGGGAATGAGCAAATGGTGCCAAACATGCATAGGACAAAGATGGCAAGAAGGACCGTCTGATACGCTTTCCTGCATTGATCGGTGAGTGAGTGCAAACTAGCGAGGCGGAGTGGCTCTCTTACGGCTCGAAAGTGGAGACTCCATCTTCTAGGGTGTGCATGACCGCAGTTGCCAGTACCATTTGCGAGATTGTGTAGGCCAGACTGGCAACACCAGCTGCTTGGCCAAGAAAGTTGCACCATCCAATGATCCAGGCCCAAGGCGCAACATGCTCGGGTGGCACGACGTGTTTTGTAACATAGTACATGCCACCGGCTGTGGGATATGCGGAAACCAACTCGGCAACTTGATAGAATGTTAGCTGGGTCGGTCTACGCCGACTCAGGACACGTACCTGAACTGGCTATGCAGTATGCCATGACACTACCAATGAACCAGGCCCATACTGCCGTGGCTGGGCCTCCAGAGCTCATAGGAGCCCCGAAAGTCGCGGGAACTGAGCCCAAGACACCCAGGATGGAGATGGCGTATGAGACGGTCGACCATCTTGAGAAGTGTCTTTGCAGGACCTGTAGATGGTGTTGGACAATGTCTGGGTAGCTAGGCTAGGGTGCTTACAGGAGTGTATCCAATGCGTACGAGTAGGCGGTCATCGTCGTCTGCGATTGTTGCCATGATGGTTTGGTTCTGATTGTGACCGGCTGCCTCTGCTGCTTTGGACCGGCTAGAGAGAGAAGGTTGGAGTGTGCTCCCGTGTACGGATACCGCACTCAATCCGGCGTCTTTGGAGTCTGAGCTGATAACCATGGTCAATGATGATCAGGTAAACATGAGGGGAGAAGGATAAGAAGAGGAAGAAGAAGAAACAAAAAGGGTCCTCGCAGCGGAAATGTACGAGGGAAATGGAAGGATGTGCAAGGCGATGGTGGGCCGGGTGTTGGAGACACACTAGGAGGATTGACAGCAACGGCGTAGACCCACAAACCCAGGTACCGGGGAGCGGATGCTTGGAATGGAAGGGATGTGTGGTCGGGTGAATGGGGGAAGAGGCACGGGTGACATGTAGTGGTCTTTATGATGTGGAGGCTCAGTAATTGGCAGCCCTGCACTCCAACAAATGGCCAACCGGTCCAGTAGAATCAAGTTGCGAGATGCGAGATGCAACCTACTGTCAGGGTGGTAATTAGAGATGCGTTGCCACGATGACACGTGCAGAGTGTGCTTGTGCTGGAAGCGTGAACGTGGGAAAAGGCAAGCAAGGAGTGGGACTCTGTGCGGATGTGCAGCGAATGGAGAGCAATCAGCCTCTGTTCTTAGGCCGGCAGATCCCAGAGGCGAGGCAGCGATCGCGGATTTACGGTACTGTCATTTGCGCCTGACTGCTGGTGCCGAACGTGTGAAGGGATTAGGGTGCTCGAGCCATGCAAGAATGATGCCGTTTCGGTGACCCAGAGTGGCGGGCCGTTTTACCTCGCATTTGCTTGGACTCGGGAGGGGTGCTGGGCGCTGGAAATAGCTCCCATCAGCCACAATTCCAACTGCGACGTAGCGGCGGCAGCAGCAGCAGTGGTGGTGGTGGTGATGGTGCGATGGCTTGGATGACGAGCTGTTGCTGTCATGTCCCCCAGACGTACGTCCGTCCGTCCGTCCGTCCAGTCCAGTCCAGTCCAGCACTTTCGTATCGTCTGGAGCTATGACGCACCTAAAGGGAAAAAGCTACGGCTGGCCTTGCGTGAGCTTTTGAGCGGTACGACTCGGGCGTGACTATGGGCCTCCTGGCTGCAACCGCTTCCCCCTGACTGTTGGTGAGAAAAACTTGGGCCAGGCGGTGAGGACCAGGAGCTTGATTGGCCGGCGCGGCTACTGTGATACGACTTGACGGTGGCCGCCGAGGAGTGAGGCTTCTGTGTGGGAGTATGATATCAGGAATTTCCGCAACCCTCTAGCAGGCCCCTTACCGCACCCGAGTCTGGGTGCGGCTCCTCGCGTCGCAACGGCTGGTCTCGGCCGGGACGCCGTGAGCGAGGCCTTGCCTGAAACGGCAGTCGGGATGAAGTGAAGCATGGGCAAGACGGGCGCCTCCATGCCGTTGTCGGTCGTGCAAAGAAAGACAAGCCACCAGCACGAGCAGGTTAATCGTACTAGGACGCGCACGGAGTTGTGTTGCCTAACCGAGTAACGCAAGCGAAGATGCCTGCAAATTCACCACACACACACACATACACCTGCATTTTGCTTCTACCGCACCAGCCAATGCATGTTCAACACGCTCCCTACTCTCTCTCTCTCTCTCCCTCCTTCACAGGCTGCCTTTCCCACGTCACAAGTCGCAGCCAGCCTGAGGCTTTGATGCGCGCCACACGTCTCTGATCCCTTGTACACACGAGCACGGCTCCATGTCTCCGTCATCTGCCACGGGGGGGCGGATGCTCCGCTACAGCGCCGTCGCCTAGCAATGCAGCTGCCCAGATGACCATCTTGGCCGCTGTCGATGAGAGTCAGACCAGGTCAAATCCTCGCTAGACATTGCAAGATCCGAAAGAGCGGTGGAAGCGTGCGGCCATTCAAGAATGATCTCATTCCTAGGCTCGTCCCTCATTGAGTAAGCCCGCGTGGCACCAAAAGTTGGGTATGCCTTTTGGAGCCGTTGGACCAGCTGGAGGAGAAATGGGTCCCCCAATCTTTCTTCGAACCTCGTCGGATGCAACGGCAGGCTATCCTGCATCAGGACATGGTCATCCTTGCATGCGTCCAACTTGCCTCGCATCGCTTAAAGCAGCACTTTCACTTTCGTAGAGATGAACAGCTTACGCCTGTCGTAAGGCCTCTCTGGTCGGTCATGTTAGTACTCACATTGCCAGTTGCAGCGCAGAGGTCGAGTCGGAAAAAGACCAGAGCCGAAAGATTAGTGGCCCACTTGTGGGCATCATCGCATTGCTAGCTGCAGCGCCCGACTCCATACCGCCGCTCTCTCTTCACATCACCTCGCGCAAAGTCCCAATTGCAACCTGACTAGCGATTGCCCATCAAAATACCGCCGACGTTGTTGCGGGATTGGCATTGCCATCCCAGCAACCCAGGCTCAAGCCACACGGGGGCCGTGCACTGACTCGCGGAACTACTCCAAAGGATCTTCCAGAAGATGCCTTTGGAATTCGGTGGTTTCACAATACTGCCGAGACCATGTTGCGGACCCGTCCGCTAGACCTGCCGATCAGCATGACATTCGTGCGTCGCCCAATGGTCCACTTCTTCCACTTCCATGCGGTGTACTACCACTACCACTACTACCGCTCAAGCAGCAATAGCAATCAATCTCAACCGGCCGGAAATGGTTGTTGCCGCATACACCAGGAGAAGATTGGACCGACTCTGATAGGCACGGTGTTGCCTGCCGATCGTGGTGTGGAAGCGTGCAAAGCCCCTCATGCACCTCTTCATCACTGATGAACCTGAACGCCTGCCAACTAACCCATTTGCCTACCGATCAGAATAGAGAAGACACCACACTCGACTCAGCCCTAGCCATGATTAGCTCTACGCCCGACGCCAATAACACGGTGCACAGGCCCAATATTCGCATACACTGCAATAACAACAGGAAACTATGATGAACAAGCTTTCTCCGAGACGCAAATAAACATCCAGATCGCATCAACAATGGCAGTGGGGGAAGATTGTAAGCACTATCTACTCCCTCCCCCCAAAATTCCATACGCACGCGCCACTCCAATGCACAAGGCACCATGGCGGCCTTGCTGATCCGCTCTGTAATCCTCCCCAAGCGTTTGAAAAAGGAAACAAGGCAAGACAAGAGTGGGAGAGACGTGAAGAAAAGGCCCGAAGTCGGCATGGAACTACCGAGATGGTCGACCAAATGCAATCACAAGTAGACAAAAACACCTAGGCACGTGCACGCTCTGTACGAGAGCAAAAAAGCATCGTAAAGAATTACCGCATTTGGACTCATCTCTCGACGACGACGAAGCCGAGCGGAAGCGGTTGGATGGGGAAGTGGGAGGCCGGGGGAGCTGGAAAGATGTCCGGAAGCGCGTGTGTTGGGGTGTTTTGACATGGACATGCTTGAAAGCTAAAAGAGGTTCGCAATCAGACACGTGATGGGTGGTCCAGACTGGCGCTTCTCGGCGATTTGTCAGGCAGCAATTCTTTCGACGCGTCTTGTTCCATGTACATGAGACGTGATGCAGACGCACTCAATATGCAACTCCACCTTCCGTTCTCCCTTCATAGGCTTACATGCAAAAATCAGACGGCATGGTGCTGCTCTCCATCCTGATATTGCTTCGTGTACGCGTCACCTCAAGAGTCCCAAATCACAATTCCATCTTCTATATTCTAATGAGTGCGCAATTGAAGATCAAGAGAGTGAAAACGGAAACGTGAAAACCAAACAGTAGTGCAGAAGTCTATTCATGCTGAAATGTCATGTACACATTCAATATATACAACGAAAACCCTTCATTTGCCTAGCGTACTAGCCGACCATTCACCCATCTAGCAGGTGAATTTCTTGGGACCCGGGATGGTATACGTTTGAGCTGTTCACACATTATTAACACGTTTTTACACACATGGCCAAGACACGGAAGCTTCTTACCTTTGTAAGCATCATACGTGATGCCCGCATCCGAGCCCTTGTAAGCTCCAGGGAACGAAACGAGGTCAGTGGGTTTGGTGCTTCCGCCACCGGTAACTTTGAGCTGGTGGCAGCCTGGGTAGAACTGAGCACCAGGGTATTGGTATGCAGCATGCAGCGCCAAGACCTCGTGGCGGACGAGGTAGTAGCCTGGAGAGATGCACTTTGGGATTGTGTAGCTAACAGACCCGCCAGCCTTCTTAATAGCGTCAGAGCCCCACACGTTCGAGGTACCTTGTCGACCCTCTTCCTGGATCTTAAACCAGACAGCACTGGCAGAGCGTTAGTTGCGAACATGACATGAAGAACTTGTGTGGCTTACGAGGACTCGGGCATGTAGTCTTGGCAGCCGGCATCGGGGCACTTTGCCATGTAGGTGATTGTGGGACCCATGTGAGTATCGGGCCAAAGTGTCCAGTAGAGTTTGACGTCGGAGCCAGCAGCAGCTTCGGCATGGAGGGCAGCAGGCTTAGAGCCAAGCACTCCACCAGCAGCGTATCCACCACATTGGATATCCGAGATGGCTACATCCTGGACAGGTCCATTGCCCTGGATAGGACGCGAGATACGCTTCACTGCGGTTGTGTAAGGGTCGGTGTATGGCTGGTAGAAGGTATAGTCGGTTCCGCTGATAGTGGCATTGTCCACATATCCATGGGCAGCAACGGCGGTAGCGAAGGCGAGGGCTGAGGCAATGTACTTCATCGTTGTAATAGGCTTGATTGGTCGGGTAAAAGACTGTTTGGTAGATACGATCCTGCGTAGTGAGTGTGTTGAGTTGGAGAAACGAATGAATATAACGTGGACAAAAAGAAGCTGGACTCTGTGCGATCGGTACTGGATGACCTGGATGCCGGAATAGATTGCTCGAAGCTGCGGGTCTTATAGTACACATGTACCTCGGTACCAATTACTCCACGATACAGGTTTGCTGTACGGCACACATACAATAGGGCAATGTTTGAAACGTGCCGGGCCGTCTATGGCAGAAGGTGATCATGAAGGAGGGCGCGTAGATTAAACATGGCGCTAGCGGACATGATGTTCTTGGGAACCCCACTGTTCGCGCTTTGTGGCTAGATGGTGATCAATCAGGATGCCGGTATCCCCGTGAAGGGAGTACACATGGGAGGTAAGCGAGATGAGAGCATGTGGTAAACACTCCTGGCAGACGTCATTCGCTCGGAGCAGGTACCCATGATGATTGGGAAGGAAACCAAAGTGTTGACGAGACGTCATGGTGCTACCTTGAAACATGGCGCAGAGGAAAGCAAGACAGTCCTTGCAATCATTCATGAGTTGACGAAGGCGCTTGGTACTCCCGAGAGCGTGCCGGCTTTGCAGCCCCATGTGATTTTCGTTTGTTCCCACCTGCAGTTAATCCTGTAGCATCGGAGGAATTAATTTGTGCGTTATATACAAGGAAGCCGGATTGCCGGTCGCTTTTGTAGCAGAAAGACTACGAGGTCAAATGCTTAATCACATAATTGCAGAGGTTGCAGCTGCGATCCGGCCAGGCCACGCATGTCGCAGGCGCGATTTTAGATTGCGATGCGCTGGATAAGACCTTGGCTCAACAGGCAAGCATAGGCTTCCAGGCTGGAGTCGTACGTCTTTTATTGGCAATCGACAACTGGGGACTCTCCTGTTTTTTTTTTCGTCCGTACCAGCATCAGAAGACAGAGGGCCATGTAGATGTGGTAATGGATGTGGTAAAGCTGTAAGGGCTCGGAGTGTTGGCCATCCTCTCTCCGAATGGGGCAGCGTCAGCACCACCCGCACTTCCACACGACATGCACTTTGTCGCACTCTAATTTAGTCTTCCCGAAAGTCCTCCTCTTACTGCGACGACTTTGCCATGTCCATCTTCGACAATGTATCAATGTAGGATCGGGCTGCCATGTTTGATATAGAAGTAGCACCGTTGTTCTTGCTCATAGCTGCATCGATGAACAATGCCTGATATCTATAGCATGTCATTTGACTTTGAGAATTAAAACATGGCCGGAGTACTCAAAGCTCCCGACAATCGCGATGGGCAGGCCATGCAATTGCAGTGAAAGGATGAGAGGTAGTCAGCTAGATAGATGCAATGCGATAGCCATCGTAGAAGACCCCGCATGGGGAGGGTGTGGGGTGACGAGCATGGGAGCTACTTCCTAGACGATGCGTATGCCTCGTAGTCGGATTTGCCTACTGGCTGTGTGGATAGGCAGTCCAGCTGGTTCGGAGACGGGAGAGTCAAGGTGCAGTGAGGAGTGAGGAGTGAAGATGAAGTTGGTCGAACCTTCTCGATGACGCTGTGGACCCAACGCGACATGGCACTTCATGTTGGAGCCCCGCAATCAAGCCAAACAAAGTGCAAGTTCGAATAACACCACTAACATTGACCTGAACGCACACGAATCGTTTTTCGACAAAATGGTCATCAATTACAGCAAGTGGGTAAGTCGACTTCCCTCTCCACGCAGCTGCGATAGCTTCTAATCTCCCACAAGGACGCTCTCGAGCTCTCAGACGATAGCGACATAGAAGTGCACCCAAACGTCGACAAGAAATCCTTCATCCGTGCCAAACAAGCCCAGATCCACCAGGAGCGCGACCAACGCCGCCACCAGATAAAAACTCTCAAGTACGAGCGCATCATCAACGATGGCCTCACCGAACGCGTCGACCGTCTCCTCACAGCGCTCAAGTCGCACAAGGACAAGCAGGCTGAGGGCAATGGCGCAAACGACGACCAGCTCGTATTCCAGGCCATGATGGAGAGCATGATGGACATGAAGGTCGACAAAGATGGGGGTTCAGACAGGCCACCGCCGCCACCAGAGGGTGTGCACGAACACATCAAGGACAAGCCTACATACCCACAGATGATGGCGAGCTTAGTGGATGCGGTGAAGAAGGATATTGACGAGCAGAAGAGCGAGGAGCCACGGTACACCCTATTCATACAGGGCTTGGAGAAAGAGAAGGCGCGCATACAAGACCTCCAGCAACAGCTATTGGCAAAACTTGCAGAACTGGAGAAGGAGGACAAGAAGCACATCACTAGCGATGACATACACGAGGGCTTCAGCTACTCCAACGTCAAAAAAGCAGAAGAAGAGCAAAAAAAGGCCGCAGCTCCGTCCTCAAGCAAGAAAGAACCCACTGTCGAACTCCTTAACAACCCCCAGAGGCCCGCAGCCACCCGATCAGATACAGGCCAGTCCTCAGGCGCCGATGCCGATGTGGAGGAAGGAAGCGCGGTCGGAGCCGCGGGTGACGACAACGATGAAGACATCTCTGCCTCCCCACTCGCACAATCCTTCGCCAAGATTAAGGTAGGAGACTGGTATGCCTGCCTGCAATTCCTCATGGCGCACCCTGAGATTCTATCCGAAAAGGAAACAGATGGCCTCCTCGTAGAAGCATTCAACTCTGAACTCGATGGCAAGCCAAAACACGCTCGGCAATGCGTACACCAAGGCCTCCTACTGCAGTACTGCAGGCAATTAGGCGGTAGAAAGGGCGTCGAGCTCTTTTTCAAGCGCATCCAGATGAAGGACCACCAAGCAGGCAAGATGTTCAACGACGACGTCGACTCTACATACCACCGTATCAAGACGCGCGCCGCCGAGATACTCAAGGAACGCGCTGAGAACCCACAGTCGGAAGGCGCAGGCGTAGAGCAAATCCAACTCCACGCTGTAGACCCCAACACCCAGATCAACATCTCTGTTCCACCCAAAGAATCCAACGCTGCCGACCCCGAGGAGAAGGAGGCCATAGAACAGGCCCGGCAGATCTTCGAGTCTTTCCCACCCGGGCTGCAGAGAGCGCTCGAGAGTGGGAAGCTGGA
>Ga0265798_10010523_pt1 | contig 11394 bp, 10 predicted proteins | sample P3T30metagenome_FD_192430 | JGI IMG/M metagenome (GOLD analysis project Ga0265798, IMG submission 192430) | Plant litter microbial communities from East Loma Ridge, Irvine, California - P3 T30 | ecosystem: Environmental > Terrestrial > Plant litter > Unclassified | place: USA: California... | reverse complement strand
TCAAGGCCATTGTCTACTTCAACAGCACCGCTGAGGTCACCCTTGCAGCATCAGTCTTCTACAAGCTCAACGGTGGCTTCAAGCGCAACACCCCTCTTTCTGGCACCAGATGCTACGAGATCCACGCCAAGCTCACTCAACAGCAACGTTCAAGGGCTGCAGATGACTTCCGTCTCGCAAAGTCCGGCATTCTCTTCTCCTCGGATGTAACAGCCCGTGGAATGGATTTCCCCGAAGTCACCCACGTCATCCAGATTGGTCTCCCCCGTGAGCGCGACTCCTACATCCATCGTCTCGGTCGTACTGGACGTGCTGGCAAGGAGGGTGAGGGCTGGTTGCTCATCTCACCCTTTGAGAAGCAAGAAGTCCGCCGTCGTCTTCGCGACCTGCCTCTTGTCGACGCCACCGATATGCTCGAGACTGCCACCGTTGACATGAGCGAACCGGCGGAGCTCCCTGAGAACGTCGCGAAGATCCTATCTGACACTGTCGAGGCACATAAGAAGGTCTACCCCGACCAACTCGACGCCGCATTCCGTGGTCTGTTCGGAAGCTACCAGTGGTATGGTGACAAGCAGGGTCTGCTAGAAGGCGCGAACCGTCTGGCTGAGTTTGGCTGGGGCATGCCATCTCCACCCCCACCACCTGCTAGCCTCTTCTCCGGAGGCCGCGGACGTGGCGGCGGTGGCCGTGGAGGCTTTGGTGGAGGACGTGGCGGCGGCGGTGGTGGCTTTGGTGGCCGAAGCGGAGGCTTTGGCGGTGACCGCGGCGGTCGCAGTGGAGGTTTCGGAGGTGACCGTGAAGGCCGCAGCGGAGGCTTTGGTGGTGACCGAGGTGGTCGACCTGGAGGATTTGGTGGTGACCGTGAAGGCCGGAGCGGAGGCTTCGGTGGTGACAGGAGAGGAGGCGGCGGTGACCGCAGAGGAGGTGGTGGTGGTGGCTTTGGCGGCGACAGGAGAGGAGGCGGAGGCTTCGGTGGTGGTGACAGGCGTGGAGGTGGTGGTGGCTTCGGTGGTGACCGACCAAGGAGAGAGGCCCGCGAGTTCTAAACGGCTACCCAGCTGTTGAAGGAACTCCTGAACTCCTGCCCCACGTCCTTGAGATGTAAGTCTGCCACACCTTCCATCTCGCCATTTTTCTTCTCTTCTTTTTCTTGTACTATATACCTGTATACCCCCCACAGCAAGCTTGGAAACGAGGGATGATGACGGAGACATGTCATTGTATCGATACATTACTGGTTGCATTGGGCGGCGTTTACAGGATCATGTCCCGCTCCAAAAAGCAGCAGCGCATGTTGTTGTCGCCGCAGCGATCTTTTTGGTTATGGTTGGTAACGAAACGTATAAACAATCTCCATTCATACTTCTGGAGTTGGTTGTTCATGTAAAGGTAGTTAGTTGGTTTAGGTTGAAGGAAAAGTTTTAGTTATCTGAGAAGAGAGTGTCTTGGGTTGATGGATATGTGAAGGAGGTGATCTGTGTATGTTGTTGATGGTGTGTTTTTGAAAGGCATGCTGGGTATTTGATGGAGGTAGTAGTAAATACTACGTTGAAGATCGGAAGAACTATGCTTTTACTTTGTCGAACCCAAAGCCAACATAGGCAGCTTACTCTTCCTTCAATTACCTGGTAACCCTCTCAGTCCCCATTGTAGTTACAATACCAACACGCGTCAGTAACGCAAGACGAACTGTAGTGCAAAGTCGGCCCGTAAATACAGACACACATGCCACGACAAACCCCGAGAACCCAAGCTATGAGCCAATAGAACTCCGTTCTTCGCCCCCCACTAGTTTCCTGTGCATTGGTCAGGCAACAGTCCCCCAAGTCTCTAACAACAAGATTTTATATCTCATAATCTGGAAAATATGGAACGATTGCACCGCGCAAGACCACACAGAACCCAAGTACAATGTGCGAACAGGCATGTACATGGCGTGTGCCCACAAAGGTGTGATAACTACTAAGATTACCCCACCTGCGCGGCCACACGCTTTATGCAGACCTTTCGCGCATAGTGGTTGTGAATTGTTATGTGTGTTGCTATCGTTTTTTGTTGTGATTGTGACTAGGTGTGTTTCTACTGGCTGTTTGTTGGTAGCGAGCGGAGCGGAAAGAAAGAAAGCCTAGGTTCGGTTCGAGATGGGGAATGGTTTGTCTTTTTGGGATGGGACGGCATGGATTTAGGGAGTGGAAGCTTTTTGGCCCTGTGTGTGGGATGTAGAGGGCATTGTGGATAACTCGCTGGATTGTGAGATTGGTGTTCAACGTTCGCGTCTTTTTGTTACTCATCAAGATGGTAATGCTCGTGAGTACATTGAATAATCCTAGTGTACGCAAATTGCATTTCAGGAACAATGTATATCATATATCCTCTACAGTATGCAGATCGTCTGTTACATAACTCCAAAGAAGGAAGAATGGCTACCAACAAGACCAGGAAACGCACTATCAACGCTCCATCACATCAAATCCGACTTCTCCTTCTCCTCATCAACCACCGTTCTAAACTCCTCAAACGCCTTCTTATCCATAGGATACGTGTGTTCCGTCGCGGGATACTCCCTACTCTTGACCTCATCCCTGTACTGTGATATCGCCCGATGCGCCTCCTCCCACACATTCCCATACTGCTTGACAAACTTGGGCAAGAATCGTCCAGGTGGGAAGTTCCCCAACATATCCACTTGTACGAGCACCTGACCCGAACAGCCATTACCCGCTCCGATACCAATTGTCGGTATACGCAGTTCTCTGGTCACCACAGCAGCGACTTCAGCGGGCACGGCTTCTAGGACGACGGCAAAAGCACCGGCTTCCTGGACGGCGAGAGCATCGTCGAGGAGTTTCAAGGCGGAGTATGTGGATTTGCCTTGGACGCGGAAACCGCCTAGGGCGTTTTGGCGCTGAGGTGTGAGGCCGATGTGCGCGAGGACGGGGATGCCAGCGGAGGTTATCTTAGCTATTGTAGGAGCCATTTCCTTGCCGCCTTCTAACTTAACGGACTTGACGCGCCCAATTTTAATCATGCGGATAGCGGATTCGAGGGCTTGGGCAGGGGAGATCTCGTAGGTTCCCATGGGGAGGTCGCCGACCTGAGGGGGTTTGTTAGTGGGCTGAGATGGGTTGGGTCTGAGTGGAGGGGAACACACTGTGAAAGCGCCTTTTGTTGCGCGCGCAACGGATTTGCAGTGCAGTAGCATCTCTTCCATTAGCACTTCGCTGGTGTCTTCCATGCCTAGTGCTACCATGGCTAGACTGTCTCCGACGAGTATCATGTCCATGCCGGCGTGGTCGGCGACGTGGGCGCTGGGAAAGTCGTGCGCGGTTATCATGGTGATGGGCTCGTTCTTGCGGTATAGACTCTGCAGCGTGTTGAGAGTGACGGGTTTACGCGCATTTGCTGGCGCAGAGCCCAGTGGAGAATGTGAACTCCATCGGATTTGTGCGGAAGGCAGTATGGTCCGCGATATCGATGACAGCGGCAAGTATGCACGTGGAGTTGTTTGGATATGTCGCGAAGACGTTCGCAGCACGTTCATGAGGGCACGCGACATGGCGGCAGTGTCGCAAGTGTGGTGGTGGTGGGTATTTTGGGCGGTAGAAAATTTGTCAGAGCCCCTGAGGAGGGTGTGGAGGTTTGTTCGTAAGCCATGGTCCTAGGGCGGGATGGGTGTTGCTTTTAAGCAACATGTGCAGAGAGCTGCGCTGAAGATTGTATACCTAACCTTGGAGTTTTGGAAGAACCGAGGGTCAGCCTGCGCCCAGACGCCAGGGGTCTGGATGTGCCCTGATTGTCTTCGGCGAGTCGATTCTTCGGCGCACCCCGCCTTTTGCTTTTAACTATGTACTGCAATGTTCCTTTCCCAATTCCCTTTAGGTGTCTCTGCTTTCAGCGTTGTGCCTCAGTTGCAGAGAGCGTCGTTCGGACCGGCGGTGAAGGCCTCAGGCGAGGATCTCGGGGAAGCTGCGGCATTGCTCCTCAGTGATTGGATGTCGGTCCCAGCACCCTCAGTCTCGGTATGCATTGAACTTATACTATCTTCAGCTGTGCGGTCTGCATAAGCTTCGAACAAATCTTGGTTGATTTAGACGGAATTGAAGATGTCTTCGTTCCATCTACGCTGAAGTGTCAAGTCAGATCAGGGAAGCGATAGCCGTCGGGTCCCAGCCAGTCTGCGTCTGGTAAGAAACGTCCTGCTTCATGCACGGCGAGTGCATCTCAGTCTTTCTGCTGTTCTTATGCATCACCGTAGATCAGATCAGGGCGTTTTGTTGTACTTTGTAGATTCAAGTGCTAGTTATACATGGATAGCTTTGTGTGGCACACGATGACGTAGCCTTTGGAGTCATTCTATCTGTATACCTAGGTAGCTTGCGATCGACATGTAAGCACCTGGGTAGAGTCAGTGATAGTAGAAGTAGGTAATCATGATGACTGGAGAGCGGCGCCGTTATGAATGCACGAGAGATACGCGGTCGCGCCGTGGTCTCGGCGATGACTTGCCCGGCGAGACGTGCGCAAGCGTGACATGCCGGTATCGAGCTCGTGATCGCGACTACCGCGACCATCATTCCCGCCTCACTGTTCCTGCCCTTTGACACGTCCGACCCAAAGACGCGACAACAACACACATTCACCGATCGACATCCTTACCAGGGTTCAAACAACCACGATCTGCCAGCAAAGCACACACCACTTGCCAACGAACGCGCCCCTCATCCGCTATCGATAGCCCCGCCGCCTACCTCACGAGAGCTCTCACTGCGAGCTGCGCACTGCCGTATACAACTTAAAGACGAGTGGAAGACTAGGGAAGAGCAAAGTCCTTTACAGGTCGCGATATCAGGAACGCCAATATGAGTTCGCCAAAGAGACGTATTGAGACGGATGTATGTGGAGACCTTCACCCCGGTGGTTGCTGAGCAAAGGACAAGAGCTAACCGAGGCCTCTTTCCAACTATACAGGTCATGAAGTATGTTGCGCATGTTTCCTGCTGTAAGATAGAATGCTAACACGCCATCAGGATGTATGTCGACCAATTTACCGCCTTCTTCGCGCCACGCGCCTGGCAACCATGGTGAATCCTGATAGCTGATACAAGGCAGGCTTATGAGCGACTACGAGGTGACTCTGGTCAACGACAATAGTGAGTAACATGACACCCATTCCTATCGGATACACAGCTAACATCCCGTAGTGTCAGTCCTTCCTACCATCCGAATCCGCATTCGCCGAAACGACGCTGACACACCACAGGCAGGAGTTCTACGTTAGGTTTAAGGGCCCAGTAGAAAGTAAGTTGCGCACGCGCCATGCGCATGATCATGTGCTAATGAAGGACAGCGCCATTCGAGGGTGGACTTTGGAAGATCCATGTCGAGTTGCCTGATCAGTATCCGTATAAGAGCCCTAGCATCGGCTTCGTGAACAGGATATTCCACCCCAATATCGACGAACTGTACGAACCATACCTCTGTTTGGCTACATTGGAGAATACCCACTTACTTGTACAGCTCTGGCTCCGTCTGCCTCGACGTTATTAATCAGACATGGTCACCAATGTACGACATGATCAACATCTTCGAGGTCTTCCTTCCTCAGCTCCTGCGATACCCAAACCCGACCGATCCTCTGAACGGCGAGGCCGCAGCCCTCCTTATGCGCGAACCAAAGAGCTACGAAGCCAAGGTGAAGGGTATGTACACAAGGGTGAGTCGTGTGAGCCAGGCTAATGTACATCTAGAATACGTCCAGAAGTACGCCAACAAGGACACCGCCGAAGACTCCGACAAAGACGATGGCGATGACGACGAGATGAGCTCCGTCGGCAGCTACGAGTCAGGCGATGAAGACGAAGCGGCGGGCAATATGGAGGACATCTGAGGCACCCCTCCTTTGGGTGTCATCAGTCTCCTTTGTATTGTCCACGACCTTTCTTCTTCACTCTACTTCCATGGCTGGACGTTCACGGCGCTGATCTGGCGCATATAAAGGCTAAATTGCTACATATTCCCCGGGCATGTGGCTGTCTTATGGTTTGGATATGGGATTGGATGTCTCTGTTGGCGTTTGTTTTTTGCTTTCAATATTGAAAGTGAGCTTGTGACCAGGATCATTCCCTTCGTCACTCTTGTTAGGAATGGTCGGATGACCTCTTTGATCCTATAAGTTGGAACAGATGTTAGAGGTACTGTATTCTATTACCTGACATTTCCTCTCACTAGTCGCCTTTCTCAACTCTCATATCAGTCCTCTTCTCGTGTCCATCTCTCTCTTAAGGCTTCAATAACTCACTCCCTCTGCTCATTTGTTATTGTTTCCTTCCACCCGCACAGCACAAGCAATAAGTATCGCGCTGAGCAGCCGTGCCTGTCACATGAACGGATATCTGCATGTGGAAACGGCTTCCTATATACGGCCACGAGCTACCGCTGCCCCTAGACTGACGATCACTCTTCTATCATACCGTATCCCAGGATATATACATGCTATTTGGCCGCCCACCGGCTCCTCACCGCTCCACGCTACCAGCCAACCGCCTCTCCCCACAGTGAAGGCGAATTACGTCCCCATCAAGCCCTACCGCTTTCTTCCCCGCTCCTTTTCGTCTTCACCACGAAACAGTTTTCGCCATGCGGGGGTGCAAAGTTCTCGTCGCCCGGCCCGAGCGCGTCCGCGTCCGTTTGGATATAAACACCCAATCGAGCCATCACAACAACACCTCGACGCGAACGACAAATTTTCACAGCGCACAACACTTTTACTGGCAAAAGCAGCTATATACCAGGTCAGAGTACGGAGTTCCCCTTGCATACCCGGGATCTTCGTGGTTTGGAAGCTAAATTGATAGAGTCAGGTCAAGGTCAAGATGGTGTCTCACAACGAGGCAGCCAGTCGCCATGACAAGCGTGCTAGGGAACGTCCGGCACTCAACGCCAACACCGGAGTAGGTGTCACCAGCATTGGAGCTCCAACTAACTCAAGGCGCTCAACTGGGTACCTGGGTCGGAATGGCCGTCATGCTGACAGCAGCCGACGCAATTCGGCTCCGGGCACTGGTCTCCCTACTGTATCTCGCCCGCAGAATGATCATGGTACCGCACGTTCTCAAGGTCTCAACTTTCATGGTAACCCAAACGCATCCTGTGTTCTACTGCTACTAGCTACTAACACCAGTACCGGTGCCGTCCGTAACGAGGCCAGCCCTGAGCCTGACGACAACGCATTTACTACACCTACCAACCGTCGCATGACCAGTTCCAGTCCCGCTGGTTCGCCTCTGTCGTTCAGTGGCTCGCGCCTGACGCGCCTTCTCCCCGACTCACAGCGCACGCCTTCTCCTATGAAACCCCTTGGCCACGAGCCTCCCGCTGCGATCACCATGTCCACGACTCCCATCCGGATGTTCAACCGTCCCAAGGGCAAAACGGTCGAAGAGCAGTACGTTCTGCCCAGTCCTCCCGGCTCCAACATCACGGTCGCCAAGCGAGGCAGTTCCAAAAAGCGCTCAAAGTATCGGGGCGACGGCGGCGACGAGGATGCCGCTAAGCGCAAGCTCTCTAACCCGACCCTCGCGCGTGTCGTCGTTGGTCGCAAACTTTCAAAACCTCGCCAGAAGCACCGCTCGGAGCGGCCCACCCTCAGGGGATGAGCGGCAATAAGAGAGCTATTCCAAGGGAAAAGGATGACGGGAGTCTCAACTGGACAAGAGCTGTGTGTTGGTTCGTCGCTTGCTGGCTTTCGAGATGCGAACGCGACCAATCACAGTAAGTATTTCTTCCTTACATGTCTTTCTTCAGCGTTCTGCATGCTATTTCTCCGCGCGTGCGCTTTTCGTCGCTTTTTTCAGTTCTATTCTGGGAGGTCAGCGGGGGTCGGTTGTATGTGCTGGTTATGGCGATGGTGGGATATGGATCAGTTCTGTTGCTTGTGAGTTGCGCTTCTCTTCGGTCAAACGGACAGAATATGGGGATGTTGATGACGGATATGGGTCTGGATCTGGGTTTCGTGCTTGGATCCCTTACGACTTTTATGACGGCGTTACGGATGGAGGACTGAGATGGATGATACCCTTTGCCTTTTACTGGAGGAGCACTGGTGGATTTCCTAGGTTCGGATATGAGAGGTTCGGTCATTCGTAGGCTACCTTGTGTAGCGATCTGCTTGGGCCGAGGGCTCTGAGCAGTATCAATGGAGACATGAATCCCAGTTTTCGTCATGGGTGTGTTGTCGTGAGAGCGCCTTCCTTACATGAGCTGCCAGGGCACTAATCCAGACATTGACCTTGCGACTTCCGCTTTCTTCTTTCTCACATCTTTCACTCATCTCAATGACCGAGTCCAGTATTCCCGAAGCAATGCAAGGCTGACAGCAAGGCTCGCAGCGACGCTCCTATCACCACGGCTGTGCCATGCACTCAGTCCACGCTTCGGCGGATGAACCACACCCAACACCTTCATGCCGCACCCCCACACGTCCATCGATAGGCAATAACGCCTATCAGATGCAACAATCACTGTTATACCCGGTGTGGTGAGTCTGCCTCAGTGCGCAGGCAGAGAGGCGAGTTCGTTACCCCGCCTGCCCTGCATGCGAAGGCCAAAGTGGTGAGTGCCATTAGCCGCTGGTTGGTAGGGTCGTGCATGCTCAATAAAGCCATCAGTTCACCGGTCAATATGCACATGCGGAATGGTTCTGTCGAGTTCCTTCCCCTTCTGTGCTGCCGGGTGCTTTCTTCACATTAAAAGAGACAGTGTTGCATTCGAACACACTCGTAGTTCGCAAAGATTCTTGGATTTGTGACTCTCATTCTCAATTCTACATCTTTTTGCTGGAGGTACTCATATCGATACATTATCAGAACGTTATTACCATACCACGATGGAGCCTTTCAGCGCCGCGGCAGCAGCAGTTGCTCTTTGCCCAATCGTGATCGGAATTGCCCAGGAGCTCCGTGTCGCCTATAAAAAGATTACGTACGCACGACAGGAACTCGAAGAGCTCGTGAACGAAATGGATATATTTAGCGACCTATACACTGAGTTTCTCAGAGTTTGCTCAACAAGGAAGAGACACAGAAGAAGTGTATCTTCGGCCAAGCGAAAACTAGTCTCCTGGACCAAACATGCCATCGAAGACTTCAGAATGCTGGCGCATAAAGTGGACGCTCTATCGCGAGATCCTGTCTACAAGCACAGCATAATTGATATTAGTCTTGCTAAAGTCAAGTGGTACTTTAGCACCAAGCATCTGGTCTTTTTACGCGCTACCCTTAGCATAACAAGACAAAGCATGGTCGGCTTCACGAATATCTGCGCCATTGAGTTGTTAGATGAGCAACTCGCTCATCTGAAATCCATTTTGACAGTCCAGCAAAGGGACGATATCCTGAGGGATTACGGTATGACTCCAGAGCAATACACACAGGTATTGCAAAGTTCAAGGTAGCTGCATCTTTGTCACTTGACGCAAGCGAAGCTAACTGAAGGCAGAGATACGTACGAACTCCAACAGAGCAAGCTGCCAAGTCGTCAATTGGAAGCTAGAGAAAAGGCCAACGCCTATGCAACGCAGAAGAAGCGTCCAGAAATAACTAAGCAAACGCGACGGGTACTAGACTTCTCCGAGTCGGTAGAACGATATGTCGAACGGGTTCTTCCTGTGGATGATGCCGGCAACAGACCACCTCGTCCACCACGGCGTTCTAGCAATGGCTCTAGATCACGACGTCACGACTCATCACTGACGTCTCAGTCCACTACTACTACCCAAACACAGTCTACGCAACCTTCATACCAAGAACCTTCAACACCAGAATCTCCTCCAACGTCCCCTGAACCTACCCACGTCGACATAGCTAGCGAGCCTCAAGTCGACAAAGAAGAAGTAACCAGCATATACAATTTCTGTGTGAGATGTGGAGGCACCTGCACAAGGACTGAAGCTCACAACACCTCCGTTCGATATGTTCCTTCGGCATCCGGATCGCTTATAAGTCTGGTAATCCCGCCTCTCGTACCTCGATCGCCCTCGAAACCTGAAACGAACAGCAGGAGAGGGCGGGCGTCTTCCTCTCCACAGTCAAGCAAGACACGGCTAAGCAGCCAGGGTCCAATGTCCCCAAAGATCGCACGTTACGAGATAGACCGAAGCTGTCCAGCTAAAACAAGTCTCGACGTCACACAGGATGCTGGTACAAGACACGACATGGACCTCGTTATCAACGAGAATGATGAGGACGAAGACGACCTGCAAGAGGAATATCCCCAAATGGAAGAACCAAGGAATGAGCGACCCCGAACGGCGGGACCGAGCATATGGCAGGCTACTGGTGCGTTTGAGGGAGACATGCCAAGGGGTTTGCGTACACGGCGGCAGAGGAGTCAGTCACCTTAGGACTCTTGGTATTGAAACGTGACCACGCCACAAGCGTTTGCAAACGCAAATTTGTTGGCGTGGAGGCGGAAATCGAGTCGAAGGGAAAGGAGAAGAGATAATTATGCAAGACATCAATGTTCTTAGTCAAAATGTATGCGATGACGTATCCAATTCTTCATATCCAGACTGATCCTTTGGCCGTACAACCAATTCTGTAAGCTTCCAATGCCCGAGCAAATGAATCTACATCCATGTCCCTATCCTTCCAGCGAGACCAACTCGAACCCAAAGAGGGTGAGTCAAGGTCTCAAGCCGAAAGAACCGAGACATGAATACCGAGCCAGATGCCGAGCGACTGGCAGTCTACAAGAAAAGCCATAATGCCAAAGAACGAGAAGAGGAGTAACCAACAAGGTAAGGAAAGGAAAACATACAACCACCGTTCCCATACTCGAACAGGAAAACAAGGAGACGCCAATGCCCAATGCCCTTAACAATGCAAGTCCCCAATTAACCCATATCCAAAGAAAAAACCCTAATGCACCACCCAACCCTATTTTCTCTCAATCCAGAAGAATCAAAACCCCCTCATCTCACACAAACTCAATGCACACTCGCCCTCCACCCCTCCAACGCATTAAAACTAACATCCCCCTCCATACTCTCCTCCCCAAACCCTTCCCAAGGAAGTTCATGCGTCTCATCACCACTCTCCTCCGCGCCGTGATCCTGTTGCGCGGTGCTACGCCTCAACTCCACACTCTCATCCTCATCCTCATCAACAAAACTGCGAATAGTAACTTTCTTCGCCTTCTTCTTTCCACCAGTAGTTACCGATTTCTCCGTGTTTCCATCGTGTTGTTCTTGCTCTTGTTCAGACTGCTGGACAAGGACTTCTTGTGTAAGGTCGTCGAATTCCGCTTCAGTGAGCTCATCAGCTTTTTGGCCTTCGAGCACGTCGTGGAGGCGGTAGATCTGCATGTCTAGCCATTCGAGACGGCGGTGCAGGT
>Ga0265798_10010522_pt1 | contig 11394 bp, 9 predicted proteins | sample P3T30metagenome_FD_192430 | JGI IMG/M metagenome (GOLD analysis project Ga0265798, IMG submission 192430) | Plant litter microbial communities from East Loma Ridge, Irvine, California - P3 T30 | ecosystem: Environmental > Terrestrial > Plant litter > Unclassified | place: USA: California... | reverse complement strand
TGTTCACCAACTTTACTCTTTTTGGAGATGCAACTCGCAACACATGAACTCCCAAGGTAAACGTACATTGTCTGTGCTATATCCAGACCGCCTGCGCCGCACATCCGTCGTGGCGCAGCGCGTAGCCCTGTTATGTGTAAAGGTGGGCCTGATCTAGCTACCATAGGCTAAGCAGGCGCGTAAGATGGCCCCCAAATGGATACCCATATGCCTCGAGCGTTCTCCATGTTCGCATTGACGCGGAACAGCACATCAGACTGTAGTTATGTGGGGTGTGTGGCACAGGACTTATAGGAAGCGTGTTCCCACTTACCGCGATTTTCGATGATTTTCTAGTAGCATTCTGAGATCGCGCCTGCCCAGGTGGCACGTCATTTGTTTCATACCACAAAGCGCAGCCTCGTCGTTGCCACTGTAACACGTATCGATTTGGAAGAGGCCGCCTCGTGCCAGTCATGCGTATGAGTTGGAGGCGGGTTTAGTGTTTGACTCGACAGCTTCAGTGCAGTATCCTACACTCACAAGCAAACATCTCGCGACTGTATTCAAAACACAGTATACCATCGCCGTTCACGAAAACCCCGGATCGCCAGAAACTGATACTGACGACACCGACATCTGTTGCCTTTCTCGGCGCCAACAACCATGGAATCCTCGAACCCAGAGAGAAATGGCAACGCGCCGCTGCGCTTGCTCTCGCTGGATGGAGGGGGTGTACGGGGCCTGTCGTCTCTGTTGGTACTTCAGAACCTGATGGAGAACATAGCCTTGGAAGAGAAGAGATTAGGAAGGAAAGCCATGAACGACCACGAACCGCTAAAACCGTGCGACTACTTCGATCTCATCGGCGGCACATCAACAGGAGGCATAATAGCCATTATGCTATCACGATTGCGACTCGACTGTAAAACCTGCATCGCTGTATACAGTAAACTAGCAGAGCAGATCTTCAAGCACGATCGATCAATAAAGGCGTTTGGCATGAAGATTCCCACAGGAGCAAGTCGGTTTTCCGGTGCCGTTCTCGCAAATGCCATCAAGTCTGCGTTGAAAGACCTCGGCTTCGATCCAGATGAACTAATGTGGGATGAGGCGCTTTTTGAAGAAGTGGATGAAGCGGCTGATCTACCCAGAGATAGCATCTGGGCAGATGCGCCGCCAGCATCGGTAATCACAGAAAGCCCGGTCGGCACACTCAAGAACTCGCTATGCTCTTTAGAGTCAGGTCCTCCTGAAACGGTCGATAGCACGAAGAATTTGTCCACACTCTTTAGCGACAGTCCGTTCGGCCCGCAAAAGCCAATGCGAAGTGCTACTTGGAAGCTACATCACCGGCAATCAGTTCACAAAAAGGCAAACGCAAAGGGGTGCCGCGGCTTTGTACTTACTTCCCTCAAGAACGCGTTGGGCCTTCCCCGAATACTGTCTACCTACGATCCCAACGACCGAACGACGCGAATCTGGGAAGCGTTAAGAGCTACATCCGCAGCACCAACATTCTTTGAAGAGATGCAATTTGGCACGCCTAAAGTTACCTACCTAGACGGCGGCGTAGGCTTCAACAACCCATGTGCAGAAGTCGACTACGCGGCAAAGGCGCTCTGGGAAGGCCGCTCCATCGGCGTCATCGTCTCCGTAGGCACCGGTCTACAAAGCATCCCCAGCGTGAAGAAGATGGCATCATGGCTACCCTTCGGCCTCGGAACAGACATCTCCATAGCCAGCGCGCTCACGGGCATGGCAACAAGCACCGCACGCGTCGACAACGAAATGAAGCGCATGTACAACAACTCCGATACCAAGTACTTCCGCTTCGACGTCGACCGCGGCCTCGCAGACGTCAGCCTAGAACAATGGATGAAAGAAGACGAAATGGCCTCCCTAACCGAACTCTACATGAACGACGGCGAGCAAATCCGGTCCGCCAAAGACTTCGGCCAGCGCATGGCCAAACTCTCCGCCCTGCCCCCCAAATTCGAAATCAGCGCTTCCCACTTCCGTCTAGGCATGACCGGACGCGGCCTCCTTGATTCCTCCTTCCAACTCGCGCAGGTCGACTTCAAAACGGGTATGCCGTTAGGCGTTTCCCCGCACCTCGACGATATACCACGCATGTCTCAATACCGCGACCTCTCACCCAGTGGCGAAAGCGGACTCGCCCTCGACAACGCAACCGGCCGCCTCAAACGCATCTTCCCCGTAGCCGAAGACCTCGACCACGATGGCCGCCGCGAAGAAGCCGCCGTGTACCAGTGCATCAAAGCCGACAACATCTGTCTCCGCACGATAAAAACAGGTATACCGCAGGGCAAATACAAAGTCCAATTCCTCGTCTCCTTCCACAATAGCACGCATACTCCTCCCCGTGATCTTGTTTTCAGCGTCGGGAAACCGTTTGATCCGTCGACCTTCTCGCAGCGCTATGTCGATGTCAAGATTACGCCGGATGTGGGGAGTGTGCTGTTGCATCCTGACGCTGTGAGGGTCAGGGTCGGGTCGAGACGGTATGAGGAGCTCAAGGGAAAGGGGTGGGCGGAGATTGAGGGGGATATCGAGGTTAGTGTGGGATTGGACGGGGCGTTGGGGTTTATTGTTAGTAAGAAGTATGAAGATGGTGTGTTTGTGGATGGATGGAGTTTTGGTGGTGTGAGGCTGGAGCCGGTGTTCGGGACGGCGGGTGGGGTGGTGACGAGTCCGAGGCTTTTGACATGATTAATTGAGCGGGCGTTATGGGAACGCTGTCTCGGCGAGTGGTCGGTAATCGCTCGTCGACTTTCGATGTTTACAAGCTTTGTTTCGATTCTCTTTGTCGGGCGTCTGGAGGAAATTATGACGAGCGCAAGGTTTGAGGTAATGTTTGTCAGACGAATTATAGACCATGTAGTTTACGCGTCATAGCAGCGAAGCGCATGTTTGTTCAAGGAAACAAGAACTTTTATTGAACTGTCTACTGTTTCTATTATTGAGACACACCCTATGCAAACACCGAACAGTGCCGATACGTGTGTTAAAGAGCGACGATAGTTGATATTATCGTGTGACGACAAGCCCTACGATTGGCTTGGCTAGCGTTGACCAGTGAGATCCATTCGACGGTGTCTGCATGTATCAGGAGCGAGATCCCGATGCTCAGAGTGTGGGGGAAGCAGTCGGGCAGGTGGTAACGCTGACGGTGTTGAAGACGGTGGTAGGCACGCTTGTGGTGGAGGTGATCGTAGCAGAGGCAAGAGTGAAAACCGTCGCTGTAGCGGTACCGGAGACGGGTGTCGAGGTACTATCATTGATAAGCGAGTGCATGATGGAAGCAAGGAATACAGTACTTACGTGGTAACGGTAGTCCTGGCAGTGGCAGTCGAAGTCGCAGTGACTTGAGCCTGAGTGAATGTGAAGTCAGGACCGAAGAAGCCAGCACGCTTCTCCAACTTCGCCTTGGAGTCGTCAACCGCGGCACGCTTGTTCAGCTTCACCTTGGGAGCGGCAAACGCGACGCGCTTGCGGTGAAGCTTGAAGGTGGAGCAGCCGGAGAGCTTGCGTCCTCCAATGATGTTCGAGTTAACGCGGACGTCACCGATGCTGCCCTTCATGTAGCAAGCACCAGGCTGTCCAATGACCCAGGAGACATTGACACAGCCAGTAGTGTTGTCACAGGCTTGGAGACATTGCTCGTATGTGTCGGTGTACACGAGACCGTTTTGAACTAGGAATAATATTAACTTGTGTGTGTTGTAACGATGAACAGGGGAACTTACGGTCATTGCCGAAGCGGTCAGAGCTGCACTCGACAGCATATACTGCGCCACATGACGTTGTGACCATTGAACCATTGGAACCAGGGCAGCTAGTAGCGCCTGTTGGGCTCGCAGCAGGAGCGCTCGATGATGCAGCAGGAGCACTCGATGCAGCAAGGGTGCTTGATGATGCAGCGAAGACGCTAGCAGGTGTGCATGCGCACTGGTATGCTGTGTTGGAGATAGTCGTAGTGACAGTAACGGTAGAGGGTCCGGGAGCGGGCGCAGCTGAAGTGACTGGAGCTGAGCTTGCTGCTACTGCCGAAGAAGAAGAGGAGACAGAAGAGGAAACACGGGATGAAGTAGACACAGGCGAGGAGGCAGCCACGGATGAGGAAGCAGCCATGGACGAGGAGGCAGGTGCCGCCGAGGATGCGGCCGCAGACGAAGAAGCGACAGCAGACGAAGAGGCAGGTGCCATCGAGGATGCGGCCGCAGAGGAGGAGGCAGACGCCATGGATGAAGCACTGGTTGCCGACTTAGTTGAGATGCTGCGGACCAGTCTTCCACCAATAATGTTGCTGTTCGAACCGGCAGCGTTGGCTGCGCTCTTCAGGTAGCAAGGACCGTTAATAACGTAGCTGGCAGCGACACAGCCTGAAGTGGTAGAACAGTCTGCCAAGCAGCCCTCGTAGGAGCTGGGGTAGGTCGGGCTCATTGGGCCCGGAATATCGCCACCCTGGTAGTCGGCACCGCACTGAACTAGATATTGCATACCATTGACAGTGACAATAGAGCTGTCGGATCCAGGGCAAGAAACACTAGCGCCTGAACTGGCAGCAGGGCTGGAAGATGAACTTGCGGTGACGACTGTGGTGCTGACAACTGTGGTCGTGGCGATTGATTGGGAGGAAGCGCCTGCAGAAGAAGCGATCATCGAAGAAGATGAAGACACAGGGACTGATGCAATCCTAGCACCCCAGACACCACCGTTGGACCTAGGCGCACCGACACCGCTCTTCAAGTAGCAAGGGCCGTTTGGCAGGTATGAAACGGCCTGGCAGCCAGAAGTAGCTCCGCAAGCTTGGATACACTGCTCATAGTTCGCAGGGTTACCAGGCGCAACACCGATATCGGAGTTAGTGCGGTCGATGAAGCACTCGACGACGAAGTCTCCTTGAGGGGTGGTGAACGTGACACCATCGCTCGCGGGGCAAGACAAGGCAGACGCAGATGGCGACGCGCTGGCTGAAGTGGGGGTGACAGAGCTTGAAGTGATGGCAACAGAGCTGGAAGCAGGGCTTGAGGAAGCAGGGCTGGAAGACGCTGGGCTTGAAGCCGGGCTTGAAGAAGCAGAGCTCGAAGCAGGAGTGGAAGCTGCTGAGCTGGACGCAGCGCTTGAAGAAGCGGGGCTTGATGCCGGGCTCGAGGAAGCAGAGCTGGATGATGGGCGTGCAGATGAACTAGAAGAAGCGGCCGAGGATGATGCGGCCGGAGTGGAGCTCGGTGTCGGAGTAACCGTAGTCACACTTACGACGGTGGTAGTAGCGACGGAGGCTGAAGAGGGCGATGGGATAGAAGACGGTGAAGCGGACGAGGGCGACACGATAGGAGCGGAGCTCGATGGAGTAGCCGTAGTGACGCTTACCACTGTGGTGGTCACGACAGAGGCTGAGCTAGGTGAAGGGATAGCGGAAGGTGTAGAAGATGAGCTCGGGACTGGCACAGCAGATGAGCTTGGCGAGGGAACGGGGGAAGGCGAAGAAAATGAGCTTGGTGACGGGATGGAGGAAGGTGAAGAGATGGAGCTCGGCGTTGGCGTGACTGTCGACATGACGACCGTGGTGGTAGTAGACACTTGTGCCGACGATGATGGTACAACCGGGATGGAGGATGATCGGGAAGACGATGGCACAATGGGTGCTGGAGACGAGCTAGAGGAACTCGGTCGAGTGGATGTCGGGCAAACAGTGAAGGTCTGTGTGATAGCACTAGTGACCGGGAATGTGGAAGTAGCGATGTTTGTCTGTGTGCTAGTGGCAGAGGCGGAAGAGACTGTAGTAGTCGCCGCAGGCCTAACAGGCGCAAACGCAGTGTTGGTAGCAGTCGAAGTCGTCTGAACGACGCTTGTAGCGACAGTGCTTGGGGAAGGCTGGTCGCCGAACGCAGCAGTGAAGGCACGGGGAGTGGCAGCGAACGGGTTAAGGAACGCATAGTTATCGATCGTATAACGACCCATGTTGACCCAGTCGTAAAGGTCGGCATCCTGACAGAAAATGCCTGTATAGGTTGCCGGCACGCCTTGGGTTTGGTAGGAGCAGGTGCGGGTGTACAATAGCAACGGGTTGGAAATGATGGGCGTGAATGTAGGCCTAGTTCCTTGATAACAGGTAGAAGTACCAGACATATAAGTCATCTGGATACCGAAGTTGTCGCCAGATCCAAAGCTATGCCTAGCTCGATCATAACTGAAGGTTGGGGTGGCCGACCCAATGAGGGACGGCAAACCCGCGGCAACGAGCGAGCAGCCTGACATGTCGGCTGGCTACTGAAGATGGAGCGAATTTAGGAGAAGAGCGAAGTTGCAGAACGAGTGATTCCTGAATGCAGAGAGCAGGAGGATGCTCTTTTATGAATCCCTACCTTCCAGCTACGCGGTTACTCAATATGATGTGTTCATGGACTCTAGAGGGGTCAAGAGACCCTGAACCACCAACTGGTATCGCACGCCATGGAGTTAATCCGACAGGAGGCTTCTCCTCATGATCGATATTCGGTATGTGGATGAGGGGCCGGCTGATGAGGTCGTGAAGCATGCCATTGCTTCCACCTGGGTCGCGCGGTAGGAACGCTAAACATTTTCCCAAGCAGGCTGAGAAGATGCACGAATTTTTTCGCGATTGGGAGTGCTGTACGTCTAGGTACACCTGTGTTCCTGAGGTGCGGTGTGTCGTTCATGGCACGAAACCCTTCCAAAGTTGGAAGACGCGTTTGGCAGCACGGACCGCCGCTAAGCTTATAGCGCAGGGGCTCCTTCGTCATCATCATGCCCGTTCACCCAGTCCGGCTCCATCTCGTCTCGAAAGGTTCACAATCACATCCTCTATCATAACTTCTGCTTTTGATAAGGATTTCGGTTCGGCTGGGCTGCCGTTTTACGTACTGTATATGCCATCTTGCTCGAAGGCGAATCTCCCCATCACCGAAGAATCCAATCTGCCAAACGAACTCCAACCTCGAAGGGTCTGTCGTCGAAGATCGCATCATGAACGATCCCTGCGTCTCTGCAACCTTTCACATATGTTGGTAGACTAAAAGAAAACCACAATACCACCCATATGCAGCCCGCATACCTTGCTAATGCAGGTCCAATATTGTCATGGCCGGCCCCTCGGTACCGTGCCTGAACAGCCATCCATTGCACAACACCCTCGATGGTGATAGCTACCGGCTGGGACATGAAGAATACGAGTTCTCCCATGTCTCTACGCGTTACCATAAACATTTGGAACTCGTGCACTAAGCAGCTAATCGCGAAAGACACATAGAGTTGAACTAGTCCCGATGCGAGACTGCCTTTGCGGATACCCAGGAGGCGAAAAATGCGAGATGCGGGTTGCTAGACCATCTGCAATACACATTTGCGTTAGCGAGGCTTGCACATTGCAGATGGTTGAAATACTGGAATCGACGTAAAAGTGGCATGAGGAGTCAATCCTGACTTTACCTTTTTCATTGTTTGGTGATAGACCACACTCCAGACCTACCTCACAGACCACGCATTCCCCAGTTTCCCCATTAGCGGCGGCCATTGCCACGTTTCGCATACCCCGCTTGCAACGGATGCAGCCGCCATAAAGCTGTAAGCGAAGTTCAATCTGTCCCAGACCCAAATCGCACCGGACCAGCCAATGAGCGCATCGACCATGAAGTGATGGGGGCGCGCTTCCGATGACAACCGTACCTCCACAGCTGAACCCCATCCGAGCAGCACGAGCATGCCCATAGAACGCAAGTACGCAGTCATCATCTTTCGGGCGTGTCTGCAAAGAAAGGCCCATTTCGAGAAGCCCTCGTTCGGACCGTCAGGAACACCTTTGACCTGCCAGTTCCAGCCAATACCACGATGCGACGGAACCATGAGTGAACACACCCGGAGGACTTTCTGCCATGTCAAGCTCATGTCGTCCACGGCTCTTTCGCTCCTAATGTCGCTGCGCTTCGGGTTTACAATGTATGCAGGGGCATCGGGCCCTTTTTGTGGAGCCAAAATGGCGAATTCGAGGAACCAGAGAGGCACAGCAATGAAGAACGAGCTGTTGTAATAATCGGCAGAGGGGTTACCGAAGGTATAGCATGGTGACCTAAGGCATAGGTCTAGAATCAGTGGGAATATGCAGATGGCGATCCGACGTCGGCTGGAGAAGAAGAACGGGACGATGGTAAGGACAAAGATCAGTGGTTGGTAGTGTGGCGGCATGGGCTTTCGGTCGGCGAGCTGTGGCCAAGAGTACCAAAGTGGCGTCATGCTCTCCATCGTCTTCCGCATGTTGGCGTTAATAGTTTCAGGAATAGCCATTGTCACACTTCGCGGGCTACAGGAAGAAGTTCCGGCGGGGCTCGCCAATTTGTGAAGTCGCATTGATCAGGCCACCAGCCTTGGACCGCGTCGAAGGATCCGAGTTGACGTAAACTCTGCCTACTAGCTAAAGCAAACACTATTGCTATGGCCCGTTTTCTAGGTAAGGCTAGGACAGATAGCTTTCCTCGATCTCCCATCCTCTTCTTCGGACACCCTCATTCTCACATGCTTTCCACGTATCCACCATTAATACCAACTTATGCCTAGTCTCTTTATTCACGATAGCTCGGTCCTCCTTCAACTCGTCCCCCACGAGTTGAACTAGTGCCCAGGCAACTTCGACCTTCAACAAGTCCGGTGCTGTCAACCAGCTCAACCTTGTTTTACGAATGTCGCCTACGTAGGTCGCCGTCAAGATGCGATTGTTCTGGAGACGATCGTGCAGCAGATTATGTTTATCGTAAATGTATAGAGATGTGCCGAATCGCTTTTCTCCCCTTCCGCTGCCCTTGGAAGACACAATGTCAGTGGCAAGGTAGGCATTCAGGTCTCGAAGGGCTTGATGGTAGACTGGCTGGCTACTCATCTCATCGATGATCGCCTCCAGCTGACCGGCAAAGAGCGTGCATTTCTGTTCCCGAGTCTCTTCTCCTTCATCGCGCGAAGGCCATGGATAATCGAGCAGGAGAAGACGCCAGGAAAAGGTATCAGGAAGGACCGAAGGCTCTCGGGCTGGGTCGCGCTCCCATTTTCGGTTGCGCAAGTTGTTGACGTAAGACACCATCGCTACTAGGATCGGTTTGCCGTGCTGTAGCCACCAAGACTCTGCGATATATTTGCCACTCAGCAATCTATCATAGAAGCCTTTCGTAAGGCTGGTGTACGTTGGCCCGTCGTTGAATACAAACGTCGTGAAAATATTGAGACATTGCTCTTGGATGAGTTTCGGTGTAAGAACTGTATCGTCGGAAGAGTCCACCGCGTGTTCTAGAAGTTCGATGAAGTCCGCAGAAAAGCGACCATTCCGGAGACTGCGGTCTTGCCCAAATAGTCGTATCCATGTTTGAACTTCGGGAAGTGAAGCTAGTGCAGGATCAGCGACAAGCCCCTCATTCATGGCTCGCAAAGATGCCGGAGGTCCGATGATAAAGCACAGGTATTCCACATATTCTTCCAGTATAGTATGCGGTACATAAGCCGACTTCTTGTTGTTCTCGTTTAGTAGCAGCCTGTTCACGTACGGGTCTCGCGGGATGGATGGGATGCGAACGTCCATAAGCAACGCATCTTCAAGCCCGTACTTTCGGAGAAACAACGCTGCCCATCTCGTCGTATGATCTCTGAGGTTCTGCAGTACCGGCATCAAGACTCGATCTACGAATTGCTGGAACTCGACCGTATCGTTCTTCTTGTTACAGAAATATTGGATCAGAGCCACCAAAACCGGTGATTCTGACCCTTCCTCGAGCGAGATGCCGGCTTGAATCTCGGGGAGCGTAAGGTCTTGATCGCACTGCAGCCACTGCGTTTCGTCCAGCGGCTGTCTTTCGTTCAAAGATCCAGCTATTGGTATGAACAATTCCAGGAGAGCAAGTACTGCGCGAGATTGGTCTCGAGAGCCATTCTCAAGCAGTACCAAAAGACTCTTGACGATATTGAGTCTGACGTCCACATGGGTGTTCATTTTTGAAAGTGTCGATAGCACTGAAAGAGCGTAGTCTGTTCCGTTCAAGTCAAGGTCCTGGAAAACCTGAACCAACATCTTAATCGTAGTGACTTTCACATGTGGCTCGCCAGTAGGTCGCGCAACATCGCCCTCTACTGAGCTCTCTTTGTTCATGTTTCTGGTCTGTACCATGTTGATAATCTCATCGGAAAGAGATCCAATGCAGGATCTGGCCTGCGACGCCGGAAGTCTTCGGAGGAAACTCGGTTTTAGTAGGATGCGATGCCATGAGCTCGACTTGGGCCTATCCAGGATTGTACGGACAGCTGACTGCGTGGCCAAGCCAGGTCTATCACTTTCGCCCAGTCGAGCAATGAGCTGCATAGTGACCTCATGCAGAGCTGTATGGCTGTCGGATTCTTCAACTGTGTCCGCATGATCAAGAGCTTTGACGAGGTTTCGTGAAAGCTGTGCCAGCAATGTAGGAGGTATCGTATCGAGATGACCGCGTATGGCTCTGGAAGCTGTAAACTGATTTGGCTCATCAGAAGTGAGGAACTCTTCGTCCAAGTATACAGCCGGGTATCGCGTGTCTGTTTCCGAAGGAAATGGGGTCGCTAGAAGGCGGTCGCTCTTGACGAACTTTGCGTCGAGATACAGCAGAGCCGATAACACGCCACCTTCTCCCATATCGCGCGATGAACTCCAGATAAGCCTAGCGTCCTCTTCGTGGCCAGGAACTTTAACTGGTGCTGCAACAATGGGAAAGTTCACACGGCTTCTTGAAGTCATGATTCTCGATACGCCAACTGAGAAGTCCACATAAGTCGGTGCATCAAGTTCCCGCTCGACAAAATCCGGTCTTGTCGCAAAAGGGTTCCATTCACATGGCTCACCCGAACCGTCATCCTCAGGTATCATTGGCCAAGACTTCTCTATATTCCTCATCACGCCCTCAGGCGGCCACTCATCCAAATCGTCTGGCTTCATGTCTTTCCAAAAGCGTATTGCTTCCTCCCCTGTCATCCTGTCGGAGCTTAGAGGGCCGATGGCATACTGCCACGCCCTTCTGAGACGAGCTTTCTTCTCCGGCTTGTCGCATGCTTTGGGTATATAAAGCTGTAGGCCATATTGGTAACTGTCTACGAACAGCCCAGTGGTCTTCTGAAACTCTTTGTCCAGTGATACGGGTTGGAGAGCAGTCTTCGAATCTGGGAAGATGGCTTGCTGGGTACGCGCTGCAATGTAAGACACCCCTATGCTGTTGAGATCCTTCACGTTCAGAATCCATGGTGCAGTCAGGTATTGTATTGGAAGTCCTCGAGGAAAGGGCTCAGGAAGCGCTAGTGTGGCAGGACGGTCTAGCGGCCTTAGCTTGGACCAGAGTTCGTTTCTCGCTCGTGCGAGGGTGTCTAAGA
>Ga0265798_10010521_pt1 | contig 11395 bp, 11 predicted proteins | sample P3T30metagenome_FD_192430 | JGI IMG/M metagenome (GOLD analysis project Ga0265798, IMG submission 192430) | Plant litter microbial communities from East Loma Ridge, Irvine, California - P3 T30 | ecosystem: Environmental > Terrestrial > Plant litter > Unclassified | place: USA: California... | reverse complement strand
TTCTCTAGACTCATCAACATTGGCGGCAAAGGCAAATTCCTACCTCACATTCTCGAGATCTTTGCTCTATTCATGTTGACCGGTGTCTTCTCGACTTTGCTGTTGCCAGAGACCAAGGGAAGGAGTTTGGAGGATTTGTCGCAGGAGGATGAGGACGATTACGAGAGGGAGAATGCCCCTCGAGTTGAGCAGTCACCAAAAGTGCAATAGGCTGCAGTCGCAGAGTCATAGATGCCTTTCATGCAACAGATGTTCTCGGAGATCCATCGTTCGACATCTGCGCTGACTATACTTATACAGACAGAAGGAGTCGCGGACAATATAGACCTCCGCAATATGTAGTCAATAGGTTCGACTCATCGTGACACTGTCTTGCTGTACCCACTGCAAATATAGTCAGTCGGTCTACGCCAGCGTCACTCGTCATGCATCATTCGTGGTATGGTCGTTACTTCGTGATACATTCGTCAAAGGCTCCTCCAATCCAGTGTCCGAAGTCAAATGAGATCAAGCCCGGTGCCCCCTTTCTTCGCGTCACAGTACGCGTTCCATGTAATACAGACTGCCAGAAGCGTTTTCATCGCTGTGGCCTGCATCTCGTCGTCTCTCTGTTGAATGGTAAGGTGGTCGGAAGTAGATTGATACGGTGGGCATAGTCGTTTATCGGTGAATAGTCTCTGATCGATCAGCTTTGACGTGGCAACGGAAATAGGACTTGCCGTGAAGTGGAGTTTTAAGGCATTCTGCCCATCATACTGAAGCAGCACAGCCCCGTATGTGCGTAAATAGTGCTCAATATATTGCACTTGTCTGGTGAAATACATCGGTCTATCATCAGTTGGGCCTCAAAAGATGAACAACACCAACTCACCCATACTGACGTTCATATCGCATCCAAGTAAGCATGACCGTGGCGTGGTCTTCGGGAATCTGCCCTATAAGCAATGCCCGTACCTCGTGTGAAGACTCCAGCCACTTACGTGGAGCCGCGACAGTATGTTGAACTGCTCATGTTCCCGCATGGCGACTCTACCTATACCACCATCGTATATACGATCGAGTCTCGCTATGATGTCCGTTGCAAAGCTCGTCTGGTTTTTATCTTGAGCTGCGGAGATATAACTGGGCGGTGGAGTAATAATGACTGGTATGCCTGGACTTGGAGACATGAGAGGTGATGACGATACTGATCCTATTGCGTCCCAGATATCACCTTCCCCCTCGAGAACGCTAGGAACCGGGCTATCGGGGTCGAGCGGGACTTGATCAGGAGATCTGGGGTTGACGAGTCGCGGGGGATTCGACATATCTCTTTGAAGGAGCTGTGTCGTGCTCTCGGGCGCTGCGGGGGAAGACGAGCTGAGATCAACATAGCCCGAGCGACCCCAAGTCGCGGCCAAATTCGGAATAGCTGACGATTTATCGGTCATGGGAGTTCTATCAAGAGCGATGGGAAGCTTTTCTATATCGTTAGATAGTTCATGAAGGGTAGCATGCACTTACGTCTTGGAGGCCGGCCACTTTCCAGAGGTTCTTCTGCCTCCACAACGTCGTCGAACTCGTACATCCATAGTCGGGATCGTGGACGCTGTCTTTTTCTCTTTCGTCCAGTCGGAGGAGTGTGAGTGCCGCTCATCTCATCTTCTGATTCGGAAGAGCCAATTTCGATTAGCTCTGCGCCGGGTGGTAGTATGAAAGACCTGGAACGATGGGGTGAAGCTAAATAGTCAGGACACACAAACATGAATTTAGTTCGAAGAAATCCTTACCGTTCGACATCGACTGACTTGCAGATCTGCGTGACCCCGTCCTGCTACTGTCTCCATTCTTGATAGAAGCCATGACAGGCCGTCTCGTCGTTTTGCCATGTATACTTACATCTACACTGGACGACTTTGTCTGAAATCAAATCAACGTCGCGTCAAGTACCCCACGTGGTTTCCCCGATCTTATCGTCATCAGATCGGTCATTTCAACCTAATCACTATACCTATCATATACTATAGCTAGAGCGACAATGGCCTCAAAATTGACTGCTCAGACTACGATCAAGCTATCGTCTGGGACCGAGGTGTGTTAGATCTCGGTGCTACGTTTTAAAGCTAAGATTGTCAGATTCCTCAAATTGGGTTCGGCGTCTATCAATCCCCACCCGAGATTGTCGATAAATCAGTCACAGCAGCTCTCGAAGCGGGGTACAGACACATTGACAGTGCTCAATGGTATTTTAACGAAGAGGAGGTCGGGTCAGCTATTTCTAAATCGTCCGTTGCAAGAGAAAAGGTTTTCTTGACAACCAAGTTGGGACATGCGGATAAGGTCATCGAGAGATTACATGAAAGTATCGAGAAGATAGGTGGAAAAGATGGTTACGTAGATCTGTTCCTGATACATGCTCCTAGCGCTGGACCTGAGAAGAGGAGGGAGCAATGGAAGGAGATGGAGGCCTTGGTCAAGGGCGGCAAAGCAAAGGCTATTGGGGTTTCGAATTAGTGAGTCGCGCTTGACTCTGTTTCTCCGGTCACCGAGTCGAGGACTGATGTCAAAGCGGACCTCGACACCTGAAAGAAATGGAGGGGTACGCCGACATTCCTCCTGCCGTCAACCAGATCGAGGTCAGTTATATTGCCAGTAAGGAGAAAGAATGCTGACATACAGCTTCATCCATGGTGTCAGGTACTTGCAACCTCAATCACAATTCGTTCCAGCTGACAGATAGCAACCAGAAATAGTTTCATACTGCCAATCCCACAACATTGCTCTAGAGGCTTACTCACCAATGGTACAGGGGACTAAATCGAAAGATCCCACATTAGTCGCCATCGCCGAGGAGACTGGTAAATCATGGGCTCAAGTACTCATCAGGTGGAGCCTGCAGAGGGGGTGAGTTCCGAGGCTACCGCTGTTCAGTTCGCATATGTCAGCAACTCACAACAGATTCATTCCTCTACCCAAATCCGATACCAAGGAGAGGATCATCGCTAATATCGACCTCTACGATTTCGAACTATCGCAAGATCAGATGGATAAGCTAAATGCGTTGGATAAGGATGAGCACGTCTGCATCAACGTCACCGATTGTCCATGATCTTTCGAATCACGCAGAAACAAAGCGGCGCGGGCGTCTTGGACCGCCAGTTGGCATAGGAGAGGACATACATAGTAAATAGAGACGACAGCATGCATACATACATCTCGCGGGCGGGCTGTAATCATCACTGCCCGGATGGCAAGTGTGACATCTGCTGCATGAATGAACGTCTGAGGCATTTCTCAGCAATGACGACTAGGTGTACAGTCTGGTATGTGAACTGGCTTGATCACAGGCCCGGTAATGGTATCATACGCGTACCACAAGATATGAGATGGATTTTCCACCAACGCCTTAGTATTGACCATGTATGCATTCCTATTATCTATCCATGTGCCCACTTTTGCATCTCATCGACAGTCCCCTATCTCTGCCGGTCTCATGCCTCGAAGATCCTACCCGTACTGACGTTGAGCTGGAGATCAGTTAAAGTTCAAGATCGAATTGCCGCAAAGAAACTCACTCTTGTCCACCTCACTCCCTTCCACCACCTGCTCAAAAGGAGACTAGGCCAATACACATGCCAGAGTACCAAGAACGGTACCCAATCATCCGCCACTAGAGTCGGATCGACCCTCCACACGAATGGATCCTCACTGGGTCGAGTAGTCGGCGAAGTAGATGTAAGGGTGGCTGGAAGGGATGGATGTAGTAAACCGAGAGCGGTTTTGGAGGGTATTAGGAGGGGCAGGTATCGCATGATTAGGTCATTGTAAATCCATGATCGTGGCGATGTGTTGGGTTTGGGTCGGAGTATGGTGTTGGAAGGGGTATAGCAATCCGCGATTTCCGATAATGGTAGCATAATAATGGCAGTATGTACCCTTGCATTACACTCGATTGGATAAAGCTCCCCATTATCAGAGTGGATAATGAAATCGAATGAGAAATGACCGGTGAGTCGACGGGCCTTGCCTTCTGAATCTTTATCCTTGGATAGTCGATTTAGGAAATCGATGGTCCACTCCTCTGCCCTTGTACCTATGGATTCAAAGGTGCCATTCTCATAAGTCATCAACATATCGTTCGATGGACAGGCGACGAATGAAGTGAGGCGGCCATTGATTACTGAAGCGTGGGTGCACCATTCTGCCATTAGCCTGTGCAGAGGTGAATCCATGACATGCTGATAGGATAGAGGATGAACGAGATAAGCCCGGAAGAGTAGAAAGGGAATAGGCATTGAGGCATGGGGATGGCACGAAAGGGGGAATCAGGAGTATGTGCAAAAGACCTAGAGACGGTGGAAGATGTGATGAGCAGTGCGAAGGACTTACCTGGGCCAGGTATGTATTCCTGAAAGACATATGGACAATCCTTCGTAATCTTCGTATTCAGTCCGGCCAAGATCCTCTTCGTCTGCTCCAATCCCTTTCCATCTCCACTGATTGGGAACAAGGTCATATCCCCCCTATTCTCGTCCAATCCCATACACTTCAAGACAAATTTCTTTCCCCCTACCCCTCTCAAATAGACAATAGCCTCATCTACACTAGCCACCATCTTTCCAGATGGGATCGTGAAACCTAATCGTTCAACTAGAGCCATAAATCGATCTTTATCATGTAAATCCAACATCGTCTCGGGATCTTGGATAAATGTCCTACATCTCCCCTTGGTCTCGTTTGACATTGTTTCAGCTGCTCGAGCATCTTCAACAGAAGAACCCGCGCCAGAAACTGGGATGAAGAGGGTTGCAGATTCGGATTTGGCAATTGAGATGAGGGCATTACTGTAGGCGTCGTATGATTTGGCAGCCGCGGGGAGGATGTGGAAAGCGTCTATCGATCGGGAAAATCGCATAGGACATAGTTCCCCCCATCTACTATCAGCTTTGTTCAAGCGCAAGGTACAGGTTAAGTATGTAGTGGGACATTGATGAGATGGATGTGCGGCCGAAGAGATATGGGAGCGGTGGGCTTGGATTATTGAACGAGATGACTCACCCCTCCTCTTCAACACCAATCACTCTCCATCCAGCCCTCTTGAATGCTCGGGCCAATCTGATATCAGTACGACTTCATGACAACATCTCGTCAACCAGGCTCGCGAGGCATTGAGGCGCCATGTTTCGATGAGAATTGACTCACGTGAGACCCTTTGACATCCTTCCACCACTGATGATCACACATCCGTTCTCATTCTTCTTTCCTCCTCCAATGTCCTTCTTCCCCTTCGTACTTGGACTGATCCTGCTTTCATTGCCCTTGAATTTGTCGAGAAACACACATGTCCCTACTGCAGCAAGAGATACCGGAAGTAAGAGTACCGAGAGGAACGGAAGGATGACGGATGAGAGGAGGTTTTGAAGGGCGTTCGGTCTTGCTCGAGGCATCTTGACCAATAGGTAGTGTCCGAATCACGACCAATGCTGAAGTCACTGAGAACGGACAACCTAGTAGTTGTGATAGTAGTGGTGACGTAAAGCGTCATGTTCGGTAATTCTATCTAGAGTCGTGTGTGATGATGTCTATAGCCCCCTAGATCACAAAGGGATCGATCGGGTATGCCCGATTCCAGTCTACTAGGTCAACCAGAGAAGCATCGAAAGCCATATCTGTGGACAGCGAACTTGGGGAGGAATCCGGATTGGGAAGCCAAAACGCAAAGTAAGATAATCATAAAACCAATGCTATATCCATGCGTGTGTACTGCTACTACTACTGCTGCTCCCTTTCGAAATTGATTTTTGCGTTATGCTACGTATTTTACACCTCTCTTTTCACCTCGTTGTATTGTATGATACATGTTTTAGACAACTCCCTCATCAACACTTAACAACCACATTCATGAGCGTGAACACCGTTGGTCTATGATCAGCTATATCCCAAATACTGGTATGATCAACTTACTCCGTTGGTAACGTGACCGTTAACGGGAACACCGCCAGCCTTGACGGCTGCGTTTTGAGTCTTGTCGAGACCATTTGACTTCAAGCTCGCGGCGGAATCACCGTTAGTCTTGCCGTGGGCGTAAGCCTTAGGGTCGACACCAAGATCTCCAGCATCGACGTATGCCTCCTTTCCGTCTCCGGAACCGAATCGAGATTTGATGAACTCCTTGTGGATCTTCAAGGCAGACTGTAGCTCTGAAATGGGGACGTCGTTGAGGAAGACACATTTTCCGAAAGCACCATCTGGTACGGCGAATCTCTGCTTGCCATCTCGGGTCTTCCTGATAACGTTAGCTTTGTTTCCGTTGATGAGACAGCGAGATTTAGGATCGGTGATGACATGAAGGCTGAAAAAGATGGGATGAGATCAAGAGGGAACTCACTTGATAGCCTCAGTAGCAACCTCTAATAGCTCATCGGTGAAGTCCTCGTGGTCCATTGATAGACCAACGGAAGAGATGAGGGTGAACCACTGGTCTCGCTGTTCGTCGTTGATCATCTTTCGAGAGTGGGCGAGGGTGATGGAGTATGCCATGTCGATCTGAGATTAGCGAGTGAAACGATCTGACAAGTGTCTAGAAAGCATGGTGTGATCGTTGCGACTAAGGCGATGGCGGATGTTGGGATACGTGTAAGAGGCAATTTCGTAGGAAATGGATGTGAAAAGGATGAGAGACTCACGGTGATAGCGTGTCCATGCCTCAATGGGATAGTAGGTGTCAACTCAAGAGTAGGACTCCAGGTATGTCCGAAAGCAATGACTCGGTCCAGACCAAGCTCGTGGAGATTGGGGGATTCCAACTCCAACATGGTCTCGATTCCCTTCTCACAGATATCCTGTCCAGCTTTGGTGAGTTCCTCATCCTTGTTCTCGAGTTTATGTCCGAAACCAGTTTCGACTAGTTTAGGGCCAAACTTGACGAGCAAGTCCCATACCGCCTTGTCTCCGACGGAGGCGATTTTTATTAATTCTGCGAAACCGTTTCGGACCTGTCCTACTGGTAGAGTCTTTAGGAATGAGAAATCGAGGAAGGTGTGTAGGGGGGCGTGGTATGCTCCGAGTCTGGATGTTAGCTGGGCACGAGCAGGACAAGAGAAGAGATACGACCTACCGGTTCTTGAGCTTCTTGTGGTTGATTCCGACTGTCAATCAGCACCATCCTGATCATCTGTACGAAAAAGACTCACCCTTGATACTGACACTAGCATCGATCAAACCAATCAAAGTGGTAGGTACTCGGATGAAGTTGGAGCTTCGTCGGTATGACGCACATGCGTATCCAGCGACATCGGTACATAGACCACCTCCGACGACAAGTAGAGGCTCAGTCCTGACGGTACCGAACGAGTCCATGGCGTCAACGATCTCGAGCATGGTGTCCATGGTCTTGTTCATCTCTCCACCGTTGATGACCTTCCAGGTGATCTCGACCTTGTAGTGGTCGAAGTAGGCCTGGATCTGGTCCTTGTAGATGGGGTGAACGACTGGTTGTTAGCAGATTTCTACAAAAAAGGGATTGAAAGGCTGGGAGCGACCATACAAGGTGACTACCAAACCCCAGAAGTAGACTCACTGGTATCGATGACGATCAAGACTCGCTTCCACCTCTCGTAGATCTCCGCAAGCTTTCCATGCTTAACATCGAATACAGGGGTATCGAAGTGGAAGTTGTACTTCAAAGCTTCATATCCCTCGACGACGATGGATCCCTTGGAGTCCTTGTTGACGGTAGCGGTAAGGTCTGACATTGTGTTGGGGTGGTGGGTATAAGGTGATTTAAGAAAGATAGCTGGTAGTCAGCAAAGGCTGGGTGGGGACAATTAACAGAGTGGGGACAATCGAAACTTACAATCGGATAATGGAAAGATAAGAAATCTAAGGTTGAATTCAATGTACCGGTATATATACCGACAACTCACACCGTCAACTGCTCATCGACCTATACGCCGGTCGCAGGCGAGGTGTACATGCCGATGCCATCACCGCATCTATCGATCGTATCGTTCATCGATCTTCTCGATCCCCGCTTGAACGTTTCTCAATGCCTCGTACCCCCTTACCCCTTACTTTGATCAAGTCATGGCGTTGTGGGAACCCTCATTCCAGCACTACTCAACTTTGGACTTTCTCTCCTCTTACCCTTTGTTCATGATAATGGCTACTTGATCTCGTAAGCCGTAGCGGTAGCGATTCCCGTAGTCCCCCTCTGTTCAAGCAGGATCGTGACATCGATGATGTCGTGCTTGGTGAGTTAGATCGATGTCTCGATCCCCCTTTGAACAACTCTGAGACCCTTTGTTGGAACATGTCATGGTTCTAGTGACCGAAGGTTTGTGTTTAGCTGCGAATAGCAGGAAGCGAGCGCAGGGGGAGTGGGTGTGAATGAGGAGCTGGCGGAGGGGAGAGAACAAGTTAATAGTTAGTTCAGGTACAACACGTTGTGAGAAAGGGTTAGATCGCTCAAAGTAGTATTTCGATAACGGGCTCAAACTGAATTGCCGGTCGATCCTGCTCCTTCTTCCGATCGTTGGAATGAATTACTACGATGGGTAAATCCAGCAACCGATTATCGATACCGGGTATGAGGCAGTCCAAGGTGGAGGTATGGCGTCATGGATCACAGTCTGGGGGACGTGTAGCGTGCGTGACATGAAACGAGGTGACTGGAGGTGATTATACGTGGAGAGCCAAAGCACGTTCGTCCACTCCCTTTCACCACGAGCATACAGCAACCACCATGCCCGGGACAGCACCACCCAAATACCACGGTGAGTGTCATCTGTATGCTCCGTCGACAATGGGCAGCACTGACCACCAGAACCTGTACAGGGGACTGTCTACCACGGAGACGGACGTGAAGAAGCATTACTCAAACATCTTCAATCTCTACCTGCCCTCTCGTCCGATGAGACAAAGGATCTCTCGCTCCATGATAGGTCGCAGAGGGTCTTGGACGCTATCCATGATTTTGGAAAGGGGGAGAATAGGTACCTAATGAGCGTGGGGGATACCAAGGGAAAGCAGGTCGAGCAGATTATCAAGGATAAGAAACCAAAGGTGAGTGGTCTTACAGTCTTTGGGTATATCAGGTCTGTAAGGGTACGAACGAATGCGGTCGGGACGACGGTAGGATGTTCATGGAGCGGTATAACGGTGATGGAGCAGTCCCAAGGGAAGCGGAGCGCGTGTATGGAGTAACGCCTTGTCTCGCTGGACTTCAGTGCGCATTCGCGGCCTTTCATCCCTCGGGCTCCACCACCTCCCAACGATCAAGGCATAGCTGACGACTAGTTGATCCTCGAATTAGGAGCCTACGTTGGGTTCTCAGGAGTTTCATTCTCCAGAGTAAGTCCCTAAACGCCCATTCATCACCCTGCATCCCCGATTCCATCAAAATCCGATGTCATCTTGGGTCATCAAGATCGTTCTACTCTCCTCGGCAATCCCACATTTCCTCCGCCTAGACTATTGACTAACATCCAGCACCTCTTTGAGGCTCACCCAGACTCCACATATCCCGCTGACTGGGCGTCATCCGATGAACCCGGAAAACGAGCTGGATATGTTTCACTGGAGAAAAGCGAGGTTTACGCCAAAACCGCTCAGGGGGCTTTTGATCTAGCTGGATTAGGGAAGGTAGTCAAAGTGAGTCCAATCATCTTCGAGACTCCTGATGCAATAAACGTAGCGACGGATCCTGATGCCAGTTTGTGATTGGATCTTCGACGCCTAATCTTCGCAAGCTGAGGGAAACGCTTAATATGCCTAAACCACTTCAATTCGATATGGTATTCTTGGATCATTTGAAACCGTTATATACGGTTGATTTGAAGGTCATGGAAGAGGAGGGGTTGATTGGACCTGTAAGTTGTTCTGTATCCTTCATCACGGAGAGATATCCTCTATCACCATAATTACCTTGATCCACGAACCCTATCACTCCACAAATCATTCTCGTCACCCCTCGTCATGTTCCACTTGGTGCTCTTTCCAGATACCGACTCTACTCCCAATCGAGCAGAACTGATAATAGGGAACGACTATTGTAGCAGACAACGTAGTCAAACCCGGAAACCCAGCCTATCTGTCCTATATTCGAGCTACTTCAGCCCAAAAACGAGAATCGCTCGCTTCTCCTCGACTCACTAAGCAACCCCCGACTACACCCAATCCGACAAGTGACGACGCATGGAATACCGCTTTCAGAGATGGACCCCTTGATGAGACTAGGTGGACACCCGATGAAGCTGATGGGGTTGAAGCTGACGGAGTACCCGAGTTGGAGTATAGTAGCGAGATGCTTGATGGCTGGGATCCTTATACTGGAGAGAAGGATGCATGTGAGGTCTCGGTATGTACTGGGAAAGCACAGGCTGCCTGAGCATAGTCATGGTACAAGGAGGTAGGCAGGAATAGAGGTAGGAAAAGTAGCTGAAAAGGTCATATACATGTATATACTACATTGACCGACTGATTAGACTATTGGGACCTCGAGGCACTCCGCGTACGATCGTGTATCAACTATCACTACCGACTGAGGATGGATCCACAAGACAGAGCGCTTTATTCAAGCGGCCTGAGCTCGGTCCAGCCTCACTGCGAACGTCCCATCTTATAACCTGTCGACATCCCGTTGAGCCCTCGGCCCGATCAATTCGATGATCAAGGGGTAAAATGGATTGCGTGCAATCGAGCATGGCCCTCAAATCGCTAACACGGATCCGACTAGTTACCCGTTGGTGATCTCGTTCTACAAGAATGCTCGATGTCGCATCACATACTGTAAGGATGAAGCTGAAACCATCAATTTTCCCTCACCACCCAAAATACAACAACAGGATGACACCGCCGAATCACTACTCCTTTTTTTCCGTTTGTGATGGGGTTGGTTGAGGCGGATAAAGGTAGCCATGAAACCGATCTGGTGATACTGAATGATTCCCTTGGGGAAATTGCGCCACGTCAATGGATCTCGGCATGATGATGGCATCTTTTTGGCTATCAAACACAATCTTCACATACATGCAATGGTCAATCTCCCCTACGATCGCCAAGGATATTCGTCAAAGGTGGGTGCAAAATGATTCAAGCACTTCAAGATCGATAAATAAAACGTCAAGATTGAGCGCTATTGATCCTATCGACATTTCAAGATATAAATTTCTATCCAAGCTCGATACACTATACCAAACAACACGTACTCTGGTAATATGAGGCTTACCATATCCAGTCTTCTTGCCCTTTACATCGCAGTGCCAGCCACTATGGTCCAAGCGCTCGATCTCCAGGTAGCTGTCGTCAGTACCTTAGTAACCGGCACCATGACCGTCTTCCCTGGCGGAAGTCCGGTTGAACTACATCACCTTGAAGGAGAAAATCCCATGATCGTTGGCAGTTTACCCTTGACTGG
>Ga0265798_10010520_pt1 | contig 11396 bp, 6 predicted proteins | sample P3T30metagenome_FD_192430 | JGI IMG/M metagenome (GOLD analysis project Ga0265798, IMG submission 192430) | Plant litter microbial communities from East Loma Ridge, Irvine, California - P3 T30 | ecosystem: Environmental > Terrestrial > Plant litter > Unclassified | place: USA: California... | reverse complement strand
ATCACCTGTCGGTGATGGCGGCGACCGTAATGAACTCGCTCGACAGCACCATCGCCAACGTTGCCTTGCCCCATATCCAGGGCAGCGTGTCCGCGTCGAGTGAGGAGATCACCTGGGTCCTGACCTCCTATATCGTCGCAGCGGCGATCATGACGCCGCTGACCGGCTGGCTGGCCGGCCGCTTCGGCCGCAAGCGGCTGATGCTGTGGTCGATCGTCGGTTTCACGGTGGCATCAGGACTATGCGGTCTCGCCAACAGCCTTGGCGAACTCGTCGGATTCCGACTGCTTCAGGGCATTTTCGGTGCGGCGCTGGTGCCGATGAGCCAGGCGATCTTGCTCGATATCAACCCGCCCGAACGTCACGGGCCCGCGATGGCGGTGTGGGGCATGGGAGCGATCCTGGGTCCGATCATCGGGCCGGCCCTGGGCGGCTGGCTTACCGACAATCTGTCGTGGCGCTGGGTGTTCTACATCAACCTGCCAATCGGTGCCCTGGCCTTCGCCGGCCTGTCGGGCTTCCTTACCGAAACCAAGGACGCGGCGAAGCCGCGGCTCGACCTGTTCGGTTTTGCCATGCTCGCGCTTGCGATCGGATCGATCCAGTTGATGCTCGACCGCGGCCAGACCAAGGACTGGTTCAGTTCGTTGGAAATCTGCGTCGAAGCTGCGCTAGGCCTGTTCTTCGGCTATCTGTTCGTTGTTCACACGCTGACCGCCCGCAAGCCATTCATCGATGTCGGCATGTTCAAGGATCGCAACTTCCTGACAGGATCGATTTTCGGGTTCTTCCTCGGCACCGTCTTGTTCGGTGTGCTCGCGCTGCTGCCGACCATGCTGGAGACGCTGATGGGCTATCCAGTGGTGCTGACCGGCCTCGTCACCGCGCCGCGCGGGATTGGCACCCTGGTGTCGATGATCGTGGTCGGGCGCATCATCAAGCGCGTCGACGCGCGCCTGCTGATCTTCCTCGGCTTCGCCATCGCTGCCTGGTCGCTCCACATGATGTCCGGCTTCTCGCTGGAGATGGGTCAGGGTCCGGTGATCCTGTCCGGCTTCATCCAGGGAATCGGCACCGGCTTGGTATTCGTGCCGCTGACGACGATTGCCTTTGCGACGCTGGATCCCAAATACCGCAACGAGGGCGCAGCAATGTTCACGCTCACGCGCAACATCGGCTCGGCGGTTGGCATTTCGGTGCTTCAGGCGATGACCATCCGCAACGCCGCCACGGTTCACTCCCGGCTGGTGGAAGGCGTCCGGCCGGACAACCCTGCCCTCGACGGCGGCTTCGACTTCGATCTGCCAGGCGCCGTCGCCGCGATGAACGCGCAGATCAGCCGGCAGGCATCGATGGTTTCCTATGTCGACGCCTTCTGGCTGCTGTTCGCCCTCACCCTCGTCATCATTCCCCTCCTGCTCCTGATGCGCGGCCCCCGCGCCGGTGCGGCTGAGGGCCCGACCATTCACATGGACTGATCCAATGCGCTTGATTCCTCTCCTTGTCGCGACGACGGCGCTGGCTGGCTGCACCGTTGGCCCCAACTTTACCCGCCCGGCAGCGCCGAGTACTTTGACCTATCTGTCGCCCGCCGAAGGGCAGGGGCGGACTAGCGGCGCACCAGCCACGAATCTCGGCAACGGCCCGGCCCTGCGCTGGTGGACCGCCTTCGGATCGCCTGAACTCGATGCTCTGGTGGAGCGCGCCATGGCCAACAACCGGAGCCTGGCGGCAAGCAATGCGACGCTGGCGGCTGCCCGCGACGAACTGCGCGCAGTCACGGGTAGGCGCCTACCGCAGATCGATGCCAACGCGCGGGTCGATCAGCAGCAGGTCAACCTTGCTGGCTTCGGCTTCGCCGGTAACAATCCGCTCGCGTCGAGTGGCAACCCGGAGTTCCACCTCTACTCGGTAGGCGGCGGGATAAGCTACGATCTCGACCTGTTTGGAGGGTTGCGCCGTCAGGTCGAACAAAGCGCCGCGCAGGCCGAGGCGCAGCAGCGTCAGACAGAGGCAGCTCATCTGTCGATCGCGGGCCAAGTGGTCAATCAGGTCCTGACAGTCGCTGCTCTCCGTGCGCAGATCGCGACGGCAAACGCGCTGCTCGGAGAAGATTTGCGCAACGTCGATCTGACCCAAAAACGCCGTCAGGGTGGCGAAGGCACCCTGGTCGAGGTGCTGAACGCACAAAGTCAGTATGCCGCCGATCGCAGCGACCTGCCACAGCTTGAGCAGCAGCTTGCGGAGGCACGGCACCTGTTGGCGACACTCGTCGGCGTTGCGCCGTCAGAGCTGGGCGCGACCGAGTTCGATCTTGCACGGATGATCCTACCGATGACGGTGCCGGTCGCGCTTCCGTCCGAGCTTGTCCATCGCCGGCCGGATATCCTGCAGGCCGAGGCTGATCTGCATGCTGCGGCAGCCGGTGTGGGCATCGCTACCGCCCGGATGTACCCGGATATCACGCTGGGCGCGACGCTTACGCAAGGGGCGCCAGGGATCGACAACCTCGTGAAAAACGCCTTCCGCGGCTACGACATCTTTGCCGGGTTAACTGCGCCGATCTTCCATGGCGGCACGCTGAAGGCCGAGCGTGCCGCGGCGATCGATCGTGCGCGGGCGAGTGAGGCGACCTACCAGCAGACCGTGCTAAACGCCTTTGGCCAAGTGGCTGATCTGCTGTCCGCGATCCAGAACGATACGCGCTCGGTCACCGTGCAGGCCGAGTCCGTGGCGGTCGCCGATCGTTCGCGCCAGCTTTCCCGCCGGAGCTTCCAGGTCGGTAATTCCGGCATCATCCAGGTGCTGGAATCCGAACGCCTGTATCAGCGCTCTAGCAACGGGCTTGTGGTCGCCCGCACCCGCCAGTTCCTGAACGTGGCCCGCCTGTATGTAGCCACTGCAGGCGGGTGGATGGGATCGCCTTCGAATTTAGCCAATTGACGGCATGCATGGAGATGCCACCATCTCCACGCATCGGAGTCACGGATCTGATGCCTGGTGTGTCCGGGACCGCGCTCGCGCGTGCCGTGCGGGCAGCCGCCATCTGCCCGGTTACTCATCGTCTCGGGTCTGCCGTGGTCGAGAGCGTGCCGGCAGACCTGCCACGGCTTGCAAACCCTTTAGGCGCAACGATCTCGCAGCGGCAATCGCGGACCTGGCACCCTCATCTGACACGCTAACGTTACCGCTCCTTAATGGCGGCCAGCGCCTCGCGTTGCAGAAGTGCCGAGTTTCGGACGTTGCGTATGTCCCGCCTTTTGCAACGATATACTGCCATGCAGAGCTATCCGATCGATCGGTGCCTCATGCGATTGGAAGCGGGCTAGCGATTGCTAATCCCGTCTTTTCAATGTCACCACTATAGCGGCGCTGAAGCGCCTTCTTGAACAGTCAGCCGGCGAGCACGCCTGGTAGCGTGATCGCGTTTGGCCGGGCAACCGTACTGAGGGGAGCGCGATTCAGTGATGACACTTTAACCCGACAGCGCCCGCCAGTAGGCATCAAAGCCTATGGCCATATGATTTTGAGTTCGCTCAGGCTCGCGCTCAGCAAAATCAATCGTAAGCTGACCTAGCTTGATGATCAAACCGGTGCCAAATTCGGCGCTAATTGGCGAATCCTTCGGGATACAATCTCTCAGAAGGTTATTAATCGGCTCCAAGCGAGCAGCGGCTGCGTTGATTGCTTCCGGACTTATTCTACAGAATAGCGATAGCTGGTCTGCGGCGCGCCGTTTTTCTGGAAATTGTAAGGCCCACGCAATGTACTGGCTCCAGACATACCATGCACGATCCTTTAAGCCGGCTTCGGCAGGGTAATCAGGGAGAAGTGAATCCGCAATCTCGTAGTTGAGATTTAGGTACAAGTCATTCAGGAGGGCGTCTTTGTTCACGTAATAGGTGAATAGAGAGCCGGTTGCTACTCCCGCCTCCTTCGCAATCGCAGCAGTTGTAGCGCCGGTTCCTATCGTTGCGATAATACGAGTTGCCGCATTTAGGAGAGCTGTCTTTTTATCTTCGCTTAGCGGACGAGCCACATACAGTCCTATGGTTAAGTCGAGGCGCGCTATGCTGCATTACAGCTGAATGCAAGGTGGCCACGTGGTCGAGGAGTGCGGCCATTCCAAACTGGCATGGGTGAGCGAAAGGCACGTTTCAGATGCACCATCCACCATGAACGCCGACGCCGACGCTTTATTGATCGTGCTTAAGGAGTAAATGTTCCAAGTCGTTGAAGATCGCGTTTTCGACGATCTTGTCGTTCTGATCGGTGCAGTACTGCCCCGTCGTTATTCTCCGGCAAACGGCTCCGGCGCCAAGTCTTAGAATATGCTCAATCATAACCTCGATGCTCTCGGTTGAGGCGCCACTCGGGTTTAACGCCGTCAGAGCGTCTGATAAGATTTGCCGGATCCGGCGATCCACCTGTTGATAAATCTCTGCCACACGTGGGTTTCGGCCCGCCTCGGCAACGATCTCGGCGATGAGCTGGCATCGGCCCTCAGGTTGTTCACGTGTACTGAACCGCCTAAGCCACCCTTTGATCGCTTCACGGTCATTAGCGGCGACTGCGTCCGCTAAAGCGCCTTCTTCCAGCCATGCCTCGACATCGCTTTTACAGATGGCGGCAATGATCTCTTCTTTGCTGTGGAAGTCGCGGTAGATTTGTCCAATTGCGATGTCCGACGCTGTAGCGATTTGCGCCATGCCAGTCTGATGAAAACCCTGGTCGACGAAGAGCGTCCGCGCGGTTTCGAGCAGGTGGCTACGACGCAACTTTGCCCGTTCGCACAAGGTACGCGACGATTTGGCGGGGCGCATCCAACATCCTTTTTGCAGTTGCGAAGGCCAAAACATTCACCTAAACGATGAGTGAGTGACCAGTCACTCATACGGCTTCTATTGCAAGTTGGCAAGCCGGACAGCGGAGCAGGGACGAGCGTTGGCAGCGTGGAGTACGCATGCCTGCCTGTCCAAGAGGAAACGGATCAGGGTAGCTATGCAGAAGTTTGTTCCAGCCATTGGGCTGGCATTAATCCTTGCCGGGTGCGGCGAATCGCAGCAGGCGCCGGCACCTGCCGGCCCCCCGCAGGTATCTTTCATCACCGCCTCGGAGCAGCCCGTGACGCTAAGCAGTGAGCTGCCGGGCCGGACGAGTGCGTATGAAACTTCAGAGGTGCGGCCACAGGTAAGTGGGTTGATCCTTGCCCGTCTGTTCCAAGAGGGCGATCTGGTCCGTGCCGGCCAGCCCCTATACCGGATCGACCCGGCTCCTTATCAGGCCCAGGTCGCGAGCGCACAGGCCGCCGTTGTTCGCGCTCGGGCGGCGATTGCGTCAACTCAGGCGCTGGCGCGGCGTTACGGTGAGCTCGTCAAGATCAACGCGATCGCTCGTCAGGAGGCGGAAAACGCCCAAACCGGCGCGCAGCAGGCGCAAGCCGATGTTGCTGCTCAGCAGGCAGCACTACGGACGGCTCAGATCGACCTGACGCGCACGACAATCCGCGCGCCTATCACTGGCCGTATCGGACGCTCCACCTATACCGCAGGAGCGCTAGTAACTGCCAGTCAGGCGGAGGCGCTGACGACCATCCAGCGGCTTGACCCGATCTACGTCGATATCCAGCAATCGAGCGCCGATGTGCTGAACTTGCGCCAGCAGATCCTGTCCGGTGATCTGTCACGCGGAGGGGGGGCCGCGCAGGTGAGGCTGAAACTGGAAAATGGCAGCACCTATCCCGCCACGGGCGTCTTGAAGTTCACCGACGTGAGTGTTGACCCCACCACTGGAAGTCAGGTGGTGCGCGCAGTGTTTCCAAACACGAGCGGGCTACTCCTGCCCGGTATGTATGCGCGTGCCGAGTTGGTCGAGGGAACCAGGGCCAAAGGTCTGATGGTGCCCCTTCGCGCTGTATCCCGTGACGAGCGCGGCAATCCGACGGCGATGGTTGTCGGCTCCAATAACAAGATTCAGGTTCGACAACTCACGGCGCCGCGGACCGTCGGCCAGTATTGGCTGGTAACGGGCGGATTACGCGTTGGTGACAAGGTCGTGGTCGAAGGAGCGCAGAACCTACAGCCGGGGACGGCGGTCAAGCCTGTCCCCCTTCAGCGGGGTGGCCGACAAGCTCGACAGTCTGCGCAAACCCAGCAGCAGGCGAAGTAAGCTCCTATGTCTCGCTATTTCATCGATCGCCCGATCTTCGCTTGGGTTATCGCCATCGTGCTGATGCTGTTCGGCGCGCTCGCGATCCGCACCCTCCCAATCTCCCAGTTCCCAGCAATCGCACCGCCCGCCGTGACGATAACAGCGATTTATCCCGGTGCTGATGCACAGACGCTGGAGCGCACAACGACGCAGATCATCGAACAGCAGCTGCGTGGCATCGACAACATGCGTTACTTCTCGGCACAGACGTCGTCAGCCGGACGCGCGATCATCACGGTGACCTTTGAACAGGGAACCGACCCTGACATCGCGCAGGTGCAGGTGCAGAACAAGCTTCAGGCTGCAACGCCCCTCCTGCCTCAGGAAGTGCAGCGGCAAGGCGTAGTCGTTGCCAAGTCGGCTGCCAGCTTCCTTATGGTGGCAGCGCTGTACTCCGAAAATGACAGCCATACCGCCAACGATTTGTCCGATTATCTGGTGAGTCAGGTGCAGGAGCCTGTCAGCCGCATCACTGGCGTCGGTGAGCTTCAGGTGTTCGGCACGCAGTATGCGATGCGTATATGGGTCGATCCCCTCAAGCTGCGCAGTTACAATCTGGCCATCGAGGACGTCGTAACCGCGATCCAGGGTCAGAACGCCCAGATCTCGGCAGGCCAGATTGGCCAGCTGCCTGCCTCGAAGGAGCAGGAACTCAACGCTACCGTATCTATTCAGTCCCGCCTTCAGACGCCTGAGCAATTCGGGGCGATCCGCCTCCGTTCAACACAGGGCGGGGCCACGGTGCGACTGCGAGACGTGGCTCGCGTCGCAATCGGCGCCGAAATCTACGGCTTCGACACGCAGTATAACGGGCATCCCGCCTCTGGCTTCGGCGTACGCCTCGCCACCGGCGCCAATGCGCTGGACACTGTTGACGCCGTCAAGTCGGAGATCGAGCAAATCGCTAAGGGGTTTCCGGCGGACGTGAAGGTCGCGTATCCCTATGACTCCACCCCTTTCGTCCGTCTGTCGGTCGAGCAGGTGATTCACACCCTCGTTGAAGCGGTCGTGCTCGTGTTCCTTGTCATGTTTCTGTTCTTGCAGAACTGGCGCGCCACGATCATCCCAACGATCGCCGTGCCGGTGGTGCTGCTCGGCGCGTTCGGCGTGATGTCGGCTCTCGGCTATTCGATCAACACCCTAACGCTGTTCGGCATGGTGCTCGCCATCGGTCTGCTCGTCGACGACGCCATCGTCGTAGTCGAGAACGTCGAGCGCCTGATCCAGACTGAGCATCTTTCGCCCAAGGAAGCGGCACGCAAGTCGATGGACGAGATCAGCGGCGCGCTGATCGGCATTGGCCTGGTGCTGTCGGCAGTGTTCTTGCCGATGGCATTCTTCGGCGGATCAACAGGCGTCATCTACCGCCAGTTCTCCGTCACCATCGTCTCGTCCATGGTGCTGTCGGTGCTGGTGGCATTGATCCTGACGCCCGCGCTGTGCGCTACAATTTTGAAGGCTCACGATCCAAAGCAGCAGCAGGGTAACGGGCCGTTCGCACGCTTCTTCCGTTGGTTTAACGACAAGTTTGATCGTGGAACCGAAAAGTATGAAGTAGGCGTCAAGCGGACGGCGCGCAGCTGGAAACGATCGGGTCTGATGTATCTGCTACTCGTCGGCGTGATGGCGTTTACCTTCTGGCGCCTGCCCAGCGGCTTCCTGCCCGAAGAGGACCAGGGCTCGATGATCGCGCTGGTGCAGGCACCCGCGGGGGCAACCTTGCCGCGTACCCAACGAGCGCTGGACGTGGTCCGTGATCATTTCCTCAAGGATGAAAAGGCCAACGTCTCGGCAGTCTTCACCATCAGCGGCTTCTCGTTCGCCGGTCAGGGCCAGAATGCCGGTCTTGCTTTCATCAAGCTGAAGGATTGGGAAGAGCGGGGAGGTAAGGAAAGCCGGGCACCTGCGATCGCAGCCCGCGCGTTCGGTGCGTTCTCGAGCTACCACGACGCCAGCATCTTCGCGATCGTGCCGCCTGCCGTTCAGGAACTCGGTAACGCTACAGGCTTCGACCTCTGGCTGGTAGATAGGGCAGGGATCGGTCACGACAAACTACTGGCTGCGCGCAACCAGCTGCTCGGCATGGCAGCAGGTGACAAGCGCGTCGCGCAGGTACGCCCGCTCAGCCTCGACGACGCACCGCAGCTCAACGTCAATATCGATCAGGACAAAGCGGGCGCACTGGGGCTGGACATCAGCCAAATCAACTCTGCCATCTCGACCGCTTGGGGCGGTGCCTACGTCAACGACTTCCTGGACCGTGGACGCACCAAGCGCGTGTACCTGCAGGCTGATGAGCAATATCGTTCGTCGCCTGAAGACATCGAGAATTTCTACATCCGGGGGGCAAACGGGCAGATGGCACCGTTCGGTGCGTTCTCTACGCTGTCGTGGAAGCCGGCGCCTGTCATCCTGAACCGCTATAACGGGCGTCCTGCGATGGAACTGCAAGGATCGCCGGGTCAGGGACTCAGCACGGGTTCGGCCATGGAAGCGATGCAGGAGCTGCAGGGTAAGGTACCGCCCGGCACCAGCCTGGAGTGGACCGGTCTGTCGTACGAGGAACGGTTGTCTGGTGGCCAGGCTCCGGCGCTCTATGGCCTGTCGCTGCTGATCGTCTTCCTGTGCCTCGCTGCGCTGTATGAAAGCTGGTCGGTGCCGATCGCTGTGCTGCTGGTCGTGCCGCTCGGCGTGTTAGGTGCGGTGCTGGCCGCGGCGCTAACCGGTCTCAATAACGACATCTACCTCCAGGTGGGTCTGATCACGACCATCGGTGTGTCGGCGAAGAACGCCATCCTGATCGTGGAGTTTGCCGAAGAACGGGTGCTGGCCGGCATGAACGCCTTCGACGCCGCGATCGAAGCCGCACGGCTTCGTCTTCGACCGATCCTGATGACCAGTCTTGCCTTCGTGTTCGGCGTCATGCCGCTCGCGATCTCCACTGGTGCAGGCGCTGGCGGCCAGAACGCAATTGGTCGAGCAGTGGTTGGCGGCATGTTGTCGGCAACCGTCCTCGCCATCTTCTTCGTGCCAATGTTCTTTGTAGTCATTGCTCGCCTGTTCAACCATGGTCAGGAGGATGCCAACCGGCCCCGGCTGAACCAGGACGTCGAGCCCGAGGGCGGTAATAAATCCTCCGATGGCGGCGTCGCGCCGCAGGGAGCATAATATGATGAATAGGTCGCTTATCGCCTGCCTCGCAGGTGCGACGATGCTCGCTGGCTGCAATCTTGCACCCAAGTACGTCCGGCCGATTGGCGCCGTCCCTGCGGCACTGCCGCAGGGAGGCGTATATCCAGCGGCTTCCACCGATGCGCCGGACGTCACCAAGATTGGGTGGCGGGACTTCTTCACGGACGATCGGCTGCGCAACACAATTGCCCTCGGTCTCGAGAACAACCGCAATCTGCGCATCGCAGCAGCCAACGTGCTTCAGGCTCGCGCGCAGTATCGCATTCAGCGGGCTGATCTCGTGCCGTCGACAACCCTGTCGGGATCGGCCACTTACACGAATAACATCCAAGGTGCTGCCGGTGCGCTGGGCGGCGCTGCTAGTGGAGGGACGGGAACGGGCACAGGCTCGGGCTCGGGATCCGGCACAGGAGTTGGAACTGGAACGGGGGCAGGCACCGGTGTCGGAGCGGGCGTCGGGGCAGGAGTTGGTTCGTCCTCGTCCAACCTGGACTTTTACTCCGTCAACGCTGGTTTTTCAGCGTTCGAGCTCGACCTGTTCGGCCGCGTGCGAAACCTAAATCAGGCGGCGCTTGAACAATATTTTGCTACTGAAGAGGCACAGCGATCGACCCGTATCAGCCTGATTGCGGAAATCGCGACCGCGTGGCTGACCTATGCATCGGATCAGGATCAGCTGCGGATTTCGCAGGACTCACTTAAGTCGTTCGAGCAGTCGCTGGAACTTACCCGGGCGCAGTTCCGCATCGGCGTGGCGTCAGAACTCGAGGCGCGTCAGGCTGAAACGACTTACCAAGCTGCCCGCAACGACATTGCGGTGCTAAAGACACGTGTCGCCCAGGACAAGAATGCCCTCGACCTGCTGGTTGGCGCACCTGTATTAGTAGAGCTCCTCCCGCAGGGTCTGGGCAACGGCGATGCCGCCTTGCAAGTTCTGCCCGCGGGCTTGGCGTCGGACGTCCTGCTGCGCCGTCCCGACGTGTTGCAGGCCGAACACCAGTTGATCGCGCAGAACGCTAACATCGGTGCGGCACGTGCAGCGATGTTCCCTCGCATCTCGTTGACCGCGACGTTGGGTACGATCAGCACGGCGCTCAGCGGCCTCTTCGCTGGCGGCAGCTTCACCTATACGGGTGCGCCGTCGGTCTCATTACCGCTGTTCGATGGCGGCCGGCTCCGTGGCAATCTTGACGTAGCACGAGCGCAGCAGCAGGCAGCGGTTTCGACGTACGAAAGAGCGGTACAGACTGCCTTCCGCGAGGTAGCCGACGCCTTGGCGCAGCGCGGGACGATCGACGAGCAGGTCTCGGCACAAACAGCACGCGTTAACGCAGCCAATATCGCATTGCGGATATCAGATGCCCGCTATCGGGCCGGCGTGGAGTCATTCCTGACCACCCTCGATTCCCAACGCACCGCATATGCCGCGCAGCAGCAGCTGGTCACCACACGCCTCAACCGGGAGAGCAACCTCGTCGAACTATACCGGTCGCTTGGCGGCGGTTTAGATCCGCTTGATCGCCCCGTCGTCACCGACGGAGGTCAGCAACGCGCCTCATCGTCGCAGTAACGTCACCAGCAGTGACGCTGCATGACGACGAGCACGCCGATACTAGGGTACTCGAGCAAAACGGTTAAAAGGGTGAAGCGCGAAAGCCCAGACAGGGTTTTTGCGGTTCACCCATGTTCAGTTCTGCTGTGACAATCGGGCGTAAAGTTGGGTCCTCAAACCAGCACAGCGCTAGGGGCGGGCACTGTCCGAGACCTCGCGCAGCGCCGTCGCGAGGCTGTTATGCTAGCGGTAGCCGCACAGCTTTTTCCTCAGAGAATGTGCGGAGGATACGCCGGGGGTCTTGTCGCGAAAATGCTGAGTTTCGGACGTCGCGTAAGTCGCTTCTTTCGCGACACGGCCGTCTTCCCGACTGGGATTCTAAAACGGAAAAGCTGGAGCGACAGCAATGGCGGTCAGCGCCGTGGTGCCAGTGTTTCAATTA
>Ga0265798_10010519_pt1 | contig 11397 bp, 6 predicted proteins | sample P3T30metagenome_FD_192430 | JGI IMG/M metagenome (GOLD analysis project Ga0265798, IMG submission 192430) | Plant litter microbial communities from East Loma Ridge, Irvine, California - P3 T30 | ecosystem: Environmental > Terrestrial > Plant litter > Unclassified | place: USA: California... | reverse complement strand
CCTGCGATGGTGGGGTGCTGGTTTGTGCCGATTTGTTTGTTTTGGTTTGGGTGGAGTTCGAGGGAGGAGATTCATTGGATTGTACCGATTATTGGGACGTCGTTCTTCGGTATTGCGGCGTTTACGCTGTTCAATGCTGTGCTGCCGTACCTGTCTGACGCGTACCCGGACTCGGTGGCTAGTGTGCTGGCTGGCAACGACCTCATGAGGAGTGCGTTTGGTGCGGGGTTTCCGCTGTTTGCGACGGGCATGTATCACCAGCTGGGCATCAACTGGGCGTCGAGCTTGTTGGCGTTCTTGGGCATTGCCTTTATTCCGATTCCGTTTTTGTTGTATAGGTTTGGGAAGAGGATTAGGCAGAAGAGTAAGCTGGCGAGGAAGGATATTTAGGGTGGGGCTGTGTGGAGTGGTGGTGGGGTTGATATGACGGAAAATATTGAAGTTTGTTCTTGTGATTTCAAATCTCGTGAGATTGTTGCACGAGGTTCGAATTGACGATGTCGCTGGTGGCGAAGGCGGCGAGAAAGCTGGGTCTAAAGCTGCATGGAGCTAATGCGGTCCACCGAACTGCAGTCTGGTGCATTTTCAACTTCGCCATGATGACATGCAGACGGAAGACAGCATCAAAAATGCGTAAAGGCATGTTGAAGTTTAATCAAGGTCCATACTCGCAAAACCCATCTTCTTCGCTAAGTAGAAAGACCCGTGAACGCTCCCACAGGTCTGGACTGCTCCAGGCCGGCGCAAGACACGGCGGTAGATGGAAAAGGGCATGGAGATCGATCGGCTCGAGATGCCTAAAGACGCCTGCCCCACCTGCCTGCAAGACGTCAACGCGAACGCGATCATGGCTAGCACGTGCAATTAGACTGCGCTCAACGTCCTGCAAGTGGAAGGCGTCGGATGAGAGAAGATTGTGCTAGGAAACTCTCTCTCGTCCTGCGTGAGTAAAGGTTGTCTAATCGAGAGCTGCATTAATTGACGGCACCAAAAGCAAGATCTGTTAAATTGCACCGCCACAGCTCGACCCGGGAACAGGACTGTGATGCATGCTAGTCTTGCCGCATTCGGTTACAGCAGCCGTCACCTGTGATTATCAACGGGCAAGTGCGCTTCAGTGCCACGCATCCACCCTCTCAACGTGCTCGTGCTCGTGCTCGTGCTCGTGCTGCTCGCAGGAAAGCATGGCGGATCCAAGCATGGCGCCTCCACTTTCGCGTAATGCGTCCTCGGACCTCGAGTCGTCTTCGTCGTCGGACCACGACCAGGACCAGCAAGGCTCCCTGAACTTTGCACCCCCCGTGTCCTCGACTCCACTCGACGAAGTTCCTCCGCTGCTGAACGGCGCTGGATACAGCTGGAGCAACGGACACACGCTGCCATCGCGCTCGAGAGGCCCCGTCACCTCCATCATGACAACAGACCTGCCGCACCCGGGCACCGCCAGCGCCAGCACCGCCAGCAGCAGTCGCACGCCGCTGCGTCCCAACCCCATCCGCACGCCCTCCAACGCCTACGCGCCCCCCCGCCGCCCGCAGCAGTACTCGCTCAACTCCAGCACGCACCGCACGCGCAACTCGTCGGCCACGCGCTCGCGGCGCAACCCCAACGCCGAGTACCGCGCGCAGGAGAAGGCGTACGTGCAGCGCATCCGCCAGGAGAACGAGGCCGACGACTTCTTCGAGCCCGCCCTGCGCACGCCCAGCCTCGGCTATGGCACCGACAGCGAGACGGACGACGAGTCGCCCAGCACCGCCGAGTATGGCGACGCCGACGCCGATCCCTACGACCAGGAGACGCTGCTCTACTACGGCAACGGCGAGGACATGCAGCCGTCGATCGAGGAGCTCAAGATCCCCGCCAACCGCGAGCGCCTGGAGTGGCACTCGATGCTGGCCAGCGTGCTGACGGGCGACGTGGTCAAGCAGGAGAAGAAGCGCCTGATTGGCGGCGCCGAGCAGCAGGGCGACCACACCATGAAGGCCGAGATCTGGATGGGCATCCGTGCCCGCGTGTGTGGCCGCTCGCTGCAGGCCCAGCGCCGCATCGTCGACGACGCCCGTGCCAAGACGCGCGCCGACATCGAGAGCATCATCTCGTTCGAGGTCGGCGGCGAGGCCGAGGCCGGGCAGACGGCCGCCCAGCAGGTCGAGGACGTGGTGCGCCGCATCGAAAAGGTCGAGAGCGCCTATCCCACCCGCCAGGCCCTCGAGGCTGCTCATCCGCGCGCCGCCTCGCAGCCCTACCGCGACGCCTGCGACGCCGTCGTCGCCTGGCACAACACCATCACCCTCATCAGCACCGAGATGTCCATCCTCAAGAAGTGGGTCGGCAACGACGAGCTCGACTTCACCAAGCCGCGCCCGCGCTCCGCCCAGGACCACCACCTGACCGACGACGCCTCCTTCATCGACCGCATACTCAAGGAGGACGGCCTCAAGTCGCTGCACGGCAAGACCAACCTGCTCATCCCGCTCGAGCAGGTCATCCAGAAGGCCAAGTCGACCCTCATCGCCAACGCCGAGGGCTTCGCCGACCGCCACCTGCCGCCCTACATCGAGGAGCTGCTGACCCTCATCAACTTCCCTTCGCGCCTGCTGCAGGAGATCATCCGCGTGCGCCTGTCCTACGCCAACAAGATCAAGGACCCCTCGCAGCAGGGCGTCATGGTCGCCGAGCAGATGATTGCCCAGTTCCAGATCCTGCTCGCCATGGCCGGCCAGGTCAAGGAGAGCTACCTTGTCATCTCGCGACCGGAGCCCGGCTGGGACCTGCCGCCCTGCATCGAGGAGAACTTTGACACTGTCGTCCTCGACGCCCTCCGTTTTTACTTCAAGAGGCTGAACTGGAAGCTGGCCGCCAACAAGAACACGTTCAAAGAGGCCGAGATCCTCGAGCAGGAGTGGAACTTCTGCAACAAGCTCGGCCGCCAGCTGCAGGGTGGCGATGTCGAGACTGCCGAGCAGTTCAGCGTCCTCACCTCCAAGTCGCTCACACGCCTCAGCGCCCATTTCGAGCGGGAGTTACAGCGCCGTCCGGACGAGTTGACCGGCTCCGAGATGGAGAAGCGCTACAAGCAGATCCTCGACTCCGTGCGTGTCCGGCAGCGTAAGCTGTTTCGTTTCTCCAGGCTCCTCACGCAGCGCTTTGAGAACTGCACCGAATACAACATTGACCACATCGCCCTCGAACAGGAGCAGCTGCACGAACTGTATGAAGCGCTGGTTGACACAGGGCACTTTCTTGTCGAGCCCAGTGGCGGCCAAAGCTCTGGCACATACATCATCGCGTCTCCCGCTCTGCAAGATAGGCCAGAAGATATCCAGTCACTACTCACGACTTGCTACCACGCTGAAGAGGCCCCGGAGGACCCGTCCAACCCTTACGTCTTGATCATCAAGCCAGAGGAGACGCTGTACTGGGCCGGGAGAAGACTCGAAGCTAACGTCCTGCAACCCCCGGACATGGGCTCGGGTCGGTTACGTTTGGTCGCTGATGGCTCGCAACAGCGCTTGGCGAACGCCAACATGTCGTTCTTGCAGAGCATCAACATGGAGATCCACACGTTGATCGATCAGAGAGCTAATCTCCGGCGTGTCAACACCGAGCTGCAGAAAATCAAGAAGACGGCCTTCAAGCTCTCCAACACCATCATGGACAGCGTTGAGATCGTCCGGCGGCAGACTAAGGGATTAGACTGCCAGGACCTTATTCAGACGTGTTTCGCCTTTGCGACCGAGTTCGGACAGCGTTCCGTGCTTTACATGGACTACAACCGCCAGGCGATGAACAACATCAAGCTGACTAGGCTCGCACTCGATTGGGTTAGCTTCATCTGCGATGACTGTGTTGCCACGGACCGCAAGACCTTCCGATGGGCGGTCGTAGCGCTCGAATTTGCTATGATGATGACGCGTGGACAGAATATTCTTTCAATGAGCGACGACGAATACTCTCGGCTACGACTCAAGGTCGCAGGGTGCATGTCGGTCTTGATTTCGCACTTTGACATCATGGGTGCAAGGTCAACTATCGCTGCCCAGGCCGAAAGACAACGACTCAATGCCATCGCTGGAAAGCACTTGATGGATCCGAAGAACTCAATGGACGACGCGGAGTCGATCGAGTTGACGCAGACGCAGTGGATGCAGAGACTAGAAGAAATTGACTCGTTCAGAAAGGAAAAGGAAGCTGAGCGACAAGCCCTGGGTAGGGTGCTGGAAGACTCTAACGAAGCCGACCGAGCATTAACCTACCTTTCTTCATCCGCTACCAACGTCACTCTGCGATGGCAACAAGGCCAGTTCGTCGGTGGAGGTACTTTCGGGTCTGTGTACGCCGCCATGAACTTGGACTCTGGCCACTTGATGGCCGTCAAGGAGATCCGTCTTCAGGACCCACAGCTCATCCCTACCATTGTCGCACAGATCAGAGATGAAATGGGCGTCTTGCAAGTCCTCGACCACCCCAACATCGTCTCATACTACGGCATCGAGCCCCATCGCGACAAGGTCTACATCTTCATGGAATACTGCTCCGGCGGCTCTCTCGCCGGCCTGCTCGAGCACGGCCGCATCGAAGACGAGACTGTCATTACTGTCTACGGACTGCAAATGCTGGAAGGCCTCGCATATCTCCACGACTCCGGCGTAGTGCACCGCGACATCAAGCCCGAGAGTAAGTCCCCCTATCACACTCCATATATCATCCCCTTACTAATCCACCACCAGACATCCTCCTCGACCACAACGGCGTGATAAAATACGTCGACTTCGGCGCCGCCAAACTCATCGCCCGCCAGGGCCGCACCCTCGCCGCCGAACACACCGCCACGCGTCAGGGCCGGCAGCGCTCCATGACCGGCACGCCCATGTACATGTCCCCCGAAGTCATCCGCGGGGGCTCCACCGGCCGCCACGGCGCCGTCGACATCTGGTCGCTCGGCTGCGTGATTCTCGAAATGGCGACTGGTCGGCGCCCATGGGCGTCCATGGACAATGAGTGGGCTATCATGTACCACATCGCACAGGGCGATCCGCCGCAGTTACCGACGAAGGAGCAGCTGAGTGAGTCCGGCATCGACTTTTTAAAGAAGTGCTTCGAGAGGGATCCTGCGAAGCGCGCGAGTGCGGTGGAGCTGTTGCAGCATGAGTGGATTATGGCGCTCAGGGCGCAGTTGAGTTTGGAGCCGCAGACGCCGGGGACGGGGACTGAGTCGGGGACGAGTGCGAGTGGGGAGAGTACGGGTGTTACGCCGTTGAGTAGTAGGCAGAGCTCTTTTGCGTCGCCTACTTGATCTCCCCGATACGCACGAAACATCCGCTGGCTTTTGGGCTAATGGTGTGTGTTGTGTAGTCCCGCGCCACATCTCCCTTCCGACAGGTACGGGCAGATTCTGCACGGCGAATTTACCGCCGCTCAGTCCGTGTCTGGAGAGCACGCCTAATATCACGGCGGGCTTTTCGATGGCGACTGCGACGGCGCCGGGTGCGAGTGGGAGTGCGGCGAATACGTTGAGGCGGTATGCGTTTTCTGATGCTTGAAAAGAGAGGACGGTTTGCGCTTTTCTCTTCTCTTGTATGCTTGGGTTTTTAATGTTTAGGTACTGTTTTTGGGTGTCTTTGGGCCTTGCTTCTCGCTAGCGTTTCTTGAGATGGAAGGCCTTGATTTTTTGTCTCGGGTTTAGGGTAGGGTTGGGTTGGATTGCATTAGCGATGGAGTTTTTGAGTTTTGTCTTGAAGGTGTATATGGATATCATCACGGTGTGTTGTTTAAGCGGTTTCGAGAATGGGTATATAGCAATGAAACGATTAATCGCTTTGGCAGGGCTTGTGTTCATTGGTGATTTTCGATGGATGATGTGTTCGTGTTGATGTATTTCATTAGCGCTCGAAAGATAGCATGTCGCTGCTGAGCCTAGCCTAGGATAAAATGTACACTCTCCTCCACACCTCACAACCCCTTGAGCTTGGACAATGTGCTCGGGTCATCGAATCCGACGGGTAACTGTGAGATATCACAACGTAGAAGGGAAGGAGCGCACCAAGGACGGATGCTATTGTGAGAGTGCTGTGCGGGTGCTCTGGTGCAGGTGGATGGTGGGTCGTTTGTTTGGGTGATGGCGTTGCGTGCTAGTAAGTTATGGATTGACTGTGTGTTTGAATACAGCACGGTTTTGTCACGTGTGAAGTCTACATTATCTGCATTTGTTGTTCTTTTATTCATTTACTAGTTGCAAACGGCGTGTCGAGCATATACTTGTGGTTCGTTTCTGTACTAAGCGCGTGGATGTGTCTTTTTGGGGTCGTGTGGGCGGCGTACGCAATGCTCAGATATGCGTTGCGTGTAGTGTCGCCATACTCACGCCTCCCATCGCAAATCCTCTCATGCATTCTTCATCCAGCGTTCGCCCTCTCGCTCGCTAACTCAAGCGCTGCAAGTACCCCTGCGCAATCAATCTCTCGACATCCCCATGCCTGACGTAAAACTGGCTATTCTTAGTCAACGTAATCGACCTAACACACGACATCTCATTAGCTCCAATACATCTTATCTAGCACGCAACGTACCCATATTCCGTCTGAATCTCCCCGGCGTCCTTGAGCACGCGCACGTCGATGAAGAGGTCGCGCGGGGGTTCGAGAGAGCCTGTGAGGTCGATGTCTGTCCATTGGCCTTTGTAGGCGGAGAGGAGGTCTGCGTATTGGCGGACGTATTCTTCTTCTTCGGGACTCAAGCTACTCTCGTCTTTTTTGCCCGCTAGGCCGCCATCGCCTTCTTTGCCGGTCTGTTCTAGCACATCTATGCCCGCCCAACAAAAACCCTCCAGCTTCTCGGCCCGCACCTTATGATAGGCTAGTAGGCAGCGCTTGTTGCGGCGCATGCACAGGTGGTTGACGAGCAGGGCGCATGCGGTGCTGGGTGAGGCGGAGGGATTGAAGGACGAGCCGAAGGGCGCGAGGAGGGTCGACACGTCGCGGTCTAGGTCGCGCACTTCGCGCGTTATGGTGCGGGTTAGGTCGGAGGCGTATGGGGGGAGGTGCGGGAGGGAGAGGGTGCGTTTGGCGTTTTGGACCTTGGGGTGGGTTAGTGGGTTTCGGAGGGATATGTTGGGGGAGTTGGGGTAGGAAGATAGAAAACAGGGCATGAAGTGCTGTGGACAGAGAGGGGTATATGGTAATTGGGTATACTGATATGTTTCATCGTTTTCGTTTACGTACCAGCTTATTGGCGGTCTCGCCGTACATGGTGTAGGCGTGGGAGTTCTGCTATGAAAAACCTTGGGAGGAGTTAAGAAAACTGCAGCGAATCGCCGCTACATCTGTTATTGGTTATCGTGACATCAAAGTCGTGTGGTGGCCAGATCCTCTCGTCATTGTTTGTTGAACCCTACCTCGTCGTCTGGCATCGCGTTCGCGTCGCGAAAGCAGGTGGGGCAGCGCAGGGGTCCAAGCGCTCGAGTCCGACTTCATCACTCGCAACCTTCACTCATCAATTCCTTCACAGAGAACAAAGTCTTCATTGACATGTACTAGTCTACGCAAAATACAACCCAAACACCGGGTATCTTTTGTCCAAGTACTCCAAGTATGCATGCAACAATGACCTGGGACCAACGACAACAACGAACGCATCTACAGTAACAACAAGCAACGACAGCACCATCAGACAATTTCCCGATCAGCCCATCCACTTATCGAACTCGGACTCCTGCTCTAGAGAAGCCATGGTCGGATCCGGCTGCCACTGACTGGTGCGGTACTCTTCCTGCGCTGGCGACAGCTCAAGGAGGCTGTCTATATCGTGGTGGTTGGGTCTCGAATCGAGCATGCCGTTGGTATGCCCGTTGCGAAAGCCATGATGGAGCGCCGCGTGTTCAATCTCACCCTGCTGGTGACCGCCGTCGAAAGCCAAGAGCATGGGATCGAGCTGCACTTCGTCAAAGGGCGTTCCGGCGTGTGACTGCAACTGCTGCATCAAGTCACCACTGTTACCTCCAGGAAGACCCAACAGCGCATGGTCCGAGGCGAACTGTAACGAAGATGCAGGCGTGCCAACTCTACGCATGCGCATGTCGTCGTTGAAGTTCTGCGCCATCATGTTGGGGTAGGCTGCGGTCTGGTAGTACTGATTGTACACGTCGTTGTGCATCGGCATCGGCATTGGTCTTCCTTCGTTGGTCATCTCCCAGGACGATTTGTTCATGGGATGTCCATTCTGCACATACGGCCGATCAAAGTACTCGCCGTTCATGCCGTTTGAGCCGTTCGAGGTGTAGCTGAGCGATCGCTCCATTCTCCTGCCTGACCTGTTCCGCGACCTGCCACTTCCGGGCGCCCACTCCGCATCTTCGAGATCGCCGGGCTCGTCATCGTCTGACCACTCTGACTTTCTCTTCTTGGCGGCTGGCACTGCGGTTTTGCTGGGGGAGAACTTGTACGTTGGGTGTGCGTTCTGGTGGTTGATGCGTTCGATTTTGGCGTACTCGTTGTACAGCTCGCGGATGCCGGGGGGCTCGAGTGGCCAGCTCTCTCCTGCGACGGACGAGACAACTTGATGGTTGTTCTGTGAGCACCAGGACTTGGCGCGCTCTGCGTATGCTGAGCGGTAAAGCATGAAGGAGTTCATCGGCCGAGTGATGTAGCCGTTTCTCTTCTCCACTTCCACCCTCCGAGTCTCTGCTGAGCGATTGACCCACTCCTCCATGTTCTTCACGGGGATGTGGTGCTGATCTGCTGTCAGGATGCTAAGAGGCGCCGTCAATTTCGGGGTGATGGCCTTGTTCCCTTTGTTGGCCTTTGGCTTCTTCGCTTTTGGTGTTGCCTTTGGACGGGGGCTGGGTGTTCTTTCCTGCGGCGAGACTGACGGCTGGACTGCTCGCCCACTGCGGGTTGTTCTCCATCCATAGTCCTCTTCGATGCTCGATCTTGGAGTCGGTTGCGAGAAGAGTGGCGATTCATTCTACATCTGTCAGTACGTGCTGCGGGCGATATAGGACGCATCGACTTACTGGGAGGCCGTCGTAGTGCCTGTTGCTGTAGTACTCTATTGCTGCGGGACCGTAGCCATCCTGTAACTCTGTCAGGGGAACTCATCAACAACAACGACATCGAGATACTCACGTATTGGAGGCCGAGACCGATGCCATCTCCAGGGTGGCTCTCGATATGTCCGTTCGAAGGAATGGTTTCGCGCGCCATCAATCGAGGAGAGCCGTACGAGAACCCGCGTCCAGTGTTATACTGCGCGATCTGATGCAGACTCGCCTGATACTCTGTGCTGGTATTGGGTGGCGTAGGCGGATGCTGCTGGATGAGCGTTTCACCTCTCATCATGATGCACTGGATACAACAGCGATCGAGTTTCCTGTGCGACGATGCGAGTATTGATGCAGTACGATGCAAATGCACAGTGAAGAACGAGTTGCAATCAAGATGCCAGATGCCAGGAATTCTATGGACCAGAGTTTCTTGTCGATAACAGGACCTGTCTAAGTGTCAATTTCATGATTGGACTATTGCGCTGCATTGCCCCGTTTGCTCCACCGCAGCTCTGCATAGCCAGTTCGCAAAGCGTTCAGGGACCGAACGTGTTGCAGCCACCCGTCCCTCACCGGCGCCATTGACTACAACAACAACCACAGGAATAGCAACTCAGACAAAACATACGTACCTGCTGATTGTCGGTTTGGTCGATGTTTCGTGTTGTTGTCCGGCTCCTTTGTGCGCGTAAAGGCAAAGGTAAGTTGTCGAAGAAGGTGCTTCTTTGTCCAAGGTTGCGCTCGCGCGCGCAGTATTTAGTCCTCGAGAACGACTGTGAGCGTCCAAAGTAGTTTGGCTAAGACGTCTGAACCCGGACAAAGAGATGTCCGCTTTGGTGATGGCGGTTGGGCTTTGCCACGTTGGGGTACATCGCCGCTTTTGGATCGGATGGGAAGTGCCAAGACGAGGGTTGAGGAGAGATACATGATTGCACCGACTGGGCTGTCGAGCGTTCCAGGAGCCAGGAACCTGACAAGTCTCGTGCTCTGCTTTCGAAAACGATCGTCCTCTTAGGCCTGTTCAGCCGTTGCTGCAGGCGGTGTTGCGCCATACCACATTTCACATTCCTCAGCCCATCACCACCCTTGGCCAATGGTAAAGCTGCGATACCGCCACATTATGCCATTGCGAGCGTCAGTGGTTACCGACCGTCAGATCTAACATGTACCTGCATGGTCCGGGCATCAGGATAAGGCGGATGCATGCAGGATTTATGCCAGCACTCCTGACAGGTGGCCCGCCTTGGCGAGGCTCACTACGACACCCACCGGCGGACACATTTGCGCATACGCTTGTGTATAGCATGTCAGGATCCAGTGCAGATGTCGAGTGATACTCTGCATCAAGCTTCCCTAGTTCATCTTAACCGCGACACGTGAGAGCGCGGAGAGCGCGGAGAGCCACTCATTGACTATTGCATCTATAGCACCTCTCTCATTCATTCGCTAATCCCGATGGTTTAAGCTAGTCTGTCTGTTCAGATAACGTCCTTCGCCAATGGCCTGATTACGATGTCAAAGTCAAAGTCGGCCCGCCCGTCGCGGTACGCCAGCGGCTAGTAAAAGTCTGCTGCAGGCGTCAGAGCAGGGCTTATGCGCGTCGCATGCAGCAAAAGTTCGGTTGCTTCCGGACGATCGTGGACCTGCTTTTGGAATGCACGCTATGGCCCGATTCGGGCTTTGTGCAACCAATGTTTGATCGGGCGCCAGTGACAAGCGAATTTGACGTTTTGGTGTTTATGCTGCAGGGTTGGGGCTTTGGGTCGTTGGCTTGCTTGGTATTGATGCGTTGCGAGGTTTGCACGTGCTGACCGGAGGGGTAGGGTGCGGAGCAAACATGGCAACGCAGGCATGCACGATTATTCTCCGACATACACCGGAAGGTACGAACGTGATTGTAAATAACAATCTTTCGACTTACCACTTGGAACGTACGTAACTGGGTGCAATCTATCTCGCAAGCTGGAGTCTGTGCCAATCGAGCTGTCACCGTCCACGATCGGTTCTAAGTTCTAACGACTGCCCAGCAAAGCAATTCCTCCGCCCTGCACCGCGAGTGAGGTTCAAAGGAACACTTTCCACACGCGTCTTCGATATTCCAGTACCATGATCCCGATTCGAGGTCGACTATCGCATACCTGAAGCATCGGTCAGGCCGTTCTCAACTCTATCTCACTCGGTCGGTTGGGTAGCTCTCCGCGCCTCGTCGACTCCACTCACAACGCCGCGGACGCTAGATGTCGATGTCAGACATTGCGCCTTCGTTTCAGGAAAGATTTAGCGAAGTGTTACCCCACAGTACCGTAGTTTGGAGAGCTGCTACGGCATCGCCGTGGAGCTTTGAGTGTGAGGTTTGA
>Ga0265798_10010518_pt1 | contig 11398 bp, 25 predicted proteins | sample P3T30metagenome_FD_192430 | JGI IMG/M metagenome (GOLD analysis project Ga0265798, IMG submission 192430) | Plant litter microbial communities from East Loma Ridge, Irvine, California - P3 T30 | ecosystem: Environmental > Terrestrial > Plant litter > Unclassified | place: USA: California... | reverse complement strand
TGACTGAAAGGAAGAAGTAGTTGTTATATCCTGTACTGTACTGTTATGTAATGTACTGTGTGGGGTTTCTGTCACAGGAACGGGGGTTTCTGTGACAGGCTGTGACAGGCTGTCGCCGGAACGGGGGTTTCTGCTGCGGTTACGCTTGTCGAAGTGCATCTCCAGCCACTTGTTCAGTTCGGGACAAGTGAGCATCTGCGCCGCGTCGATAGCGAACCAACCCACCTTTTTGCCCACCTCCAGCACGGCCAAAACCTGGCTGGCATCTACCCCAAAGTCGCCGGCCAATAGCTCCAACTCGAAGTCGTCTACCGGGATGGTGGTGTTGTCGGCATCGGTCAGTGTCTCCAGCAGGCAATGCAGCACCCCGTAGCCGGCCATGCCGGTAGCGGTGCGGATAGCCTTCACCCGCCGGTCGTTGCGCAGGTCGCCTTTGTGGGTGAACCACTCGGCATTTAGTTTCTGAGGTCTAGCCATGTACTAAGACGGGTTCAATAAGTGGGACCACCCGCGCCAAGTCCATGCCGCCGGGCATCCCCTCGACAGAAACGAAAGCATAGGTTTCGCTGAGCGCCCACGCGGGGGTGCGGGTTACGGTGATGCCATCGGGCCACAGGTCGCACTCGCAGCAGTTGACTATCTGCACGGGCGTGCCCACGGGCCACATCTCATTGAAGGCTTCGGCCTCAGCTTGCAGGCGGGCAAATGCTTTGGTGTGACGCCAGTACTTGCCGGCATCTTCGTGCTTCTCGATAGCCCGCTCAGCAGCCAGCCCCAGCACCCGCCGAGAGCGCAGGTTACGCCAGGGGTTGGCGCACCCGCCGCTAATGCGGTCCAGCGCAGCACGGGCGCGGGCTTGGCCGGGAGTATGCCCCGCGAGTACGCCGTAGCTATACTCCTTGCTGCGGCCGCGCCAATCAGTATCGGCCTCGTACACCTCGTAGGCTTTCAGAGGCAGGTGGTTGTATTTCGCTTTCATGACGCTTCTTCCTTATCTATAGGGAGGGCCGCCGAAGTTTTGGCGATGAAATCCACTCCTTCAATCAGGGGACGGCCGTTTACAGGAAGGGCGAAGTGCTGGCTTCGGAGGTAGTCCAGTACCGACAAATGGTGCCCTTGCTGGTAGTGGCCGCCGGGCGTTCTCATCCGTAGTTCAAAATCATCCCCCAGACTGGCGTACCACTTCCCGTCATGGGCGCTAAAGGAGGTGCCACTTAGCTCAAGCGTTAGGAAGGCACAACGCTCATTCATCCAAGGCGCATCAACCAATGCGATGTGACAGCCATTGCCTAAGAAGGCAGCGTGCGGAAGTGCCAGCAGTGCAGCGCCTTCGAGATAGGACACGCCCGTTACCCGGTCTTGCAGAATGGCGGAGAAGGGCTTGAGCACGGGCAGCACCATATCGAAGGGGTACCACTCGAAGGAATCAGTGGCACGGTGCCCGATGGCTACTTGGTTCGGAGCCTCGAAATCAGTGATAGCCCGCAAGTAGTACCCCTTTCCCAGCAGGTCGTTAGGGGCCTCAACCAACGCCATTTCAGGCTTGTGGGCGGAGTAGGGAGCAAGGATTTCGGGCGTTGTGCCCCCGATTTTAGGTGTCTCAGTTGCCATGACGAATTACAGAGTTTGGGCGGGTTTATCTATAGGGAGAAAGGAAGGGGCGGGCTGAGGCTGCGGGCCGCTTAGTTGGGCAGCGTAGCGATAGTTCTTGGCAGCGAAATGCCACTTGAAGTTTCGCGGCGGCTTCTGGTCGGACAATACCTTGATTTTGGCCTCACCTACCTTCAAGTCCCGCCGTACCGCGTTATGGCTTTTGGTGGCGGGCTTCAGTTCAAAGGCTATCGTATAGAGGCCGTGCTCGTCAGGGGCGGGGCTAAGCAGGTAGCCTTGCTGGCCGTTGAAGGAGGCCGAGGCACCTCGCAGGGCTTGCGCCTCGACGGGCTGGCCTGCTTTGTAGTTGGCTAGGCTCATGGCGTAGGCTGGCTGAATAGGTTCTCAAACTCGACGCCACAGGCGCACGAGCGAACGTCTTCTCCATCTTTGATGCGCCGGAACTTGCCTCGCTTCACCATTTCGTACATCAGCTCCATGCTCACGCCGTTGTGGTTAAAGAAGAAGGGGCCGCCTCTTTTAGCCGGCAGCCCATCGGTGGCTATATCCAGGGTGTCAAGCAAGGGGAGTGGGCGCATGCCATTGGTCATGCGACGGTCTTCTTCGGCGGGCGTGACATACTTGTAGAGCCGCTCCATTTTGAGGGTGAATAAGCCAAGCACAGGGAGTCGCTCCAAAAGCGTCAGTATCTTGTCTAACCCCTTTTTCCAGCAGTCGCCACAGTTTCCTTCGTAGTCGTCCAATTGCAGGTCAAAAGGCTGGGCTCGCCAGTATGCCCGCACGATAGCTTTCGTCACCCCCCACTCAATCAGGGGGTACCACCACTTGCCTTCGCGCTCTTGTTCATCGGCGCGGATGCCCAGCGCCATTTCAAATTGCCCAGGCTCAAAATGGGCTTTAATCCAAGCACCAATGACTTGAATTTTGAGTTCGCGAGTACAATGCGGGAAGGAATTATTGGCCACCCCGTACTTGGCAATCGCAGCTTCGAAGGGGTTCCCCCATTCGGGCGGCCGGGTAGCCATCAGAGCGGCGTACTTAGGGGAATAGAGCGGGTTTTCAAAGCCTTCTTCCTTGCCATAGTCGGGGTTCCAACTGTATTCAGGGCGGTAGGCAGTAGCATAATCCACATAGCGGAAGCTGGTGGCTACTCCTTTTTTGGGATGTATCACCGCTTCTAGCCAGATGGTTTTATGGCCCTTGGCAGCCCAGCGCTCGGCGCATAGCCGCCCAAATTCTAGCGTTTCGGGCCGCTCTTGCCCCGTGTTAGCAAAGACGATGTATAGCTGCCGATTGGGGTAGCGCTCAACAAGTTCGTCCGTCATGTAGGCGCTAGTGCGGCCGAATGAGCTGGATATGATGATTGGCAGGTTCTGGCTCATTTCGCGGCGGGTTTATCTATAGGGAGAAAGGCTAAATCATTGAGAGGCTGGCTGTCAGGGTATGACTGTTCGCCTACTGCATACTTATCCTTGTTCATCTGGCGAATCATGCCCATCTCAGCCGTAAGACGCTGAACTACACTCTTCTCGCTCACGTCAATTCGGTGAATGACTTTGCCACTAGCGAGGTCCGTAACCTCCAAATAGACATAGGGGTGATACTTGCTCATGGCGCTCTAAATGGAAGTGTTTTTATCTATAGGGAGAAAGGAAGGGGCGGCGAGCTTTATCAGCACGGTGCGCACGCCAGTGCCGCTTTCCTTAAAGGCGCCAGGCTCGAACTCTTCCACTACCCCGCCGTTGGCTTCTACAAAGGCGCGGAATGACTTTGCGGGTGCCGTGGTGCCGAACTGGAATGTGGGGCTTATAATGGCTAGCAGTGTGCCGCCCGGCTTAAGGAATTTGAAAGCGTGGGCTACGTGCTTCATGTCCTGCCCCTTGCTGAATGGCGGATTCATTACTACCAAGTCAAAGAGGCCGTACTCGGGGGCCATTTGCAAGAAGTCCCCAGCCTTCACGGCGAAGCCTTTGCGCTCAAGCACCTTGACGCTTTCAGAGTCGAATTCTGCGCAATGCACATCGGCCCCGGCAGCCCGCAGCGGCTCAGCAAATGCGCCTTCACCTGCGGAGGGCTCCAGCACGGCCAAGCCAGCTAGCGCCGGGGCATGGGCTAGGCAGCGCTGCACAACAGTAGCAGGGGTGTAGAAAGCCTGGGTGGTTTTCTTGGTGCTTACAACTTGCCCAGTAGCCAGCGACAGCCCTAGTTGGGTGCGTGGGTCGCGCTTGAATAGGAACGCCTGCTCCTTGGTGCTCCACTTGCCCCCCGCGCCCTCAAGTACCTTTTTAACTTGCTCATACAGCTTGCGCTCCAACTGAGTAGCGGGCAAGCTGGCGGTAGCCTCAGTAATAGTGCAGTCAGCCAATACGGCCTTTACTTCGTCAGTTATCGTTGGCATTTTAGCAGAGTTGTTTTTGTGAGAGGGTGGGATTAATTCGGCTGGGTCAATACCCATTCGACGCATCATATCTTCCATTTCCTTCGTCTGCTCGTCCATCTGCTTGGCTTGACGGTCTAGCAGGTCTAGCAGGTCATCAGACCAATGGCGTTCGGCTGGGGCAGCTTTTGGAGCGGCCGGGGCCGGGGCTGTCTTTTTATTGACGACAGGCTCAGATTCAAAGAGAAAAAGCTGACTCCCCATGAGGCTATAAAATGACAAGCCCCGCCTACTGCCTCCCCTCAGAGACAATAAACGGGGTGTCGGTTAGCCAGCTTTGGCGAGCTAGCGTGAGACTGGTGCGGGCCGTGAGGGCGGCCGTACAGCGGGGCCGGCCAGGGCTCTCGCTGTTGCTTGTTACAAAGGTAACGGTTACGTATGTAACCTACAAGTCCGTAACGGTTATTCTCGTAACTTCGCGGACTTTATTTTTAGCTATGCCTCCCGAAGTCGCCGCCTTCATTGCCCGCCTACGCACCGTGCCAGAGTATGCTACGGAGCAGAATATCAGCAGAGTGCAAGCCCACAGACGCATTGCGGAGGGCAAGGCCAGCACCGTTGAAATCCGGGGGCGGCTCTTTATTGTGCTGCCCGAAACTCCCTAAATCGGCCCTCGCCGGCCCTCCTTAGTAGTGAGCAAGCGCGCCGGCGGGGGTGGCTAGGCCAGCAGGTGGTCGTTTTTCATCATCCACAATGCCCAACCTGAGTGGCTCAACTGCTCCATGCGCGCCACCTTTTCGCGGCAGGCATCGGGGTATTGAGCCGCATACTCTGGCAGGTGCTCGCCCCACAGGGTATGGCAGGCCCGGCACTCCCCGACCACGTTGGCCGCTACGGCCCGCAATGCCTTGTACATGCCTTGGGGCAAAATGTGGCTGGGGTCCAGGGCTGCCCACTTTTTGCAGGAGAAGCAGCACCCCTCCTTTTCTATGTCGGCATCCTGGTAGGCCCGGCGCTGGGCTCGCTTCTTTGCACAGAGGCTTTTGCTGGCCTTTCGCATCGGTCTGGTGCGCTTCAGCATGGCGCCACTACTAAGGCCGCAATCCAGGAGCCGGGGACCTGCTTCGGCCCCTGCCAATACTCAGTCACGGTGTACGACGCTACCCGTTTATCCCACTCGTGACCGAAAGCTTGCAGCAGGTACTTGAGCGCCGTGGTGCCGTGCTCTTCGTTGTCGTATTCCAAGTAGAACTCTGACTGCCCCCGGTGCAGGCGCAGCGTGAAGGTTTCCGGCGGGCCCAGCGGCTCGGGCTGGCTGAAGTCGAACAGCAGCTGCTTGGCAGCCGCCGCCGTCGTGGGTGCCGGGGCCTGGTGCACGCCTGTGCTTTGGGGGTTGAAAGGCGAGGCGGCGGCTAGCTCGTCCACGATTCTCATTGTCTTCATGCTCACCGTAATCACCTTGCGCAGCAGCAGGGTGAGCTCCTCCAGGTGGTCGGCTACCCGGTAGGTGTCGAACTCCGCCCGAATGGTGGGGTCTTTGGGCGTGCGGTCCTTGTATTGGTCCACTACCCATTCCAGCGCGGAGCGATTGCCCAGTTGGTAGCGCCACGCATCGGCCGGGATGCCGGCTAGTAGCAGCTGCTGGCCGTACCCGATGGTGCCGGCTTTTTTGTCTACCCACAGCGTGGGCTTGGGAGCCTTGGTGATACGCAGCGGCTGCCGGCCGCGGCCGTGTGGATTTACTTCGCGCTGGGCGTGGTCGAGCTGGCGGCGGTGCAAATCGCCGCTACGGAGGCTGGGGGCGCTCATGCTAGTAAGCCTTTTCGTGCTTGTAGCCGCGCGTCGCGTTGTAGCGTAGCTTCAGGTCGATGTGGGTGGCGAGGTCGATGCCTCCGCGCTCGGCTAGTCGCTGTATATCCGCTAGCCCTTGGCCTATTTGGTAGGCATCTACCTTGCGCAGGCCCCAGGCATTCGTGAGCCTGGCGGTAATGTCGAAAAGGCAAGCCCCGAAGTTTTCGGGCAGCGAGTAGGCAATGCCTTCGTTTTCGGTGTAGTGGTAATGCGCGCTGCGGTAGCCATCTAGCGCGTCCTGTACACTGCCGAAGCCGGCCACAAAGTCACAGCCGCGAATGAAGGAATCAGCTAACTCATCGGGCACATTATCCTTTAAGTATGCGTCAAAAGTGAGTGGGTCGAACACCTCAAGTAATTCAGGAAGCAAGTCAGTAGACTTGCGCATCCGGCCCTTTCGGTGGGCTTCTTGCGCCTCGGCTAGCTCCCCAATCATCAGCATGAGTTGCTGGCGTTGGTCGGGCGTTTCATCCCAGAAGCCTTTAGCACGGCTGCCGGCGTGGCATTTCTCGATTAGTTCGGTGGTGAGCAGGGTAGTCATTAGCAGGTAGCGGGGGTATAAGTGAGGTTGGTTTCGGCCATTCGGTTCATGTGGTGCAGCGAGGCTTCGATTTGCGGCACCCTGAGTTGCAGCAGCAATTCGGCCGCCTGCCCCAGCACCCCTGACAAGCCGTTGATACTGTCGCTGTCCTGGTTATCGAACTGCGTCTGCACCAAGGCCAGCACGTCATCTGAGAGGTTGATGAGTAGGTTCAACTTTTGCTTTGTCGGCCCTGGCATCCTGCCCAGCCCGCGCATCTGGCGCACGAAGTGGTCTAACTGCACAAGGCTGCACGCGAGCCCGGCGATGATGGCCCCGGCCCGCTGCTGGGTAGCCGGGTCTTCGCGCTGAGAGGGTGGCACCTGGTTGCGGGTGAGGTTGCGGCGCATGGTGGGCACGCGCGGTGGCGGGGCTAGTGCTAGGGCTGGCACAAAGCCTAGCAGGGGCGCACCACCAAGTTGGGAGAGGGGGCTTAGCATGGCAGCAGGTTGCGGCGAGTGAGTTCAGTAGTGAGGTTGGTAAGCAGGCGCGGGGCGTGGGGGCTATGCACGTAGAGCTGCTTCTCGTGGGGCTTGAGCGCCTGATAGGCACTCAGTAAGTCGTGGTCGGATTGCACGCACAGGGTACGGCCATGCCAGTTGGTGACGACGGCGCGCACGGCGCGGGTAATGGGTGATTGGGCCGGCGGGCGCGGGGTGCGGACGGGCGGCGGGGTGGGGCTAGGCATCATGCTTTTCTATCTGAGAGAGTGCGGGCTTATTTTTCTTCTCGGCTGGCAGCGTGTACCGGGCATCTATTTGCGCGTAGTTAAGCCAATGCCCGTTGACTAGCCAGGTGCGGGGGGTAGCCCCATCCGCCGGGCGGAAGTCGTCAATGGTGCGGGTGGCTTTGCTTGTGCGCGAGCGCAGCACCACGCCCTGGGTTAGTTTATCAGCTGTCATTAGAATAGCTTGGCTTGTGATGGGATGGAAGCCTCTAGCCGGGCAATCGTGGCCTCGGTGCAGGCGATTTGGTGGGCGTGCTGCTGGTTGAGTTCGGCCCGGCGGCGCGGGTCGGTAATGCCCAGTAGTTGATTGGGGTAGACCTTTTTGCGCATTCCTAGCTCACGCTTCAAGTCCTTTATTTCATCTTCGAGGGTGACGCGGACGGGGCTCATGCTTGCGAGGGGAAAGAGGCCGCCAGCCATTCAGCCAGCGGGTCCGGTGTACCAAGGAGAGAGGGGCGGCTGCTGGGCTTCGGCAGGACCGCCAGCAGCAGCACGGCCAGCAGGCGGCGGTAGGGGGAGGGGCTAGCGAGCTTCATGGGCGGGTGCTTTTGGGAGTGAAGCCACGTAGCAGTAGTGCGTTATGCCGGGCAGGTAGTCCATATTCAAGTCCACGAACTCGTTATCGAGCGGGTTGAAGTACCCGTAAATCGGCTCTTGGTGGTCAGGCGTAAGCAGTCCCAGTAGCGGATGCGTGAGGGTGAAGCTGCCGCCTTGCTCACTCAATTCTGACTTAGGCTGGCCGCCCTCAACTGACACCCACCCCGCCGGCTCGCTCCCTACTGTGGCTACTGGGGTGGCCGAAAGCGCCTCGTTTATTTCCTCAACGGCCTGGTCGTACTTGTCAACTAGCCGATAATCAGCGCCTCCGTTGCCATCGTAGGTCAGCACATCGCGGGCATCGTCAAGCACTTTGGCTATCTCCTTGGCGCGCTCAATCGAGGTCGCGGGCTCGGCTGTAGCTACTGGGGTGGCGGCGGCGCGGAGTTGGGCAGAATAAGCGAGGCAGGCGGCCTGCGTGTCAAACCCTGTCGTTACATCTACTGGCCACTCAATAAACTGAGCATCAGAATGTGCGCTTTCACATATCTCTTGCTTTCGCCAAATAAGCCCGGCTGTATCAGGGTGCGGGAAGGATTGCGCGGGCCGCTCCTGCTGATACTGTGGGGGGAGAGCGGCGACGATTTCAGCAGCTAGTTCACCGGGTATATCCGTCTGGCTTATGGCTGTAAAATCGTCCTCTGTCATGGTGCCCATCTGCCAAGCCGACCACACACGGCCACAGTAGTAGCTACCTGCCAAGTGCTTTTCTATTAGGTCTATAAGCGTAGGCTCAATGCGGGCGGCGGGTGTCTCTTGTAGTAGGGGGAGGGCGGGGGTGGGCTGGCTAGACATTGGGGTCGGCGTGAGCGGTGAATAAATCGGCGTGGGCGGGCTTCTTTTTGGCGGGGCTTTGCGGGCAGTATTTCAGCTTTTTAGCTTCGCCCAGCGTTATCACATCAATGGTGAGGCCGGCCTTGATGCAGGCGCTGAACTCCTTAATGCTGTCCTTGCTAGTTTCGCAGAGCGGGAAGGCCGATTGGAATATCCAGCCATTGCAGGTGGGGCAGCTTGCCACCTTTACTTTCTTGTGGTCGTGCTCCGTAGTTACAGGGCCTGCGTCGAAGTCATCAAAATCTTGCATCTTTGTAGGGTAAAAAGTGGAGTGAATTGCCCGCCGCTACTTGTCTAGGGGAGCGGCGGGTGTGGGCTTATTCCTCTTGATTGAGTGCCTCCATGCCCTTGCGAGTGAGGCGGATGTAATGGTCATCGTCGGCGAAGCTGTCCTTAGTCTGGAAGCAGTAATTCGTGCGCAATTCATCAGCCGGAAATATGTCAGGCGCGTTCTTGTCGAACATGCCGTTTTCGCTGTCTGTGTAATCATCCACCAAGTCGCCGGGGTATGCCTCAAGGCTCCCGTAATTATTGACGAAGTAGATGCCAGCCTTTTCGCAGGCTTTATAGGCATTTTTCAGCCTATTGAATAGCCTGACTTGCTCAGGGCTAAGCGTGATATCTTCTTTCATGGGAGCGGCGGGGGTGGGGTGGCTAGGCGGCTTGGCGGGAGTAATCGCCCATTTTCTTGGCTTGGCTGCGGCAGGAGGCGGCGCGCTTGTCGAACTCTGACACGCTGGTGGCCGCCTCTAGCGTCATCTTCCACAGGTGCTTCGTGTCGTCGTCTAGCGTGCGGTCGGATAGGTTGCCGCACTCTCGCAGCAGCACGTCGATAGCGTGGGCGCGGCGGGCCTTCGCCCACTTGCGGCGGATGTCGATGACGGCCGTGGTCGGGTTGTGGCCCTGGCCGACGACCTCACCCAGCACATCGGGGGCTACAACCCGCCACTTGCACACAGTGGTGCGGATATTCTTGCCGCCGCCTTCGGTCAGGATGGTGACGGAAATGGTAGCGTGCGGCCCAACGGCAGCGGCTACAAGGGTGTAGAGCGAATCGTGTAAGTCCATTATTTGGTGGGGCTGGTTTTGATGGCGGCAATGGCGGCCCGCAACTCAGCGAGCGTCCCGCGCCAGGGGCTGGGCAGATAGAAGCGGGCGAGCATGGCGGCTAGGGGAGTTTTTCAAGGATGAGTAACCCTTTCTTGGTCAGCCCGCAGGCGCGCCAGCCGGCTTGTTTGAAGCAGTAGCCAGGGTTGTGGCTGGGGTTGTGCTGGCCAACCTGGCGGGGGTCCACGAAAGTGAAAAGCCGCTGTTCAGGCCAGCGCTGCCACGCCCTTTGCTCGGCTTCAAGGAGTAAGTCACTTGATAAGCGCCCGCATTGCTCGTTGCGGAATACGGCGCAGTTCACGCCTGCTTGCTTGTCAGTGCGGAACCTCTGCTTCCACCACACACAGAGAGCTTTCTCGTTATTGGTGAGCAGCACAAGGCTTTCGCCGGGGCCAACGAACTGCTTACAATCTGCCGGGCGGTCGTCTCGGCAAGAGTAGTGGCGCTCGAAAAGAGCTAGGCCAGCTGGGTGGGCATCCTTTATAAGACGCCACTGAGTAGGAGGGTCAAGCACTAGGCTAGGCTGCACTAATGGATGGTGCTGCATGGTGGCTATCCTTATAGGTGAGGGCGTGGGTGCGGGCTTCGGCGGCTTTCTGCTTCCACTTGGTGTGCTTCTCAGAGCCGGCAGGGAAGGCGCTAGCGTAGCGGTCGTAGCGAGCGGCGGCATTAAGCCACCACTGCTTGTTGTCTTGTTCGGTGCGGGCCATCGGGCTAGGCAGGGGCTTGCAAGTGGGTAGTAGTGCGCTGCTGAGCCCCGTAGCGGGCGGCGAAGTCTTCCTCCACTTTGGGCGTGCAGCCGACGTACTGTTTCCAGGCAGCCAGTGCAGTAGCCGCTTCGGCCTCTAGCTCTTGCACGGCTGTATTTACTAGCGCCCGGGCCTCAGTGCCAGCGGGGAGCATTCCAGCGCCGCGCCGGGCTCCTAGTGCTTGGTAAGAGGCCAGCAGGTAGGCCCGTTGCAGCTCAGCGATTTTAAGCGTGTCAAGTTTCATGGCGGCGTAGTAGCTAGTAGTTGAGAGAAGTATGGTGCCCCGCGCCGGCCACGTCGCGCGCATCGGCCTGCATCCGGTAGCCGGCTGGGTCAGCCAGGTATTCCGCTTCATCGGCAGCTAGCAGCGCATCGCGGCGGGCGCGGTGGGCAAGAATCCAGGCGGCCGGGGTAGGGGCCAGCTTCACGGCGGCATCGTGAATGGTGAGGCAGGGGGCGTACATGGCGAGGCTAGAAAAGGGGGTGGGCGGGGGTGTAGCGCATGGTGGGCTAGGCGGCGGCCAGGGCCACGTTTACCGTCTCAGGATTGAGCTTGCCCTTTTCGAGTAGCCAGATAAGTAGCTCGGCTTTAGCTTGGGCCTCAGTATCAGCCTGGAATAGCACCTCTTCATTGTCGGTGCCGCAATGCCAGACGTGCATTTCAATGCCCGGCTCCAGCATGGTATAGCACTCGCGGGGCAGCATTTCGCCTAGCTCAGCCGAGGTGAAGGCGGCGAAGTAGGGCTGATAAGCATTTACATGCACAGGGTAGTGCGGCGCGCCAAACTGCCAGTAAAACGTCTGCTGAACTTGGTTGATGCCCAACGCTTTGAGCTTTGCGGCTTGGTCGAGCGAACAGACTTGATTGATAAGTTTCATGGCGACACTAAGAGAAAAAGAGGTAAATCCCGGTACCAATCCCCGCATCTACCGCGAGGCAACCCAGGATGTAAAAGCCAATCGGC
>Ga0265798_10010516_pt1 | contig 11400 bp, 10 predicted proteins | sample P3T30metagenome_FD_192430 | JGI IMG/M metagenome (GOLD analysis project Ga0265798, IMG submission 192430) | Plant litter microbial communities from East Loma Ridge, Irvine, California - P3 T30 | ecosystem: Environmental > Terrestrial > Plant litter > Unclassified | place: USA: California... | reverse complement strand
GGCACGGCATGCCGATGTCTGCAGTTATGAAGTCAGGGTACCCAAAGGGATGGGCGAACTACCTTTCAAGATCATGCAGGAGGATCTCAGAAATTACTATAAAAAGTATGATGCATCCGTGGAGATCATACCGCAGAAATGTCTGGCCCTGGTGCGCACGACCACCGATGACAAGATCAGGACGCGCGGCGCGGCTTCCAGGATTTCCTTTGACACCTATAGTGCAAAATTGATCAATTATCCGATCTACAGGCTGCCGCTTCAAATGCAGGCTATGTATATGCAGAATTCACCATATCCGATCATTGATAAAACCGGCTATAAGCAAAATGTAGATATCGAGATTAATGCCCCCTTAAACAACCTGACCGCTGTCAACAAAGAACTGGACAAATACGGGTTGAAGTTCGAGGTAATGGAATTGCCTACGGAGATGATTGTAATTAAAGACCACATGCAAACCAGTAATTGAACAAAAATCATGCTCCTTAAAAAAATAATTACTTTCATTACGCTGATACTCCCTACAGTTGCCCTGGCACAGTTCCAGCTCAAAGGCACTGTCATTGACTCGGCGAGCAATCACCCGCTTGCGGGTGCATCAGTATTCATCTACGGTACCACTTCCGGTGCGCAGACAGATGCTGAGGGCCATTTTATTTTAGCATCTCCTCAAAACAGCGGAAGAATAACCATCAGTTATACAGGTTACCGGCCCAGGGTTATCAGCTACCTGACATCAAAGCCCCTCACGTGTGCGCTGGTGTCTGAAACCAGTTCACTCAGCGAGGTGGTCGTATCTACAGGTTACCAGCAGATCCCGCAGGAACGATCGACCGGTTCGTTTGTGAACGTTGATAATAATCTGATCAACAGAAGTGTCAGTACGGATATCCTGAGCCGTTTGCAGGACGTAACTTCCGGCCTGATCTTCAACAGGAACGTCCCGGGCAGGAGCAACGATATTTCGATCCGCGGCCAGAGCACACTGTTTTCAAATGCGCAGCCGCTGATCGTCCTGGATAACTTTCCTTATGACGGTGATCTCAATAACATTAATCCAAACGATATCGACCAGATTACCATCTTGAAGGATGCCGCAGCCGCCTCTATCTGGGGGACGCGTGCCGGTAACGGCGTTATTGTTATAACGACGAAGAAGGGTCGTTTCAACCAGGCGCTAAAAGTAAGCTTTAACAGTAACGTTACCGTTGGCGACGAACCTGATCTATTCTACCGGTCCAGGATGTCAACCTCTGATTATATTGACGTTGAAAAACTACTGTATTCAAAAGGCTTTTATAAAAACGCGCTGAACTCACCTTATCATGCTCCCGTGACACCGGTGGTGCAATTGCTGAACCAGGCTGCGCAGGGACAAATCTTACAGGCAGATGCAAACAGCCGGATCGATGCCTTACGCGGCCTGGATGCCCGGAATGATATCAGGAAATATTTTTACCGTAAAAGTGTGAGCCAGCAATATGCGCTTGCGCTGAGCGGTGGCACGGAAAGCCAGAATTATAACCTTTCTGCCGGGGTGGACAGGAACCTGGACAACCTGGTCAGGAACGGTTTTGACAGGCTGACCTTGAATGCCGGCAATACCTGGAGTTTGCTGAATCATAAACTGGACCTGACAACGGGGATCAACTTAACGCAGAGTAAGATCAGCAATAACAACGGAGGCATTAACAGCATCAATATGAACCAGGCAAGCGGGTTGTATCCCTACGCGCAGTTAGCGGATGCACGCGGGAACCCGCTGCCGATTGTAAAAGATTACAATGCCACCTTCGTCAAAGATGCAGAACAACAGGGACTGCTCAACTGGCAGAATTATCCCCTTAATGAACTTGCACTGGCTGATAATACGACGACACTTACGGACTACAGGCTCAACGCAGGTCTGAAGTATAAGATCATTCCGCAATTGAACGCAGAAGTTTTATATCTGTACGAACGGGGTATCACCGCGGGCCGCAACAACCAGGCTGCAGACAGCTATTTCACACGCGACCTGATTAATAATTATACCCAGGTGGGCGCTGACGGTACCTTTACCCGTCCGGTTCCGATGGGAGGGATAGTTGATCAGACCAATCAGAACAGCTACAGCAACGACTTCCGTACACAACTGAACTACAGCCAGGAAATTGGTTCAAAAAGTGCAATAGACGCGATTGCAGGATACGAGATCAGGAGCTTTCATACCAATACCGGATCTTACCGCCTGTATGGATATGATGCCCAGCACGCCATCAGCAGCCCGGTCGATTATGTTACTCAATACGACCTGTATTCTTACCCCGGCTATACCATACCGGTACCTTACAACAATACGGAAAGTGACCTTACAGATCATAACCTGTCCTATTATGCCAATGCAGCCTATACGTATGATAAACGATATACTTTCTCTGCAAGCGGCCGCTTTGATCAATCCAATTTATTTGGCGTCAAAGCCAATCAAAAAGGTGTGCCGCTCTGGTCTGCAGGTTTTGCCTGGAATTTGAGTAACGAGAGTTTTTATAAAGTAAACTGGCTCCCTTACCTGAAATTAAGGGCAACGTATGGGGTCAACGGCAATGTGAATAAAGGAGTGTCAGCTTACACGACCGCCTATTATTATAATGCGGCTTATTCTCCCATCGGCACAACTTATGCCACGATCCTTAATCCGCCCGACCCGGAACTGAGCTGGGAACGAATCCAGATCCTGAATCTCGGACTTGATTTCAAAATAGTCAAAAATATCTTAACCGGCTCTGTGGAATATTATCACAAAATTGGTAAAGACCTGATCGGCAGCGCTCCGGCAGCGCCGTCAACAGGGAATCTCACATACACCGGAAATAATGCTTCCACCTCTGGCCATGGATTTGACGTAGTCCTGAATTCAAATAATCTGCGAGGCCGGTTGTCCTGGCAAACCAATTTGTTATTCAGTTATACCGCTACAAAAGTCACCAGTTATAAGAGCGATTCTCCAGTGGCCAGCTATCTTCAGTTTGGCTATGGGGGACAAACCATCCCACTGGAAGGCAGACCGGTCTACGCCATTTACAGCTACAAGTCAGCGGGTCTGAACCCGTCAAACGGTAATCCGCAGGGGTATCTGAACGGGGTAGCCAGTCAGGACTATTCGGCAATCCTGACAGCGGCAACTCCGAAGAATATTGTATATAACGGGCCTGCGCAGCCTACTGTTTTTGGAGCGCTAAGAAACACATTCGGATGGAAAGCGCTGACCGTATCAGCAAACGTAACTTATCGGTTTGGTTATTACTTCCGGAAATCATCTGTCAACTACTCCACAGTGCTTCGCGGAAACGGCGGGAGCGGAGATTACGCTTTCCGCTGGCAAAATCCGGGCGATGAAGCGCGTACGCAGGTGCCTTCACTGCCATCTGCGATCAATATGAACAGGGAGAACTTTTATACTTTCTCAGACGGTCTTGTGGCAAGCGGAAATAACATCCGCCTGCAGGATGTCAGTATCGGCTACGAACTGATCCGCGAAAAGGGTAGAGGTCTGCCTTTCAGCCACCTGAAAATATACTTGTACGGTAACAACCTCGCCTTGCTCTGGAAGTCCAATAAATTTGGAGTCGACCCTGACTATCAGAACGGGCCACCACCGAAAACGTTAGCTGCAGGACTCAAAGCGGATTTTTAACCGGTTACAAATTAATGATCAACAACATGAAATTAAAATATACGCACTATTCATTTTTCTTCTGCCTGCTGTTAGCGATGCTCGTTTCCTGTAAGAAGGAATTTTTAAATGCTTTGCCTGACAAATCATTGCTTGTTCCCACAACGCCCGGCGACTTTCAGGCCTTACTGGACAATACCACCATCATGAACGTCTCCCCGGAGATCGGACTGATCGCCTCCGACGAATATTCCACCACGTCCGAAGGCCTGGGCGGCCTGGCGACACAAACGGAAAAGAACAGTTACCTGTGGGCCGGGAATGTTTACGAGGGTGAGTCCGTTACAGACTGGAACGCACCTTATCAGCAGATTTTCTACTGCAACGTTGTTCTTGACGGTCTGCAAAATACCGGAGAAAATACACCGGTAATCAGCGGCATCAAAGGAAGCGCACTGTTCTTTCGCGGTTTAGCCTATTACAACCTCGTACAGGTTTTTACCGCCGCATATTCCGCTGAGACGGCCGGCAGGGAGCCGGGGGTACCAGTCCGCACAGAAGCTGATGTCAATGTCAAGTCTGTCCGGGGAACCCTGCAGCAAAGCTATGATCAGCTTTTAAGCGACGTGAAAGCTTCCGTAAGCAAGCTTCCATTACAGGCAGCTTATAAAAGCCGTCCGACCAGGGCGGCAGCCTATGCCTTGCTTGCCCGGATCTACTTAACTATGTCTGTTTATGATAAGGCACGGGCTTACGCAGATTCCGCTTTAGCGCTGAACAGTAAGTTGAACAGCTATAATAATTATAATCCAACGGATTACAGGCCATTTCCGGTTGCCTTGCCGAACGCCAATGATGAGATCATATTTGCCACTAATATCATTCCGTACTCTTTCGATGAAGCATCGCTGACCTTCGCAGATTCAACTCTTTACCAATCGTATGCCGCTAACGATCTGCGGAAATCCCTTTACTTCGTGGATTCCGGACTTGGTGGCATGAATTTTCAAGGCTCTTACAGCGGGAACTATTATTTATTTAATGGACTGGCAACCGACGAGTTGTACCTGATCCGGGCAGAGGCGAACGCCCGGCTCGGGCATTCCGATCTGGCTGTAACCGATCTTAATACGTTACTCGTCACCAGGTATCAGCCCGGGACATTTGTACCTTATCAGATAAAAGATAGCGCTCTGCTCCTGAAGACGATTTTGACAGAACGGCGGAAAGAGCTTTTTTCAAGGGGGCTTCGCTGGTCTGACCTCAGACGGCTGAACAGAGATCCACTTTTCGCAGTTACGCTCAGCCGCGTGATAGACGGGAAAAGCTATACCTTGTTACCCAATGATCAGAAGTATGTTTTTCCAATTCCGGATGATGAGATCCGGTCCAGCGGGATTGCACAGAATCCCAGATAACAAAAAAAATGCCGGAGTTTTCGCTCCGGCATCTTTTTGTTAATAAACGAAGTTGCCCTTGGTCAGGGAACCGGGTACCATGGTTCCACCATTGTTGGGATCGCCGTTAAACTGGGCTTCACAATTCTGGTTTGGATTGGTGATACAATGGGAGGATGCCCTGATCAGGGTCCAGCTTGCTGTCGACTGGTCATAGCCATAAGTTAATGCCGCGCCTTTTGCAGGTTTGGCAGCGTAAGCCAATGAAGTACCTAAGATCATCGCAGCAATAGCGAAATTGAATTTTATACGTTTCATCATGAAAAATGCTTTATTGAATCAAAAAACATTCAGAAAAACTTTAGGTTAAAAATCTAAATTCTACCTACTCTATTACAGGTTTTCGGCGCATCCTGCACATTGTTCGATCTCCCTCAGAACAAGATGTTTTATTCAGTTTTTCTTAATTGTCACTGCAGCTCCTTTCTGTTTAATGATGATTATGTTGATTAGTGCAAGGCAGAGAAAGATCAGGTTGAAGTATAAATGGGGCAGCCAGCCTAACCGGCTGAGAATGCCCCCGCAGGAGCAGGGTACCTCTTTGAAGAAATGCAGCAGCGCTGCTGCGATATAAGCGGTAAACAGGCTCATCAATACCACGTAGAAAATATGGCCTGCCAGCATTGTTCGCTTAAATAACATTAAGCAGGCGGTCAGTAATTCAATTGCCGGAAGCGTGTAAATCAACCCGATCTGTACAAGCTGCGGAAACATCTGATTGCCCATGGATGACCTGAAATCCTCGAAGGATAACAGCTTGCTCATCGCCGCATAGACGAACATCAATACAAGCAAAAACGTATTTATTTGCAGAGTCAGGTAAGCTACTTTGTTTGACAAGCTGAACATGACCTAAAATTAAGCGGGTACCAGTGCCATAAAATGTCATTCAACTTTTTTCGATGAAATATATTTTTCTTTTCCTGTCGTAGACGATGCCGTATCCCTTTTCGCGGAGGTGATTCAGCATCCGCTTAACCGTACGGGTACTGCAGTCGAAGCGTTTGGCGGCTGCATCAACGGAGATGAATCTTTTTTTTTCGATCAGCTCAAGAATGTACCCCAGCCTTTTCTCGTAGGTTCGGTAATTCACTATCTTCCTTTCCTTCAATTGAATAGGGTTGAAGGTCAGGTTTAATGCGTTGCCGTTTTACTACTCTGAGTTCTAAATTAATTCTCTGCTGCGTTTGATTTGTCCCTGTGCACAATACCCATTTTTCCGGCGTCAGCCTTCTTCTTTTTGGTTTTACTAAACCACAGATATTTGATCTTATAGAACAGGTGCAGTATAAACTGGTGATTGATATTGATCGAATATTTGGGGTGAGGCATTAATTTAAAGGGCGAGATTTCCAGGATTTCAGCGATCTCATAGATCCTCGGAATACTGAGTACCGTTGCGTCGCGTTCGATCTTAGAGTAAGCTGACTGTGACATCTCCATCATAAAGGCCATGTATTCCTGGCTGTAGTTCATACTCAGCCGCTGAATTCTTATTTTATTTCCGATTGTTTCCTGCATTGTTTTTCACATTAAGTAGTCGTATAGGTATTAAGTTAGTATCTCTGGTATTAGTGAATCATTACAGATAAACTGAAATTTATTTCAATTCCTAATGGTGGGAAGAAATTTAATTTAGTCTTATGAAAATCCTTACAGATGCTGAAGCTGATCAGCTGAAAGGCGGAGCTGCAGCCAGCTCCTGCGCCTACAACATTGCTTTCTCTGCCATAACAGGCGGCTTGTTCGGTGGACCAGGTGCCATAGTCGGCGCTGCTATCGCCGCGACCGGACCATCCTGTCTCGCACTTTGGTAAGAAAACTATAAGCCGGTTAATGCCGGCTTATATAACTGACCCCGGAAATAGTATCAGGGTGATCACCGTACCGCCCAACGCACCGTAAAAATGAACCTCGTGGTTAACCATTTCATTTTTACTTTTCCATTTATAAATGATCAATCCTGTTAAAACATAGAATCCCCCGTAAATATTCTTCACAGGGCCAATTACCGGGAGATAATAGGCGATCACATTCGGGCGCAGTATAATGTAGCTGAAAATGCAGCCCGTGATGCTACCGGACGCCCCTGCACTTGAATAGCCAAAATCCTTGAAGTTCCTTATTGATGCAGGTATCGTACCTGCTAAGCTGCTGCCAAAGTAGATCGCCAGAAAGAACCATCCGCCGTACCCGGATCTGCTACGTAAACACCACTCCAGTTGTGAACACATTGCTCCTATGATCAATTCACTAATAACCAGGTGAATTATATCGTTATGCACCAGGTCTCCGCTCACCAGTCGATAATATTCCTTTCTGTAAACTACGCTGTAAGGATGGAAAAGTAATCTCGAAAACAAGTTGCCGTTGAGTATGGAAAGCAGGCTGAACACTGCGATGATGACCATTACCCAAAAACAGCAGGGGGAGTGATGATAGAAGTATGAAAAAAAGCTTAGGACCATAAGAAGTATTTTTTGATTTTCAAGAACTTTCCCGACTAATTAATAACCTGTCGTAATTGCAGATGGCCCTTTGGCTGCCGAATTTTACCTAAAATCATCAGGTATGAATTCCATATTAAAATGCAGTCTGGTAAGCTTAGGGGTTCTTTTGGGCCTCACCTCTGCCATTATTAGTGCCACGAACCATTATATCCTTACAGCAGATTTTTATGACCGCGGCGGGGCTTACCTGGCCGGAGATCTCGGGCAGGAGGTCGCTGTACTCGATAGTGTGCAGAACTGGGTTTATCTGTCCACTGCCGCTTTTCTGATCGTGAAATTGCTTACCGTGGCGCTGATCCTTTATACAGCCCTTTATTTAAATCATCATCAGATCAGATTCTCCGTACTCTTTCAGCTTGTTACCTTATCGGAATTTGTCTTTCTGATACCGGCTTTGATTAAAGTCCTTTGGTTTCATTTAGCGTTTCCTGGCGGAACGCTGGAGGATTGGCGTCATTTGTACATCCTGTCTGCCCTGTCATTGGCAGGAACAGTCTCCCCCAATTGGTATTATCCGCTTCAGACCCTAAACGTTTTTGAGGTGGGTTACTGGTTTTTACTTGCTTATGGTGTTTCCCGGCTTACCAGCCTGGGCTTCGACAGGTCTCTCAAAGTAGTCGTTTCGAGTTACCTGCCCGCACTTTTGATCTGGGTGGGACTGGTTGCATTTTGTTCCCTAATGATCCTTCCGCAAAATATTTAATTGGCTGCTAAAATATATCTATATGGACAATTTTCGCTTTGTTAAGAGCACTTTCCTTCGTCAGCGAGGGCCCGACGACTGCGGTGCCGCCTGTCTGGCCATGATCCTGAATTACCAGGGTGACCGCAACCGGGCGAAACACCTGTTGCGAAGTTTAAATTCCCCTGCAGGTGGTCTTTCACTTTTTGAATTGAAGACGGCAGCTCTTGAACTTGGATTCATCGCTTATTGCGCAAGTGCCGACCTGGCCTATTTAAAGACAATAAACACACCGGCTATCCTGCATATGCTTAATGAGAATGGTGACGATCATTTCCAGGTTTATTATGGCCGCGCTAAGAACGATGGTCAGCTGCAATTCCTGATGGCGGATCCTGCTAAACAGGTATATTACTTAAATGAAAGTGAACTTGCCGGACTATGGGAAAGCAGATCTGCACTGTTTTTTGACGGTATCGACAGGACAAGACAGCAATTCTCCGGCATAGCTGCACTCCGGCTTTTCACAGCATCGTATTTCCCGTCAGGCTTATGGGCCGTTATTCCATTGCTTGGTTTGATCAGTGCTTTTCTTGGTATTTCCCTCACATGGATCATTCAGAAGGGATGGGCAGATCATGATTTTTTCGCAGGTTCAGCTACGGTAATTTATGTTACCGCCCTGTTATTGCTGCTGGGCGTGTTCAGAAGTTTGATCTCCTACTTACGGCAATATATCTTAGTTGACCTGAGCCTTGATGTCTCTGCCAATTTAATGGCAGCCTATACCGAACAACGATCCCGGGAAACAAAAAGACCATCTGCTCCGGACGGCATGGAAGCAAGTCTGGCTGACATGCAGAAGGTTCACAACAGTATTTTGGCCATGTTATCGATGTTTCTTTCAGACGGCACCCAGATCGTGCTGTTTCTTTCCGCGTCAATTTACATTTCGCCGCTGGCCGGTCTGCTGGATTTAGCCTATATTCTGGCGGCAGTAATTTTCTCATGGAGAAGAAATCGCCTGAATTCTTACAAAATTGCACATCTGAAAACTCTCAGAAATTACCACAGGGATCAGTTGCGCCTGATGGGAAGCCCCGGGAGGTTCAAAGCAAATACTAACCAGGCATCCTCCTGGTGGCAAAAACAATCTGAATTTTCGCGGTTCTTTGCCCTGCACAATTTATATTCCATCCTCGTTATCGATTTATGGAGCAACGTTCAGGTACTCCTGGTATTTCTTTGCGGTGTTGTCCAGTTTAAAGATGGAGCTTTCAGCTATACATTATTTTCAATCCTTGTCCTGTCCGCTTATCTTGTTTCCCGTCTGCTGCAGAATATGCTGAATACCATTCCTGTCCTCAGCGAAGGAATCGATGCCTGGTTCCAGTTTGACCAGGGAGACGGGGCACTACAGTCAAACTAGATAAATACATGATGAAAATATTTGGCGGGACGATTTTGTCGCGAAGGGACTTCTTTGCTCAAGATTTTAGATCTGCCTGAACTATATCCAGTAACCATATAAATATTGCCGATGCATCCTAAAATTGAAGTAATACTTGACGAGCTGAACGCGAAGCTTCACGCTGCAGAACAACTCAAAAATCCTTTGGACAGAGTGAATGAAGTCGTAAGCATCCTGCATGAAACCTGCATCAGCATGCGGGAATATATTAAGTCTTCAGGTTTCAACAATCACCTGGAAGAAATTGAATTTTTCAAAACGGTGCGACCGGTCGTCCTCTCCCGCTTAATCGAGGAAGGGATCGAATATAACCTGATGCTGAATAAGCCGATCACCACGGTTGAGCTGCAAATTCAATATCTTGAAGAACAGCTTATTTCTTTCCAGGGTTTTTTCCGGATCAATTCCTTTCACTATCAATACTATAAGAACAAATTAAATGACCGCGATGAACAATATTTTCTGAGATCTGCCGGGCCGCTCGACGTGCCGCTGACAGATATACCGGAGAACGATTCTGATTTCACCACACCAATGAGCGGCATGTTTTCGAAATTTATTGCCTATGAACATGTTCAGCGTTTTATTCTTCACCAGATCACTTTGATTAAACAGCCGGAACTGGACTTTCCGGCGGATAATTTTGATCCGGCTGCTGACCTCCGCTGGACGGGTGATGCCGTCAATATGATCGAACTTGTCTATGGCATATATCTTACCGGGCAACTGAACAACGGAAATGTCAGCCTGAATCAGGTCGTTCGCTGGATGGAGAAAAACCTTAAAGTCACCATTGGTAATATTCAAAGCCGGTTTGCAGAAATCAGTTCGAGGAAAAGGGTAGGCCCAACAAAATATATTGACCAGATCAAACAGGCGATCTTGAAAAAACTGGAAGATGATAATCGCTTGTAAACGCCTACATGTCAGGCGGAGTACTGCTGACATTCAGTTGCCCCGGCATTCAATTTAATGAGTTTCAGTCGATTTGATACCACAATATGGAAGCGTAATCCACTTTTCTGCTGCTTTATTTTCCTGTAGTAAAGCAATACTATAGAAAACGCCTTCTCCCATTGCTTCAACTTTGTCTCAATGAAGCTGATAAAAAAGACTTTATGATTTCACGGAATGCTTAACGGCGCAAATCTGCCCGAACTGTAATTCCTGAACCTCATCGTCTTATCAAGGCCCGGATGTACCGGCCTCTCTTTAGCCTTTTTAATTTTTGGAACAGGTCCGTACTGGCATCGCTTAGCCGGACTTTCCATTGCTCTTTGACATGAGGGAACGAAGCATTATCCTGTTAACCCCAGGAAATATTGTGAAGGTGAGATAATATCAACAGCCCGAGAACGCAATGGCAGGCGAGAGCCCGTATCGTAGGATACGACGTGGGTAGTTCCGAATTTATATTACCGGCAGAAGTGAATTGAACGGGCCCGATACCCGCTGCCGGTACTCTTGGTTTCAGCGAAAAATCTGAAACGTCAAAAGTTTATCAAACAAATTCAGTATATGGAAAAACTATTAAACGCCAGGGACCTGAAGGAACAGGCTTCCATTTTTGATCTGCTCGGCAGACTTGGTTTTGATCCGGTAAAAAAATATGGCAAAGAATA
>Ga0265798_10010515_pt1 | contig 11400 bp, 5 predicted proteins | sample P3T30metagenome_FD_192430 | JGI IMG/M metagenome (GOLD analysis project Ga0265798, IMG submission 192430) | Plant litter microbial communities from East Loma Ridge, Irvine, California - P3 T30 | ecosystem: Environmental > Terrestrial > Plant litter > Unclassified | place: USA: California... | reverse complement strand
TGCACTTTTTCGCCCCCACCCGACAGCGACAAGTTGTGATACGTCAGCACACGATTCTTCTCGATGATGTCGCGCAGCGCGTCGCCGTTGGGGTGGCCATCGGGGTCCGAGCCATCCTGAAACTTCTGCAAGTCATCGGCCGAATACGGCAGCGCCCGCGTCGGGTCGTTGGGGAAGTCGTTGGCCACCGTCGCATTACGCATTTGGGCGTACTGATACGAGTTCACCATTTTAGGTACGCGGGTGGGGTTTTGAAAACCCACGTAGCCGTTGTACGACAATTGCGGCGCGCCCTGGCTGCCGCGCTTGGTCGTTACCAAAATCACACCATTGGCGCCGGCCACGCCATAGGGCGCCACTGCGGCGGCATCCTTGAGTACCGTAATAGTCTCAATAGTATTGGGGTCGAGGCGGCTAAAATCGCGCGGCACGTTGTCCACGATGTACAGCGGCTGCGTGCCCCCCGTGGTGCCGATGCCCCGAATCTGGATGCTGGCCCCGTCGTAGCCGGGCTCACCCGAGCCTTGCACGGCCACCACGCCAGCCACCCGCCCTACTAGCGAGTTGGTGAGGTTCACGACGGGTTTTTGGGCAATGTCGGCGGCGGGCAGCGTCGAAACGGCGGCCGTGGTCGAGGTTTTCTTCTGCGTGCCGAAACCCACCACCACTACTTCTTCGAGTGAGTTGGCCTGCTCCAGCAGCTTAATGTTGACTTTACTGCCGTCGCGCACGGCCACTTCCTGGGCCACGAAGCCCACGAAGGAGAACACCAGCGTGGTGCTACCGGTAGGCAGGCTTAGGCTATAATTGCCCGAAGCATCAGTGGTGGTGCCGGCGGCCTGGTCCTTCACCCGCACGGTCACGCCGGGCAGGGGGGCGCCTTTTTGGTCGGTCACCTGCCCCGTCACGGGGGCTTCCTGGGCCGGGGCGCTCAGCCGCCGGGCCGCATGGGCCGGGGCCGCCGCTACCGGCGTGGTGAGCGCGCCCGCTAGCAGCAGGCTCAGTATTTTGTTGCGCGGCGCGGGGCTGCGTTTGCGGTTGGTACTCATTTTTTCAAACAGAGAGTGGGATAAGGAGATGGAACAAGCCTGGCAAAGCGAACCCGGAGCCAGCGGCGACAAGCTGCTGTGGCGTGGGGCCGCCGCATAAATTAGGGGGAGGCGTTGGGCGAGCAAGTAGCCGCTAGGCCGGTAGCCTGGGCGGTAGTATGCCGGCTCAACGCATAACTTTTTGAAGCTGCACCAGCCCGATAATCTGGACAAAACTAGCGGCACAGGTAGTGCCGCCACATGGATTTTTTTAGCGCATAAAAGGGGGCATTTTAGACTAAATCGCGCTGTGGCTGGAACAGAGTAACCCGGCATTCTCCCGCTTTCTTTGCGCAGTGGAGGAGGATAAAACAGGCGGAATACCGCCACCAGAGCAAGGCATTTCCCTCCCGAAGCAGTAGCCGGAACTACGCGCCGCACGATGCGGCGGGTCAGAATAGGTCGCCCCGCCAAGGCCAGTGAGCCCCTGATTATTTCAGCATTCTGAGGCAAACCTAAACCGTTCGCTGGCAACAAAATTACGCTTCTTCGCACGGTGCAGCAGGGGGACATTCTAGGCTAAAAAATGCGGTGAATTAGGTAATTGTTACTAAACAAACCATTTGGAGCAGTTACTAAAACCACTTATACGTATCTTATTTCCAGTCTCTTGGCACTACTAATTCACAAACAACTGCCGGCCACCCACACGAGCAAAAAGCAGCACCGTACGTGTACTTTGCGGAACGATGTCAGCGGGGCCGTAATTCGGACCCGCTGAGGCCACCCAGCCGCTCTTGCTGCGCCAGGGGGCACCCCTTGTTCTTCGCTCCCACCCGCTCTCCTATGCCCGCTGCTGCCCGCCTGCTCGCCTTGCTACTGCTCTTGCTACTGAGGCTGGCCGCCTGGGCGCAGGACACGGCCCCCGGCGACCTGCGCTTCGAGCACCTCACCGTAGACCAGGGCCTGAGCCACAGCGACGCCATGGCCGTGGCCCAGGACCGGGCCGGCTTTATCTGGGTGGGCACCAACCACGGCCTCGACCGCTACGATGGCTACGAACTGCGGCCCTACCGCCTACCCATCAACGACGACGGGGTATCGAGCAACCGCATCAAGGTGCTGCACGTGGCTCCCGATGGCTGCCTGTGGGTGGGCACCGAGCGCAGCGGGCTGGGCCGGTACGATACCCGTACCGACCGCCTCGTAATGCTGGCCGACCAGCCCGCCCCGGTCGCTACCCGGCCGCTACTTGCAAAGCTGGCCGCCCAAACCGTGCTGGCCCTGGCCACCGATGCGCAAGGCCAGCTGTGGGCCGGCACTGCCGAAGGCGGCCTGTTTCGGCTGCGCTTTGATGCACGGGGCGGCCTGGCCGAACTGCGGCAGGTACCCGTAGACCACCCGGCGGCTGGCGAGGTGCAGGTATCGAGCCTAGCCACCGATGCTGAAGGCAAGGTGTGGGTGGGCACCTACAACTACGGGCTGCGGGTGGTGCGGCCCGATGCGCTGGCCCTGGTGGCCGAGCCCACCGCCCTGACCGATGGCGTGCGGGCGCTGCACCTCGACTTGCGCGGTGACCTCTGGATTGGGCTCGACCAGCAAGTGCTGTGGGTGAGCGCCGACAACCGCCGTACCGTGCGTGAGTTGGGCGCCCACCCGCAGCCCCAAACTTACCCGCAGTTGCAGGCACTGCGGCTCGACTCGTTTGGCCGCCTCTGGGTGGGCACCATCTACGGGCTCTACATCTGGGAGGCGGCTACTGCCACCGGCCTAGCCCCGCCCCTGCGCCCGGCCCCTACCCTCTTGCTGCCCAAAGACGGCGAGCCGGCCGGCCTCAACTCGGAGCGGGTGCATCAGATTTTTGAGGACCGCACCCAGGTGATGTGGCTGTGCGCCTCGGCCGGCGGCCTCAACCGGGTCGACCTGCGCCGAAAGCCCTTTGGCCGGCTGCGGCGCCAACTCGCCAACCAAGCCAAACTGCCCAACAACTACATCAACGCCGTGTATAAGGAGGAAGCCACCAATACGCTGTGGCTGGGCACCCGCAACGGCATCTCAGCCTACAACCTGGCCCGCCAAACCTACCACAACTACCTCGCTGAAGATGCCACGGGGGTCACGCGCGGCGTAGACGTATCGGCTATTTGCCAGACCCACGATGGCACCTTGTGGTTTGGCACCCGCGGCCGGGGCCTGGTGCGCCTCACGCGCCGGGCCGGCCGCGAGCAGCTCACCATTGTGAACCTGCTACCCGATGGCAGCTACCTGAGCGTTGCCAGCATTGAGCGCCTGGCGGAGGACCGCTACGGCACGCTGTGGGTAGCCACCTTCAACCAGGGCCTGCTGCGCTTCAGCCTGGATGGCCGGCTGCTGGGGGTGTACGACAAACAGCACGGGGGCCTGCCTACCAATAACTTCACCTTTTTGCTGGCCGACCCGCAGCGCAACGTACTGTGGGCCAGCACCACCAACGGGGGCCTGCTCAAGCTACGCGCCACGCCCGACTCGCTAGTGCTGCTGCGGCAGTTTCGCCACGTGCGCGGCGCGTTGGGCGGCTTGCGCGTCAACTACACCTGGCCACTGCTGCTCGACCGGCAGCAGCACCTCTGGATTGGTACCATCGGGGGCGGGCTGCACCAGCTCAGCACCGATAGCCGGGGCCACGATACCATCCGCAGCTACCAGCCCTACTTACCCGAAAGTGATGTCGAAAGCCTGCTCACCGACGAGGCGGGCAACCTCTGGCTGGGCGGTACCGGTCTCTACCGCTTTGCGCCCGCCACCCGCCAATACGTGCGCTACGACGTGGCCGACGGCCTGCAAAGTAACGCCTTCAAGATTGGGGCGGCCGCCCGCGGGGCCGACGGCACGCTCTATTTTGGGGGCATCAATGGTATCAGCTACTTCCAGCCTTCGGCCATTCGGCCTAATCCTTACTTGCCAGTGGTGCAGCTCACGGGCCTGCGCATTGCCAACCAGCCGGTGAGCGTGGGCCAGCTCTTTCATGGCCGCGTGCTGCTGGCCGAGCCGCTCTCGCAGCCCCAAACCGTGATGATAAAGCCTTCAGAAAACGACTTTTCGGTCGAGTTCGTGGGCCTGAATTATGCCAACCCCGAGAAAAACCGCTACGCCTACCAGCTCCAGGGCTATAATTCCAATTGGGTGTACCCGGCCCCCGGCCAGCGCACCGCCAGCTTTGCCAACCTGCCGCCCGGCCACTATACCTTGCGCGTGAAGGCCAGCAACGGTGAAGGAGGCTGGAGCGCCCACCCCGCCACGCTGGTTTTTGAGGTGCTGGCCCCGTGGTACAAAACTGGCTGGGCCTACCTGCTCTACGCCCTGGCGGCGCTGGGCAGCGTGGCGCTCTACCGGCGCTTCGAAATGAGCCGCCAGGAGTTGAAAAGCAAGCTAGTGCTAGAGCAGTTTCAAACCGAAAAGGAGAAAGAGCTGACCACTATCAAACTCGGCTTTTTTACCAACGTGAGTCATGAGCTGCGCACCCCGCTCACCCTGCTGCTGGGCCCAATCGAAGACATGCTGCGCAGCCGGGCCCCGGTGGCCGACCTGCGCACCAAACTGCTACTTATGCACCAGCAGGCCCGCAAGCTACTGGAGCTGGTAAACCAGCTACTGGACTTTCGGAAGGTGGAGAGTGGCCACGTGCCGCTACGCGCCAGCCCCGGCGAAGCCGGGCGCTTTCTCACCGACCTCTACGCCAGCTTTCAGCACCAGGCTCAGGAGCGCGGCATTGGGTACGGGCTGGCCGTGCCCGCCGAGCCAGTACGCCTGTATTTCGACCGGAGCAAGCTCGAAATTATCGTAACCAACCTGCTGGCCAACGCCTTCAAGTACACCCTCACCGGCGGCCGCGTCGAGCTAGGGGCGGCCGTGGTAGGCAGCGCGGCGGGCGAGGCCTTGTATCAGGGCGGCCAGCTGGCCGACAATTACTTGAAAATTAGCGTCAGCGACACGGGCGTGGGCATTCAGGCCCACGAGCTAGGCCGCATTTTTGACCCTTACTACCAAGCCTCAAACACCAACACCCTGCGCATGACGGGCACTGGCATCGGGCTGGCGCTGGCCCGGCAGTTTGCCCAGCGCCATGGCGGCCAGCTTAGCGTGGCGAGCACGCTGGGCGCGGGCACCACCTTTGAGCTGCGCCTGCCCCTGGGCCGCCAGCACCTGCTGCCCGAGGATATTCAGCCCGAAAACCCGGCCCTTGAGACTGCGGCGCCCCCCCCGGCCGATGAGTTGCCCCTGGCCGCAGTAGCTCCGGCCCCGGCCGGCCCGCTGGCTCCTACCAGCCCGCCGCGCCTGCTGGTGGTAGAAGACCACGACGAGGTGCGCGCCTATTTGCGGCAGATTTTTGAGGCCGACTACGAGGTGCTACTGGCCGAAGATGGCGTGGCGGGCTGGGCAGCAGCCCTGGCCCAGCTGCCCGACCTCATCATTTCGGATGTGATGATGCCACGCAGCGACGGTCTGGAGCTGTGCCAGAAAATCAAGCAGCACCCCAAAACCAGCCATATTCCGGTGCTGCTGCTCACGGCTCGCACCGCCGAAACCCACGAACTCGAAGGCGTGGGTATGGGCGCCGATGAGTACATGAGCAAGCCCTTCAACCCAGTGCTGCTGCACGCCAAGGCCGGCGCCCTGCTGCGCAATCGCCGCAAGCTACACGAGTTTTACCAGCGCCAGCTCCTGCTCCAGCCCACCGAAACAGTAGTGGCCGATGCCGACCGCGAGTTTCTCGCAAAGGCCATGCAGGTGGTGGAGCAGCACCTTGAAGACGCAGCTTTCAGCGTACTGGTGCTGGTGAAGGAAATGGCTATGAGCCAGTCAGTTTTTTACCGCCGCATCAAGAGTATCACGGGCCAGACGGCCGTCGAGTTTATTCGGGATGTGCGCCTGCGCCGCGCCGCCCAGCTGCTAGCCCAAACCACCCTGCGTGCCTCGGAAGTAGCTATGCAGGTGGGTATCGAAGACGCCCGTTATTTCCGCCAGATGTTTCAAAAGCTCTATAACCTTTCGCCCACCGAGTACGCCAAGCAGCACCGGCCCGCTGCGGACCCGGACCGCGGCCAAAACAAGAAAAAGTATTTTGACGACTAGCCGGGCCGGGCAAATGACTGCCCCCAGCGGGAACGCGCACCGGCCTGTTGCTTGTTTTCAGCCGATGCCTGGGGCCGCTTTTACTTTTGCGGCACGCGCCACGCCGGCCGCCGTGGCCGCGCCATCGTTACTACCTTTCCTCAAACGGCCGCCGCCAGGGCGAGCCGGCTTGCTTCTCCTATGGATTTCCCTTCCAAACTAATTGAAAACGCGGTAGTTGAATTGTCGCGCCTGCCCGGCATCGGCAAAAAGACGGCCCTGCGCCTAGCCCTGCACCTGCTGAAAGCCGAAACCGATACCACAGCCAACCTAGCCGAGGCGCTGGCCAAAATGCGCTTCGACATCACTTACTGCCGCACTTGCCACAGCATTTCCGACGCCGAGCAGTGCAGCATTTGTGGCAACCCGCTACGCGACCGCAGCACAGTGTGCGTGGTGGCCGACGTGCGCGACGTAATTGCCATCGAAAATACCGGCCAGTACCAGGGCGTGTACCACGTACTGGGCGGCGTGATTTCGCCCATCGAGGGCGTGGGGCCAGCCGACCTGCACATCGATTCGCTGGTGGAGCGGGCTGGTGGGGAGGCATCCGAAATTCGCGAAGTTATCTTGGCCATTTCGCCCACTATGGAGGGCGATACGACGGCCTTCTACCTCTCGCGCCGGCTGCGCGACTTCGAGCAGCTCAATATCAGCACCATCGCCCGCGGCATTCCGATGGGCGGCGAGCTCGAATATGCGGATGAGATTACGCTCGGCCGCAGCATCGTGGAGCGGCAGCGCCAAGCTCGGTAGCTACGCCGTTTGTCATTGCGCTCGCAACGACAGGCAGGTTCCTAACTTCGCCGCCCTGTGGTGAAGCTTTCCGTTATCATTGTTAACTATAACGTCTGCTACTTTCTGGAGCAGGCACTGCTGTCGGTGCAGCGGGCGGCCGGGCGACTGGGCGAGCCGGTCGAAGTATTCGTAGTCGATAATAACTCGGCCGACAACTCGGTAGCGATGGTGCGGGCGCGTTTTCCCGAGGTTATTCTGCTGGAGAACAAGGATAATCCGGGCTTTTCGAAGGCTAACAATCAGGCCCTGCGCCTCGCCACCGGCCAGTACCAGCTGCTGCTGAATCCCGATACGCTGGTCGAGGAGGACACTTTTCGGCTCTGCTGCGCCTTTATGGATGAGCACCCGCGCTGCGGCGGGCTGGGCGTGAAAATGCTCGATGGGCAGGGCCGGTTTTTGCCCGAAAGCAAGCGCGGGCTACCCACGCCGGCCGTGGCTTTTTATAAGATATTCGGGCTGGCCTGGCTGTTCCCCAAATCGCGCACCTTTGGGCGCTACCACCTGGGTTTCCTTGACCCCGACCAAGCCCACGAAATTGAGGTGCTGAGCGGGGCATTTATGCTGCTACGCCAAGCCGCGCTGGCCGAGGTGGGCCTGCTCGATGAGGACTATTTTATGTACGGCGAGGACATCGACCTCTCGTATTGCCTCACGCGGGGCGGCTGGCAAAACTGGTATTTTCCAGGCACCCGCATCATCCATTACAAGGGCGAGAGTACTAAGCGCACGAGCGTCAACTACGTGTTCGTGTTTTACCGGGCGATGGTCATTTTTGCCCAAAAGCACTTCGCACCGGGGCAGGCGGGCCTGTTTTCGAAGCTTATAAATGGCGCCATTTGGCTGCGGGCGGGCGCGGCCGTGGCGCAGCGCCTGGCCACCGCCGCCGCCCCCGCCCTGCTCGATGCTGGCCTGCTCTACGCCGGCATGTACGCCCTGAAAGTGTACTGGGAAAACAACCACCGCTTCGTGCGCCAGTATTACCCGCCGCAGTACATGCTGGTGGCGGTGCCGCTCTACATCGTGGGGTGGCTCACGGCCACTTGGCTCAGCGGCGGCTACGACCGGGGCGCCCGGCCCGGCCGCATTGTGCGGGGCATCGTGGTGGGCACGCTGCTGATTTCGGCCGTTACCAATTTTCTGGATAACTGGCGCTTTTCCAAGGCACTCATCCTGCTGGGCGGTACCTGGGCAGTAGCCGCGCTAGTGGGCCGCCGGCTTTTTAGCCACTGGCTGCGCCACGGCAACCTACACTTGAGCGAGCCCCAGGCCAAAACCCTGGCCCTGGTGGGCAGCCCTGCCGAAACCCAGCGCGCCCGCCAGCTGCTGGCCGCTGCCCAGGTGCCAGCCAATATCATCGGTTACGTCGCGCCGACGGCGCTTAGCCAGGCGGCCCCGCCGCTGCCCGACTACCTCGGCACGACCGCCGAGCTACCCGAGCTGGTGCGCCTGTATGGGCTGAACGAGCTGATTTTCTGTGGTCAAGACTTGTCGGTGAGCGAGATTATCAGCCTTATGCGCAGCCTGCCGCCGCAGCCTGCGGTGGCCTACAAGATTTTGCCGGAGGGCAGCCAGTACATTATCGGCAGCAGCAGTAAAGATGCGCCCGGCGACTACTACACCCTCGATACAACGCTACGCCTGCACCAGCCTGCCCAGCGCCGCACCAAACGCCTGCTCGACCTAGTAGCCAGCTTGGTTTTTGGACTGGCCACCCCCGTGCTGCTGTGGGGCCTGCGGCGGCCTAGTGGCCTATTACCCCATTGCTGGCAAGTGCTGCGTGGCCGCCGCACCTGGGTGGGCCTGCGCTACACGCCCGGCACCGCTGGCCCACCGGCCGTGCTTTCGCCCGCCGATGTGGCCGGGGCCACCGTGCCGCTGCCGGCCGCCACGCGCCAGCGGCTGGAGTTTTTGTATGCCAAATACTACGAGCCTGAATTGGACCTACGGGTGCTGTGGCGCGGCTGGCGCGGGCTGGGCGGCTGATTAACTTTTGCGCGTCGCGCTACCCGGTTCCTGAATCTGCTTCTACCTCCTATAAACGCAACGCGCACCTCCGCAAGCTTTTCGGAGGTGCGCGTTGGTCAAAAGCCGGCACCGGGGTGGGCGGGCCATGTCGTACACAAGGCGTGTTATTGCTTGCGGCGCTGGCGCAGGTGGCGCAGGCCATAGGCTACCCCACTGGCTAGCAGCAGCGTAGCACCGCCATCGAGAGGCACGGCGGCAGGAGCTTGGGGTATGGGGCCACCGTTGGTAGGCGCCTGGGCGTAGCTACACAGGGCACTTACACTCAAGGCAGTCAAAAAAAACAATCGTTTCATAATAAAAGTAAGTAAATAAGTAGAGTTACTCATTTTTATCCGGCTGCTCAATTAGGCAGCTAGACAAAGGCCATCGCTTCACCAGCACTTTCTTGACTATTGCTTCGGCGCGGGGCCAACGCAGTAATTAAGGAACTGCTTTTTTATCCTCTTTTTCACAAGTAAGAACGCGCCTAACAAGAAGCTTTCTACTTGGGCGTTAGCGGAGCAGCTAGTGAGCACAAAAGTACTATTCAGTCCAAAGTCAGGATATAGCGTATTTGCGCTAATTCTTTTTACAAATCAGCCATAATATGCATTTATGAGCTCTGGCCGCATCTTTTAATGAAAAATACCCTCGAAAAAAATAGCATTATTTTTTTGTTTAGCAAAAAGTTTATATTTAATATTAATTAGTTCCTACAACTACGCTGGCCGTGCGGGCAGGTAAGAGCCGAGAGCCGCCTCAAAGCTTGGGTATATTATCAGCTAGGGCTGGTGCCAAACCTTCCCCGACCAGGTTTTTTGGGGAACTTACTGAGCCAGTGCCCTACAGAAGCCAGCGGGCCGATACTTTTGCGGTTCGCCCGTTTGCCGTTTAGTAGCTTTCGCCTATGTCTCCTTCTTTCTCGTCCGCTACTGCGGCCGCCTCCCCTACCGTCCTCTCCGACCGCATCCTGAACATGCAGGAGTCGGCCACTATTGCCATGGCCAAAAAAAGCCGCGAGCTGGCCGCGAAAGGCGTGGACGTGATTAACCTGAGTTTTGGGGAGCCCGATTTTCAGACGCCGCAGTACATCAAAGATGCCGCCAAGCAGGCGCTTGATGAGGGGTACACGTTCTATACGCCGGTGCCCGGCTACCTCGACCTGCGCCAGGCCATTTGCGACAAGCTCAAGCGTGACAATAACCTCGAATACAAGCCCGCCGAGATTGTGGTGAGCACCGGGGCCAAGCAGTCGCTCACCAATGCCGTGCTTTCGCTCATCAATCCTGGTGATGAGGTCATCATCTTTTCGCCCTACTGGGTGAGCTACGCCGCCATCGTGGAGCTGGCCGAGGGTGTAGCCGTGCCCATCGTGGGCAGCCTCGAAAACGACTATAAGGTAACCGCCGCTGAGTTTGCCGCCGCTATCACGCCGCGCACCAAGATGGTGATGTACTCCTCGCCCTGCAACCCCACCGGGGCGGTATTTAGCCGCGCCGAGCTAGGGGCCATTGCCGACGTACTGGCCCAAAATCCCGGCATTTTTGCCCTAGCCGACGAGATTTACGAGTACATCAACTTCACGGGCGAGCACGTGAGCCTAGCGCAGTTTGCCGCCGTAAAAGACCAGGTAATCACCGTTAATGGCTTCTCGAAGGGCTACGCCATGACGGGCTGGCGCCTGGGCTACATGGCCGCCCGCCCGGATATTGCCGCCGCCTGCGACAAACTGCAAGGCCAAATTACGTCCGGCACTTGCTCTATCGCGCAGCGGGCGGGCCTCGCTGCCCTACAGGGCGGCCGCGCCTCGGCCGACGAGATGGTGACGGCCTACCACCGCCGCCGCGACCTAGTGCTGGGGCTGGCCAAGGACATTTCCGGCATGGTGACGCCCACGCCCGACGGCGCTTTCTATATCTTCCCCAACGTGGCGGCGTTCTTCGGGCGTACTACGCCCGAGGGCGCAGTTATCCGCGATTCGGGCGACCTGGCCCTGTACCTGCTGAATGACGCCCACGTGTCGTCGGTGGGCGGCGACTCGTTTGGCGCGCCCGACTGCATGCGCTTCAGCACCGCCGCCGCCGATGAGAAGCTGGCCGAAGCTTTCACTCGCATCAAAGCCAGCCTGGCAAAACTCAGCTAATACCAGTTGGCTGAACCTACTCAACAGAAAGCCCCGCCTGATTTTTTCGGGTGGGGCTTTTTTATTAGGTTGGCGGGCAGCGTGGGGCTGTTCTCGCGTGGCACCTCCCCCCCCGGCCCCCTCTCCAAAAAGGAGAGGGTAGCCAACTGTAGGCAGGATAAGCGAACAGGAGGTTGTTCGAACACGAAGATTACCTCCTGAACCCCCACCCTCCTAACCCCATACTCTAACGTCAGACTCCCCCTCTCCTTTTCGGAGAGGGGCCGGGGGGGAGGC
>Ga0265798_10010513_pt1 | contig 11400 bp, 8 predicted proteins | sample P3T30metagenome_FD_192430 | JGI IMG/M metagenome (GOLD analysis project Ga0265798, IMG submission 192430) | Plant litter microbial communities from East Loma Ridge, Irvine, California - P3 T30 | ecosystem: Environmental > Terrestrial > Plant litter > Unclassified | place: USA: California... | reverse complement strand
TTATAAAATTATTTATATGAAAAGAATATTAATTACCGGTGCCGCCGGTTTTTTAGGCTCGCACCTGTGCGACAGGTTTATTAAAGAAGGCTATTTTGTTATAGGCATGGATAACCTGATTACGGGCAACCTTAAAAATATTGAGCATTTGTTTAAGTTAAGAAACTTCGAGTTCTATCACCATGATGTAACAAAGTTTATTAATATTCCGGGAGAGCTGGATTATATACTGCATTTTGCATCGCCGGCAAGCCCTATAGATTATTTAAGGATTCCTATCCAAACCTTAAAAGTGGGGGCAATGGGCACACACAACCTTTTAGGGCTGGCACGTGCAAAAAGCGCAAGGATACTCATTGCTTCTACCTCTGAGGTGTATGGCGATCCGCTGGTACATCCTCAAACAGAAGATTATTATGGCAATGTAAACACAATCGGGCCACGTGGTGTTTATGATGAGGCAAAGCGTTTTCAGGAGTCGATAACCATGGCCTATCATACCTTTCATGGCGTGCACACACGCATTGTACGTATTTTTAATACCTACGGACCCCGCATGCGCCTTAACGATGGCCGCGTAATACCGGCGTTTATAGGCCAGGCGCTTCGTGGGGAAGATCTTACCGTTTTTGGAGATGGCCTGCAAACGCGGTCATTTTGCTATGTAGATGACCAAGTGGAGGGCATTTACAGGCTGCTGCTTTCAGATTATGTACACCCCGTTAACATTGGCAACCCCGATGAAATAACCATAAGGGATTTTGCTGAGGAAATTATAAAACTTACCGGCACGGCACAAGAGATTGTATACAGGCCCTTACCGCTAAACGACCCCTTACAAAGAAGGCCCGATATAAGCCGCGCCAAGGCGTTGCTGGACTGGGAGCCTACTGTAGACAGGGCAACAGGCATGGAGCTAACCTATAATTACTTTAAAACGTTAACACAAGCTGAACTCAGTAAAGAAGAACACAGGGATTTCTCTGAATATATCCATTAACAATGCATGCAGCTCAAAAAATATTATCTGATACGCATAACCGGCAATACCCTTTACCGGATGGCGGGTGGCAGTTATATCAGGAATGGCACAACGTGCTCATGCTGCACTGGAAGGTTTCTTTAGAGGAAATAACACCCTTACTTCCGGCAGGCCTGGAGCCCGATTTGTGCCATGGCGAAGCGTGGGTTTCATGGCTGTCTTTCACGGTAAAAAACACGCAGATAAGGAGCCTCTTGCCGTTGCCTTTTTCTGGTTTTAATGAGGTTAATCTTCGCACGTATGTCACGTGTAATGGGCGCCCCGGTATATATATGTTTAAAATAGAGGCTAACAAGTTATCAGCGGTTTTACTTAACCGCCTCATAACTTCTATTCCTTATACAAAATCCCGAATAGACGCTAATGAAGGTTCGGTTAAAATTTTAAATAGAGCTAAGGCTTATACCACAAACCTGAATTATTGTTACACCGAAGCGATTTCGTCAAAGTCGTACCTCGATTACTGGCTTACCGAAAGGCATTGCCTCTATGTACTAAACAATAATAAATTATGCGGGTATAATATACACCATAAAGAATGGAATCTTAACGATGCTATAGTTTCGGTATATAGGCTCAGGTATAAAGTGGGGGGCCTTACAATAGGCAAGCACAGGTTAGAGAAAAAACACTTTTCGAAAAAAATCCGGGTGCTTGTGTGGCCTAAAGAATTAATAAGTACATAGTCATGGCTACCAACAATAAGGACCGGCAGGAAGCTATGTCGGGTGTTATGCAGCGCAATATCAGGGCCCTGATGGAACAAAGCAAACACCGGGACAGTAAAAAAACGCAGCAGGAAAAGATAGCTGATGCCATTACAAAATTTACCGGAAGCATGACGTTTGTATACCTTCATATATTAATATTCGGGTTGTGGATCGTATGGAATACCGGCCTCCTTAACTTAAGCCCTTTCGATCCTTCGCTGGTAGTGCTTGCCATGATGGCTTCTGTAGAGGCTATTTTTTTATCAACCTTTGTACTCATTAGCCAAAATAGTATGAGCAGAAAGTCAGAGAGAAGGGCTGAGCTTGATCTGCAGATTACGCTTTTAGCGGAACACGAAATTACCCAGCTTGCTGGTATGGTTAAGGCCATAGCCGAAAAAGTAGGTGCAAAATTACCTGAATCAATAAATGTAGACGAGGTATTAAAAGATATAAGGCCTGAAAAAGTAATGGACGAAATGGATAAAGAAAAATCCCAACAAACATAACTACATTAATATTATGCAATTGCATCGCTAAATCGTGTAACAGCCTTTATAATTATATGATAGAAATTTGTGTATCACGTAATACAAAACAGCATGTCAGCAAGAGGCCACATAATTATTATAGAAGACGATCATGACGATAAAGACATGCTTGTAGAAATTATTGAGGAAATTACAGCAAAACATAAAATAATATGGTTTGATACCTGCGATAAGGCCTATAACTACTTATGCCACACCCACGATCCTATTTTCATTATATTTTCTGACATAAACCTTCCCAAAAAAAACGGGCTCGAACTTAAAGAGGACATTGATAAAAACCCCGAATTAAAAATAAAAAGCATACCGTTTGTTTTCTACTCTACATCTGCAAGCGATAAAGATGTTACCGCAGCCTATAAGCACCTTAACATACAGGGTTTTTTTGAGAAAGAAAATGATTATAATGCTATAAAGTGCAATATCAAAACCATTATTGACTACTGGTCAATTTCTAAAAGGCCACAATATCACTAGTTCTAAAAAACGATTGGTCACGAATTTATGCGAATACCCTCCATAAATTTTAGCATTCTACTTTATCAAACTTTTAACGGCGCTTTAAAATACCGGCACCCTGATACTTTTTAATTTTAAAGAACTTTAAATTCTAAACATTATGAGCAAAGATAATACCATGACACGCCGCCAGGCAATAGGCAGTTTAGGCGCAGTGCTGGCAACGGCCGCCCTTAACCCTGTAATGGCAGACGGCTTTGATAATACGGATTATACGCCCGCATCAGGGCCTGAAGACCCTACAACTAAGTACGTGCGCCCACCGTTTAAAGAACAGTCGCAGCCATGGCCCGGGCTTGTAAGCAAGATGGATCCGCGCCCGGACCATGGCGAAAAAACCTATAAGGGTTCCGGCCGCCTTAAAGGGCGCAAGGCATTGATAACCGGTGGCGACTCCGGCATGGGCAGGGCAGCGGCCATTGCTTATGCACGCGAAGGCGCCGATGTTGCTATTAATTATTATCCTACCGAGGAGGAAGATGCACAGGAAGTTATAAAGCTTATAAAAGCCGAAGGCCGTAAGGCGGTTGCCATTCCGGGAGATTTGCGCGATGAGGCCTTTTGCAAAAGGCTGGTTGATGAAGCTGTAAAGGCATTGGGCGGGCTTGATATTGTGGTGAACAACGCGGCCAGGCAGCAAACGCAAAAATCGATACTGGATATAACGTCAGAAGCTTTTGATGCTACCATGAAAACCAACATTTATGCCCCGTTCTGGATTATAAAGGCTGCGCTGCCACATTTAAAGGCCGGTGCCGCCATAATAGGCACAAGCTCTGTGCAGGCGTATGACCCCAGCGAAGATCTTTATGATTACGCCCTGACTAAAGCAGCTACTACAAATTATATAAAATCGCTGGCAAAGCAGCTGGGGCCAAAAGGTATAAGGGTAAATGGTGTAGCGCCGGGGCCTATCTGGACACCCCTGCAGGTAAGCGGTGGCGCCACAATGGAAAAGCTGAAACAATTTGGCGGCGATACACCGCTGGGCAGGCCGGGGCAGCCGGCTGAACTGGCATCAATATACGTGCAGCTTGCCGCAGCGGATGCCAGCTATGCAAACGGCCAAATTTATGGAGCCGCCGGAGGGGCGGGCCAACCGTAATCAGTTTATGTGTAATGCACACCGAAAGGTGTGCATTACCTAATCAACCATATTATTTTATGAAAGCAATAATTTTACTGGCTACGTTAAAAGATAAAGGAACATCAAATACACAGGTGCTTACAGAGTTTGCTGTAAGCTATCTTGAAAAAGAAGGCATCGAATGCGAAATAGTAAGGCTTGCAGCACATACTATTTTGCCCGGCACATACATTAAAATGCCTGAGCCCGATGATTTTCCACTTATATATGACAAGATAGTAGGTGCAGACATCATCTTTTTTGCAACACCCATTTGGTGGAACAGTCATTCGTCTGAACTTCAGCGGGTAATTGAACGTTTAGATGAAGTATTCGATATTATAAACCAGGGCAAACCATCTCCGCTTGAGGGTAAATTGGGCGGTATAATTATTACCGGAGATTCTGATGGGGTAGAACACGTTACCGGCAATATTGCAAACTTCTTTTGTAGTATGGGTATAACGCTTCCTGCTTACGGATCATTAGGGGTAATTTATGAAGGCCATGCCAAAGGCAAAAAAACACCTAAAGCGGCTCTTTTAAAATACTATCAAAAGGAATACGCGCAGGATGCCGAAAGCATGGCTAAATCATTTGTTAAACTGGCGGCTGTTACACTTAAACAACTATAATAATACTGAACTTTGCGAACGGGCTAATTTAAGGTACCGGCATTATTTACATGACTGCACATACACAGGAAAAAAAAGAAGCTAACGCCACACATTTGCTGCCATGGGTAACCGCCGTAGCGATGTTTATCCAATCGCTCGACGGAACTATTTTAAATACTTCCTTACCATCCATCGCGCGAGATATGGAGTATTCTGCCACACAAATGCATTCGGTCATTGTAACGTATACCTTAACGCTTGCTTTATTTATACCACTCTCAGGCTGGCTGGCAGATAAGTTTGGCACCCGCACCATGTTCATGATAGCTGTGGCGCTGTTTGTAACAGGTTCATTGTTTTGTGCGCTCTCTGTAGATTTACGGACGCTTAACTTTTCGCGCGTGGTTCAGGCTATTGGCGCCTCTATGATGGTGCCCGTTGCAAGGTTGGCCATCTTATACCAATACCCGCGCAGCGAACTTTTAAAGACCATGAACTTTATAACGGTATTTGGCCTTTTAGGTATGGTGGTGGGGCCCAGCCTGGGCGGGTTTCTTTCAGATAACTTTTCCTGGCACTGGATATTCCTCGTAAACATACCCATTGGACTAATAGGTATTTGCATGGCCTACCGTATTATGCCCAATTTTAAACATGCCGTGGGCAGGTTTGATTTTAGGGGTTTGCTTTATTTTAGCCTGGCGTTGATTTTAATTACAATGGTGCTCGAACTGGTTAGCACCGGCCTAACGCACCTTCTGCTTATCATGGGGTTGTTATTCCTTTCGGGCCTGCTTTCGCTTTTTTACTTTATTCATTATAAAAGAACCGAGAAACCTATTATCGATCTCAGGCTCCTGAATATAAGAACGCTTAAAGTGGGCTTAACCGGCAGCCTTATTACAAGGCTTGGTATTGGCGGGCTGCCGCTGCTGTTACCGCTTATGCTGCAAACGGGCTTTGGCTACTCTGCCTCCGTCTCGGGCCTTTTACTGTTGCCGTCGGCACTGGCTAATGTGGCCATCAAACCCTTCATGGTGCGCATTATAAAAGCGTTAGGCTACAGGACAGTGCTCATCAGCAATACTATATTATTAGGTGTAGTGCTTATAATACTGGGCTTTGTAGAGCGCGATACACCACTTGTCTATTACATTATACTCATGGTTTTTTACGGGATTTTTACCTCCATCCAAATGTCGGCCATGAATACCATTACCTTGTCCGATCTTGATGAGAGCAATGCCAGCGGGGGCAACACCATGCTGGTTATCATGCAGCAGCTTTCGGTAAGCTTTGGCGTTTCTGTGGCCAGCCTGGTGCTATCGCTGTATCAGTCTGATGTATTTTCTATGGACGTACCGCAGGCATTTCACTACACCTTTATAACCCTTGCCATTTTTACGATACTCTCCAGTTTTACATTTTCTAAACTAAGCAAAACAGACGGCAGTGGTTATGTATAACGATGGCTAATAAAATATGCTTTTGGCCTTGTCAAGCGACTTTTCCATATCTATGCCTGCACCAAATGTTCCTTTAAAAAGGTCGCCTTCTGTTTTAATCCTCGCTATGGCATTTTCTATGGTAAAGTCTTTCATTTTCAGGCCTTTTTTTACTTCTTCCCAATGCAGGGGCATAGATACCGTGGCACCCGGCTTAGGCCTGAGGGAGTAGGCACAGGCAATGGTAGCCCCCGGGCGGTTCTGTAAAAAGTCCAGGTACATTTTTCCACCCCTGTTTTTTATCTGCCGTTCAAGGCTCGTAAAATCCGGCAACTGGTTGTGCACAATAGATACCAGCAGCTTTGCAAACATTTGCGACTGGTCATAACTATACTTACCCGCCAGCGGAATATAAATATGTATACCGGTAGAACCGGAAGTTTTTACGTAGCCCGGTACATGTATAGCGTCCAGTACTTTTTTGGTTTCCTTCGCTGCTTCAATTACCTGCTCAAATGTAGTTTTTTCTGAAGGGTCGAGGTCAATAACGCAATAGTCAGGGTTATCAGGATGCTGTATACGACTAAACCATGGGTTCATTTCGATACAGCCCAATGATGCCATCCACAAAAGTGTAGCTTCATCATTTCCTACCAAAAATTCTTTGTCTTCGCCGTCGCTTGTGGTATAAGGAAATGTTTTAGCCCATTCCGGCGCTTTCCCTTTTACATCTTTTTGATAAAAGCTTTTGCCGTGTATGCCGTTTGGGAATCTGTTGAGCGATAGCGGCCGGTCTTTAAGGTAGGGCAATATATAGTCGGCCACCTGGTAGTAATAGTTAAACATATCGCGTTTGGTGTACCCGTCTTCCGGCCAGTAAAGTTTACTTAGGTTGGTAAACTTTAAGTTATGCCCGTTTATTTTTTTAACCTGAGTTTCTTCGGTGGGGTTTAGCAATGTTTTTGTGTGGCCTTTTTTTGGGGCAGCTACCAGTTGCCTTTCAGTGGTTTCATTATCCGCTTCGTTTGACAAAAGGCTATTTGTTGGCGATGCAGTTTCCCTGATTACTTCTTTTGCATTTTTATCCGTTCGCATACCTTCAAATGACGGGTGGCGAAACACCCCGTCATCGGTAACTTCTATAAAACTAACTTCGCACACCAGTTCGGGTTTTAGCCAGGTTGCTTTGGCTTTTGGCGGGTTGGGCCGAAAACGCGACGGCTTATTAATATCGGGTTCGCTTTCAAAAGGAATTTTATCGGTTATAAGCGGGGTAAACAGCGCCATCATTTCTTTTTGTTTCTTTGCGGAAAACCCGGTTCCTACCTTGCCCGCATATACAAACTTCCCTTTTTCGTAAACGCCCAGCAATAGCGAACTGAACTGTTTTGAAGTGCCCTCATTTTTGGTAAAGCCGCCTATAACTACCTCCTGGCGCTGGTTTACCTTAATTTTAAGCCATTCTTTAGAGCGGCTGTCAGGTCTGTATGTACTTTCGGTTTTTTTAACCATAATGCCTTCTAACCCCATTTTTTGTGCAGCTTCAAAAAATTCAAGCCCATTTGCCTCAAATACCTGGCTCAGGCGTATGTTATCCTGGTTAGCAGGCAGAATTTCCTTTAATATTGCCTGCCTTTCGCTAAGGGGCAATCCCATCAGGTCTTTACCTTCATACCACAACAGGTCAAAAGCATAATACACAAGGTCGCCATCGGCTTCGCTGCGCCAGTTTTGCAGGCGGCTAAAGTCGGCTTTCCCTTCAGAATTTATTACCAATATTTCTCCATCCAGCACAGCGTTAATGGTCCAGCTGTTCATCGCTGCGGCAATGGGATAATATTTTTCTGTAAACGATTTATTATTGCGGGAGTAAATTTCTGCCTTTCCCTTATTAATATAGGCAACTGCGCGGTAACCGTCCCACTTTACCTCATAGCTCCAGCCCGGGGCATCAAAAGGCTCATTAACCAGCGTTGCAAGCATGGGCTTGACCAGGGTAGGTATTTTACTTTTTGTGGCTTTTTTAAGCAATGCGTCGGCCTGCAGTTTAACGGCCTGCGTTTCCTTCTTTTTGGTAACTTTTTTAGCCAATGGCTCCTGAGGCTCAGCCGGTGGTTGTCCGTAAATATTTGTACTGGTAGCGGCAACCTGCTCCAGCGTTTTACCCGATATTACCGATTTTTCTTTTTTAGTGATATCCTTATCGGTTGCATATTTATCGTTTAGTTTCATCAGCAGCCAGCCATTTTCGCCACGGCCATGCGCTTTAACCAGGGCGAACTCGCCTTTTAGCTTTTTGCCTTTCATGCTAAATTTAATCTTGCCACTGTAAAGGCTGTGCAGCAGTTCTTTTTCCTGTTCTTTTTTTGTTTTGGCTTCTGATGCTACAGGCTCATACGTGCCCTCATCCCAAACAATAACGGTGCCACCGCCATATTCTCCCTGCGGAATGATACCCTCAAAAGTACGGTAATCATAGGGGTGGTCTTCCACCATCATGGCAAGGCGTTTTATTTCAGGGTCAAGGGAAGGGCCTTTGGGCACAGCCCAGCTTTTTAGCACGCCTTCCATTTCCAGGCGAAAGTCATAATGAAGATGCGATGCCGCATGTTTCTGGATAACAAATCTCAGGCTGTTATCATCACTTTTGCCTCCAAAAGGTTCCGGTGTTTTAGACGCATCGCGTTTTTGTTTATATTTTTCTAAAGCCATGATAATTTGCTTATTTGCAGCGTAATGCTTTTTACTTTACTTAAAGTTAGCAGGTTAAATCCTGATTGTAAATAGGTTTATCATAACTTTAGCTATCTAAAAACGTCATTAGCTGTGACAAATAACGTTTGACTTCATTTAAAAGCCTCTTAGCGACAGACAAAAGTTTCCCGCAACTTAGAATTTATTCTCCAGAATGTGGTCAGGCGATGCAGGGGCTTGGTCAGGATCTACCACAACCTCTATAACCGCTGGGTTTGAAGATGCAAAAGCCTTTTTTAAAGTAGTGGTAAGTTCCCTTTTTTTACTACACCTGTAACCTTCAGCACCACACGCTTCAGCTATTTTTACAAAATCTATTGGTGTCAGGTCTCCGCCATACAGTTCGTTACCCAGCGCTATTTGCTCATAAACATCCTGTGATAGTGCATTGTTTTTAAACACCACCACCTTTATCGGGAGTCCGTAACGGATGGCCGTCGCCATTTCGCCCATAAGCATGGTAAAGCCACCATCGCCCACCATGGCAATACACTGCCTGCCGGGAAACGCAAGCTGTGCTGCAATAGCGTAGGGCAGGCCGGAACCCATACTGGCCAGGTTGCCTGATACTGCCATTTGCTGCTGTGCCTTTATGGGCCAGTGCCGTGCGGTAAATACGGTATGTGCTCCGGTATCAATAGATACTGTTGCATCATTGTTAATAAGCCTGCCTACCTCCGCAACCAGGTATTGCGGCCTGACCACCGTGCTGTCGCCCTCCTCTACCTTGCGGATAATTTCTCGCCAGTTATCCATTGCTTTTTGATATTTCTGCAAAAAACTACTGTCTTCTTTAGGTTTTAATTTAGGCAGCAGTGCCTCAAGGGTAGCTTTAACATCACCGGTAAGTCCCATACTTACAGGATATCGTAGCCCGATGCGTTTAGGGTTGTGGTCCACCTGTATTGCCTTTGCGTCCTTAGGGTAAAACTCCAGGTAAGGCATGTTGCTGCCCAGTATAATCAGGGTGTCGCATTCCTGCATCCATTCTTTAGATGGTAGTGTTCCTAAATGGCCTGTTCCACCGGTGGTGTATGGAGAATCATCGGGTAAAACCGCCTTGCCCAGCAGTGCCTTAGCAACAGGGGCACCAAGCAGTTCGGCCAGCTTTTCAACTTCTGCGTGAGCCCCAAGCGCACCCTGACCTGCAAGTATGCCTATGCGTTTGCCACTGTTTATAAGGTTCGCGGCAGCATCAAGTTCAGCGGAAATAGGCGTTTCGATCCTCGGAGTAAACGCAGCGCTTCCCCTCAGGTTCTCACTTCCTTTAGAGGGCGCGTCGTTTGATATTTCCATGCTCTGAATATCCTTCGCAACTGTAAGATGTGCCACGCCCGATGCGGTAAGTGCGGCGCGGCAAGCCAGGTCAACAATGGTTTGGGTTTGCTGCGGCCCGGTAATTTCCTGGTTATATACTGTAGCTTCCTGCATTAAAGAGAGCGTATCTATTTCCTGTGTATAATCTGTTCCCTTAAGATCATGAAAAGGCGCACCTGTAATAGCAAGTACAGGAACATGGTCTTTATAAGCATCATAAATGCCATTCATAAGATGCACCGCGCCCGGGCCGGATGTTGCAATGCATACGCCCAGTTTTCCTGTATATTTAGCATACCCACAGGCCATAAATGCCGCTGCTTCTTCATGGCGTACAGTAATGAACTTTATATGGTCTTTCTGCTTTCTCAGCGCCTCAACAATAGGGTTAATGCCATCGCCTATGATGCCAAAGATAAATTGTACATCCCAGTCGATTAATTTTTGCACCAAAATATCTGCTGTGGTTTGCGTCTGATTTAAAAGTTGATCGGGCATATAGGTGTTGTTTTGGAGTTGATCATTAGTTTATGTAGCCATGTTATTCTCAAACACTATACGATGGCACTGTTCGCTGAAACAGTATTATTTCTATAAGGTGCTATCGCGATGGATATTACCAGCTGATTGCTCAGCCAATACTGCAATTTTCAAAGCATTGAAAGCATTTTCCGGCGTTATGGTTAGCTTGTGGCCGGGGTCTTCGATTTTCGCAATTACATCCATTATAATTGCCTGTAAACAACCACCATAAACTTCGGATTTTGTTCCCGTAAGTTCAAACGTGCCGGAGATCATGACGTTAGCATCATAAGATATGCCGCCACTTTGAATTACGCTATCTTTTCTCTCTGAATCTTTATTAATTTCAGACTGCGTTACGTCCGGACGGTTGTTAATTGGTTTTACTTTTTCGATTCTCAATCCGGGAAATCTATCAAGCTTGGCCTTACTTTCTTCCATTATCAGCGCTTCCATATTGCCCTTCATCGGCATCCAGCCTTCAATTTCTATTTTAGCAAGGTCATACATAAGCCTTATGGTGGTTTGCTCAAAAAAACCAGGGCCTGAAAACGAATGATAATGGCTGGCAATCAATCCTTCATCATATAGCACTGTAGCGGCAACCTGGTCCTGCTGCCTTTCATTCCTGTTATACGCGCAACCATATACTTTGGTAACCTGCTGTGTTGTCAGCGCGTTTACTATGTCAAAGAAATGTACCCCGTGTTCTATAAATATCCCGCCCGAAATTGCTTTATCCCAAAACCAGTGGTTTGCCGGGAGTTGTTCGTCCTGCGCATAATTAGTAACAACAA
>Ga0265798_10010512_pt1 | contig 11402 bp, 10 predicted proteins | sample P3T30metagenome_FD_192430 | JGI IMG/M metagenome (GOLD analysis project Ga0265798, IMG submission 192430) | Plant litter microbial communities from East Loma Ridge, Irvine, California - P3 T30 | ecosystem: Environmental > Terrestrial > Plant litter > Unclassified | place: USA: California... | reverse complement strand
GGAGAGAGTCCTGTAAGCGATGGCAATCCAAGGACGCCACCGCCAGCAAACACTGGGCTGTAAAACCGGATATAAAGCTTTCAACGTATCGCCGCAAACCCCCTTTCCAGATCCTCGATCAACGCGCTCGCGTCCTCCAGCCCGATGTGCAGGCGCAGCAGCGGATTCAGCGCCTTGTCCTGAGCGTTATCGCGATCGCGAACGTTGGCAACGATGATCAGGCTTTCGAAGCCTCCCCATGAAGCACCCAGCCCGAATAGCTGCAGCGCGTCGATGAAGGTGTCGAGGTGTTTAAGGTTGGTGTCGGCGAGTTCGAAGGTCAGCAGGCCGTTGCTGCCACTGAAGTCGCGCTTCCAGAGTGCGTGATTCGGGTGATCCGCCAATGCCGGGTGGAACACGCGCCTGACCTGCGGATGCTGTTGCAGCCAGTGGGCGACGTGCAGGGCCTGTCGCTGATGAACGTCGAGCCGCGCAGCCAGGGTGCGGGCGCCGCGCAACACGAGATACGCGTCGTCCGGGCTGACGGTGCTGCCGAAGGTGTCGGTCATCACCGCCAGGGGTTGCCAGACCGCTTGCGTAGTGCAGACGCTGCCCATCACCACGTCGCTGTGTCCGGCGATGTATTTGGTCAGTGCCATGATGGAAATGTCGGCGCCGAGGGTCAGCGGGCGGTACTGGTAACCCGAGCCATAGGTGTTGTCGACAGCGAGCAATATGCCGCGTGACGTGCACAGGGCCGCGATGGCGGGAAGATCCGCCAGCTCATAGAGCAACGACCCCGGCACCTCGGCATAGACCATTTTGGTGTTGGCCTGGAGCTTGTCTTCCAGCCCGCTGCCATCGGCGGCAAAGTAGCTGTAGTGAATGCCGAACGGCGCGAGGAATTCCTCGGCCACTTGTCGCACCGGTGAGTACACCGCGTCGGTGATCAAGACATGGTCGCCCGGCCGCAGATAAGCCAGAAAGGTCTGCGCCACGGCCGCCAGTCCGGTGCCAAACAGCCGCGTGCGGTAGCCGCCTTCCAGTTCCGTGACCAGGTCTTCCAGCTCGAACGCCGTCGGATTGCCCCGCGCACCGTACGTCAGCACACGCTCGGTGTCGCGCCGTTTGCGCGCGTCGCGCATCTCGCCGAGCGTGTCGAACAGCACGGTGCTCATGCGGGACACCGGCGGGTTCACACTGCGCACACCACTGCCCTTTTCGCCTCGTGCGGCATGGACCAATCGGGTGCGGACACCGCTGTGGTTCTCGCTTGAAGCCAAGGGCTTGAGGCTGGCGATTTCCTGTTCGGTCATCTGCCCCAACAACCCGATCTCCCACGTCAGGTACTGACGGGCCGCATCCTTGTTGCCGGAGTGACGGTCGTGGGTGAAGAACAGAAAATCGATGCACTGCTCGTTCGGCGGGTTGCCTGGGTCTTCATGCACAGGCAGACCCGCCGCTTGCCAGGCCTGGAAGTCCAGCCATCGCACCTCCGCCCGCTGTTGATCCGGCAATTCAAGCGCTGCGATCGCAGCCATATCGGCATGATCGGTCACCAACACCACCGGCAGTGTTTCAGTCGCTAGGTCGGCGGCCAGATGCGAACGGATCGACCAGCGAGAACCTGCGATCTGCGCCTTGCGAAACGCCATGCTGGCGCGCAAGTCCACCAGCGCAACGGCGTTGTCACGCAGCGAGTCCGTCAGCTCGGCAGCGCTGATCGCAGGCAATGCTGGCACGACGGAGGTCAGCTCGGGCGTTAAAGCCAGACCACTGTGCAAGCCGCCCTCCAGCACATAAGCCTGATGCCCAAGCTGGCGTAGCCAACTGGCCACGATGGGCGCACGCACGCCATCGTTGTCGATCAGCACCAGTCGCGCACCGCGCACGCCGATGTAGAGGTCGGTGGATTGAATCAACTGTCCGCCCGGCGTGTGTTGCGCGCCGGGCAAACTGCCGAGGGCGAATTCTTCCGGGGTGCGCACATCGCACAGGAACAGGCTGCGCTCGGGGTCGCGAGACCAGGCCACGACCTGCTCGGCGTTGACGGTGGTCACACCGGCCCGCTCAGCCAAACGTGTGGCGGCCTCACGCTGCTGCGCCAGCGACGCGGCAGCGCACACTTCCGGGTAGCGACGCGTACTGCCGTGTTCCAGCGGCAGATCGGCGAGGTACCAACCCTGAGTGCCGTTCTCCAGTGCATATACCGGGTTCTTCACCCCCAGGTCGATCAGGGTCTGTGCCCCAATGATGCTGCGCGTGCGCCCCGCGCAGTTGACCACGATCGGCGTCGTGTCATCCGGAACCAGATCAGCCAGCCGGTACCCCAGCTCGCCGTTGGGGCAGCAGATGGAACCGGGGATGGTCATCTTGCGGTATTCGTCGAACGGCCGGCCGTCGAGCAACACCAACGGTTCGCCTTTGGCCTGCAATGCCGCCAGTTCGGTCGCGCTGATGTGCGGCGTGTGACTGGCCTCTTCCACCAACTCGCCAAACGCCTTGGACGGCACATGCACCCCGGCAAACAATTGCAAGCCTGCCGCTTGCCAACCCTCGGCACCGCCTTCCAGCACATGGACGTCGGTGTAGCCGAGCGTTTGCAGGCGTTGCGCCGCCCGGACGGACACATCGTGGCCGGTCTGGTCGTAGATCACCAGGCGCACCGCGGGATTGGGCGCCAGCCGACGCGCTTCCAGCTCAAGGCGGCTGTAGGGCAGGTTCACCCCGTGAAACAGATGCGCTTCGCCGTACTGACCATGCTCGCGCACATCGAAGAGGGCGATCTCCTTCCCGTCGAACAGCCAGGTTTGCAGGTGTTGCGGGGTGACTTTTTGGTTCATGGAATTCTCGTGATTCAGAAAATGATGCCACTCGCTTTTTGTAGGAGCGCGCTTGCCCGCGATTCAGGCGCCGCGGTACATCAGGCAGTCCGCGTTATCGTTTATCGCGGGCAAGCGCGCTCCTACAGTGACGGTGAGCGCCTTTACTGCAACGCCAACGACTTCTCGCCCGCTGCCACTTCCCTGCCCTTTTCATACGCCCGCTGCACCGCCGGCCGGGCTTTTATGCGTTCCCGCCAGGCGTGGATGTTCGGGTAACGCGCCAGGTCCTGGCCCTGCCGCAATGGCTGAATCCACGGGAAGATCGCCATGTCGGCGATGGAGTATTCGCCCGCCACGAACGGCACTTCGCCCAAGCGTTTTTCCAGCACGCCGTACAGGCGCGCGGCCTCGGCGCCGAGCAGGTCGAGGGCGAAAGGAATCGGTTCCGGCGCCTTCTCCTTGAACACCTGCAGCTGACTCAGATACGGCGTGACGTGCCCGACCTGCCAGAACAGCCACTCCTGCACACGCTGACGCTCGGCAGTGCCTTCGGGCAGAAAGCGGCCAGCCTTGTTCGCCAGATAATTGAGGATAGCCCCGGATTCGAACAGGCTCAGGGGACCGCCCGCTGTCGGAGCATGATCGACAATCGCAGGAATCCGCCCGTTGGCACTGATCGCCTGGAACCCGTCCTGCTTCTGTTCGCCCGTGCGGATATTGATCGGCAACAACCGGTATTCCTGGCCCAGCTCTTCCAGCAGGATGCCGACTTTCAGCCCGTTGCCCGTCGGCCAGTAGTAGAGATCGATCATGCGTACGCCTTGATCGACGGGGCCATTTGCGAGGCGTTGTAGTTGAGCACTTTGCCTTCGGTGTTGACGCCGTAGCGCCCGTTCAACGACTCCAGTGGACGACCATACAAATGGAAATGCAGGGTCGGGGTTTCGCCATCGACCTTGATGCCATGCAGGTCCTCACCCAGGAAGCTGATTGAGGTGCCCGGCTGCACCACCACTTCTTTCTCCAGCTCAAGCTTCGCGAAGGCCGGGTCGCTGCCGTCGTCGGTGCGCGCCCAGACGTAGTTGATCTCCTGCCCCTCGACCGCCACGATCACCGCCCAGGTTTCGTGGTTGTGCGGCAACGTGCTTTTGCCCGGCAGCAGGGAGTTCATGTACAGCGTTGGGCTCTCGCCATCGTCGTTCAGGCGATAACGAAACGCCGTGTCGCCTTCACCCGGCACGGGCGCAGGGAAGGTCGTGAAGTTGAACAATTCACGGCGCCGGGCCAGGTCTTCCAGCAGACTGACGATCTCTTTCAGCGCTTCACGGTCAACGCCGCGCTGATGGATAACGCGGATTTTTTGCAGAAAGTCTTCGATCACTTGGCTGCGGTCTTCGGTGCTCATCAGGTGCTCCTTTCATAGGTTCTCAGGGCGTGGAACAGATCTCTGCCAGACCACACTGCCCCTGTAGGAGCGCGCTTGCCCGCGAATTGCGGTGTGTCATTCAGCACAAATGGCACTGTTCGATTGCAATCGCGGGCAAGCGCGCTCCTACGGGGTTTTCGACGTCTGACAGACGGATATCAACGTCAGACAGACAAACTGTAACGGCTGATATTGCTCAGCAAATACGGGTCGCCAACTGCTGCGGGACGACGTCCGGCGTCGCCGAGGGCGTGGCGCAAAAACGCCTGGGTCCGCTCACTGGTCGGGCGTTGAAAAATCTGTTCGGCGCTGCCGTGTTCGACGATCAGGCCGTTTTCGGTGAAATACACCACGTCGCTGATGTCTTCGGCGAAGCGCATCTCGTGGGTGACCAACACACAGGTCATGCCTTCCTCGGTCAGTTCGCGAATCACCGTCAGCACCTCGCCCACCGTTTCCGGGTCGAGGGCCGAGGTCACTTCGTCGAACAGGATCAGCTCGGGTCGCATCGCCAGCGCCCTGGCGATCGCCACGCGTTGCTGCTGACCGCCGGACAATTGCCCCGGATACGCATCCGCCTTGTGCTCCATGCGCACTTTCGCCAGCAACGCGCGGGCTTCTTTCTCGGCGTCCACCGAGTTACGCCCCAGCACCTTGCGGGGCGCGATGACCAGGTTTTCCAGCACCGACAAGTGCGGAAACAGGTTGTATTGCTGAAACACAAACCCGACGCGCTTGCGCAACTCGATGCGCTGAGCTTCGTTGTTGAGCGTGTGCACCTCGGTGTTGCCCACGCGGATCGTCCCGCGTTGCGGCTGAAGCAGACCCGTGATACAGCGCAGAATCGTCGACTTGCCCGACCCTGACGGGCCGATGATCGACACCGCCTGACCGCGCTGCACGTCGAGATCGATGCCTTTGAGCACGCGGTTGCTGCCGAACGACAGGTGAATGTCGCGCAGGCTGATCAGAGGTTCGGCGGCGCGCGTTTCAGGAGAAGGCATAACGTCGCTCCAGGTATTGAGTGAGTCGGGAAATCGGATAGCAGTAGGCAAAAAACAACGCCAGCACACTGAAGTAGATCAGCACCGTGTAGCCGGTCCGGTTGACCGTGTTGCTGGCGATCTGCGCGGTGTCAATCAGGTCGTGCACACCCACCAGCGACGCCAGCGCCGTGCCCATGGTGATCACCGCATACAGGTTCATCCACGGCGGCAGCATGCGCTTGAAGCACTGCGGCAGGATGATCGAACGGAAGATCTGCCCCCGCGTGAAGGCCAGGGAGCGCGCGGCTTCCCATTGCGTACTCGGAATCGAGTCAATCGCACCGCGAAAGATTTCCGCAACGTTGGCGCTGGCGGGCAATGCCAGGCCGAGGGTGACCTTCACCCAGTCCGGAAACGAGATCCAGGAGGTGCCGATGTGCAGCTCGAACGGGAACACGTAGGTGGTGAAATAGATCAGCACCAGCCACGGCGCGTTACGAAATACCTGCACCCAGATCTTCGCTGGCAGCCTGGTGATCCACAGCGGCGACACTGCCAGCGCGCCGACCAACAGGCCCAACACGGAGCCGATAGCGATGGCCAGCAGGCTGATCAGAATGTTCTGGCCAAAGCCCACGGCCAAGGCTGGCGACCATTCCAAGAGCGCCGCAAACACCGGGCTTTTCGGGGCGCCGAAGACCAGCCACACCAGCACGGCAGCCAGCAGCACCAGCTTGCCGGAATGCCGACGTGGCCACCCAAGCGGCAAGCTCACAGACGATTCAATGGCCATAACCGGGCATCCTCAGTTTTGCTTCGAGGGCACGGCCCACGCAGTTGACGATGAAGCTGAGCAGGCTGAAAAACGCCAGCAGCAGAAGCATCAGTTCCAGCACGTTGTCGCTCTGGGTCCAGATCATGATCGAGGCGTAGGTGATGTCGCCCACGGCGATGGCCGACGCCACGGCCGTCATCTTGACCAGGTCGATCAGGTTATTGATCAGCGACGGTAGCGCGAAGCGCACGGCCAGCGGCAATTGCACGTTCCACAGCAACTGCCGGCTGCTGAAGGCCAGCGAACTGGCCGCTTCCAGCGTGACCGCAGGCACCGCTTCGATCCCGGCGCGCAAGGCCTCGGCATGGAATGCGCCCTTGTGCAGCGAAATCACAATCACCACCCAGGCAAACGGCGTGAGCGGGTTCGCAGCGCCAACCGCCTGGGTCAGCAGCATGTTCAGCACCAGGAACGCGCAGTACAGCTGCACCAGCGTCGGCGTGTTGCGCGTGACTTCGATGAACACCCGCGCAGGCTTGGCCAGATAGGGTTTGCCGCTGGTCAGCATCGCCGCCAGCGCCACGCCCGCGAGCAGACTGCCGATGAGGGTGAACACGCACAGCAAGACCGTGGTCAGCGCGCCATTGACCATCGACCCGCGCTGATAGGCGTCCAACAGAAAGCTGTAGTTCAGACCGAACTTCGCCGTCCACTGCACGAACCCTTCAAGCCAATGACTCATGCCTGCGCCTCGACCCGCAGCTGGGCGCACGCGTTGGCGATGCGTCGTCCCGCCTCAATGACGCTGCTGGTGGCGGTGGCGATGGACAAACGGAACCACGGCGACAACCCATAAGCACTGCCCGCCACGCCAGCCACGCCCTGCTCCAGCAGGTAATCCACCACGTCGCCGTCGTTATTCAGGCGCTGGCCATCGGGGCGAATGCGGCCCAGCAGACCGGCGCAACGCACGAAAACAAAGAAGCCGCCCTCAGGTGTGAGCACATCGAGGCCTTCCACGTCGCTCAGCGCCGACACCAGCAAATCCCGACGCTGGTGATAGGCCTGCACCTGCTCCGGCAGGAAACCCAGACCGCCTTCAAACGCAGCCAGCGCTGCGGCCTGCCCAACGGATGAAGCGCCAGAAGTCGATTGCGACTGCATGACCGTCATCGCACGGGTCAGTTCTTGCGGCCCCGCACCGAAGCCGATGCGCCAGCCGGTCATCGCGTAGGTTTTCGACACGCCACCGACCAACAAAGCACGGGATTGAAGGTCGGGCGCCACATTGAGCAGGCTCAGCGCAGGCTGACCGTCGAAACGAATGTGCTCGTACAACTCGTCCAGCAGCACCAGCACGTGGGGATGACGACGCAACACGTCGGCCAGCGCCAGCAGCTCCGCCTCGCTGTAGACCGCACCGCTCGGGTTGCCGGGACCGTTGAGGATCAGCCAGCGGGTGCGCTCGTTGATGTGTTGCTCGAGCTGCGTCGGGGTCAGTTTGCAGCCCTGTTCCAGGCCGCACTCAATGAACACCGGCTCGCCGCCGTTGACCCGTACGATGTCCGGAAACGACGGCCAGTATGGCACCGGCACCAGCACTTCATCGCCGTCATCCAGGGTCGCGGCGAAGGCGTTGAAGATGACCTGCTTGGCGCCATTGCCGATGACAATCGACGGCAGTGCGTAGTCCAGACGGTTCGCGCGCTGCAACTTGCGCTGAATGGCCTCGCGCAACGCCTTCACACCGGGTGTCGGTGTGTACTTGGTCGCACCGCCCTCGATGGCGGCGTACGCGGCCTGCTTGATGTGCTCAGGTGTGTCGAAATCCGGCTCGCCGGTGGTCAGGTCCAAAATGTCGCGACCGGCCTCACGCAAGGCAGTGGCCCGGGATTTGGCCGCCGCGTTGGCGGACAGCGAAACACGCTGTATGCGTTGAGATAAACGTACGCTCATGGGGCTGTGCTCCGGCTTTCGACGCTCGCCAGGACCTTGCCTGGATTGAGCAGATTGAGAGGGTCCAGCGCCTGTTTCACGCGGCGCATCAGGTCCAGTTCGACGGCGCTTTTGTAGCGCGGCAGCATGCTCAGCTTGCGTTGGCCGATGCCATGCTCGGCGCTGATCGAGCCGCCAAAGGCATGTGCGCTGTCGTGCACGATCTCGCTGAGTTCGGCATAACGCGCCATGTGCGCCTCGACCGTGGAGTCGAGTGGGTGCGCAACGTTGTAATGCAGGTTTCCGTCGCCCAGATGGCCGAACGTGAAATGGCGCACGCCGGGAAAGTGCTGTTGCAGCAAGGCGTCGGTGTGTTCGACGAATTCGACGATGCGCGAAATCGGGATCGAGATGTCGTGCTTCATGTTGCGTCCGGCACGCTTCTGCGCGTCGCTCATGTTCTCGCGCAGCAGCCACAGTGCCTTGCTCTGGGCCAGGCTTTTGGCGATCAAAGCATCGGCCAGCAAGCCCTCTTCGAACGCGCTGCCCAGCACGTCCTCGAACGCCTGACGCGCGTGGGCTTCGCTGTGGTTATCGGACAGCTCCAGCAAAGCGAACCAGGGTTGAGCGGCATTCAAAAAGGGCTGCGGGCCTTCGGGAAACTGCTCGCGCAGCAGCGCCAGGCAATCGGCGGTGAGCAGTTCGAATGCCGTCAGGCTGGCACCGAAACCGGCGCGGGCGTGGGACAGAAAACTCACCGCCTGGGCCAGTGAATCGAACGCCAGAAACGCCGTGGACTGGGCTTTGGGCAGCGGGAACAACTTGAGCGTCGCCGCCGTAATGATGCCTAAGGTGCCTTCGCTGCCGATGTACAGGTCACGCAGGTCGTAACCGGTGTTGTCCTTGCGCAGGCCACGCAGGCCATGCCAGATCTCGCCTTCGGCGGTGACCACTTCCAGGCCCAGGGTCAGCTCGCGGGTGTTGCCGTAACGCAGCACCGCTGTGCCGCCCGCGTTGGTGCCCAGGTTGCCGCCGATGGTGCAACTGCCCTCCGCGCCCAGGCTCAGCGGAAACAGACGCCCCGCCTCACGGGCCACGTCCTGAACGTTCTGCAGGATGCAACCGGCCTCGACGGTGAGGGTGTCGTTGTCGGTATCGATCTCGCGCACGCGATTCAGGCGATCGAGCAGCAACAACACTGAACGCCCGCTGGCATCCGGCGTTGCCGCGCCCATCAACCCGGTGTTACCGCCCTGCACCACGATCGGAGTCTTATGAGCGACACAGGCGCGGACCACCGCAGCGACTTCGTCGGTGCTGGCCGGGCGCACGACAGCGAGCGCCTGACCGACATAGCTGCCCTGCTTGTCGGTCAACTGCGCCGGGGATTCGGCGCCCGGCAGCACATGGCTTGCGCCGAGCAGTTGCTGCAACGTCTGGAACAGATCGCTGTTCATCGTTGGCCTCTCAGAATCATTTCGTGGCCAGCGGCGCGGCGTTACGGAACTGTTCGTGCAGATCACGCAAGGCTTGCGACGGTGCCATGCCGGTGCGCTGACCCACGTCGATCAGCCAGCCACTGCGGTGCCAGTCGCGAATGATCGCGTCGAGTTTCACCTGCGTGTCGTGTTCGCCCTTGCGCACCCAGATCACCGATTTCGAGGGGATCAGGTCGTTGGCCAGCGGGAGGTTGTAGTCGGCCCACTCCGGATCATCCAGCAGCGCGTGCATGGTCGGGCTGACGTGCACGGCGGCCACGCAACCGTTGCCACGCAGGGACAACAGCGACTCGGACTGGCTGCGGAACGCCTTGATCTCTGCGCCGTAGGTTTCCTGCAACGGCTTGATGAAGTTGCTGCCCTGAGACACGCAAACCGGTTTGCCTTTGAGGTCTTCCCACTGGCTGATGCCAGCGCCTTTGCGGATCAATGCAGCGCCGCCGACTTCTTCGTACGGGGTTGGCACGTAGTCGAGAATCTCGGCACGCTCGTCGGTGTACTGCATGTTCGCAATCAGGATGTCGACCTTGCCTTGCTGCAGGAACTGCACACGGTTGGGCGCCAGCACCGACACGGTTTCGACCTCGACACCAAGCTTTTGCGCGATGCCTTTGGCCAGCTCGACGTTGTAGCCCAGGTGCTCGCCGGTCTTTGGATCGATGGTGCCGAACGGCGGCCCGCTGAGAATCACGCCGATGCTGATTTTGTGACGCTGGTTGATCTTGTCCAGCGTCGCGTCGGCGTGGGCCTGGGTCGCCCCCATTGCCAGGCCGATCGAAAGGCCAATAGCGGACAGGGTCTTGCCGATGGAAAAGCTGCTCATGAACGAATGCCTTGTAAGGAAAACCTGAATAACCAAGGGTAAAAGGAGCAGCGGCTCAGGCGCCCGCGGCCTGGAACTTGTCGTGCAGCTCGACCAGCGCTGGCGAGGCCGGGGTGATGTGGTGGCGCTTCTCGGCTTCGATCAGCCAGCCGGTGCGGTGCCAGCCTTTGACGATGGCGTCGAGTCTGGCCTGGGTGTCGGTTTCGCCAGGGCGGGTCCAGATCACCGATGGCGCTGGATTCAGCTCGGGCGAGATCGCGCGGTAGTCCTTCCATTCGGCGTTGTCGGCGATCAGCGGGTTGATCAGCGTGGCGTCGTGCACCGCCGCTACGCAGTTGTTGCCGCGCAGGGCCAGCAGGGATTCGGACGAGCTTTTGAATGCTTTCAGTTCAGCGCCGAACTCAGTCAGCGGCTTGACGTAGCTGCTGCCCTGAGACGTGCAGACGGGTTGTCCCTTGAGGTCTTCCCAGCGGGTGATCTTGCTGTCTTTGAGCACCGCTGCGGTGCCGCCAACGCGATAAAACGGGGTGGGTACGAAGCCCAACTGCTGGCCGCGCTCAGCGGTCCACTCCATGTTGGCGATCAGCAGATCGACCTTGCCCTGCTGCAGGAACTGCACGCGGTTAGCCGGCAGCACCGGCACAAGCTCGACCTCTGCACCGAGTTTCTGACCGATGTTCTCAGCGAGGTCGACGTTAAGGCCCTTGGGTTTCTGGGTGGTCGGGTCGATGGAGCCGAACGGCCCGCCTGACAACAGCACACCGACCACCACGCGGTGGCGTTGCTCGATCTTTTCCAGCGTGGCATCGGCCCGGGCCGCCAAGGTGGCGCCAAGGGTCACTGCGGCGCCGATCAGTAGCGGCAGGAAACGAGCAATGGGCGAGCGCGTGTAAGGCATGGACTTCCCCTCAAATGGTCATCGGCTCGGCGCTTGCGACGGGTATGACGTCAGCGCCTTGTAATGAGCTGCATCCTAGGGAGGGAACTGCCGGAGCGGAAATTCAAATATCAAATATGGTTATAACTTTCTTGTTTCGCGATTTAGAGCAAAACGATATAAGCGCTAGTTTGTTGAGCCTTTTCGATATTTTTACAAACACGGCTTTTCCAATTCATAAAATTCCGTAATGTATTAACCATCCGCGCTGATATAA
>Ga0265798_10010511_pt1 | contig 11403 bp, 10 predicted proteins | sample P3T30metagenome_FD_192430 | JGI IMG/M metagenome (GOLD analysis project Ga0265798, IMG submission 192430) | Plant litter microbial communities from East Loma Ridge, Irvine, California - P3 T30 | ecosystem: Environmental > Terrestrial > Plant litter > Unclassified | place: USA: California... | reverse complement strand
TAGACGCCTGCCTCCTCATCGACGGCGAATCACTCGCGCTATTCCTCCAACACTTCCGCCAAGAATTCATCACCGTCGCCGTGCAACTCCCCACTGTCGTAGCCTGCCGGTGCTCACCCACCCAAAAAGCCGACGTCGCACGCCTCATCCGCGAGTTCACGAAGAAGCGCGTATGCTGCATCGGCGACGGCGGCAACGACGTCTCCATGATCCAAGCCGCCGACGTCGGCGTAGGCATCGTAGGAAAAGAAGGCCGCCAAGCCTCTCTCGCCGCCGACTTCTCCATCGAGCAATTCTGCTACCTGGTCAAGCTCCTCGTCTGGCACGGCCGCAACAGCTACAAGCGCTCCGCCAAACTGAGTCAATTCGTCATCCACCGCGGTCTCATCATCAGCATCTGCCAAACCGTCTTCTCCATCGCCAGCAGCTTCGAGCCCAACGCTCTATACAAAGACTTTTTGCTCGTCGGCTACAGCACGATTTACACCATGATGCCTGTTTTCTCTCTCGTACTCGATCGCGATGTCGACGAGAGTGTGGCGAACCTCTACCCGGAACTGTACGCCGAACTCAAAACAGGACGTAGTCTTAGTTACAAATCTTTCTTCATATGGGTCGCGGTTTCTGTCTACCAGGGCTCCATCATACAAGGTCTCTCTCAACTCCTCATCGGCGTGGGTACTTCCACAACACCTCCCGCAGCACCTGACCCCACTTTCCTCAAGATGGTCAGCGTCAGTTTCTCCGTGCTTATCGTTAATGAGCTTGTTATGGTGGCTATGGAGGTTACGACGTGGCATTGGATCATGATCGCTAGTATTGTGGGTACGGCGGCGATTTACTTTGGTTCTGTGCCGTTTTTGACGGAGTACTTTGATCTTGAGTACGTGGGCAGTGTGGCGTTTTGGTGGAAGTTTGCGGTTATTGCGGCGATTAGTCTTGTGCCGCCTTATGCGGTTAAGTTGCTGAGGAGGACGCTTAAGCCGCCGAGTTATCGGAAGGTGCAGGGTGTGTAGGTGTATGCATAGCAGGAGTTTGGGTTGTGATAACGAGAATTTATTGTTATCCTTCGTTGTCTGCTTTTTGATATGTTATGTTCATTGGGCTCCTTGATGATGCTGCTAACTGCTTCGTTGGTCGGACCGTCCTGCTCCAATAGGTCAAGTCAAGCCTTCATCCCATTCCAGTTCCGCCATACAGTCCTGCAGCTTGATACGTTTCTCGTACAAGATATCTCCATCTTCCGCACTCCCTAAGCAATCTTTTGCAGATTCCCCGATCCGTTCTTCTTCGCCCTCGGAACCCACAGGTCCTTCCTGAATCCCCACTCGACCTTGCGAATGCCGTCAGCTTCCACATGTATGACGCCAGAATCTAAGAGCCAAGTCATATTACCCCGCTCATTGGGGTGGAACATCTGGGGAAACATCTGTTGGTGGGACACCTGTGGTGGTTCTGCGTCGGAGACCTTCCAGACGTGTTGTAGATGTCGTCCGACAGATTCACAGATTCGAGGAAGGTCAGAGGAACGAGGGCGAGAATGGAAATGGATACGCTTGAGACCAGTGAACAGCTCGAGAAGTTTGCCCTTGTAAGAACCCCCCGGAAGTCCTTGACTGGGGACTACCGTGAGCACGAGGTACGCAATCTTCTTGATGACGCTGGGACGCAGTAAAGTAACCAAAAAACGCACTTTCTTCTCCTCAAGACACACCGGGATGCTGATACCTGGTCCTCCGCGGTCGTCGTTGTCGACGAGGAATCGGGAGGAGAGGAAGAGGACGTCCTGCGAGAAGTTCATGTACACGCTGAAGGTGGTCGTGTACTTCGTCTTACATCTGCTCTGGCAATGAGCGTTCACCTAACGTAGCAGAAAAGTGTCAGTACACCTTAGCTCAAGGCAATAGTGTTGCGCGACCACTTACAGTAACCCACTCTCCGCCGCCGGCTTTGGCAGCTTCACATCGCGCTTCGCGGTTGACTTCGAAAAGCGTTGGGTAACGACGCGATACCGCGACAGCGATTGTCTTCGACGTTACGTTGTAGCTATGGAGCTCGATGATGCGGTTGTGGCCCTTGAGATCGTCGTAGTCGTCTTCGAGGGCAACGTGCCAGATACGTACGCGCAGTTCGGCGGGCAGGTTGGGGAAGAGGTGGAATGCAGTCGCCATAGTTGCGGTCAGGCTTGCGCTCGGGAACAGGAGAAGAGTACAGCTTGGAAAGACTGAAAACTTTCCTGAGGCTGCAGGTGAGGGAGGAAGAAAACCCTAGGTAAGTGCAAACAGAAAGCTTGGGCTTGGCATTCACGGTTGCCTGGTACAGTGCGCTATGACGAAGGCACGTGGCAGAGATACCGCTCGAGGAAAGAGACAGATACGCCTGGACGGGTCGTCCCGGCTAGCTCCAATGTGACACCATGCGACATCGGTAAGTGAGGGAAAAGCGAATGGGTTCCGGACATCTTACTTAATGCTATTACTACTATTGCGATTCGAGAGACAGTTGACTGATGGCGAGAAGTAAAGAACGTCGACCTGCCGACCTTCTGAGCTTACCGAATACAGCACTAACCTAGATGTTACCTGGTATGTACTCGTCTGTACATCAAAACAACAGCTTGCGATTTCATTTGTGGGTTAGCTCTCAACCGCGAGGGTGCGTCTTGCTGGATAACCGTAGCATCATTGATGTAGAAGATGTGATCAGGCCACGTGCGCTCGCTACCCAATGTCCGGAATCAAGATGTCGTCCAAAGTGAGACAGCACACTGCTCAGTCGATACTTGAGCGACGGTGGATCGCCGCCGACGGCTTGGTATTGAGCGAGATCCAGATATTCATTGAGGACTACAGGGTTATTGTTCTTGTTACCTTGGTGGACAATACTAAGCTTGATGCGGAGGTACTCGGGCGACCCTTCGATGTGTATAGATTCAGTGAACGGCTGTGACATGTTACAGGTACCGCAAGGGAGATTGCCCAAAGGCGATGGCGTGAAGTGTCGATTCATGGCATCTGTGACGCTATCTCTGGTACCTGGAGGGAGAATGGCGACGTTATTGAACCCGATACCGTCAACGTTGGTACCTGCAGGCAACGTCCGGGAAGCACCGCATGCACAAGTTCGGTTCATATCAAGCTGAAGAATGAAGAGTGCTTCATAGCGAGTTCTCCATTCGGTATTAACTGCGAGACTACCTCGTTTGTTAGCACAAGCCGGTCTAGTATCTTTCGGGCACCTTACGTGTGATCAACAGATTCAAGGCATGCCGTCAGTAATCTCGTTTGAATCTCCTCTGGATCTTGTTGCGCGTTCCCTGCACCCGCTCCAGGTGTAAACATACGCAATACGTCGTCTACATCGTGCACCGCATCTAGCAGTGTATGGTTAAAGGGCAGTGGCATCGGATAGCCAGCAGCATTGAGATTTTGATTACCCCAATAAAATTGCGCTAGAGCCTTGACTGCGCAAGCGGGGCAGTCTTCTAGATCTTCTGATTGTTCTTCGTCTTTCTTTTTCTTCGAGGTATCGCTTTTACCCAGCGTCAAGCCCTGTGCTAGTTGCGCTTGAATAGCGTCAACAGGACGACAAGGGAAAACAGTCGTGTTACCTTGTGTACTGTTGTGTGAGATGATCCACTGAAGGAACTTTGGCAGATGCAATAGCGCTTGCAAACCGCTCAGGCGAAAACAGGTGTTACCATTTCGCCCCAAGCCTCTGCTTCTCCTGTTTTGCCGCGTGATAAGCCATTCGTTCCGAATTCGTCTAGCTACAGTATTCTTGACTACTTGTCTTGGATGTGGTGCCGCTGGCACCACTGCTGCCGGTATCGGGATACCGCGCAGATTGTAGCCAGTGTGGCGAGCTCCAGCCCTCGTGCGGTGTGCATAAGCCATGAAGCGTAAGGGAAACTTTGAGATGCGGGCGATCGTTCTTTGGTCACTTTCGGTGATGATGTGACTTTGGGAAACAAGACACGCGACAGACTAAGGATCGTCCATGTTATACAGCTTGGTCCACAAAGGGGACAATCGTCGGAACGAATGGCTTTGTCGAACTACCTCCATATCTCCGACAACAAAGACATTGTCTGGCAGAGCAGAGCGCTGAGCGTGACCCAGCCAGATTTCGCAGGCCACTTTACAGGTTTGTTAATGCGACATGGTTATTCTCAGTAGTCACTGCTGAACTCGCTTTTCTGAAGCGCTGCAACAATGATGCCGTAGATCCCGAGCGCCAACTACCTAGGTAGAGAGCAGACGGAGAAGCAAGACGACACGCTTTCAAGCGACTTCACGTCTAGTCGTATGCGTTTCGACTATGAGGAGTGCCATGGTCGAGAGGACTGCGCGTATGATATTGGCACACCATCAGCAATTCCCATGACCACTTCACGAACAAGAAATTCTTCTTTCCTACCCGCCATTGTCGTGAACCTCCACATGCTTGTAATGCCTCCTTTGCTTCCATTGGATTGTTGTCGGCTCTTACTCCAAGCAGCGCCTCGGCATGTAAAGTTTCGGTGAGTGCATTTTGCAAGGCTCTTGATACGATCTCGATATTCGCGCCGTCGTCCAAGTGCTGCACCCCGGAAACGTCTTCGCGTCATGTCGGCTGTGGTCGTGTTCGGCTCCAGACTCTGAAAAATCTCCTTTCAACACGTGGATTCGTGGAAATCCCCAAACCCGCGGAATCTCTTCTAGCTCGTCGACTAGAAGTCGGAGGGCGTCCGCCATCTGTACATGCCCTAATGGAAGCGTCTAGCGCTCTTCGGAGACTTGCCGTCTTAGTCGTGGTCGTGAAAGCGGCCTCGCGTTCATTGGGTCGCTGTCGGTAACAATGCGCGTCAGCAAACAGAGGACGCGCTGACGCATATGCAGAACGGTCAGAAGACCTCAGAACGCTGTCCGGCCCGCACCTTAATTGACTTGGGCGGTACTAAAGTACCGGAATGCGGGGACGGCGGATCGTGATGGTGACGCTAAGCCGCAATCCCGAGGCACATCAGCTCGCTTACGCCGCCACCCTCATTTCGACCCTGCGACTTCCTTCATTTCCCCTGAGCCTTCCCACCCTCTAGTCTGCCCTAGAGCCAATACGCCAAACAAGTGCAGCGGCCAATACTACTGCGTCCATGGCAAAGTCGGAGGTCTAGTATTCCGCAGCTTCCTGATCGGGGCCCTTGACCGTTTTCTGTACCCCACCGATGTGTTTCAAACGTCCACGAGGCACACTGGACGCCTCTAACTCGGTCCGAGAGATCGCCACGAGTACTATGATCGCCCAGGTACACTTCTTTCAGTGGATTCATGACGGTCCGGAGCATCACCATCGTTCTCTGTGCGGCTTCTAACCATACTTCGGCTTCTTAGTATCTTCGACTACCGCAGAGAGGCGCAGAAGTCTACCACGAGGTCGTGTAAGCCTTACTCGGGATTAAGGCAACTTTGTGGGGTAGCCTGAGGGACATTGGGTGGCCCTGTGATACCCACGCGTGGCACGTCTATAAATCCAGCAGCCGACCTCATCCAAAACGAAAGCATCACAGCCTCGCAACTTCAAGCATCCGCTCAGAAAAGCATCGAGCTGATCAAGATGTTGTTCTCCAACCTCATCACCACTGCTCTCTTGGGCTTCACTTCCCTCGTTTCAGCGGCCGACACGAGCGCCTGGAAGTCTCGCAGCATCTACTTCGTTCTCACTGACCGTGTTGCTCGCAGCAGCAGCGACACTGGAGGCGCATCATGCAGCAACCTTGGCAACTACTGTGGCGGAACTTTCAAGGGACTTGAGTCCAAGATCGACTACATCAAGGGCCTAGGATTCGATGCCATCTGGATCACTCCGGTCGTTTCAAGTACGGTTCGCTCGTCAACATTGGACTTTATGTGTATTAACAACAATCGTAGACAAGGCTGCTGGATACCATGGCTACTGGGCTGAGGACCTGTATGCCATCAACTCAAACTACGGTACTGCTGCCGATCTGAAGAGCCTAGTTAGCACCGCTCATGCAAAGGTACGACTAAGTCAGGCAACATTGAATTTATACATCCACTAATCCGGTACAGGGCGTCTATGTCATGGTCGATGTCGTTGCCAACCACATGGGACCAGGTGCGATCACGAACAACCGCCCTTCGCCACTGAACCAAGCTTCTTCATACCATTCCGCCTGCGACATCAACTACAGCAACCAAGGTAGCGTCGAGCAGTGCCAGATTGCTGGTCTCCCTGACCTCAACACTCAATCGTCCGAGATCCGCAGCGTCATGAACACTTGGGTTTCTTGGCTCGTCAAGGAGTACAGCTTCGATGGCGTTCGCATCGATACCGTCAAGCACGTCGAGAAAGACTTCTGGCCCGGATTCTCTTCTGCGACGGGAGTTTACAGCATCGGCGAAGTGTTCGATGGCAGCCCAACTTACCTTGCCGAGTACGCCAAGCTCATGCCTGGTCTTCTGAACTACGCGGTCTACTACCCCATGAACAACTTCTACCAACAGAAGGGCTCATCCCAGGCGCTCGTAGACATGATGAACACCGTCAGCAACACCTTCCCCGACCCATCTGCTCTCGGTACCTTCTTGGACAACCACGACAACAAGCGCTGGCTCAACGTGAAGAACGATCAGACCCTGCTCAAGAACGCCCTGGCTTACGTCATCCTTGCACGAGGTATTCCCATCCTCTACTACGGTACCGAACAAGGATACGCTGGCGGTGACGACCCAGCCAACCGAGAGGACCTATGGCGAAGCGGCTTCAACACCAACGCGAACCTCTACCAGGCCATCAAGAAGTTGACTGCCGCGAGGAAGTCTGCAGGAGGTCTTGCCGCTGATGACCATGTTCACTTGTATGTAGCGGACAACGCCTACGCCTGGAGCCGTGCAGGCGGTAACCTTATCGTTCTTACTACGAATGCCGGAAGCACTTCCAACCAGCAGCATTGCTTCAACACCCAAAAGGCCAACGGAAAATGGACAAACGTCTACGGAAACGGAGCCGCGGTGACCGCCGACGGCAGCGGTAGGATCTGTGTAACCGTCAGCAATGGTGAGCCCATCGTCCTTACTGCTGGCTCCGCTACGCCCACCACTGGCACCACCCTTACCACAAAAACTGCCACTGCTACATCGACCGCATGCCCGACAGCTGTCTCGGTCTCTTTCACACACCGCATCACCACCGTTCCTGGTGACACAATCAAAATCACCGGTAACACCGCGCAGCTCGGCAACTGGACGCCAGCTAATGGTCTCACTCTTTCGGCAAACAGCTACACCTCTAGCAACCCCGTCTGGACCATTACAATCCCATTCGCGGCTGGTTCATCAATTCAGTACAAGTTCGTGAAGATCAGCAGTGGCGGAACAGTCACTTGGGAGAGTGACCCGAACAGAAGCTACACCGTACCCAAATGCCAAGCGAGCGCTAGTCTGAGCAGCTCGTGGCAGTAAGTTAAGTATACATAGTAGCTCTTTCTTTCGGAGGAGAATGGAAAGGGCTAGTAAACAAGAGCCGTGGTAGTACACGGATTGCTTTCTATCATCAGCATCGTTTCATCTCCCACTTTCTACAGAGTGACTATTTTGCCTGATACATGACGTCATTCAACAACTGCTCTGGTAATGGTAGGGAGGTTTTCGCGCTCAGTGGACATACCTAGGAAGCATCTTCTTACCTTCTCTTCATCAGAAGCATGTCGCTTACATGTACTGCCACCACCTTCACTGAATTCGCGATGGGCGATGCAGAACACTCTGGTATTGGAAGAGCGACAGTCGTTCATCTATGGCAAGTTTTTCACTTGCGTCTCTTGCCGCCTGGCTAACCAGATTCCTCTAGTATATACTTGTGCTTCCCTCCACCGCAACATCACCCTCGCGCTCTTCATCACCCACTCGTCACGCTCTTCCAAGCCCCTTTCAACTGTCGGCAACACTACCTAGGTAGCTAGCCAAGTCCCGCTACCATCAATACAACCGAGTACTCAAGCATGGGCTGTGGATCCGAACACTACACGCGCTGGAATCGCGTCAGCTTCAAGCATCTCCTCCTACAGCATAGGCTAAATAGCATTGTCTCAAGATGGCCCAGCCGGCTACAGCAACATAGGAACCGCCTACATCGCATTAAGGTTTCGGTCGCAAAGCGGAAGGCCCAACGCGCACATGACCTCAAGGTACTGATAATGCGGCGCAGAGTCCGTGCGTGGAAAGTCGCTGTCAGTCAACTCTGGAAGCAGTCTCGCGTTCTAAGACGCCAACACACTGCGGACCGAGACTCTGTCACACCGGAAGACTGGGATCAGCTATTTGAGAAATCTCCTGGCAAGTTGCGCGCCATTTATCAAAAGCCTCATCACAAAGAGAAGTGGCCGAAGGAAGTTCCCTACTTGAACATGATAGCGCTGGCAAACTACAAGGCGAAGCGGTACCGGCAAGCGCATCGGCCACAAGCCGTTCCGAACTTAAACCTTACGGCGGTAAGGGACCTGCAAGAGAAGCTTTGGCCACGAGTGGGGTGGCCGAAAGAAGACCCGTATTCCAACAACGAGGCACGCGTGGAGTACTGCGAGAAACATTGGCCGCGAGTCAACTTGCCCAGGAGCGTGCAATATCTTGACCTCGCAGCGCGTCTTCCCTACGGGGAGGGTCTTCCATCCGCGAAATGGGTTGAGGGCGTGCCGCATGTAGACTACGTCGCGCTCGCTGCCCACATCGGGAAACCAAAAGCAGAAGCCGAGAAGGTAAGGCGAACATCAGGCTCTGGTGCACCGCCATCGCGAGAAACAAGCTGTCACGCTTCACAATCAACAATGTCTCGAAAAGAACGAATGCATACATTGCCCAGGCCCCAATTCGATGATCGCTTCCATGTTGAACTCTTCAAGAAGCGCCAGCAAGATGCAAAGTACCAAGCCGAAGTCGCCATGAACGACGTTGCCATCAAAACTCTGAAGCAGTTCATCAGGCAGCTTGATCAAGTCAAAGTTCTTCTTGAGCAGAGCCGGAAAAATCCTCGTAGCGTTACGGTGAAACAGTGGCAAGATGCCACAGAAGGTACAGATATCCTTGACACTAATCTTGAAGCTGCGCAGCGAATGGAATTCTCGAGGAGACTTGAGGTAGGTGAGATTCCTGTGGGTACAGGAGGACAGGGGCTTGTAAAGGGGTTCGAGAAGATGCGGAGAGAGTGGTCTGGGAGGTAACGTGTGGATGGTTACTGTCGGTCTCTCAGAGGCATCCACGTGTGAGCTGTCAGACCAATGGTTGGCATTGGTTGCTCGATTATAGCACAGGGTGTCGGGTACTACGTCATCGTCTTGTATCAAGTTGACAGCGACCAGGTCGCCGGTGAAACTTAATACGATTTGCCGGCTTGGTTCTACGTAGCTTAATTTATCTGAAGAAAAAACATGCGGAGATATCTGGTCAGGCTGACTTCTTCAACACGTGAATTCGCGATAGCATCACCAAATAAACGCGCTAACATGGCTAGGAAATAGGCCAAGAGAAGATCATGGTCGTTTCAGGATAAACGGCGTGTTTCTTGTGATTGTGATAATCATACGGATCGTGCTAAGAACGATAACAACTATGCTAACAAACATCCAAACGATTTCGAGCGCTTAGTCGGCTTGAAGCCGGTACGAAGGCTGGCATACCTCTGCAGTAGCATGATGCTTCAGTATAATGATCTTCGAAGATGGAATGCGGCTCAATTTTCGGAGCTGATCCCAACCAGGAATAGTTAGTCACGGGCATTCGGCATCCTCCGTAAGCTTATGCCAAGAACAGTGCGCAATCCACGGCTTGCTTGAGTAAGTTACCCGCGTAACCTGTCCTCTGGGGTACGACGTCCCAGCTCCCACGGATCGCGATCGGGAATCTAAGCGGTCCCAAGCGGTCACTGCGGCACGGGAAACGGCTGCGAAGTAATCTATCTCCAGTGAACAGACACCACGGTGCGCCTGAACGATGAGAACGTGTTGATGAGTACCCGGGAAACAATACAGGCAAGGAACGCATTCTGAAACTGGTTCCCTACAGGGACTCGCATCACATACGATCCTTCCAAGGTTGAGTATGTCTGCCTGCGCAACGGCAACCTCCTTAGCCAAGCTACCTAGGTACCTCACTAATCAGCCTCATGCGTGCGTCTTCACGCTTAGAACCGGGCAAGCCTCATGAGTGCCGCCGAACAAGCGGAGACGAGTATTGAGGCTCTGATGATGTCGTGTTCAGGAATCGCACCGAATGGCTCGTTTTCACGCCATATCTGCAAGGCACACGGACGATCCCTCTCCTTGGCCACACTCCATCGCATGTATCCTCACGCTTGGAGCCAAGGAGTACATGAAAACAATTGACCGGGCGGTCTCAGAAACATGAGGCTTTAGCAAGATAGCAACGAGGATGGCCCGAATAAGATATCTGTATATGCCCCTTGGGTGGTGATCAGCGCAAGACTTTGGATATATAAGAGGTTGAGAAGTACTCCTCAATATCCTCATCACGATCATCAAGTCTTCAATCATCACTACAACAGTCTCTTACAATCCACCCGATTTCACTCGCTGAATCACCAACCAACCCTCTTTCAAAATGAAGTTCCAACTCGCTACCGCTCTCCTCGCTGGCACTGCCGCCGCTGTTCCTACCTGGCCTCACCCTCACCCTCACAAGACCAACTGGACTGCCCCCGCTGTTCCTGAGCTCGACAAGCGCGTTGTCGACCCCGTCTCCATCGCCATCATCGGAGGTGTTGTCTCTGGTATTGTCGGTGTTTCCGGCACTGCTGCCCTCAACATCGCTAAGGATGCCATTGACTGGAACGCTGTAAGCCACAACCCCTATAAATCAATTCCAGTTCTCAGACTAACTTTCTCACTACTCAGGCCCGTGAGGCTTTCACTCAGGCCACTGTCGCCGAGATGATCAAGCGCGCTAAGCCCGGCGAGGCTGCTGTCTGCTACAACAAGGGCTACGAGGTCACCAAGCCCAACCAGATGCGCGAGCTCTCTTCTGTCCGCTTCAAGTCTGGTGTCCTCAACACCGACTACGACTGCTTCCTTATGGCCGGCCCCGACAACTCCTTCTACAGCCGCGGTGACGGTGGCTACATCAACGTAAGTCACAGCCATGACATCTTTGCTCGCATATCAGTATGCTAATACCAACTAGCTTGCCATCCAATCCCCCTCCAACTGCAAGTTCGACAGCGCTACCTCCGACCTTTACTGCGCATAGACGATCCTATCGGATCATGAAGTCATCTTTACAAATGACCCCGGGATGGATGGATATGGATCACAAGAGTGCTACGTAGTTACCTTCTTACCTTTCTCATACTGTACACATCAATTTGCGAACGTCGCCTGTACATAGTTCGAAT
>Ga0265798_10010510_pt1 | contig 11406 bp, 10 predicted proteins | sample P3T30metagenome_FD_192430 | JGI IMG/M metagenome (GOLD analysis project Ga0265798, IMG submission 192430) | Plant litter microbial communities from East Loma Ridge, Irvine, California - P3 T30 | ecosystem: Environmental > Terrestrial > Plant litter > Unclassified | place: USA: California... | reverse complement strand
GCGAATAATCCGGTACGGCCGCCGCATCGAGGAACCGGCCGCTCTCGCGGCCGATCGGGGGCAGGGCGGTCACCACCACGCGGGGGCTGGCCGCCTGAAGCCGTTTGACGAGGGCAACCACATGCGCCTCGAACCGCGAAACCGCCTCGGCGGACCGTGGGGCGTTCTTCGCGAGGATGTCGTTGGTGCCGATCGTCAGGGCCGCGACCTTGGGCGCATGGTCGAATCGCAGCCCGGCGAGGTGATCGAGAAGGGCGGCGGCGGTCGCACCGCTGAAGCCGCCGTTGACGAGGTCCAGGCCGCAGGGCCGCTGGCTTCCGGGCTGCAGCTCCACCTGGGAATCGCCGGCCCAGAACACGTAGTCCTGCGGCGCCTCGTCCAGGCTGACCTGGACGGCGATGCCGCGCATCACCGCGTAGGCTCGGGCATCCACAGCGGGCTTGTGCAGATGCCAGCCGGCGAGGGCTCCCAGCGCCAGCAGGGCCAGCGCCGCGAGGATCGCGAGAAGGCCCCGCCTCACGGCTCGACGCCGGCTCGGTCGACCCGCGCCTCCGGCCGCGAATCGGTCGTCGCGTAATAGGGCTTGATGTCGAGGAGCGGCGTTCCGTCCAGGCAGTCGAGCCCGCGGACCTGCAGGGTGTCGCCCGCGCGGGTGATCAGCGCGACGACCGAGAGCGCGATCGGGTTGGGCCGGGCGGGGGAGCGCAGCGCGAACGTGCCGCGCGGCCCGTCGGCGTGGCGCGGCTGCTGAACCACGAGCCCCCGGGTGGCCTGGTCCAACCAGTAGAGCAGGATGAGGTGCGTGCAGCCGGTGATCGTGAGCAGGCCGGGCGCGTAGGCTGGATCGACCTCGACGGTGCAGACGGCGTCGGTCTGCAGCCCGTTCTTCGGGCAGTCCCGGCGCGTACGCCACGGCGTCCTGAGGCGGCCGATGAAGTGGAGGCCGGCGTCGAATGCGGCGGGCAGGTCCGCCATCTCCTCGCCGGGACGGATCCCGAATTCGTCCGCGCCGCTCAAGGAACCTCCGCGCCCCCTCATCCCGCGCCAGTTCTCGGTCAAGCGCCGTCCGGCCGCAAGCCCGGGTCGCGCGCGCACGCTCCGCGGTGTAGATCCGAGCTTGCGACGGGAGGGTTCATGATCGAGCGGGAATTGCGGCCGATGCAGGCCGTGGCGGATGCGGAGAGCGCAGTCGATCGCCTGGTCGAGCTCTATGACGGCGCCGCCGACGCCTTGCGGCAGGCGCTGGAGCGGTACCTTGCGGGCGGTCCTCCGCCGGACGCCACCGAGCGTCTCGCGTTCCGCTATCCCGAATTGCGGATCAGCTATCGCCCCGTCGGCCCGCTGCCGCGGGTGCGCCGCGCCACCGCCAAGCTCCAGGCGGCCGGCACCTACGCCACCACGGTCACGCACCCTGCCTTCTTCCGCCACTATCTCACCCGGCAGCTGCAGCCGCTGATCGACGATTACGGCATCCAGATCGAGGTGGGCCTGAGCGCACAGGAGATCCCCTATCCCTACGTGCTGGAGGCGGGGCTCGACGCGCGCGGGAGCACCGTCGACGGCGCCGAACTCGCGACCTACTTCCCCGTTCCGCTGCTGTCGCTGGTGGGCGACGAGATCGCCGACGGGACGTTCGATCTGGTGGACGGCGAGCCGCTGCCTCTGGCGTTGTTCGACGCGGTGCGGGTGGATTACTCCCTGCGCCGCCTGGTCCACTACACGGGGTGCGACTGGCGCGAGGTCCAGCCCTGGATCCTGCTCACCAACTACCACCGCTACGTCGATCAGTTCGTCCGGCACGGGCTGGAGCGCCTGGCTTCCGGCGCGGAGGGTTTCGAGCGGCTGGTGCTGCCCGGCGGCCTGTCGGTGAGCCGGGCGGAGGCCGCGACGGCCGATCCCGCCGCGGTGATCGCCGCTTCGCCCTGGCACCGCCACCAGATGCCGGCCTATCACCTCGTGGCGCGCGGCGCCGATGGCACCATGCAGGGCACGACGCTGGTCAATATCGGCGTCGGCCCCTCGAACGCGAAGACGATCACCGATCACCTCGCCGTCCTGCGCCCGGATTGCTGGCTGATGGTCGGCCATTGCGGCGGCCTGCGCCAGTCGCAGACCATCGGCGATTACGTGCTGGCCCACGCCTATCTCCGGCGGGACCGGATCCTCGACGAACTGGTGCCGCCGGACGTGCCGGTGCCGGCGCTCGCCGAGGTGCAGGTCGCGCTCCAGAGCGCCGCCGCCTCGGTGACCGGCGAGCAGGCGGAGGCTCTGAAGCGCCGGCTGCGCACCGGCACGGTGGTGACCTATGACGACCGCAACTGGGAGCTGCGGTTCAGCCAGGAGCGTCGGCGGATCAACCAGTCGCGGGCGATCGCGGTGGACATGGAGAGCGGCACGGTGGCGGCGCAGGGCTTCCGCCTGCGCGTGCCGTACGGGGCGCTGCTCTGCGTCTCCGACAAGCCGCTCCACGGCGAGATCAAGCTGCCCGGCGCGGCGAACGCGTTCTACGACCGGGCGGTGTCGGAGCACCTGCGCGTCGGGCTGGCGGCCCTCGACGCGCTGCGGGCTGACCGGCACGGGCTGCATTCGCGCAAGCTGCGCAGCTTCGACGAGCCGCCGTTCCGGTAACCCGCCGGACCAACAATACAGTCACGCTTTCGTTGTTCTTGCGCGACAGCGACTGACTGACACGGCGTCTTCAGTCGTCATAACGGGATACCAGCGATCGATCGGACGTTGAGAAGTCATACTCCTCGCAAGGATTGGACTTTCTCATGAAGCGATTTGCTCTCGCATCGACGGCACTGCTGGCGGCCTTCGCCCTGGCCCCGACCGGCGCGGATGCCCGCGGCTTCGGCGGCGGCGGGTTCCGGGGTGGCGGCTTTCACGGCGGCGGGTTCGGCGGTGGCGGTTTCCGGGGCGGCGCGTTGGGTGGCGGCGGTTTCCGCGGGGCCGGCTTGGGTGGCGGCGGCTTCCGCGGTTCAGCTCTTGGAGGTGGCGGATTTCGCGGCGCGGGCATCGGTCATCCCAGCATCGGGGTCGGCCGCGGTGTCGGAGTCGGTGGCTTCCAGCGCGGCGGCTTCGCCAATGCCGGCCGCGGCGGTCTGATCGGCCATCGCGGCGTCGTCGGCCGTGGGTTCGCCAACCGCGGCTATTATGGCCGGGGTTATGGTGGTGGCTACGGCCGCGGCCTGGGTTATGGCCTTGCCGGTGTCGGCCTCGGATTGGGGGTCGGCTACGGTCTCGGCGGTGTCGGATACGGCTTGGCCGGCGACGGCTACGGCGACAGCTGCACCGGTGCCTTCGGCTACGGTTACGATCCCGCCTATTGCGGCACCTACGGCTACGGCTACTGAACGCCGTCCGCAGGCTCCGTCGCTGCCATGAAGGCCCGGCCGGAAACGGTCGGGCTTTTTTTAGGCGCGAGGACGGTTTCTGGACCCGTCGGCCTTCGCGGTTCGCGAAGGCTGCGTCGCGGACTGCCGAATTGCGAACGGTTCCAGACCGGCCCATGCAGGCGCTTGCACGCAGCGCGGGAGGGGCGGATGAGCGGAGGAGCGGTCGTTCCGGCGACAGCCGCCCTGCTGGTGTTGTGCATGGGCCTCTGGGCCACGGCACTCCTGCCGGAGATCGTCACTGCGCTCGCCTTCTTCGGTCTGGCGATGCTGCTGCGGCTTGGAACTGCCGCCACCGTGTTCTCGGGCTTCTCGGCCTCGGCGTTCTGGCTGGTCCTGTCCGGCATGGTCGTGGGCCAGGGCATGACCCGCACGGGCCTCGGCGCCCGCATGGCCGGCGCGCTGGCGGGACGCCTGTCCGGCTCCTACGCGCAATTCATTGCCGGCCTTGTGATCCTGAGCTTCCTGATCGCGTTCGTGATGCCGTCCAACCTCGGCCGGATCGCCCTGATGATCCCGGTGACGCTCGCGCTCTGCGACAGCTTCGGGCTGGTGCCGGGCCGGCCGGGACGGACCGGCGCGGTCCTGGCGGTCGGCGTCGCGACGCCGATCCTGTCGGCGGCGATCCTGCCCGCCAACGTTCCGAATCTCGTGATGGCCGGCTCCGCCGAGAAAGTGCTCGGCCTGCACCTCTCCTACCTGTCCTACTTCGTCCTGCACGCGCCGGTCCTGGCGGTGGTGAAGGGCGCCCTGCTGGTGGCGCTGATCGTGCGCCTGTTCCCCGACCGGCTCAGCCCCGACGCACACGCCCTGCCGGTGCCGCGGCCCGTCTCGGGTGCGGAACGGCGCCTGGCGGTGATCCTCGCCTGCACTCTGGCGCTCTGGATGACCGACAGCCTGCACGGCCTCGCCCCGGCCTGGGTCGGGCTCGCGGCCGCGGTGATCTGCCTGCTGCCCAGGATCGGGGTGCTTCCGCCCGAGTCGTTCCAGCAGGTGAACCTGCGGACCTGCTTCTACATCGCGGCGCTGCTGGGCCTCGTCGCCCTGGTGAACGAGACCGGCCTCGGGGCACGGCTCGGCCATGCGCTGCTGGCCGTGGCGCCGCTCACCCCGGACGTGCCGACCCAGAACTTCGCGGTGCTTGCCGGCATCAGCACGGTCCTGACGCTGCTCGTCACGGCCAACGGGGCGCCGGCCCTCTACACCGCGCTGGCGGGGGAGATGTCCCAGGCCAGCGGGCTGTCGGCGCTCGCCGTCGTGTCCGTGCAGGTGATCGGCTATTCGACGCTGTTCTTCCCCTATCAGGCGCCCCCGATCGTGGTCGCCAGCGAGCTCGGTGGCGTGCGCCTGCGGGACGCGACGCGACTCACCCTGGCCTTCGGGCTGGCCTCGCTCGTGATCGCGACACCCCTCGATTACGCCTGGTGGCGCCTCCTGGGCCAACTCAAGTGACAGATCCGCCGCCCTATCAACACGCCCCCCGCATTGCGCCGCAGCATGACACATTGCGGCTTGGGCCCGGAGGCACTAGCGCTACCACCAGATTAGAGACGGTCCAGTTCGCAGCTGCGAGGCTTCAACCCAATGGCACCCACCGCCCGCCCGACAGTGGCACAGCCGCTTTCACCGCATCTCCAGATCTATCGCTGGACCTGGACGATGGCGATGTCGGTGTTTCACCGTATTACCGGCACCGCGCTCTACGGCGGAACTGCCCTCGTCGCGATCTGGCTCGTGGCGCTTGCCTCGGGGCCGGCGGCCTATTCCTACGTCGCCTGGTTCTTCGGCTCGCTGCTCGGCCGCCTGATCTTGTTCGCCTACACGTGGGTGCTGATGCATCACATGCTCGGCGGCCTGCGCCACCTGGTTTGGGATACCGGCGTCGGCTTCGACCGGGAGAAGCGCCTGAACATGGCGCGCCTGACGCTGGTCGGGTCGATCGCGCTCACCATCGTCATCTGGGCGGTCGCCCTTCTGGTCCGCTGAGGGGAGGCCGGCATGGCTAAGGAAGAGATCCGCCAGGACACCCGCGTCTCGATCCGCACGCCGCGCGCGCGCGTCCGCGGCATCGGCATCGCCCATCACGGCGCCGGCCACTGGTGGCAGCAGCGGGTGACCGCGGCGGCGAACGCCGTCCTGATGCTGGCCTTCGTGGTGATCGTCGCCAGCATGGCCGGCCGGGGCTATGTCGAAGCGACGCAGCTGATCGCGAAACCCTTCGTCTCGATCATCCTGATCCTGGCGCTCCTGTCGGTGACGATCCACATGCGGATCGGCATGCAGGTGGTGATCGAGGACTACGTTCACGGCCAGGGCACGAAGATCGCCGCCGTGTTCGCCAACAACATCTACGCGGTCCTGGTGGCCGTGGCTTGCCTCTACGCGGTCCTGCGCATCGGCTTCGGACAGCCGGCCTGAACCCCGCCATCACGCATTTCGAGGAGCCGATCATGGCCGCCAACGGCACCAACGGCAGCGGACCTGCCTACACCATCCACGATCACGCCTTCGACGTGGTGATCGTCGGGGCCGGCGGCGCGGGCCTGCGCGCCACCGTCGGCTGCTCCGAGGCCGGCCTGCGCACCGCCTGCATCACCAAGGTGTTCCCGACCCGGTCGCACACCGTGGCGGCGCAGGGCGGCATCTCGGCCTCGCTCGGCAACATGGGGCCGGACGATTGGCGCTGGCACATGTACGACACCGTGAAGGGGTCGGACTGGCTCGGCGACCAGGACGCGATCGAGTACCTCGTCCGCAACGCGCCGGCCGCCGTCTACGAGCTGGAGCATTGGGGCGTGCCCTTCTCCCGCACGGAAGAGGGAAAGATCTACCAGCGCCCGTTCGGAGGCATGACCACCGATTACGGCAAGGGCACCGCCCAGCGGACATGCGCGGCAGCCGACCGCACCGGCCACGCCATGCTGCACACCCTCTACGGGCAGGCGGTGAAGAACCAGACCGACTTCTTCATCGAGTATTTCGCCCTCGACCTCATCATGGATGAGGACGGCCGCTGCCGGGGCGTCATCGCCCTCGACCAGGCCACCGGCGAGATCCACCGGTTCCGCGCCCAGACCACCATCCTGGCCACCGGCGGCTACGGCCGCGCCTACTTCTCGGCGACCTCGGCGCATACCTGCACGGGCGACGGCAACGCCATGGTGCTGCGGGCCGGCCTGCCGCTCCAGGACATGGAGTTCGTGCAGTTCCACCCCACCGGCATCTACGGCGCCGGCTGCCTGATCACCGAGGGCTCGCGCGGCGAGGGCGGCTACCTGACCAACTCCGAGGGCGAGCGCTTCATGGAGCGCTACGCCCCCTCGGCCAAGGACCTCGCCTCGCGCGACGTGGTCTCGCGCTCCATGACCATGGAGATCCGCGACGGCCGCGGCGTCGGCAAGAACAAAGACCACATCTACCTGCACCTCGACCACCTCGATCCGAAGATCCTGCACGAGCGCCTGCCGGGCATCTCCGAATCCGCCAAGATCTTCGCGGGAGTCGACGTGACCAAGGAACCGATCCCGGTCATCCCGACCGTGCACTACAACATGGGCGGCATCCCCACGAACTATCACGGCGAGGTGCTGACCCTGCGGGACGGCAACCCCGACACCGTGGTGCCGGGCCTCATGGCGATCGGCGAGGCGGCCTGCGTCTCGGTCCACGGCGCCAACCGCCTCGGCTCCAATTCGCTGATCGACCTCGTGGTGTTCGGCCGCGCCGCCGGCAAGCGCTGCGCCGAGATCGTCGAGCCGAACGGCCGGGCGCAGGAACTGCCCAAGGGCGCCACCGACAAGGCGCTCGAGCGCCTCGACCGCTTCCGACACGCCAACGGCTCGACGCCGACCGCGGAGCTGCGCGCCGAGATGCAGAAGACCATGCAGAACAACTGCGCGGTGTTCCGCACCGGCGAGGTCCTGGAAGAGGGCAAGGGCCTGATCCACAAGGTCTGGAATGCCGCCTCCGACGTGAAGATCACCGACCGGTCGCTGGTCTGGAACACCGACCTGCTTGAGACCCTGGAGTTCGACAACCTGATCGGCCAGGCGGTGGTGACCATGGAATCGGCGGCCAACCGCAAGGAATCCCGCGGCGCCCATGCCCGCGAAGACTTCCCGGACCGCGACGACAAGGAGTGGATGAAGCACACCCTCTCCTGGCTCGACGAGGGCCGCCACCAGGTCAACATCGATTACCGGCCGGTGCACACGTACACGATGTCGAACGAGATCCAGTACATCGAGCCGAAGGCCCGGGTGTACTGAATTCAACACTCTCGATGCGCGCGTCGGACCGCGGCGTGCGTATCCGTCCAGACCGGTTTCCGGTTCTGACCGATATTGCCGGATATAAACGCGATGGCCCAGTTCAACCTTCCCAAAAACTCCCAGATCACGCAGGGACGTTCGTGGGCACCGCCTGCCGGGTCCAAGAACCTGCAGACATTCAAGATCTACCGGTGGAACCCGGATGACGGGGCCAATCCGCGGATCGACACCTATCAGGTCGACCGCGACGATTGCGGTCCAATGGTGCTCGACGCGCTGTTGTGGATCAAGAACAAGGTCGACTCGACCCTCGTGTTCCGTCGTTCCTGCCGCGAGGGCATCTGCGGTTCCTGCGCCATGAACATCGAGGGGCAGAACGCGCTCGCCTGCACGATGGGCATCGAGGAGTGCAAGAGCCCCGACAACGCCCTTCCGATGATGACCCGCAAGGACAAGGACGGGGCGATCCGGATCTACCCGCTTCCGCACATGCCGGTGCTGAAGGATCTGGTCCCGGACCTGACCAACTTCTACGCCCAGCACGCCGCGATCGAGCCCTGGCTCCAGACAGAGACGCCCGCCCCCGAGAAGGAGTGGCGCCAGACCCCCGAGGACCGGTCGAAGCTCGACGGCCTGTACGAGTGCATCCTGTGCGCGTGCTGCAGCACGTCGTGCCCGAGCTACTGGTGGAACGGCGACAAGTTCCTCGGCCCGGCTGCCCTGCTCCAGGCCTATCGCTGGCTGATCGATTCGCGCGACGAGAACACCGGCGACCGGCTCGATGCCCTGCACGACCCGTTCCGGCTCTACCGCTGCCACACGATCATGAACTGCGCCAACACCTGCCCGAAGAACCTGAACCCGGCCAAGGCCATCGCCGAGATCAAGAAGATGATGGTCGAGCGGGTGGTCTGACCGCCGGATCTGAGGCGCCCCGGCCACACCGGGGCGAAAAGGTCCGCCGTCCGCAGCGGACTCGGCTGCGGACGGCGCGGTCGCCTTGCCGTCAGCGCATTTGCCACCGAGTCAGGGCCCAAGGCGCCGCCGTGCGCTTTTCCCAAGCCTGATCCGAAGTGGTCCGATGCTGCGCCCGAGCCTGCCGACCTTCGCCGCCCTGTGCCTGAGCGCCACGCTCGGCGCCTGCGCGTCCACCCGACTGGAAAGCCCGAGGACGAGGGCTCCGTCGCAGGCGCCTCTCGATTCCGTTCAGGCGGTCCCGTCGGGCACGGTGACGGCGGCGCCGCTCGCGCCCCCGCCCGGCGCGAGCGCCAGCCCCGACGCGCCGCCGCTGCCCGGCGTCCAGGCCAATGCGACGCCCAACACCCCCACGGTCATCGCCGAGCCGGTCGTGCCGCCGGCGCCGCCCCCACCCGTCGTCACCAGCGGCCGCGCCTCGGTGGTCGGCAGCTGGGACGCGCGGGACGCGACTGGCGGGAACTGCAAGGTGACCCTGTCCAGTGCCCCGGCCCTCGACCTCTACAAAGCCTCCGCGTCCGGCTGCCCCAACAAGGACCTCGCCCGGGTCTCGGCCTGGGATTTCCGCGATGGCGAGGTCTACCTCTATCAGCCCGGCGGCACGGTGGCGGCGCGGCTGCGCCAGGGCGGCGGCGCGCTCGAGGGGGCGCTGACCAAGTCGGGCGCCTCGCTCGCCCTGGCCCGCTGAACCGGATCCGCGACAACGGGATCGGCAGCGGCCTGCCGATCCTCAAGAAGGAATTTTATCTGAGGCCACGGCGCCGCGACGACCGCGCGCGCTTGGCGGCCGACGGCTGGCGCTTACATGGTGGGCTCTCCCATCTGTGCGCCCGGAAGACATGTTCCTGAATTGGCTTGAGCGCCGCGTCGATCCGTTCGCGCCCTTCGACGAGACGCGGACCCCGCCGCGGACGGTGCTGGGCTTTGCTGGGTTCTACCTGCGTCCGATCCGGGCGGCCCTGGTGGCGTTGTTCGTCATCGCGGTGGTGGCAGGGACCGTCGAGGCCTCGCTCTACCTGGTGATGCGCTGGTTCATCGACCTGCTGGCCACGTCCGACCGGGCCAGCGTCCTGTCGGACCATGCGGTCGGGCTCGGGCTGGTGTTCCTGCTGATCGCGCTGGTGCGGCCGATCTCGATCTGGCTGCACGAGGTGCTGTCCAACCAGCTGATCGTGCCGCAATCGACCAGCCAGATCCGCTGGCGGGCGCATCTCTACACCCTCGGGCATTCGCTCTCGTACTTCCAGGGCGACTTTTCGGGCCGCCTTGCGAACCGCGTCGTGCAGGTCGGTCCGGCGGTGCGCGAACTGGCCGTCGTGTTCATCGACACGCTGCTCTACGTCGCGATCTACGCGGTGACAGCGGTCGGGCTGTTCGGGTCGATCTCGCCCTGGCTCGCCCTTCCGGTGCTGGTTTGGATCGGCGCCTATGCCGCGCTCACGACCTGGTTCGTGCCCCGCGCCCGCGCCCGCTCGCACAAGACCGCCGACACCCGCTCGGTGCTGATCGGCCGCATCGTCGATAGCTACACCAACATCCTCACCGTGAAGCTGTTCGCCCGCGACCGCGAGGAGCGTGCGACGGTGCGCGACGCGGTGGAGGTCCATACCGACGCCTACCTGTACCAGTTCCGGCTGGTGACGCTGACGACCAGCGTGCTCGGGATGCTCAACAGCGCGCTGCTGATCGCCACCGGGGCGGCCTGCCTGATTCTCTGGCGGGACGGCAGCATGACCACCGGCGAAGCCTCGGCCGGCCTCGCCCTGATCCTGCGGCTCATCGCCATGTCAGGCTGGGTGATGCAGACGGTCCGCGGCGTGTTCGAGAATGTCGGGGTGATCCAGGAGAGCATGCAGACCATGGCGCGCCCGCACGCGCTGGTCGACGCCCCGGAGGCCCGTGAACTGGCAGTGGCGGGCGGCGAGATCCGCTTCGAGAATGTCGGCTTCCATTACGGACGCGGCGACGCCACCGTGATCGAGGATTTCACGCTGACGATCCGCCCCGGCGAGAAGGTCGGGCTGGTCGGCGTCAGCGGCGCGGGTAAATCCACCCTCGCGAGCCTGCTGCTGCGCCTCTACGAGGTCGAGAGCGGCCGGATCCTGGTGGATGGCCAGGACATCGCGACGGTGACGCAGCAGTCGCTCCGCGAGGCCATCGCGATGGTCAGCCAGGACACGTCCCTGCTGCACCGCTCGATCCGCGAGAACATCGGCTACGGGCGTCCCGGGGCCACGCAGGAGGAAATCGATCGCGCCGCCCGGCTGGCCCATGCCGACCGGTTCATCGCCGATCTCGTCGATCACAAGGGCCGCCGGGGCTACGACGCCCAGGTTGGCGAGCGCGGCGTCAAGCTGTCGGGCGGCCAGCGCCAGCGCATCGCCATCGCCCGGGTCATGCTCAAGGACGCGCCGATCCTGATCCTGGACGAGGCGACGTCCGCCCTCGACAGCGAGGTCGAGGCGGCGATCCAGGAATCACTCGACACGCTGATGGCCGGCAAGACCGTGGTGGCGATCGCCCACCGGTTGTCGACCATCGCGGCGCTCGACCGCTTGGTGGTGATCGACCGGGGTCGAATCGTCGAGGAGGGCACCCATGCCGAACTGGTCGCCCGTGGGGGCGTCTACGCCGGCCTCTGGGCCCGCCAATCCGGGGGCTTCCTAGACGGTGGAACGGCCCGTCTCGACAGCGCCGTGGCGTAGCAGCGCAGGCCGGGCGCTGCCCTGCAACATATGACAACGATCGTGACCTAAGCGCGTCCT
>Ga0265798_10010508_pt1 | contig 11407 bp, 13 predicted proteins | sample P3T30metagenome_FD_192430 | JGI IMG/M metagenome (GOLD analysis project Ga0265798, IMG submission 192430) | Plant litter microbial communities from East Loma Ridge, Irvine, California - P3 T30 | ecosystem: Environmental > Terrestrial > Plant litter > Unclassified | place: USA: California... | reverse complement strand
GCAGATGGATGTATCCCGGCCCCGGCAGCGCGCGTCGGAAGCGCGCGTCGATCACGCCTTTGATCCGATGCACGTTGGGGAGCCAAAGCTCGGCCGATGTGCGCCGTGCGCCACCCCGGCGCTTCTGATCCGCGAATTTCGCGCGCGGCATGACCTCTTTGGTCGGGCTGCTACCGCCCTTGGTCAGCGTGATCCGCGAGCGGTGCACGTTGATCGCCCGCGCAGCGTCCCAGAACGACTTTGCGAACTCGGTCGCGCCTTCGCCCTTTGCACCACCGCCGCCCACGTCCAGCTGGACAGTGATCGGGGGTGGCGACTTGCCCGAGCCATCTGCCATAGGATAGCGGCGCTCGAACAGCGGCAGCAGCACCCGGCTATGCTCCGGATTGCTGAACGGCGCAGGCGACGTAAGCCCATCCTCCAGCACGTCGATCGACCAGCGATCGATGATCCAGCCTTCCAGCCCATCGCCCCAGCCATAGGCCATGCATTCCAGCCGGTTGTGCTGCACGTCGACGACGATCACCCAAACCTTCACGCCGGCCGGCATGCGGCCGAGGTAAAGCCCGACCTCGCGGCGCGCCTTCAGGTTCTCGGCGTCGATCGGCTTCTCGCCTGACAGCTGCGACCGGTAATTGCGCCCGGCCTTGGTGTTCACGAAGGTGCGCAGGCCCGTTTCATCCTGCCGCGCTTCCCAATCGATCTTGGCCTGTCGCCACATCCGCGCGAGCGTGCCCCAGCTGGGGAACGCCATGAGGCCATCGATCCGCACCGTCGTGCGGCGCTTCGACGCCGTCGGATTTGCCGAGACAAAGCCCCGGTTATCCAGATCGGCCAAGCTGTTAAGCAGTTGACGGCGCTCGCTGGCGTCGATCACACAGCCGTTCGCGCCGCACACCACATGCGCAGTCTGCTCTGCCAGTTCCGCCGTTCCGGTGTCGTCGAAGCGCAGATCGCGCAGCGTGTCGATCTCCCAGCGATCCCCACAGTGGGGGCAGCGCGGCCAAAGTCGCTCGTCCGTGCCGGAGGCAACGAACGCCTCGATCCCGCCGCCATCGTCCCGCGACGGCGACGACGACACAAACTTGCGGTCGCGGCCCTCATACGAAGTGTGCCGACCATCGAGCAGCGCCAGCGCCGAGCCGTGCCCGCCTTCGCCGGCCGTCTCACCGATGTTGTCGTCGTACTGGTCGAAGTCGTCGAGCCAGCCGTAGCGAATATCGCGCTGGGCGAACTGCGACGGCACTGGCCAAACCGTCCAGAGGTTCATCGCCCCCCGGAATAGCTTGTGAAACAGGTTGTTCGCATTGGCGAGCGGCTGAAGCTTGCGCTTAACCGCGTCCGTCGTGTCGATCATCTGATCGAGCCGCGCCTTGACGAAGCTTTCCGCCAGCGACTTATCCGGGTGCGCGATCAGCGTATTGTCCGGATCGGTATCGACGATCCAGCCCAGCCACGCTGTGCCGATCTCGGTCGCACCGCACTGCACCGGCTTGATCATGCCGACCTCAGCAACCTGCGGATCGCTCAAGCGATCCATCACATACGGTTGCCACGGTAGCACCATCGGGTCGAAGCCCCGATTTCGGATCGCCCAATCGCTAAGCGCCAGCTTTACATTCGGGCGGTAGTTGTGCGCCTGCCGGCGCAGGATATCAGCGCCTGTCGAGAAGGGTGGGATCGTCCAGCGAGGCGGGGGAAGTGCTGCCGTCGCCAAGGTCGAGATCCTTACCCCATTGTTCCATCCGATCGGCGAACGCGTTGCGGTCCGCATCGATCTGACGGTCGATCGCGGCCAGCTGGTCGCGGGTGAAATCCATCTTTTTAGCGAGCCGCGCCGTGAACGTGGTCCACCGCTGCCCGTCCTCGGCGAGCAGATCGCCTATAATCGCCTCGACATTGGCGAGCGGGATCAACGTGCGCCGCTTCTCCGCGAGGCGGATCGCAACGAACTCTTCCTCCAGCAGCGCCTTGCGCTCGGCGATCGAGAAGCTGAGCGCGTCCCCGGCCGGTTCACTCAAGCCCAGGTCGAAGCCCATTTGCCGCAATTGGCTGGCACGTTCCCGCGCCTCGGCCGCTTTCCGCTCTTCCTCACCCCGGAACGCCGCGATGGCGCCGGGGATGTCGATTTCATACGCGTCGCCGTTCGAGCCGCGTTTGATGATCCACGGTTGGTCCGGTTGCGCCGCTATCCACTTCCGCAGCGTCGGCTCAGAAGCTAGTCCGGTTGCCGCTAAGTCGGCGAGATTACCTCTCATGTCGACCAGAACCGGAAGAACAAGCGGAAGGCGCCGGAAAATACGGGATACTCACGCGCTCCACGCCTTTGCCCCCCGTATAGCGAAGATTGCCGGGAAGGACCCAAACCCCCCTCGGCCCGCCCAGCCCCGGAGAGGGGCGTGCCAATCGACCCCTCTTGCGACCGGATCGCGACAGCACCGCACTCGGTTCGTCGCATTGCCGCGCCGGAAAGGGTCGTGCCACTTTCGCGCGTCGCGAGCCGTTCGCATTGAAGATCATGAGGGCGCGGCAGGGCGCCCGATCGCAGTCGTGCAGCCCTGCCAATGATAATGGATGCGGCGCCATGTCCGAAGGCCCGCCCCAGCCTGATAGGAAATAGTCGCAAATCGCCCGATATGTGAACACGTAAAATTGACATCGCCTCACATTCACCCACTTGACGCAATTCCTCGTGCATTTCCGCCATTCAAGCGGTGAGCTATGCTGGTGATCGCCCGACCATATCGCATCCGCAGACCGTCAGCGCCCCGCGCCATGCCCATCGGGCGCAACAGATCGCGCCACGGCACAGCCCGATGCTTACCACTGGCGAGCTTGACGATGGCGAGGCCGATCACCTTACGATCTTCGACAGGTACATGATCTAGCCACGCAAACGCCTCTTCCATCTCTCCTTGTTCAGCACGCGTCAGGGCGCAGGGCCGCAGCGCCACCTCAGATGATGACAGGTCACCACCGCGTGCGTCATAGTCCCCGGCTGACACCTCGCGCAGCACGTCAGGCCACGCCGAGCGCAGCGTCTGCCAACCGCGTTCGCGATCGGGGTTGCGCCAGCAGATGATCATCGCCTCGATCAGGCGCTCCTGCACCATGTCGAAGGTCCAGAAGTCGCACGGAAGGCAATGGCCTCCCGTTGGAAGGGCTTCAACATAATCAGAAGAATGCATCTTGGTCGTTCCCTTTACCTTGTAAGTTACTGAGTAATCTAGATTCTGAGATACTGAAGCTATATCGAATGGAAGGGGTTGGAACACTTGGAACGGTAAATGAGGGTAATTCTCTATATGGCTGTAAACTATGCAGGCTGACTGTTGGTGAGCGCACAGTTTCAGTGCCATGCGGCAGAGGTCAGCAAATCCCTTCCAACCCTTCCAAAGCCGCAGAAATCCTCATGTTTCACCCTTCCATTCACCCTTCCACGTGGAGCGTGATACCCTTCCATCACAACGGCACGTCGTCATCATCGTATGGCCTGCCACGATAGCGACCGTCATCCTCGTTGGCGGGGCTGCCCTCGGCGAAGTCGGCAACGGTCTTGATCATCTCAATGTCGAGCCATTGCATGCCGTTGGATGCCTTCTTCTCGAAGCCGCGATCCTGCATGGCGCTGGTAAAGCCCATCTGTTGCCACTCAGCTGCGCCTGTCGCCTTCGACCATGCGGAGAAGAGCGCGAACAGTTCGGATGACTTTGAGCGGGTGCCCTCGGTTTCCTTCGTACAGTCAGCAAGGAAGCGGCCGAGGGTGTCGCTCTGCTCGCGGTACTTGTCCGTCGCGGCGGTCACTGCGTCAGGCTCGACGAGTCCGTTCTCGGTACGGTCGAGCAGCCCTGCGAGCAGGCGATTGAGGATGCCTGATCCTTCCTTGCGGAGCTTGTCAGGCAGATCGCGGTCGACCTTCTCTTTAGCAACCTGCACCGCCCACGGCACCAGCATCACGCGCCGCCAGATGCCATCATCATGGCCGGTGATCTTTGGCTTGTGATTGCCTGAGATCGTGACCTTGAACGATGGGAGGAACGAGAAAAACCCCTTGTTGAGGAAGCGCGCGTCGATCTGCTCACCGCCCGTAATCAGCTTGATCAACGCCTCAGCCAGCTTCGCACCTTTCTCTGGCTCTGACGTGCGCAGGAAGCGGATGCCCGGGAGGCGGGCAAGATCGGGCGTTGCGTCGCCGCCCTTGCGTCCCTTACCCTGATCAAGGAACGTCTCGATACCAACCGATCCGCCATAATCGCCAGCAACATGGCTCCAGGTATCCACTAGCGTCGATTTGCCGTTGCGGCCTTTGCCGTGGAAGAACGCGAGCTTCTGCTCACCGATATCGCCAGTCAGGCTGAGACCGCCCCACTGGTGGAGGAAACGGCGAACAGATTCATCCGGCTGCACCGTAGATAGAAAACCATCATAGTCGGGGCACACCGCGTCGGGATCGTACACCACGCCCGCGACCTTGCTGATCAGATCCTCAGGATCATGCGGGTGCAGCTGCACGGTCGCGCGGTTCCCATTATTGCCGAGACGGAGCGTGCCGTTCAGCACATTGATAGCCATGCGATCGGCATCCATCGCGTTGGCCCGGATAGCCATATCGGGGAAGGACTTGGCGAGGCCGGCGATGCAGCCAAGCCGGGAATTGCCCTCGCTCGACTTGGCATGCGCGAGCAGTTCTTCACTCAGGTAAACCGGCACCTTGTTGTCGCCCGCGCCCTTCCACTTCACGATACGATCCAGCCGGGAGACATCGTCCGGCGCATCCTCGCGCAGGCCGGTCTCCTTAATGGCAGCGGCTTCGTTGCGGATCGCGCGTACCGTCTCGAATACCGCGAGCGTTACCTGCCAAGGCGCCTTGTCCTTTTCCTCACTGAGCAGTTCCCAGCGTCGGCCATCCCAGCTGTACCAGCCGATCTCGTTGCAGAAACGAAAGCGCCAGCCGTGGCGTGCGCGGAACCGTTCGGCGTTGCCTAAATCCGTCAGCGCCAGCAGGCCGCACCGCCGATCTGTATCCGCGTCCGGTTGCACCTTGATCCGTCCCCCGCGCCCCCCGGTAGCGACCGCAGGCTGGCCCTTTCCATTATGGAAGGGCGTTACTTGCTCCGCAGCGATGGGTGCGGGTACGGACGCAAGGTCATCGGCGTATGCTTCGACAGGTGGAAGGTCGCGCCCACCACCGCTAGAGGGTCCGGGAGTGCCAGCAGAGCGGTCGCTGCCGCGCCCACGTCCCATTTGCGCCACGGAACTTAGGTCGCGAGCGACAGCTGCCTCGAACCCATTTTCCATTGTCTTCAGCGCGCCAGCGAGGTCGCGATTGTTTGGCATCGCGCGGATCACCGCCTCAAGCCCGCCGCGTACCATCCCCTCGGAGATCGCGCCGGCCTTGAACAGACCGCCGAGTTTTAGCGCCGAATGGTAGATGCCTTGATTGCGACCGCCCCAACGTCCGCCGCCCTCAGGCGTCGCTTGTAGCTCCTGCAACTCAGCATCGAGCGCGAACATCGCATAACGGCGATGCGCGTCATCAACGTCGACCTCAAACCGATCGGAAGACGGCACCGAAGCGACCTCGAGAACCCGGCCGGCCGAGGGCGCACGCAATACCGCCTCAAGCTCCGCCGGCATCGCTGCTACAGCAGCATCGGCATCGCCGCGCAACCAGCGGTACGGGCCGGTAGCGTTCTTCTCATCACCATCGCAATAGCTTGGCGGTACGATGGTGTAGCCGCCGAGGCCGCGAACATCGACGTGATCGGGAAGACTGCCCTTGTTGCCGATAGGAGCACCCTCAGGCATCTGGAAGTAGACGTGTACGCCGCCCGATGGCGTGCGTACCGCTAGCGTCTGGGGCAAATCGCACCCGACCTGCGCTTCAGTGTCGCGCTTCAAGCCTTCAAGCGTCCACTCTTCGCCGGTCTCATCGTCAATGCGCGGATCAAAGTCGACAACGAGCATGCCGGCATCGCCAACGGTCACACCGATCATGGCGCGGGGCCACTTTTTCCACCACGCGCGAATCTGATCGAGATCGGTGGTCGCCTTCGCCAGACCGCCAGTGCGCGGGATCGGCTTGCCCTCCGCGTCCTTATCGCGCGGAACGAGCGGCTTCTTGTTCTTCGGGCTGCACGGAAACACCGGCCAGCCGCGACGTGCGTAATCAAGCGCCGCCTCAAGCAGAGACGACGCGGAAACCGAAACACTCACAGAAAACGCCCCCGGAACAGAGTTGGCGGATCAGCCGAAATCCCGAAACCGCCGATCGGGAAGCCTATGCAGCCAGGTTAGAATGGAATGTCGTCGTCGAGATCCTCGGCGCGCGTTGCGCCGCCACCCGCGCCGGGCTGGTCGGCATAACCGGAGTAATCGGTGCGGCCGGGATCGGCCTGTTGCTTGTCCAGCAACACCAACGTCGAATTGAACGCCCCCAACACGACCTCGGTCGAGTAGCGGTCGATCTTATCCTTGTCGGTCCATTTGCGCGTGCGCAGCTGACCCTCGATGTAGACCTTGCTGCCCTTGCGCAGGTACCGCTCTGCGACCTTGCACAGCCCCTCGTTGGTGATGACCACCTGATGCCATTCGGTGCGCTCTTTCTGCTCACCGCTGGTGCGATCCTTCCAGCGTTCGCTGGTGGCGATATTGAGGTTCACCACCTTGCCGCCGTTCGGGAATGATCGTGCTTCGGGGTCGCGGCCGAGATTGCCGACGATAATGACCTTGTTGACGCTGCTCATGCGCGCGGCTCCGTTTCGAGTGGGTTGTGACGCGCCGCGTCGCACGCGGCATTTGCAATGGCTGCTTCGGCGAGGTCTTCGATCGACCGCCCGGTCTCGGCGCTTTGACGCCGCAAGATCGCCTCGGTACGTTCGTCAATGTAGCAGGACAGGATCACAGCACCCCCATTGCGTGCCGGTACGTGTCGATCAGCATGTCAGCCTCGGCGCGCTTGCCCGGGTCCATGCCGCGCAGCTTCTCGATCGTCCGCATGGTTGCAACGTCGAAGCCAAGCGCCTTCGCCTTGGCGTAAACATCGACGATATGACCGCTGATGCTGCGTCGTTCGTCTTTGAGGGTTTCGACCTCTTCGATTAGCCCGCGCAGCTGCCCGCTCGCTTCGTTGCTGCCCCGCGCGAGCGGATCGGATTGCAGACCCGGCGCGCGGTACGCCTGCTTGTCGTCGATCGTGCGATGCGGGAGCCAGCCAGCTGACTTGACCGCGTTGATGATCGTCTTCCGGGTCGGCCGTGCCGAAAGCACATGCTCGGGCAGGCGCTCGCGGATCGTATCGAAGTCGAGAATGGCCTCGCCGTCGAGGATCGCGACGACGGCCTCCGCAACATGCTCGGCGAGGGTGCGCGTCATATCAGCCGTGAAGCTCTGCGCGCAGCGCGACGATCGTCAGCGCCAGATCGCGCGCGTCACCCTCGCCATCAAGCGAACGCTCGATCGCGTCGTCGAGCAGCGCCTGTTCGGCGACGGCAAGCCGCTCGGCTGGTGTCAGCGTCTTCGCCGGCTCGATCATCAGCAAGCCCGGATGGAAAGCGTCTAGCGCCGCTTGGTTCGGCGCGCAGAAACAGAACATGGATTCGGTCATCATCGCTCTCCTAGATTCGCCGCGGCATCATCACCGCGATCAGATCGGGGTCTTTGTCGGACGTGATCTTCGCTGCAGCCCCCGCGTCCGAGACCCGCACGGTGAGCTTGCCGCTCTCGGCGAAGATTCCGGCAAGGCCGGCGAACAATTGCCCGGCGAACGCTATGCTGAAGGCGCCGCCTTCGACCTCGGCGTCGAGCGGTTCGGACGCGAGCGCCCCACTGGTGTCGCGCGACGTGACCTCATGGTCGGCATCGGTAGCGCCAAGCACGATCGCGACCGCGCGCAAGCGATCCTTGCCCTCTGCCTCGATGATCGCCTGCACCGCCGAGACTGGCTCGATCAGCGCATCGCGCGCGATGCGAATGACGTGTGACCCATCGGCAGGGATGACGCGCTGATACGCGGGATAGGTACCCTCGACGAGCTTCGACACCACCACGCTATCGCCAAACTCGAAGCGGGCGCGGCGATCGCCAACCGAGATCTGGACTGCGCCGTCACCCTTGGCGAGCGCCTTAACGAGCAGCTTGATCGTCTTGGACGGAATGATGACGCCACCGTCCGGCAGGCGCTCCGCGCCGTCCGGTACCGCCATGTCCGCCCTGATCAACCGTATGCCGTCCGTCGCCGCCGCGTTGAGCCGGCCCGCTTCCACCTGGAGGAAGACGCCGTTTAGGTAATAGCGGGTCTCGTCGGTCGACACGGCAAGGCTTGGCACGCCGAGCATGCGCAGCAGCGCGGGCGCGGGGAGTGAGAAGCTGCACCGCACCGCCTCTTCGTCAGGCTTGGGATAATCGGTCGCGGGGATCACGGCCATCGTCCGGACGGAACGGCTTTGGCGCAGCGTCACCGCGCCGGCAGCGCCGCGTTCGATTTTGATTTTGCCGGGCTTGAGGCTCTGCACCGCGCCCACCAGCTTGATCGCTGATACGGTGGTCGCGAACCGCGATTCGGCCGGCTCCATGTCCGCCCGTTGCGTCACGTAGATATCGAGATCGCTGCCGGTCACGAGGAAGTCCGCGCCCTCGGCTTCGATCAGAATGTTCGCCAGAACAGGGATCGTGTTGCGGGATGCCACGGCACCCGCTGCATGGTGGAGCGCCGCTAACAGCGCGTCGCGTTCGATCGTGATGGTCATCCGATCATCCCTGTTATGTGACCGGTCCCGCAAATCTCGACGATCCGCAGCGTGGGCGCTTTCACGCCCTTGATCCTGATCATGTTGGCGATCTGCATGGCCGCAAGCGCAGGCTTGACCACGTCGAGCGTTACGCCCGCTCTGCCAGCCAGCTGCGCGTCGGTTGGACACGGCCGGTTAAAGCGCGCGAAGCGGACGAGGATCGGGAACAGCGCATCGACCGCAGCAGCCTCGCCGGAGATTGCAGGACCCGTCCGTTCGCGTCGCGTCGGCCGCGCCACCTCCCAAGGCTTGCTGGTCCGGATGACGGCATAGTTGATCGAACCTGCCGCAATACGGCGCTGCTCGTGCCGCACTAGGCCACGGTCGAGCAGGTCTCTGGCGGTGCGCCCACCCTCGGAACCGCGCGGCAACAAGCTACTGCGCGAGGCGTACACGAACCGATCGCCAGCCTTGGCATTCTCGGCCCACTGGTTGATCTGCGCTGCTGACGCAACCACGCCGGGCGCTTCATCGACCACCACAGACGTTGAAGGCGTCGACAGCTTCGTCATGGCGTTCACGCAGCCACCCGCAACGAACGGAAGGAAGGCCAATCCTGCGGCCGATCGCCCCAAGCGGCCATCGGTGCGTGGTTCCAGTGCCAAGCGGCAATCGCGTGGTCGGAGACAAAGAAGATCGAGCGGCCATCCTGCATGTCGGGCAGAATCTCGCCGCGTACCATGCGCTCAATCCGCAGGTCATTGATGCCCCGTTCGTTGAGCAACTTGCGGGCGCCCGCGTCGAAATCCAGCAACAGCCAGGCCAAACGGCGCGCGCCTTCGTTGGCGGGGCGTCCCGGCAGATAAAGCTTTTCCGGGGTCATGCTTTCCCTCCCTTGTCTTCGATCGCCGCCAGTGCGGCATCCAGTTCGAGTGCGATTGCGATCTGCATCGCCAGCCGGGCACGGGTGCGTCGCGCCTCGGCGTAATCGACCACGCCGTCAGCCAGCGAGGTGCAGACCTCCCCCGCGACTTCGCCATTCCGCTGGGACAGCTGCCCGACGAGAGTGAGCAGGTCAGTCTTATCAGGCACCGCATCCGGCCGTTTGAAAAGCAGGAAGCCCATTTCGCCGGCCAAAGCGCGCGTGATGTGAGGCCAACCATCGCGCTCGCGTGCGAGCGGTTCGAGCGCGGCGACTACATCGATTGCGACGAAGCTGTCGGGCTTGTTGATCGATTGATTATCGCCCAGCACCGACTTGCCAACCCGGCAGAACTGCGCGGCGACCTCAAGCCCTCCCACGCCTCGGATCATGTCGACCGTCGCGCGCTTCAGCGCGATCGTCTCGGGCGTCATGCCCGCACCGGACGGAAATCTTCTTCCGTGTTTCCGGATGACGACGGCTGGGACGTTGCAGTATCCCCATCGTCATGCGCAGAACTTCCAACATTGCCGCCGCTACCGGGCCGCTCGGTTGGAAAGTTTGCGACGGTAATCGACTTACCCAGCTTCTCGGCCATGACCACCAGCGCCTGCACACGCCAGCGAGGAACAAAGCGTGCGCGCTTCCAGCTATGAACCGTGGTTAGCGGTATGCCAGTTTCATTGGCGATGGCGGTTACGCCACCAAGTTCGGCGAAGATGTCTGGGACCGTATCCATGACCGTCGATTACGATAACCGTAATTTTGACGCAAGCAGAAATACGAAGTTCGTCATCGACCGGGCGTTACGATTTTCGCATTGTCCTCCGATGGTGACCGCTGATCAGATCCTGCAAGAAATGCACCGTTGGGTAAGCGGCAAGCGCCTCTCGCAGAAAGAGATCGCTGACGAACTTGGCGTGGCACCGGCGCGCGTTAACGAGATGCTCAAGGGCAAGCGTCGTGTCCAACAAAGCGAGATGCCTACGCTGGCGCGCCTATTTGGCATGGATTCCGAGGCAGACTCTAACGTTCGTCGTATCAAGCGGATCGGGCGTGTACCGGCTGGCTCGCTACGAGAAGCCTTGCAGGATGCGACTGAAACGGTCGAAGTCAGCGCCAACCTACCGAAAGGGGTCTTTGCGCTGGAAGTGGACGGCGAAAGCATGAACAAAATCGCACCCTTTGGAGCAGATGTGATTGTAGACCCTGCTGATACGTCACTGTTCTCGGGCGATCTCTACGTTCTCGGCAACCAAGATGCCGAGTTCACATTCAAACGATATCTCGAAAACCCAGCGCGCTTAGTTCCACTTTCAAGTGATCCGTCGCACAAGGAAATCCTGCTCGGCCGCGAGCAGATCAACATTATCGGACGCGTTGTCTCCGTGCTGATCGGCGCCGAACATCTAAGGCGAATGTAGCCTCGCTACGCCGCCGCGCGACCACTGATCACGTCCCAGACGAAGTCGGCACCAGCGTCGAGATAGAAATCTCCATCATCGTCGAAACGCCCTAGCTTCAGACGGATCGCGTCTTGCTGCGCCTCCTCAAGGTTATTCCGCACGGGGCTTTGTGGGCGACCGAACAACTCCAACCGACAACCCCGACGCATACCGCCCTCGACTCGTTCCTGTTGTCTGGTTTGGAACATTTGAGGAACATAAATGCAAGTTAAAATGCCGCCTCGGGCAAAATTACGAAAAGCGTATTGACACGGAGATTACGACAATCGTAATTCTGAGTGGATCCGAGC